>Ga0181554_1002424_pt1 | contig 16530 bp, 14 predicted proteins | sample 011ome_16_FD_145602 | JGI IMG/M metagenome (GOLD analysis project Ga0181554, IMG submission 145602) | Coastal salt marsh microbial communities from the Groves Creek Marsh, Skidaway Island, Georgia - 011503CT metaG (spades assembly) | ecosystem: Environmental > Aquatic > Marine > Intertidal zone... | reverse complement strand
GCACCAAGCCTGTGCGCCCGCCCAACCTCGACATAATGGCGGGCAATACGGCGGTTATTGGCAATTTCATCGGCTGTCAGATCGCGCATCTTGCGCGCCGGGCGTCCGCCCCACAGCTCGCCAGCGGGAATCCGTTTTCGCGGTGTCAGCATGCCGCCAGCAGCCAACATACCGTCAGACTCGATAACCGCGCCATCCATTACGATTGACCCCATCCCGACAAAGGCATGGTCATGTAAATGACACGCATGGACAAGCGCGCTATGGCCAATATTCACATGATTGCCGATGATCGTTGGAAAATCGCGGCTGTTGATGTGAACGCAGCTATTATCCTGAATATTGGTGCCCTCACCAACGGTAATGAAATTATTATCACCACGCAAAGTCACCTGATGCCAGATGGTGCTGTTCTTGCCGATGCGCACCGCGCCAACGACTGCAGCGGTCTCGGCGATATAAGCACTATCATCGATTTCCGGGTGATGATCTAAAAAAGGGGCAATATAGGCTTTTCGGCCAGTCATGCTATTTTCCTCTGTCTTGAATCCTATTTCTCGGGCCAGTCTGTCTTGAGCCTTATGTCTTGATGCCTTTGCCGTAGGGCGGAGATGGCATTAACCCAACGCTGTTTGGTGATAATTTAGCAGGTTGCCGCCGCCTGTCAGTTTTATTTTGTTGGCATTTGAAAATTCGTGACTATATCTGTTTAGAGATAGATTAATCACCAGAGATAATTTTGGAGACCAAAATGGCATTTGAACTACCTGACCTTCCTTATGCGCATGATGCACTCGCAGATTTTGGCATGAGCGCCGAAACCCTTGAATATCATCATGACCTGCATCACAACGCCTATGTGGTCAATGGTAATAACCTGATCGCTGGTACCGAATGGGAAGGCAAAGCACTCGAAGATATCATCACCGGCACTTATGATGCCAATGCGGTTGCGCAAAATGGCATTTTCAACAATGCATCGCAGCATTGGAATCACATGAAATTCTGGGAAATGATGGGGCCAAAAGGGCGCGCCATGCCATCTGAGCTGGAGGCCGCATTGACGGAATCATTTGGGTCGGTCGACGCGTTCAAAGACGCGTTCAAGGCTGCAGGTGCAGGTCAATTTGGCTCAGGCTGGTGCTGGCTTGTCAAAAATAGCGACGGTGGCCTTGCTGTGACCAAAACCGAAAATGGCGTGAACCCGCTATGTTTTGGGCAAACAGCACTGCTTGGGTGTGATGTGTGGGAACATTCCTATTACATCGATTTCCGGAATAAGCGCCCTGACTATCTGGCAAATTTCCTCGAAAATCTTGTTGATTGGGAATATGTTGCTGCCCAGCTATAGGCATCTTTGTTGGCTTAAAGCCGCTATAGATTTGCGGTGAATTATGAAAGCCGTCACCCTGCTAAAGGGCGACGGTTTTTTTATGGTTCTTTTGATGGCCTGAATTTAAGCGAAAATTAGCCTCAATTGACTGTCAAAAACCCCTCATCCAAAGGCCTCGTTGTCGGCGGCGTCATGCCAAGCCGGATAGCAAGGTTAACAGCAACTAGAGGGAGAGGCATCACAATGGGCGTTGCAATAGCAATTCTGGTCATGCTCGGATTTTATCATTCTGAATCGATGCAGGAATTTCGAGCCAACAGCAACCACAATCCTGTTTATAAATTTGTCCGTGGGGTTCCGTGCGATTCGGGCCTAAAACAGTCAGGCTTTTCGGTAGTTCCGGCGGGAAGACTATATCTTAAACAGGTTAATCGCGATGGCACGGTCGGTGATATTTGCCGTCCGCAAGACTAGCTGTCCTGCACCATTTTCTGCACACGAAGGCGAAGTGCGTTCAACCGGATAAAGCCGTGCGCATCGCCGTGATCATAGTCAACGGCGCCATCCTCAAAGGTTACAAGATCAGCGTTATAGAGTGAGTTTGGCGACTTGCGACCGGTCACGGTAACATTGCCCTTATAGAGTTTGATCCGAACCACCCCATTGACTGCATCACGGCAGCTATCAATGGCGGCTTGCAACATTTCACGCTCGGGCGAGAACCAGAAACCGTTATAGACCAGCTCGGCATAACGCGGCATCAGCTCGTCTTTGGTGTGCATCGCGCCGCGGTCGAGCGTGATTGACTCCATTGCCCGCCGTGCGGTCAGCAAAATTGTGCCGCCCGGTGTTTCGTAAACACCGCGTGACTTCATGCCGACAAACCGGTTTTCAACCAGATCAAGGCGGCCAATACCGTTATCGCCGCCAAGCCGGTTCAACGCGGCAAGCAAATTGGCTGGTGACAGCTCTTTGCCGTCAATGGCAACAGGATCGCCAGATTTAAAGGTGATTTCGATTTCAGTCGGCTTGTCGGGTGCCTGTTCGGGCGACACGCTTCTCGAGAAAACATATTCTTCCGGCGCGACCCATGGATCTTCCAGCACTTTGCCTTCGGCGGAAATATGCAGCAGGTTGGCATCAACACTAAATGGCGCTTCGCCGCGTTTATCCTTTGGAATTGGGATTTGATTGGCCTCGGCATAGGCGATCAATTTTGTGCGGCTGCTAAGGTCCCATTCGCGCCATGGTGCAATCACTTTAATATCGGGCTGCTGGGCATAATAGGCCAATTCAAAGCGCACCTGATCATTGCCTTTACCGGTGGCGCCATGCGAGACGGCCTCGGCACCAACATCTCGGGCAATTTCGATTTGCCGTTTGGCGATCAATGGTCGTGCGATTGATGTGCCAAGAAGATAGGCACCCTCATAGAGCGGGTTTGCCCGGAACATGGGGAACACATAATCGCGCACGAACTCTTCACGCAAATCCTCGATGTAGATTTGCTTAATGCCCAAAAGCTCGGCCTTGGCGCGGGCTGGTTCAATGTCTTCGCCCTGACCAATATCGGCGGTAAAGGTTACCACCTCGGCGCGGTAATGATCTTGCAACCACCGCAAAATAACCGAAGTATCAAGGCCGCCGGAATAGGCGAGAACGACTTTTTTAATATCTTGCTTGCTCATAAGAAATTCCTATATCCGATCACCGGCTGCCTCGCAACGACGTTTTTTGTGATTTGGATTTTGGCGAAGATCCATTCGCGCTCCAATTTATAGTTCGCGCCCCGATTTATAGTCTATAATTCGCGAAGCAAAGGTGCCGGCTTGCGGCCAAGCGTTTTCATCGCTCCGGTCAGTCCTAAAACCGCAGTCGCCACCGCACCGGCGAGCGTCGTTCCAAAGACGAGCCAGCCATCAAGGATGAATTCAGCCCCCAGAAACCCGCTTACCAAGGCCCAGCTTGCCAGACTGCCAATCACTGCGGCGGCAATCGCTGTTAGTAAACCCAAGAACGCATATTCGAGAAACCAGGCAAGGCCAATCGACAGGCGGGTTGCGCCAAGCACCTTTAGAATCACCGAGTCTGCAAGGCGCTGTGACTCGCTGCTGGCGACGGTTCCGGCAAGAACGGCAATGCCCGCAATCAGCGTCACAAATGCGGTTAACCGTACCGCACCACCAAGCAGGCCAATGACCCTTTGGGCGGTTGCCACCGCCTCTTTTACCGATACTGCAGAAATATTGGAAAAACGGCTGGTAATGGCGCGTTCGACCGCATCGGCGGCGGCGTCATTATCGGCATGGGTAGTTGCAATCCAGCTATGCGGGGCAGCATCCAGAACGCCCGGATTTAGGATAAACACGAAATTAATTTGAAAACTCTGCCAATCAACCTTGCGAAGATTGGCGATTGTCGCAGTGACTTCCCGGCCAAGAACATTGATGCTAACCGTGTCTCCGATGCCCATGCCAAAATCGGCAGCGGCGTCCTCTGACATCGACACCAAGGGCGGGCCGCTGTAATCTGGTGCCCACCAGTTGCCGGCGACAATCTCGCTGCCTTTTGGCGCAGTGGCTGCCCATGTCAGGGCGCGGTCGCCGCGTAAAATCCATGCCGACCCTTCTGGCGGCGTGATATTGGCGGCTGAGACACCGTTCATTTTAACAACACGGCCGCGCAGCATCGGGGTTTTGGTAATTTGCGAAATACCGGCGATCGATCCAGCCAGTTTTTCAAAATCATCAATTTGGCCCGGCTGGATATCAATAAAGAACCAAGCTGGCGCATCCTCGGCGACACGGTTATCAATCTGGCGCCCCAAGTTTGACTCGCTGACCGATACCGCCACAAGCACTGACAGGCCGAGGCCGAAGGCGATAATAACTGACCGAACCGGCGATCCGGGGCGAGTAATATTAGAAAGAGCCAGCCGTGCAGGCACAAAATTGGGTAACGGCGCAAGCCGCAAGAGGCGCACAAGAAGATTGCCAAGGAGTGATAGCAGCAACAAGGCAGCAAGCGACCCACCAATGAAGCTGGCAGTAATCGCAAGATTATGCGTGGCAAGATAGGCAAGTATGGTCAGGCCGCTGGCAGCAAGCAGCATCATCACCAGATAGCGCGGTTTAGGCCAGCCATCAGGCATTTCTATCAGACTACGAAACAGATCAGCCGCGCGCACTTCTTCGGCTTTGGCAAGCGGCCAGACAGCAAATAGAAAGGCGGTACCCATTCCAAAACCCGCAGCGATCATCAATGGCAGTGGATAGATCGTCATCTCCAAAGGCACGGTGACGTAACTCGACAAGATGCGAATGGCAAATAGCGGTGCAATCGCAGCGACAATCAACCCTGCCAGAACGCCGCAAGCGGCAATGACCAAGATTTGTAAAAGATAGATCCGAAAGATCAATAATGATGGCGCGCCGAGACATTTCAATGTGGCGATCACTGGCATCCGGCTTGCCAGCCATGCGCGCACGGCACCAGCAACCCCCAGCCCGCCGATCAACAGCGCGGTAAGCCCAACAAGCACCAGAAAGATTTCTGCCTGATTGATAAAGCGGTCAAAACCGGGCGCGGCATTGGCAACTTCGCGCACTCTTACATGCGTCGGCTCGGTAATCTGGCGCAGCGCAGCCAGCGCCGGTTCGCGCGCCGCAGCCTGATCCAGCAAAAGCCTGTAACGATATGTAATAAATGATCCGGGCTGTTGCAGCCCGGTAGCTGCCAATGTTGCATCTGAAACCAGAACGCGCGGACCAAAGCTGACAAAGCTGATCGAGCGATCAGGCTCAATCGTCAGAGCCGCGCGCACGCTAACGTCCATGCCACCAAGACGGGCCGTATCACCCGGCTTTAGGCCAAGGCTTCGCAGCAATGCGTCATCAGCCACGATCCCGCCATCAGCAAGCGCCTCGGCAAGGGGCATATCCGGTTTCAGTTCGGCAGTGCCGACCAGTGGCCAGTTTTCATCGACAGCTTTCAGTTCAACCAGTTTGCGCCGGTCACTAGCCTGCAGCATGGCGCGCATCTGCACCACTTTTGATACGGTGCCAAACTTGGCCGCAGTTTCGAGAATTTCGGCTCCGGGCGGGGTGTGAAGGCTGCTGATTTCAAGATCACCACCAAGCAGGATACGGGCATTATCATTAATGCCGCTCCGCATCGCATCGGCGACGGAACCAACCGTACCGATGGCAGCAACGCCAAGCAGCAATGCGCCCAGAAAGACACGGAACCGGCTTAAATTGCCGCGCATCTCGCGCTGAGCCAATTGCCAGGCAAAATGCCAGCCATCTCGGCTTGCAGAAATCCCATTCATACTATAAAGGCCAGCCCCCTGGTCGGCGCCTGTTTTGATATCTTTGTTGGTGCGGGTCACTTTTTTGTGTCTCCGGCAATGACGCCATCTTCGATCTGAAGGACACGTGAACAGCGCGCCGCCAATGCGGCATCATGCGTTACAAGCACCAGCGCAGCGCCTGCATCCTGCGCACTTTTGAATAATGTATTCACGACCTTTTCACCGGTGGCACTATCAAGATTTCCAGTTGGCTCATCCGCAAGAAGAATCCGCGGTTTGGGCGCAATCGCCCGCGCAATCGCCACGCGTTGCTGTTCGCCGCCAGACATCTGGTCGGGAAGATGCGTCATCCGGTGGCCAAGGCCAACCGATTTCAGGGCGGCACTGGCAATGGCTTCGGCATCAGGCCGGCCGGCTAGCTCCAGCGGGATGGCAACATTCTGCAGGGCGGTTAACGACGGGATTAGCCGGAACGCCTGAAACACAATACCAACAAGATCGCGGCGCAACGCTGCCAATGGGTCTTCCGGCATTCTGGTGATGTCAGTTCCGGCAAGCGCGATACGCCCTTTCGTCAGGGTTTCAAGGCCTGCCATCACCATCAACAGGCTGGTCTTGCCAGCACCACTTGGCCCCAAGACGCCAACAGTCTCGCCAGCGCCAATCTGCAAATTAATGCCTTTCAGGATTTTAACAATTGCCACTGCATTGCCGAGGGTCAGATGTGCCGCATTCAGATCAATGACCGGCTGCACTGCAACCTCATCTGATTTTGCGGCCTTGGAAGATGATGGCCCAGAAGATGATGGCCGGGACGATGGTGGCGTGGAAGATGATGGCATGGAAATTGTCCAATTCTTGATCGTTGCCCCGAAATCAGGGCGGGTGGGCAACAGAAAATGCGCCCGCTCTGGAAAATCTGACTTGCCCATCCTACATGCAGTTAAACCTTATGACAGACGCGACATCGTGTTTTACGTAACTGTCAGTACCGCATGGTTGAATAATTAGGCCTTCGTCGGTAGCCGAGATATGGGTTTACCGACCAGTGAGATCAAGGGAAGCGTGATGATCTATACCAAATTTTTCCGTTGCCTTTTACGGCTGATAAACCGGCTTTGTGAAGCTGTTCTGGGGTTTATCGCCAAAACCGTGATGATCGCCTTGATTGCGGCGGCATCATTGCAGCCCGCATTTGCCGCAAGCCCGCCGGTGCTGATGGTGCTGGGTGACTCGTTGGTCGCAGGTCACGGTTTACCGCAAGGCGAAGCGTTCCCCGACGTGCTGGGGCGGATGCTTATTGCTGACGGAATTGATGTGACGATGGTGAATTCTGGCGTCTCGGGGGATACGACAGCTGGCGGGCTAGCCCGGCTGAACTGGTCACTCGCTAGCAAGCCGGAGGCGGCGATTATTGTTCTGGGCGGGAATGACCTGCTTCGGGGGCTTGAGCCATCAGCCAGCTATGAAAATCTTGAGGCGATAATCGAACAGCTAAAAGCCCGCAATGTTGAGGTGCTTTTGGCGGGAATGCAGGCGCCGCGCAATTTGGGTGCGGATTATGCCAATGAATTTGATGCTATCTATCAAAAATTGGCACAAGCGCATGACATATTATTCTATCCGTTTTTTCTAGACGGGGTGGCGTTACAGCCCGAAATGAACCTGTCCGACGGAATGCATCCAAACCAGCGAGGGATCACCCATATCGCCGAAAAGATTCTGCCGCAGGCAAAGGCGTTGCTGGCACGGGTCAAAAGTGCTGAGTAAAGGCGAGACAAAATGCGCCAAACCGCGATTTGGAAAGTCTTTGCATCACAGCGCGAGGTATCCTAAAACAAACTGTGTCGCCGCATAGCAGGTTAGGTGTCCTTTTCATATTGATGCCACAAACCACTGACAGACTATGGAGACGCTGGGACATTAGGGCGCGGATTAGGGGTCGCGGATTATAGTGCGCGCCTGAATATTTGTGTCAATGAGACCGTCACCTCAGTTAAGACCGTGAAACAAATGAGACTTGCAAGACGAATAAAGCAATAGCGAACGCAACCACCCCAGCGAAGAACGCGACTAGAGCGAAGATAGCCACTAGAGCGAAGATAGAAAGAGCGAATGAATGTTTAAACTAAGCAGAATTTTGGGTGTTTTCACGATGGTGATCGCGACCAGTTTTGCAGCGTTGCCAGCAATCGCCGATCCGGTTGAGATGCTTGTTGAAAAAGACTGGGGTGCCTATCGGTATGACAATGACGGCAGCCGCATCTGTTTTGTCAGCAGTGTGCCGACCAAAAGTGAGGGCAAATATGACCCGAAAAACCGCGGTGACATCCGGGTTTTTGTCTCGCATGGCCCGGGCAAGGCCGAACGCGATGTGGTACAGGTGATTGCGGGTTACCGTTACAAGCCGCAGTCTGATGTCACATTGACGATCGACGGTAAAAAATTCAAATTATTCACCCTCGAAGATCGCGCCTATGCGGAAAGCGAAGAGGATGATCGGCGTATTATTGTGCTGATGAAGCGCGGCTCTAAAATGACTGTTGTTGGGACGTCAAGCCGCGGCACGAAAACGACTGACACTTATTCATTATCAGGCTTTACCAAAACCAAAGCCGTGATCGACAAGACCTGCAAATGACCGTTGCTCCTGCCACTGCTGCGGCCGATCCGTTAATGGCAATAGCGCCAAAGACCAACTTGCTTGGCGTGGCCTTTGCCGAGTTGGAGGCAGAAATGCAAGCGCTTGGCCTGCCAAAATTTCGGGCACGGCAAGTATGGCGTTGGATTTGGCGGCATGGGCTGACCAGCTTTGATGAGATGAGTGATCTTGGTAAGCCGGTGCGTGAATTGCTGGCGGCGCAGTTTTCGGTTGACCGGCCAGCGGTATCACGGCGGCTGCAGTCGGTTGACGGCACCATCAAATGGTTGATCCGCTTTGCCGATGGGAATGAGGCTGAATGCGTTTATATCCCTGATAAAGCGCGCGGTACTTTATGTATCTCATCGCAGGTTGGCTGTACCCTTACCTGCAGTTTCTGTCACACAGGCACGCAAAAACTGGTGCGTAACCTGACTGTTGCGGAAATTTGCGGTCAGGTGTTGCTGGCGATGGATGAATTGAATGACTGGCCTGCGGGCAAGCCGGATCGCCGACTGACCAATATCGTGCTGATGGGCATGGGTGAGCCTCTATTCAATTATGACAATGTCGCAACGGCAATGCGGATGATCATGAGTGGTGAAGGCGTGGCGATTTCTAAACGCCGCATCACCCTGTCAACATCAGGCGTGGTACCGGAAATCAAGCGTTGCGGTGATGAATTGGGGGTAAATCTGGCGATCTCGCTTCATGCTACCCGCGATGAATTACGCAATGAACTGGTGCCGATTAACCGTAAATACCCGCTGGCTGAATTGATTGATGCCTGCCGCAATTACCCGGGCCTATCGAATGCGCGCCGGATCACATGGGAATATGTGATGCTAGATGGGGTGAATGACAGTGATGAGGATTGCCGCGCGCTGTTGGCGCTGATTAAGGGGATTCCGTCAAAGCTGAACCTGATTCCGTTCAATCCATGGCCTGGCAGCCCGTATATATGCTCGTCTGATGACCGGATTGAGGCCTTTGCAAAGCGGGTTTTGAACGCCGGTTACGCATCGCCGGTTCGCACCCCGCGTGGCCGCGATATTCTGGCTGCTTGTGGGCAATTAAAGTCTGAATCCCAACGTGAAAGACGGCAAAAAACTGGCATAGCTGGCGCAGCATAGCCGAATAGAAATCCGGTATTTTTCATTGTCCAAGATAACAGTCTGACCTTGAAAACTTTGATTTTGCACCCTACATTCAAGACACATCAATGCCATCTGATGGCAATGCTATTTTGGGGAGTTACAAAATGCAGGATAATCGCTTTATGAATACCGCCGCAGCGACCGCTGCCCAGACTGATGTCGGGCTGCGGGCTTATATGCTTGGCGTGTATAATCACATGACCACAGCCCTGTTGCTGACAGGATTTTTTGCCTATGCGACGAAATGGGCGGTGATGAATGTTGCAGGTCTTGGCCAGCTTATGTACGGCACACCGCTGAAATGGGTCATCATGCTGGCCCCGCTAGGCATGGTGTTCTGGTTGTCAGCACGCATCAGTCATATGTCAGCCAGTAAGGCACGCACATTGTTCTATGTCTATGGCGCAATGATGGGTCTGTCGCTTGCATCAATCTTGCTGGTTTATACCGGAGAAAGCGTGGCGCGGGCGTTCTTTATTACGGCAGGTGCCTTTGCTGGTCTCAGCCTTTATGGCTACACCACAAAGCGCAGCCTCTCGGCAATGGGCTCGTTCATGATCATTGGTCTGTTTGGTCTGATCATCGCATCCGTGGTGAATATCTTCATGGCATCAAGCCAGATGGAATTCGTAATCTCGGTTGCTGGTGTGTTGATCTTTGCCGGTCTGACCGCATGGGATACACAGCGTATCAAATCTATGTATCTAGCTGGTGACAGCCGCGAGGTTGCCGCAAAGAAATCAATCTTTGGCGCGCTGACCTTGTATCTGGATTTCATCAACATGTTCCTGTTCATTCTGCGCCTGTTCGGAAACCGCGAATAGCAGAACTGCCAGTGACGAAAGAAACATTCGCGAATTAGGAAATGATTGAAACGCCCGTGCCGCTATGGTGCGGGCGTTTTCTTTTTGCTAATCTGCTAATCTACTAATCTTTTTGGTCGGGCAGCGCTTTTGCCAAATTGCCTGCCGGTCAGTCTCTATCCCGTTGTAAAACTTGGTGCCGTCTCATGTCGAACCTATCTTCTATGCTCCAATCACTCGCCAGCAAAAACCCGGCCAAGGCTGCGGCCTGTGATGCGGTGGCGGCGCTGGCAGCGGCGGCGGCATCTATTGCGGCGGTGATCCGGCAGCCAGATGCCGATGCCGCGCTTGGCGCGATAAGAGGCAGTGCTAACGCTGATGGCGATGATCAGAAGGCGCTTGATGTTCTGGCTGATGAAATGATCGAGCGTGCGCTGGCTGTCGTGCCGGCGGTGGCGGCCTATCTTTCCGAAGAACAGGATGCAGCCGTTCCGTTGCATGATGACGGGCAGGTGATTGTGGCAAGCGATCCGCTGGATGGATCGTCAAATATTGATACGAATGTGTCGGTTGGCACTATTTTTTCAATATTACCGGCATCTGGCGGGGTCTTGCAGCCCGGTCGAAACCAGCTTGCTGCGGGGTTTTTTGTCTATGGGCCGCAAACCACTTTACTGGTGAGTTTTGGGGGGCCGGTGATGGCGTTCCAATTGGGCGATGATGGTCATTTCCATGATATGGGCTGGTCGGTGTCGATTACGCCCGACACGCGCGAATTTTCGATTAATGCTTCGAATATGCGGCATTGGCGGCCCGATGTAGCGGCTTATATTGCTGATTGTTTGGCGGGTGAAACTGGCCCGCGCAAGATGAATTTCAATATGCGCTGGGTTGGCTCGCTTGTTGCTGATGGCTGGCGCATTTTCCGGCGTGGCGGTATTTTTCTTTATCCTGCTGACGCGCGGCGCGGTTATGAGGCCGGGCGGTTGCGGCTGGTCTATGAGGCTAATCCGGTGGCGTTTTTGGTTGAGGCGGCGGGCGGCAAGGCCATCAATGGCGATGTTCCTATTCTTGACCTTGTGCCAGAAACGCTGCATGCGCGCGTTCCGCTGGTTTTCGGGTCTGCTAATGAAGTTGACGAATTTGCCCGCTATAGGCCATAACTAATCATCAGAATTTTGCTTCGACATAGGATAATCATATGCTGATTTCACTCCGCCAACTTCTTGATGACGCTGCCGAACATGGGTATGGCGTCCCGGCTTTCAATATTAACAATATGGAACAGGGCCTTGCCATTTTAAAGGCAGCTGACCGGGTTGATGCGCCGGTAATTATTCAGGCTAGCCGCGGGGCGCGTAATTATGCAGGCGATGTCATGTTGCAGGCGATGGTGAAGGCGCTGGCTGAAATGTACCCGCATATTCCGGTTTGTATGCATCAGGATCATGGCAATAACGAAGCCACCTGTATGACGGCGATTCAATATGGGTTTACCTCGGTGATGATGGACGGCTCGCTAGAGGCCGATGCTGCGACACCTGCCTCTTATGACTATAATCTTGATATCACCCGCCGGGTTACGGAAATGGCGCATCATGCCGGTGTATCGGTTGAAGGAGAACTTGGCGTTCTAGGCTCGTTGGAAACAGGCGAGGGCGAGCAAGAAGACGGGCATGGTGCAACCGGCAAGCTATCTGAAGACCAGTTGCTGACCGATCCGGATCAGGCGGTAGAGTTTGTCAAGGACACCAAAGTTGACGCGCTGGCCATTGCGATGGGGACTAGTCATGGCGCCTATAAATTTACCCGCAAGCCAGATGGCGAAATTCTGGCGATGAATGTGGTTGAAGAAATCAACCGGCGCCTGCCAAATATACATCTTGTTATGCATGGTTCATCCAGCGTGCCACAAGAGTTGCAGGATGTGTTCAACGCGCATGGTGGTGAGATGCCGCAAACATGGGGCGTGCCGCTTGAAGAGATTGAGCGCGGGATCAAACATGGTGTTCGCAAGGTGAATATCGACACTGATTGCCGCCTTGCTATGCTTGGCGTGATCCGCAAAATTGCCAATGAAAACAAAGCAGAGTTTGATCCACGCAAATTCCTTAAGCCCGCAATGGATGCAATGGAAACTCTTTGTGCTGACCGGTTTGAGCGTTTTGGAACAGCCGGTAATGCCGCGCGTATTCGGCCGCTGTCCCTGTCAGCAATGGCCGCGCGTTATGCGAATGGGTCGCTCGACCCGTCTATCGGCTAGGCGGCTAGCCACCTGCCGCCAAAATCGCCGCAAGGCCGGTTTCATAATCAGGATATAGCAGATCAAGCCCTAATTCGGGCTTGATGACTTTTGAGCCAACGCGCCGCCGCGAAACGTAAAAACTCTGTGCCATCGGTGACAGATTGGCATCTTCCAGCTTTTGCGGCAGCGGCGGATCTACCCCAATCAATGCGGCGGCATGGCGGACAACATCACCTTGTGGTGCTGGTTTATGATCGGCAAGATTAATAATGCGCGCCGGTCGTGGCGTCGTCATCGCAGCGATGATAATCCGGCAAATATCATCAACATGAATGCGGTTAAACACTTGCCCTTCACGTTCGATAATGCGGGCACTCCCATCGCGCAACGCATCGAACGGGCTGCGTGCAGGGCCATAAATACCTGCGGCGCGGAAAATTTCCGTGCCAAATGCCCGCTGCCACCGCGCCTCGGCAATCACGCGGGCTTTGCCGCGTTGGGTGGCTGGTGCAACCGGTGTATCTTCGTAACAGACAGCATCCGGCATATCGGGATAGACCGAAGTCGCCGAGACATAACCGCTCCAGCCAGTAAAATGAGCCAGATCATCACCATGCGCATCAAGCACTGGATCCGAGCCGCCGATTGCGGTGATCGTGCTGATAATGGCATCAACATCTGCAAAGGCAGTTTGCGGGTCAGCCAGCGGCTGGCCAGATTCAAACGGCATAATCTGCCAGCCCAAATCAGCCTTGGCCGCAAGTTTGGACGGGGCACGGGTGGTGCCACGGATTTGCCAGCCCAAATCAGCCAGCGCGTGGGCTAGCGGAACCCCAACATAGCCAAGACCAAAAATAAACACGGTTTTCATAAATATCTCTTTCTGGTCACTTTGCTCAGGACGCCAATATCAAAGACGCAAACATTTAAGACGCCGGCGCGGGCATCGGCCCGACCAGCAGACCGGGATCAATGCGCCGCCCCTGCCAGTCAATCCGCCAGTCAAGATGCGGGCCAGTTGCGCGGCCGGTCGCACCGATAGTGCCAATCAGGTCACCGCGTTTGATCATCATGCCAGGTTTGACATCGACCCGATCAAGATGCAGAAAGCTGGAATTCACGCCAAGCCCATGGGCCATGACAATCGTCCAGCCAGAAAAATATAAATCTTTGACCAGCGTTACTTTTCCACTCGCCGGTGCGCGAACGGGCGTGCCGCGCGGCGCGGCGATATCAATGCCGTAATGCGGCTGTCGCGGTTCACCATTTAGGATTCGCTGGCTGCCATAAACGCCGGAAATCCGGCCAAGCGCTGGCCAGTCAAAGCCGCGCCAGAAATCCCCAAGCGGCGTTTCCTGCTCGCGGGCTGCGCGGACTGCCTTGCCGTCAGCCTTGATCCGCGCCAATAGCTTTGCGGGCGGCGTCACCATGGTCTGTTTCAGCCCGTCAATCCGCTGGATATTATAGTCCCGCTGGCTGGCTGCCAGAGTGCTGGTCATGCTGGTGCCATCAGGGGCGATGATGCGTAACGTAACCGGTACGTCTGATTCGCGATGAAACCCGATAACAAAAACGCCATTATCAGCGATTTCAATGGCATTGCCATCGAGCAGAATCTGATTTTCCGGATTGGTGCGGGCAATAATCAATCCGCCTTCAATGGCTGTTCCGGACAGGATTTCGGCACCATCAATGGTTTGCGCCCGCAAGGGGCTGGGGCTAGCAGCAGTGATCGCCAAAACGAATATGGCAAGTAAATGAATGCGGCTAAACGACAGTAAGATGGCAATTTGACTAGGAAGTTTCATGGGCAGAGGCTAACATGATGTTGTGTAAATGACACTTGAAAACACAAGCTGTTGAGTGTTATCCCCAACATAGATCATAAAGATTCAGCCATTGATAATTAACATAGAGCCGAACGCCTAATCAGGAAAGAGCCGTAAATCATGACCGATCACTCAACCGACGCTAACCAGCATGAACATGTTATTATTATTGGTGCCGGTGCTGCCGGGTTGACCGCGGGCATCTATACGGCGCGGGCGAATCTATCACCGGTTATCATTGCCGGTTTGCAGCCGGGTGGTCAGATGACGATTACCACCGATGTCGAAAATTATCCGGGCTTTGCCGAGGTGATTCAAGGGCCGTGGCTAATGACCGAAATGCAGTCGCAAGCCGAAAATGTTGGTGCGCGGGTGATCTATGATCTGGTCACCAGCCTTGATACATCGGCGCGCCCATTTACCGTGACATTCGACTCCGGCAAGGTGATGACAGCAGATACAGTCATTCTGGCAACCGGTGCACAGGCGCGCTGGCTTGGTCTTGAATCCGAAGCAGCGTTTAATGGCCGCGGTGTTTCAGCCTGTGCAACTTGTGACGGATTTTTCTATAAAGAGCGGGATGTTGCGGTTATCGGCGGCGGCAATACCGCGGTTGAAGAAGCGTTGTATCTTGCCAATATCTGTCGGTCGGTAACCCTAGTACATCGGCGTGATACGCTTCGTGCCGAACAGATCATGCAAGATCGCTTGTTGAAAAAAGATAATATCACGGTTGAATGGAACCGTTCAGTTGCCGAGGTGATTGGCGACGAGTCCGGTGTCACCGGGTTGCGGCTGGCCTCAACTATTGGCGAGGCTGATAAGGATATTCCGGTTCATGGTATGTTTGTTGCCATTGGTCACGATCCGGCGACACAGGCCTTTGCCGGTGCGGTCGCACTTGATGATGAGGGCTATATCATTGCCGAGGCCGGCGGGACGCGTACCTCGGTTGATGGGGTGTTCGCCGCTGGTGACTGTGTTGATAAAATCTACAGGCAGGCAGTAACTGCGGCCGGTATGGGATGTATGGCAGCCCTTGATGCAGAACGTTGGCTAGGCGAGCAAGAATAGGCGTGCAAGAATAGGCAAACGGGGATAGGTAAACAGCCCCGCTCCGGCGAGGGGCTAGGCCATCATGCCGGCAGGGGGGCGGGCGTTGGTTCTCTAATTGCCCAATTCACCGCAAAGGCAAATAGGCCAGCACCAGCGTTCAGCCACCACATCGCCTCGTAATTGCCGAACATATCGTACCAGACACCACCCAACCATGCGCCAACGAACGAGCCGATCTGATGAGACAGAAACACCAGACCATATAACATACTGAGGTGGCGGGGCCCGAAGAACGCAAGGATCAGGCCGCTGGTCAGCGGGATTGTGCCAAGCCATAAAAGCCCCATTGACGCACCGAAAAACAATGCCAAGCCGGGGCTTGGAGGCAGGCTGATAAAGGCCGCAATGATCAGGCCGCGAAGCAGGTAAACAATGGCAAGGGTCTTCTTTTTCGACATAAAGCCGCCGAGCCAGCCGCAAATAAAAGCACCAATAATATTGAATAAACCAATCAAGGCTAATGACCAGCTGGCAATATCTGCCGTCAGCCCCGAATCCTGCAGATAGGTCGGCAGGTGGGTGGTGATAAACACCAATTGCAAACCGCAGACAAAAAATCCGGTGGTAAGCAGAATATAATCGCGGCTACTGACCGCTTGGCGAAGCGCACTACCCGCTGTTTGGACAACCCCCTCAAGTGGGCGCGCGCCGCCCGCTGGCACCCGCATCCCAAGCGTGACCGCGACCATCGACGCCACAATCACTGACAGAATAACAATGGCAAATTGCCACCCATGCTGGTTCATCATGATTTGTGCGACCGGCACCAGCGCAAACTGACCGAATGACCCAAAGCTGGTGACAAGTCCCATTGCCAGTGACCGCTTTTCTGGCGGTGCGGCGCGCGCGACGGCGCCAACGGCGATAGAAATACCAGCACTGCCAAGCCCCATGCCAATCATAATTTGCCCCAGAAACATTCCGGTTTCTGTCACGAAAAAGGCCATGCATAATAGACCGGCCGCATAGATCAGGACGCCAAAGGCCGCCACCCGCCAGGCACCAAATTTGTCGGCCGCGGCACCAAATAATGGTGATGAAAGGCCCCAAATTAGGTTCTGGACTGCGATTGCGAGTGAAAAGAGCTGTAGCCC
>Ga0181554_1002421_pt1 | contig 16551 bp, 16 predicted proteins | sample 011ome_16_FD_145602 | JGI IMG/M metagenome (GOLD analysis project Ga0181554, IMG submission 145602) | Coastal salt marsh microbial communities from the Groves Creek Marsh, Skidaway Island, Georgia - 011503CT metaG (spades assembly) | ecosystem: Environmental > Aquatic > Marine > Intertidal zone... | reverse complement strand
GCTGGAGCGTTGGATATCGTTCCTCAAAGAGCGTTTCGTTAGTCTCCAGTCGAAATCAACAACGGATTCCGTAATAGAGTGGAGGCTGGCGTGAGTTTTTCATGTCCGACTCATTAATTTGTGTTGAGGTAAATGGCTTAATCAACAGTGTAGGGGATTGGAAATGCCGATTTATAAATCTATTCTTGACCTGGCAAATGGCGCCAGAACACGTATCCGGGAAGTTAGCGCAGAGCATGCTGGTTTTCCCGGGTTAAACGGTGTGGTCTTTATTGATGTGAGAGAGGAGGTCGAATTTCGGGGCGGGCATATCCCGGGTGCGATCCCGCTACCGAGGAACGAAATCGAGGAGAGAATCGCTCAGGTTATTCCAGATAAGACCACAGCGATATTGGTCTATTGCGCTATTGGTCACCGTTCGGCTATTGCTGCGGACGCTTTGCAGGCTCTGGGATATACGAACGTGGTGTCCTTGGACGGCGGATTGAAAGCCTATGAAAGTCTTGAGGCGACCCGAAATGTGGCTTGAACTGGATCATGCATTAGCCTAACGCCAAAAGAAGATCACTCTTGGTAATTTCTCCTAGAAGTTTACGATTCGGATCGACGATGGGCAGTCGATCGGCCTCATGTTTTACGAGCGCGTCAAGGGCCTCGGAAAGAGCGGTATAAGGTGTCATGGTGGGAAGATCGTCTTCCATAAACACCATGGCTGCACTCAGGTGCTTCAGAGAGTTATCCCCCAGGAACAACTTCATATGATTCAGGGCAATGGATCCTTGATAAGTGCCCTGATCATTAATGACCCAAACGTGCTGCGTGGAAGACCTACAAAACAATATTCTGACCTTTTCGGCATTATCTGATGCATTGATCACCGCTGCAGGTTCTGTCTGCAAATCAGAAACATGCATCAGGTAAGGCAGTTTGGTGCGGATTTCACCCAGCGTGCGTGCATAGACGGAAATGGGTCGAATCGCAGCGGCCAGATATCGTGCCGAGACGGCGGCGAAGATGAGTGGAAAGAGCAGGTTGGTATCCAGCGTCATCTCGAAAATCATCAGGGTTGCCATGAGTGGTGCCAGCGTGGTGCCTGAGAGAAAAGCCCCCATGCCCAAGGCTGCAAATGTTATGGAGTCACCTGAAACCCCCGGGTAAACGAGGTGAAGCACATCGCTGTACAACCATCCCAGGCAGGCACCAATGAGTAGGGTGGGAGTAAAAACTCCGCCGACGGTACCGGACCCTACCGCCCCGGCAGTGGCGATGATCTTTAGAACGAAGACGGCCAGGACAAAATTCCATGCGGGCGACTCATTCAATAAGGCTTCGACAACGGCATGGCCGTTACCCCAAACCTCTGGTGATTCCAGAGAAATCAGGCCAACGATCAATCCACCGACACCCAAACTGATAGGCATAGGCAGGAATAATGATTGGAAAAAACGGCGTGCAATGTCGAGCAAAGCCAGAAACATCGGAGCGAGTACACCCGCCACAATTCCGAGTCCCAATACTGGCAGTAAATCAACCTGTTCCGGGACAGAAAAACCCGGCGAGGTAAATATTGGACGGAGTCCGATCCAGTGGCGTATGACGACGGTGGCAATGACGGCAGAGACGATAAGGGGTCCAAGTGCCTCTATAGCCAGGGTCTGCAAAACGACCTCGGCGATAAACAGGCTCCCGGCCAAAGGAGTGTTATAGGCTGCAGCCATGCCGGCTGCTCCGCCACAGGCTACCAACAAGCGTAATCGCGGACGGGAAAATTTAAACAGCCGACCAATGCTGGACGCGGCCAGGGCCGAGAACTGAACCATCCCGCCTTCGCGTCCAATCGAGGAACCCGAACTAATGGAGAGCAGGGAAGACAGGAGTCGCGCCAAGGTGGGTTTCACTGATATTACGCCATCGCCCAGACGGATGACCTCTAGATAATCCTGTGCTCGCATGCCCCTGAACAGACGACTGCCCAGCCATAATGCAAAACCAGCGGCCACACCCCCCAGCGTGGGGATCAAGAGGCGCATGATCGGTGTGATACTCTCGGCGATCGACACAATATCCCCAGATTGTCCGGTCAGCAGCCATTTCAGACCAATGTTGGCTTCGCGGAACAATGCTGAACACAACCCACCCATTGCACCGACCACCGCTGCCCACAACAACATGCTATCCATGCCCGAGCGCGTCCAGGCCGCTTGCAGAGGGTTGGTGTGTGGGGGAACCAAGTAGGTAAAGATCCTTAACATCGTAAGCAAGGCATTAGTCACATGGTGTCTTCGTATTCAAGCCAGATGCCCACTACAATCGGTGGCAGGCAATTTTGTGTGGTGGTTAATGCAGAGGCAGGGCGACGTCCTTGAACAGTGCCTCCCAATCCTTTTTCTCGCGAATGTGCATGGCCTGATCAATGATGTCCCGACTAAGGTGTGGGGCAAAGAGGCGGATGAAGTCGTAAAGAAATTCACGCAGAAACATGTCCCGGCGCAACACCACCTTGGTGATGCTGGGATCAAACAGATGACCGGCCTCGATCGCGGTCAGGTCGGCATCCATTACCGGATCATGAGCCATGTGGGCGACGATGCCTATGCCCAATCCTAGCCTGACGTAGGTTTTGATGACATCGGCATCAACGGCCGTCAGTGCAATTTGTGGTTGCAGTCCTGCCTTTTCGAAAGCCCGGTCGAGTTGCGAGCGCCCGGTAAAGCCGAAGGTATAGGTGATGATGGGGTATTCGGCGAGTTCCTTTAGGGTTAGTTTTGGTCGCTTCGCTAACGGATGATCATGCGGGACCAACACGCTGCGGTTCCATTGGTAACAAGGCAGGGTGACCAGGTTTTCAAAGAGATCGGTGCTTTCTGTTGCAATGGCCAGATCAACCAGGCCACGGGATACCTGCTCGGCGATTTGACTCGGTGTACCCTGATTGATCGTGAGCTTGATGTCCGGGTACTGCCGCATGAATGCCTGAATCACCGGCGGCAAGGCGTAACGTGCCTGGGTATGGGTGGTCGCGATGGAGAGTTCGCCCACCTCCTTGTTCAGCACATCATTTGCGATCTGCCGAATGTCATTCACTTTGGCGAGGATTTCACCGGCCACCGCGACGACCTGCTGCCCGCCGGGAGTTAGCCCCGTGAAATGTTTGCCGCTACGAATAAAGATATCGATCCCTAGTTCATCCTCAAGCAGACGTATCTGCTTGCTGATGCCCGGTTGCGAGGTGAAGAGACTCCCTGCGGTCGCAGTGACATTGAGTTCATTCTGGGCGACTTCCCATATGTAGCGGAGCTGCTGCAATTTCATGTAAATCTTCGTGTGGGCTCTATTGTTAGAAAGGCAACGAAAATCGAGGCCCAGGGGATGGCCTGGTGATGAGTTTCAGGGTAATCAATCTCCAGGCTTTCCTGTTTGAGGGGATGTTACATGGGTCCTGTTGATCGGGGCAGTTGCTGGTCCTGGTCCTGTCATATGATTCCCTCAGTCCTTTGCTCCTGCTGAATGACCCAATCCACTCTCAGCAGTCGATGTTGCCGAGGTCATATGGCTCTGCGCATAGGGGATATCAGCGTTTTTTGGTTTTCGTACCAACTCCCTTGAACAAAGTCAGGATTGATGACGCCGGTGATTTCCGCTTCGCTATCGGTACTGACGCCGCCGATGAGTACTTGTGTATCCACATGGCGTATGGTCTGGATTAGCGAATTGCGGCGACGTTGGCCACCATGATCCTGATAGGCGCGGTGGAAGAATCCTGCATTAAATCTCATATAGTCTGGCGCAAGTCGGTGTAAGAATTGGCTGCGAAATCGCTCGACAAATTCGGGCTTGACCAGCTCATCGAACTTCACAGCGGTTGAGTAGCCGCGCTCGCGGTAGTTTCGGAGTCTTTCAAGCAATAGCGGGAGTTGCGATTCATAAACCACGCTGATGGTGAGGCTTATGACAACTCGTCTAAGGGGTAAGCCGCAACGTCGAATGATCTCTTCAAAATAAGCACCATGATCCTTCTTCACGGTCAGCACGTGGTGGGGGTGGACGTGGAGAAAAAGACTGCTGTCATCCTCGTTGAGTGTCAGGTAGTTCAGCATGTGGACGGTGCGGCTCAAACGATCAAGGCTAACGATATTGGGCATCTCCTCGCCGTAAAGGAGCCTGGTGGTATCAACCGAGTTGGCAGGTGTGAAGACCAGTGGTGCCGTATCCCGCCCGATGATCAGTTCGGGATCGGCATGCAGCCGGACGGGCTTGAGTTCGCTGGTAAATGTCAGGTTGCCAAAGCGGCCATGGACACGCTGACTATCGTAATCAAGCGGAGGTTTTTCCAGGTTGTTTTCAGAAATGAAACGTTCATTGAATGAAGCGACAAGATGTTGGAGTGGCATTATGGCGGCCTCAAGTTATCGGTTTGGGTAAAGTGGCTTGATGTGCAGTCGGTGGGGATTTGCAACATCGGATATTCTTTCTGCTGCAAAAAGCAGCTGGCTTCGCGGTGGCCAATAATCGTGACACTTGCCCTGCCCAAAGCTTAATCAGCCAGTATCTCCACTGTTGAGCTAACATCGGGTGAGACTGGCTTTGCCTTTCAGAGAAAGGCAGCGACAAGCGTCGTTTCATCGTCCTGAGAATTACTTGGCTGCGCCGTAAATCTTGTCGAAGATCCCGCCGTCGGCGAAGAACTTCTTCTGCGCCTGATTCCAGCCGCCAAATACTTCGTCGATTGTGAATAGCTGAATATTCGCAAACTCTCCGGCATGTCTGGCCAGAATGCCTTTGTCACGCGGCCGATAGTGATGTTTTGCCGCCAGTTCCTGACCAACCGGACTGTAGAGATAATCCAGGTAGCCCGTTGCTACCGTTTTGGTGCCGTGACGCGCTGTTACGGTATCAACGATGGTCACCGGAGGTTCGGCCAGTATGCTGATTGAGGGGGCGACGATTTCAAAGTTATCGGCGCCAAATTCCTTGAGTGTCAGATAGGCTTCATTTTCCCAGGTGATCAGGACGTCGCCGATTTCTCGCTCAGCAAAGGTGATGGTCGAGCCACGGGCGCCGCTATCCAGCACTGGAGCGTTTTTGAAGATCTTTGTGACCAAATCCTGTGCAGCTGCCTCGCTGCCCAATTTCTTCAGGCCATATCCCCAAGCCCCCAGAAAGTTCCAGCGGGCGCCACCCGAGGTTTTTGGATTGGGCGTCACGACGGAGACACCGGGTTTTGCGAGATCATCCCAATCCTTTATGTCTTTCGGATTGCCCTTGCGGACCAGAAAGAGCATGGTGGAGGTATAGGGTGCGCTGTTGTGTGGCAAACGTTCTTGCCAGTGTTCAGGTACCAGTTTCGCCTTGGAGTGCAGTTGATCCACGTCGTACTGGAGTGCCAGTGTCACGACATCGGCATCCAGTCCGTCAATGACCGCGCGAGCCTGTTTGCCACTGCCGCCGTGAGATTGTTTGACCGTTACATCGTCGCCGGTTTTTTCCAGCCAGTATTTGGCGAATGCCTTGTTGTACTCCTCGTAGAACTCCCGGGTCGGATCATAGGAAACGTTAAGTAAATCAATGTGATCGGCTCGGGCCGACTGAGAAAGCCAGGGCAGTGTCACCGTGAGTGTGATAACTCCTGATAAAAGAATGGTGCGAAAATTGTTCATGGTTAGGTACCTTTGGTAAGCGTTCAAATCTGACATTGGTTTCAAGTTGGGAGAAAAACCCAACACACCTCGGCCGGGCTTGGGAGCATGAGGTCAAGGTGCGAGGGCATTGCCTGGGTACAGTCCGATTTAAAAACCGAGCTGAACGCGAGTCTGGAAGACTCTTTCCGTGTCGCGGTCGATGACCTTTGTGGTCCTGAGATTGTTGGCATCCAGTTCCGCTGCTCCGCCATCAAAGCTGGTCTGCGAGTAGTCGAACATCAGCTTGACGTTGGGGTTGAGCCACCAGTTGGCGCCCAGTGCCCATGTCGCTGCAGATGACACCGAATTTCGCGGGTCGGCGAATGGATAAATGGGTTTTGCTGCTGTGCCCACATTCTTGAAGGTCGCCGGATCGAAGTTAATGGGGCTGTAACGTGCTGCCAGTTGCCAGGCGCCCCACTCGCCCTCAAACGGGTCAAAGTTATGCCGCGGTTTGATGCCCTGGTTAAGAAACACGTTGTTTTCCCCCGTAAGCACATAGTCAACTGTGATGTTCCACGCGTCGATGGTTTCATTCATCGAGTATTTGTTGACGCTTTGCCCCTTCTCCAGAATTTGATTGGCGATATCCTGATTCGATTGGGAGTATTCGCCGACCAGTTTGAATGGTCCGTAAATCCAATATCCTTGCGGATAGAGTCGGTAGGCATTGCCATCCGCCTTCGCCCCGGTCGTCAAAACAGCCGGCTTGCTGTTCGGGACTGTCACTACACCCGTGTAGTTGAAGATCGTTTGCAGGCCGGGACTCTGAAAGCTAGACAATGCAACGTCGTTGGGATCCCCATAAGTACCGGCCATACCGATACCTAGACCTTCCAGCGGTTCAATTCCGGAATGCAGGAACGGGTGCGAGAAGATGCGTCCCTGGAAGTCCTTGGAGTCATTGTTGTCCGAATACAAGCTGCCATTGTTGCTGGTGCCGTTGAAAACACCGACCTGATAACTGAAAAAGTCCGGGTACATGTACATCGGGAAGTTGCCAGTGATCGTCTGGTTTCGCCCGGTCATGGCAAAGTCACTCGGGTAATCAGGGCGATCAAACTCGCCATGTAGCAAGAAGCCCATCTCGCGGTTTGGCGCCAACTGAGTCGGCCAGGCGCGTTCCAGAAAACTCAGGTTGCTCGCACTTTGCAAACGCTCAAGGCTCACCGGCGCCTTCATGATGCCGGCGGCAAGGCTGGCTTGACGGAAGTACCGCAAGTCGGCGACGGCATCGAAGATTCTGGGAGACGTCGTGCCACTGGGGCCCGGAGCGAAGTCCGGCATGATGCGGTAGTCAAGGTATTTCCAGACCGTGCCTTCGATGATGGGACGGATACGTCTCATGTAGAAATTGTTCGGCAGATCGGAACCATTCTGGGCTATGGGTTGTGTGCCCTCGTCATCAAAGTAGAAGCTGGCATCGGCCTGTATCAGGGCACGCAAATACATGATGAAGTTTTCGTCCGATGAAACGACCTTGAGGCCTTGACTGCCGAGCTCGACGGCTTTGGGAAGCTTCAACCACTTTTTATCGGCTTCTTCCTTGTCGACTTCATATTTACGTTCCAGCAACTTCACTTTTTGGTCCAGCTCCTTGACCTTCTGATCCTTGCTGGCTAATGCCACAGCGGTATCGGCGGATGTCTCATAGCCTGAAGCGGAAGGGTGGCGGGAGGCATAGGCCGGTTCTTTGCTGCCGCTGTGCTTCTTTAGCTTCTGGTTTTCCGCTTCCGTTTGCTCCAGACGACGCTCAAGCTGCTGGATATGTTGCTCCAGCTTTTCAAAGCGCTGACTGTCGGTAAGCGCCAGTGCCGGGTCAGTGAGACCGATGGCAGCGGTTCCGGCCCCCGCCGCGACGAGTGTGGACCATCGTTTTTTCATGTTGGTTACCTCTTTAATTGTCCTGGTCGATAGCACCTCCGGTGGTCCGGTCAGTCAGCTGTAAATTCATTGGATTGATTCAATGCCGCCTCGTTTGAGGTAGGCGAGTTTGGGCACTCAATTCAGAGCGTGAGATTGCTTAAATCCGGGTTTCCGAACGGGATGTTGAGTCTGAGTCGTTCCTTGCGCTCGATCAGTACGATGCGTCCTTCGTGAACGGTGATTTCTACTGAGCCGAACTGCAGGTCACGCAAGGCATCGACAATACGGCCAACAGCCTGACCGGGTTCCTCAGGAGGGCATGATTGTCGACTTCGTTCGCTCATGGGTCGGTTGACTCGTTCTTTATCGGTTACTGATGGTCCCGTCGCCGTTGATGTATTTGGCCCCGGACTTCGCTTGCGGACAAAGCCTAACAATCGGAAACCCATATCCAAAATACTTAATCGGCAGATATATATAGCTAAACTTCATATGATTCCGAATGGCGATATTGGAAAAGGGGCTGCGTATAAATGGCATAAGCAAATGCCAAAAAATTCTTTTTGATGATGAAACTGCCTTGCTAGAGTGCCCCCCTCATTAAGGTTATGAGGGAGTCATTGGGTGGCGATCACATTCAAAAAACGCGGGGTTTTGCCGGGGTTTTCATTGACTCTGGGCTTCAGCATTCTTTACCTGAGCCTAATTGTGCTGATTCCCTTGTCAGCGACGTTTTTCAAGGCCGGAAGTCTTGGCTGGGGAGGATTCTGGGAGGTCATCTCCCATCCGCGAGTAATAGCGTCCTATCAACTGACCTTTGGGGCCTCGCTGGCCGGTGCGGCCATCAATGCCGTGTTTGGGCTACTGGTGGCATGGGTTCTGGTCCGTTATGACTTCTTCGGCAAGCGCGTTGTCGATGCGTTGGTGGATTTGCCGTTTGCTCTGCCTACGGCGGTAGCCGGCATTGCGCTGGCCACGCTCTATTCAAGCAAAGGTTGGGTTGGCCATTTACTGGCGCCATACGGTATCAAGATCGCTTACACCCCCCTGGGCGTCGTGGTGGCGCTAACTTTTATTGGACTGCCATTTGTGGTCAGAACGGTGCAGCCGGTACTGGAGGATTTCGAGACTGAGCTGGAGGAGGCCGCCGCTAGCCTCGGCGCAACCCGTTGGCAAACCTTTAGCAAGGTCATCTTTCCAGCTCTGGCGCCGGCCTTGCTCACCGGCTTTACCTTGGCGTTCGCGCGCGCCGTTGGTGAATACGGGTCGGTCATCTTTATCGCCGGCAACATCCCGATGGTGTCGGAGATCACGCCGCTACTGATCATCACCAAGCTGGAACAGTACGACTATGCCGGTGCGACTGCCTTGGCAGTATCCATGCTGCTGGTGTCTTTCGTGCTACTGCTGGCCATAAATGCGCTGCAACGCCGGGCACATTTGCGCAAGGCCTGATCCCCCCTAACCCTGACTGGAGAGTGTTCGTCATGTCGACTGCCGTGGCTACTGCCCCTCGTGCTTTTAATCCTGCCCGCGGTGAACCCAGCTGGGTGCGTTGGACATTGATCTTAATCGCTCTCGCGTTTTTGCTGGGGTTCCTGTTTCTGCCTCTGGCCGTGGTTTTTGGACAGGGGTTTAGCAAGGGCTGGACAGTATTTTGGGATGCACTTACTGAGGAGAATGCGCTGTTGGCGGCTCGGCTGACGCTCATCACGGCACTCATTGCCGTGCCGCTGAACCTGGTGTTTGGTCTGGCGGCTGCGTGGTCCATTGCCAAGTTCGAATTTCCCGGAAAAAGTCTACTGATCACTTTGATCGATCTGCCATTTTCAGTATCACCGGTGGTCGCGGGACTGATTTATGTGCTGATGTTCGGTGCTCAGGGCTGGTTTGGTCCATGGTTGCAAGAGCATGACATAAAGCTGATCTTCGCCGTGCCGGGTATTGTGCTGGCGACGATCTTTGTCACTTTTCCATTCATCGCGCGGGAACTGATTCCGCTGATGCAGGCGCAGGGTACGGAAGAGGAGGAAGCCGCCCTGGTGCTGGGCGCCTCCGGTTGGCAGACCTTCTGGCATGTGACCTTGCCCAACATACGCTGGGGGTTGCTTTACGGTGTCATTCTCTGTAATGCCCGGGCGATGGGCGAGTTTGGCGCGGTCTCCGTGGTGTCTGGCCACATACGGGGCATGACCAACACGCTGCCGCTGCATGTCGAGATTTTATATAACGAGTACAACGCCGCCGCCGCTTTTGCCGTGGCCTCTTTACTGGCCTGTCTGGCACTGGTGACGCTGGCTGCCAAGACCTTTCTTGAGTGGCATCTGAAACAGGATGCTGCCGATTTGGAACCCCCAGCCTAATAGAAACACCATGAGCATTACGATTTGCAACATTCAGAAGTCTTTTGGCGCCTTCAAGGCGTTGAAGAACATCAACCTTGAAGTGGCTGGCGGTGAGCTGCTTGCTTTGCTGGGTCCGTCCGGTTGTGGCAAGACGACCTTACTGCGCATCATTGCCGGCCTGGAAGCGCCCGATGCCGGCCAGATTCTGTTTCATGGCGAGGACGCCACCGACCGTCATGTCCGTGAGCGACAGGTCGGCTTTGTTTTCCAGCATTACGCGCTGTTTCGGCACATGACGGTGTTTGAGAACATTGCCTTCGGTCTGCGGGTCCGCCCCAAGTCGCAGCGGCCACCGGAGGCCGAGATTCGCGAGCGGGTGCATAAACTACTTAATCTGGTACAGCTGGATTGGCTGGCTGACCGTTATCCTCCGCAGCTTTCCGGCGGGCAGCGTCAGCGTATTGCACTGGCCCGCGCCCTGGCGGTCGAGCCCAAGGTGCTGCTGCTGGACGAGCCATTCGGCGCACTGGATGCAAAAGTGCGCAAGGAGCTTCGGCGCTGGTTACGTCGCTTGCACGATGAATTGCATGTCACCAGCGTATTTGTGACCCACGATCAGGAAGAGGCGCTGGAAGTGGCGGATCGCGTTGTGGTCCTCAACGAAGGTCGGATTGAGCAGGTCGGGACCCCTGATGAAGTTTACGATCATCCGGCGTCGCCGTTTGTCTTCGAGTTTTTGGGCGATGTGAATCTATTCCACGGGCGAGTGCACGACGGGCATGCGAATATCGGTGATGCTCAGGTGTTACTGCCGGAAGGGACAAACAGTCAGGAGGCCGCCGTTTTTTATGCAAGGCCCCATGAAATCGACATTCTTCGGGAAAATCGCGGGACTTCTGCGATTGTTGCTACGGTTTATGACATTCGGCCCCTGGGGGCGACGATTTGGGTGGAGTTGGAACGCGAAAATGGTCAGGGCATCATCGAGGTTGAACTCAGTCGTGATCGTCTGAATACTCAGGATATCAAGCGTGGCGATACAGTCTACCTGCTGCCGAAACGTCTTAAGGTTTTTGATCAGGCCATCAGCAAGCGGTCGGCTACCCGGTGATGGCTTGTCAACGTCCATTCTCTGGCTGTGATGCCACTGACTTCAATATCACAGAAGCGATGCTGCATTTGTCACTTGGGAGTTTTGCGATATGCTGCTTGATAAGCCTTGTCTGATAGTGGCGATCCCTTAAGGGGCTTGCATCGCTAGCTCGAAATCCTCGTTCTGGTGTTGTTGATCAGTCTTCCTTCTTAAGGGCGCCTGGCTTGCCGAATGGCTGCGGAATGCGGGCCATTAAAACAATTACAACAGTAACGGAGGTCTTCATGAGTACCCAATTTATCCTCTCTCGCCGTCGTTTCATGGGTATGGCTGGCTGGGGGCTGTTGGCCGCTACCGCCACACCGTCATGGTTGCGAGCCATGGAAATGGGCAGTGGCGCGAACCGCGCGAACCCAAACTTCAAGCCGGATGTCGAGTTGGACCTTTTCGCCCAGGTGGACAATGTATCCATCCTTGCCGGCCAGCCGACAAGGGTTTACCGCTACACGGCGAAACTGGTCAATGGGCCGAAGACGATACTGACCGAAATCCCCGGCAGCTACCTGGGACCCATCATTCGTTTGCAGAAAGGGCAGAAGGTCCGGATCAATTTTCACAACAATCTCCCCGAGCCGAGCATCACCCATTGGCATGGGTTGCATGTGCCTTCCGACATGGATGGCCATCCCGATCACGTCATCGGCAACGGGCAGACGCGGGTCTATGAATTTGAGGTACTGAATCGCGCTGGACTTAACATCTACCATCCACACCCGCATGAAGCGACGGCTAGTCAGGTCTATAACGGGTTGGCCGGTGCCCTTATCGTGAATGACGAGGATGAATCCAGGCTTGGTCTCCCGAGCGGCGAATACGAAATTCCTGTAATCATTCAGGACCGCCGTTTCGACGACAAAAATCAAATGGTGTACGGGGCTACCATGCATGACCGGATGGTCGGCTTTTACGGTGACAAGATTCTCGTTAATGGTCGACCGAATGCGGAATTCGAGGTCGCCAGTCGCGCCTATCGCCTGCGTGTGTTGAATGGTTCGACGGCGCGTATTTACAAGCTGGGTTGGAGTGATGGCTCACCGGTGACGGTCATCGGTGTGGATGGCGGATTGCTGGAAGTTCCGGAAAATCGACCCTATGTAATGATTGCGCCAGGAGAGCGTCTCGATATATGGGCGGATTTTAGCGGCCGCAACAAGGGTAGCGAGGTGACTCTGCGCAGCCTCGCATTCAAGGGTGTCCTGCCTAAAATGGCCGAGCAGATGATGCAAGGCGGCATGGGTGGGATGCGTCATGGTGGAGGCATGGGCATGATGGCGGGAATGAGCTTGCCGGTGGGTATCGACTTTCCTATCCTCAAGATGCGCATTAACCGCGAGACCAGCGACAGCCCGAATCTCCCTACCCATTTGTCAAACATTCGCCGATATCGCCTCGATGACGTGTCGAATAAGGGCAAACCGATTCCCCTCGGCATTTCCGAAGGACCGATGTCCATGCTTTTGAATGGACGGCCCTACAAAAGCGGCGATTTTCTGCCCTTTGAGCGGGTGCCGGTCAACTCTCTGCAATTACTGGAAATCTTCCACGCCCATGGCGGTGGGGGCGGGCATGGCGGAGGTGGGGCAGACGGGGCCCCAGCGGCGCATGGTTCGGAAGCGGCCGATAAACCCTCAGGGGTTGGCTCATCAGGGCACGCTATGGGCGGGGGTCAGGGCATGGGTGGCATGCAACACGGCGGTGGCATGGGACCCGGCATGATGGGGGGAGGCATGGGCGGTATGGGTCACGGCATGATGGGCGGTGGTGGAATGGGTGGCATGCAGCATGGTGGGCGGGATGGTGGTGGCGAAGCCATGGAAATGGGCATGGGAGGCGGTATGGGGGGAATGATGGGCGGCATGGGCATGATGTTTTCCATGGCTCATCCCATTCATCTTCATGGCCAGCAGTTTCAGGTTGTTAGCCGGACCATCGGCGCCGGGGAAGCGGAGGACTATGCCACCGTTAAGGATGGGCTGATGAGTTCGGGCTGGAAGGACACGGTGCTGGTGATGCCCGGCGAGAAAGTCCGAATCATCAAGCCTTTTGATGACTTCAAGGGACCCTTCATGTATCACTGCCACAACCTCGAGCATGAGGACATGGGCATGATGCGGGAATTCCTGGTTGAGTAATCTCGGCTAAGCTAACGACGAAAAAAGCGCGGTAATGTCCGCGCTTTTTTTTTGGTGGGATGAAGCAGCGTTGGTATACCCGACAATGCTGATCACTGCCCGGTATTTTAGTCGAAGCAGGTTTCCGGTTTTGGGTCGCGCAAGAGGAGGTTGGTTACGGCCTCGGCGGGCGGTAAATCTTCGTAGAGGATACGGTAGGTCTGTTCGGTAATGGGCATATCGATACCATGCCGTTGTGCGAGGGTATGAACGATCTTTGCCGTGGGGATGCCCTCGATTTCCTGACCTATTTCAGCACTTACCGTCTGTCGATCGCGACCTTGACCGATGCCAACACCGAATCGGCGGTTGCGGGACTGATTGTCAGTGCAGGTCAGGATCAGGTCGCCGACCCCGGAAAGTCCCATCAGTGTATCGGGTCGGCCTCCGAGCGTAGTGCCCAGTCTCATCATTTCAGCCAGACCCCGAGTAATGAGCGCCGCCCGGGCATTGGCGCCGTAACCAAGGCCATCTGCGACACCAGCGGCAATGGCCAGTACATTCTTGATGGCTCCGCCCAGCTCGACACCAATGATATCGGGGCTGGAGTATGCACGAAAGCGATCGTTATGCAGCAATCCAACCAGTTCGGTTGCAAAGGCAATGTTTTCGGAGGCCACGGTCATCGCTGTCGGTTGTTTAGCTGCAACTTCGCCGGCAAAGGTGGGGCCAGACAGCACCGCAGCGGGTATTGCCGGGCCAAGCACGTCGCTTACCACACGATGCAGAGGTTTTCCGGTTTCCAGCTCCAGTCCCTTGGTGGCCCAGGCAATCCGGCCCTCGGGTGAACAATATGGCCTGAGTGATTCCAATTGGTAGCGAAAGGCATGACTGGGTACGGAGACTAGCCAATGCGGTGAAAATCGCGCGGCGGTTTCAAGATCGGCCGTTGTTGTAAGGCTTTCCGGGAAAATTGCGTCTGGCAGATAACGCCTATTCCTGCGTTCATCTGCCAGTGCAGCCATGTGGGTTTTGTGGTGACCCCACAGCAGAACATCGTGGTTATTGCGGGCCAGCAGAATGGCCAGCGCAGTTCCCCACGAGCCGGCACCAAAGACGGTTACCTTAGCCATACCGGCGAATTTATCGTGCCTTGCGTGACAGGGCGATTCAGTGAATCGGCCGATCCTTTAGGACTGGGTTGCTCACCTTAGTGACTGGTTGCGGATTGAGGCGATTGCTGCATCTGCTGAAGATGCTGGGCATAGAGCGCGTCAAAATTGACGGGCGCCAACAGCATGGGGGGGAATCCACCTTTCCCGACGAGGTCTGAGATGGCTTCGCGGGCATAGGGGAAGAGCAGGTTTGGGCAATAGCTGCCGAGGAGATGGCCCATTTCTTCGTTTTGGAAACCGCTCACGCTGAAGATACCGGATTGGGTGATTTCAATCAGATATGCGGTTTTCTGGTCTAGCTTCACCGTGACGGTCACTGTCAGGCCGACTTCAAAGACTCCCTCCTGAATCTGCTGAGCGCTGCTCGATAAGTTGAACTCGACCTTGGGGTCTTCCCATGGCAGGGTGAAGACTTCAGGGGAATTGGGGGTTTCAAACGACACGTCCTTGACGTAGATCTTCTGGATATTGAAGAGTCGTTCTGTCGGGTTGGTGTTTTCTTCTGCCATGGTTCTTTAATGTGGTTGTTATTGGATTATTTGCGTTTCTTGGTTATCGGCAGATTCTGATCCTTCCAGCCGAACATTCCTCCCTTGAGTTCATGTACCTGAGTGAAGCCCTGTGTGGTCAGTTTCTTGCCGGCCGCGGAGGAACGGGTCCCTGACTGGCAGGTGACAATAATGGGCGCAGCCTTGTGGGATTCCAGCTCGGCGACACGTTCGTCCAGCTTGGCCAGGGGGATATTCCGGGCGCCTTCTATATGGCCCTCTGCGAATTCGTTCGGTTCGCGCACATCGACTATGATGGTGCTGTCGTCGTTCATCATGACAACGGCCTCGGTCGCGGAAAGCATTTTATGCTTGCGGAAGGCCGACTCGATGAGATCCTGGATTAGCAGGATGAGAATAATGAACAGGGCACTGGCCATCAGCCAGTGATTGCCAATGAATTCAAGAAGCCGATCGGGTGTTACGTTCATCATGTTGCGATTTAGTGGTGCGGGGTGCTGGTTGAGTCAGAGTCGTGACAGAAAACCTCGCGCATAAGAGTGATGAGCTTGAGGGTCCGCTTGTCATCAACGTAATAGTACACGCGGTTCGATTCCTTACGGCAGTCGAGAATCTCTTTTTCGCGCAGAACGGCTAGATGTTGCGAGATGTTACTTTGTGTAGTGCCGCAGGAATCGACTAGTTCCTGAACGCTGGATTCGCCATCACCCAGCAGGCAGAGTATTTTGAGGCGCAATGGGTGCGCCATGGCTTTGATGCTGTTTGCTGCTTGGGCGATGTCCTCATCCCGGCTGATAAGTGGTGCATCCGTCATGGTGAGTATTTGCTCCTGATCCCTAACTTTGCATGGTTCCCGGGTTGTCGTGATGCACGACGGGCGAAGGAAAAACAGCTAAAATCGTTAGCTTGGCGTGAAGGACCTCCTCACGCTTGCCGGATTATTTAGCCCACTGCTTTAGTTCAAATCGAACTCAGCCGGAGATTATACGTTGAACTCGCATCGCCCTAAACCTGTTGTTCTGATCATTCTGGATGGTTTCGGTTACAACGAATCCTCACAATACAATGCCATCGCGGCAGCCAATACGCCTACCTGGACGAGATTATGGGATTCCTGCCCACACACTCTCTTGCATTGCGCCGGGGAAACGGTGGGTTTACCGGATGATCAGATGGGTAATTCCGAAGTCGGTCATTTGCATTTGGGGGCTGGACGGCTGATCAATCAGGATTACACAGCGGTCAACAAGGCGATCCGTGATGGCTCGTTCTTCAGCAACCCTGCGCTGACTGCAGCCGTAGACAAGGCGAAGTCCAATGGCAAAGCGCTGCACATCTTTGGCCTGCTTTCGCCCGGTGGCGTGCATAGCCATGACCACCAGATTCAGGCAATGGCCGAACTGGCGGTGCGCCAAGGACTGGAGAATGTCTTCATGCACGCGTTCCTGGATGGACGAGATACGCCGCCCCAGAGCGCAGGGGCATCCATTCAGGCGCTTGAAGCGAAGTTTGCCGAGTTGGGTGCAGGAAGAATTGCCTCTCTTGCCGGACGCTTTTTTGCAATGGATCGCGACAATCGCTGGGACCGGGTGGAAAAGGCATATCAGTTGATTGTAGAAGGGAAGGGTGAGTTTACCGCTACGTCAGCTGTGGCCGGTCTGGAAGAAGCCTACGCGCGGGGTGAGACTGACGAATTTGTTCAGACCACCTCAAT
>Ga0181554_1002416_pt1 | contig 16575 bp, 18 predicted proteins | sample 011ome_16_FD_145602 | JGI IMG/M metagenome (GOLD analysis project Ga0181554, IMG submission 145602) | Coastal salt marsh microbial communities from the Groves Creek Marsh, Skidaway Island, Georgia - 011503CT metaG (spades assembly) | ecosystem: Environmental > Aquatic > Marine > Intertidal zone... | reverse complement strand
TCAGCCCAGGTCGCCTCGCGCCCGGCACCCCACCAGCCACGCGAGTCGCGCGCGCCGGCGAGCACGACCGCGAGGTGGTGCGGCTGCGCCGGGAGCAGGGCCTCGAGGGCCGCAAGCTCCGCGTCCCCAGGTCGCCCGTCGACCCCGGGGCGCGGGGGCGCTTCAACACCACCCGGCTCCTGTCCCTCGCGCAGGACGAAGACGCGCCCGATCTCGCCCAGCGCCATGTCGTCCACGCCGCGCGACAGGTTGCGGCGCACGGCGAGCAGGAGTCCCGGGAGCAGGGACGTGCGCAGGAGCGGCTGCTCCTCCGACAGGGGGTTGGCCAGGCGCGGTGCGGCGCGACGTGCATCGTCGGGTGCGAGGAGCAGGGCGTCGAGATCGTCCTGGCCCATGAAGGGGTAGGTGAGGATGTCGACGACACCCGCCCCCGCAAGCGCCAGTCCGGCACGGCGTCGCAGACGCTGCGCGCGGGTGAGTCCGTATCCCGCGGGCGCCTGGGGCAGCCGCGCGGGGATGCGGTCGTATCCGACGAGTCGCACGACCTCCTCGACGAGGTCAGCCGGATCGGTGAGGTCGGGGCGCCACGGCGGCGGCGTGACCTGGAGGTGCGCCTCGCCGGTGATCTCGCAGCCGACCGCCTCGAGATGGCGGACGACGGTGGCCCGATCGATGGGCATCCCGGCCGTGCGCTCGGGCAGGTCGGCGTCGATCGCGATGACCGGCGGGGAGTACGGCGCCTCCCACGCGGTCATTCCGGCGTACGTCCCACCGCCGTGCTCGAGCAGGAGCTGCGCGGCGCGCGCGGACGCGTAGGGGGCCAGCACCCGATCGACTCCGCGCTCGAAACGACGCGACGCCTCGGAGGACAGGCGATGGCGGCGGGCCGTGCGTGCGACCGGCTCGGGGACGAAGCGCGCGGCCTCGAGGACGAGGTCGGTCGAGTCGTCGTCGATCTCGGTGTGCAAGCCGCCCATCGTGCCCGCGAGTCCGATGACGCCGGAGTCGTCGCGGATGACCACATCCTCGGGATCGAGGGTGCGCACGACGTGGTCGAGGGTCTCCAGGCTCGGCGCCGGTGATCCGGCGCGTGCGGCACGCACGGCACCGCGAAGCTTGGCCCCGTCGAAGGCGTGCAGGGGCTGACCGAGCTCGAGCATGACGTAGTTGGTGACATCGACGGCCAGCGAGACGGGGCGCATGCCGCAGGCCACGAGCCGTCGACTCATCCATTCGGGTGTGGGCGCCTGGGGGTCGAAGCCGACGATCCGCCGCAATGTGAAGAGATCGCACATCGTCGCGTCGTCGACATCGCATGGCCACGGCGCGACGTCGGCGGCCGGAGCCGGGAGGTCGACCAGGCGCTGGCCGGGATCGTCGAAGGGCAGGCCGAAGGCGATCGCGACCTCGCGCGCTACGCCGCGCACCGAGAGGGCGTAGCCCCTGTCGGGCGTGACCGCGATGTCGAGGGTTTCCTCGCCGAGACCGAGGACGCTCGCGGCGTCCTCCCCCACGGTGCCGGACCCGAGCACCATGATCCCGTCGTGGTCCTCACCGAGGCCCAGCTCGCGCTGCGAGCAGATCATGCCGTCGGAGACATGGCCGTAGGTCTCGCGAGCCGCGATATGGAAGCCGCCGGGGAGCACTGCTCCCGGCAGCGCCACGACGACGAGGTCGCCGACGGCGAAGTTGCGCGCCCCGCAGACGATGCCACGCACGCCCCCGTGTCCGGCTCCGACATCGACCTGGCAGAAGCGGATCGGCTTCTTGAAGCCGGTGAGCTCCTCGATCGCCTCGACATGCCCGACGACGAGGGGGCCGGTGACGTCACCGCCCGCGGTCTCCACGGACTCGACCTCGAGTCCGGCCGCGATGAGGCGCTCGGCGACGGCACGGCCATCGACATCCGCGGGCAGCGCGACCATCTCGCGCAGCCACTCCAGGGGAACGCGCATCAGACCTCCACTCCGAAGGCCCTGCTGAAGCGGATATCGCCCTCGACCATGTCACGCATGTCGGTCACGCCGTGGCGGAACATCAAGGTGCGCTCCACGCCCATGCCGAAGGCGAAGCCGGAGTAGCGATCGGTGTCGATGCCCGCAGCCCGCAGCACGCGGGGGTTGACCATGCCGCAGCCACCCCACTCGATCCAGCCTTCGCTGGAGCAGGTGCGGCAGGGCGCATCGGGGTTGCCCACAGAGGCGCCTCGGCATACGAAGCACTGCAGGTCCAACTCGGCACTCGGCTCGGTGAAGGGGAAGTACGACGGGCGTAGGCGGATCTGCACACCCTCGCCGAACATCGACGCCGCGAGATGCTCGAGCGTCCCCTTGAGATGGGCCATCGTGATGCCCTCGTCGATGGCCAAGCCCTCGATCTGGTGGAAGACGGGCGTGTGCGTGGCATCGAGCTCGTCGGTGCGGAAGACCCGGCCGGGCGCCACCACATAGATGGGCAACTCCCGCGAGAGCATCGCGCGCAGCTGGATGGGCGACGTCTGGGTGCGCAGGACGACTCCGCTGTGCTCACTGCCGACGAAGAACGTGTCCTGCATCGTGCGGGCGGGGTGATCCGGGGGCACGTTGAGTGCGTCGAAGTTGAACCACTCCGCTTCGGCCTCAGGCCCCTCGGCGACCTCGTAGCCCATGGAGATGAAGACCTCGGACATGCGCTCCATCAGCGTGGTGAGGGGGTGCCGGGCTCCCAGCCCTGCACGTCGCGTGGGGAGGGTGACGTCGACCGACTCCTCGACCAGCACACGCGCGTCGCGCTCGGCCTCGAGCTCCGCGAGCCGCGCATCGAGGGCCTCGCGCACGATCTGACGGGCGCTCCCGACGCGCTTGCCCGCCTCGGCCTTGGCAGCCGGAGGCAGCGCTCCAATCTCCCTGTTGGCCAGGGCCAGCGGCGAGCGATCCCCCGCGTGAGCGAGCCGCACCGACTTGAGCTCGTCGAGGTCCGCTGCCGCGGCGATCGCGCCGAGTGCCGCCGACACCATCGAGTCGACAGCTTCCGGCTCCAGCGTGGAGACGGCGACCGGATCGTAGGGATTGTTGGGCGCGGACATCTAGTCGCCCACGATGCGACGCACGAGCACCTCGACGTTGTCGTCGACCGCAAGCGTGCCGTCGAGATGGACCTCGGGATGCTCCGGCGGCTCGTACTCCTGGCCGATGCCCGTCATGTTGGGCAACGTGCCGGACTGGGCCTTGGCGTACAACCCCTTGGGATCGCGCGTCGCGCACATCTCTACGGGCGTGTCGACGAAGACCTCCATGAAGTCACCGTCGGCGAAGATCTCGCGCGCGGCACGACGGTCGGCCCGGAAAGGCGAGATGAGGGCGACGATGACGACGAGACCTGCCTCGAGCATGAGCTTGGCCGCCTCGGCGACGCGACGGACGTTCTCCGCGCGGTCCTCGGGGGTGAAGCCGAGGTCCTTGTTGATGCCCGTGCGGACGTTGTCGCCGTCGAGGACGAAGGTGTGCATGCCGAGCGCATAGAGACGGCGCTCAAGCGCATCGGCCACCGTCGACTTGCCGGAGCCGGACAGACCCGTGAGCCAGATGACCCGAGGGGTCTGGTGCTTAAGGCGCGCTCGCGCGTCGCGATCGACCTCGTAGGAGTGCGGCACGACGTTGAGGGAGCGGCGCAGTGCATGGGTCACCATGCCGGCGGCCACCGTGTCGGCGGTGACCCGGTCGATGAGCAGGAAGCCGCCCGTGTCACGGCATTGGGCGTACATGTCCATGGGGATCGGCGTATCCGTCGCGATCTCGACGCGGCCGATGTCGTTCATGTCGAGGACGCGTGCCGCGAGCTTCTGCCCGGAGACCACGTCGAGGCGATGGCGCACGACGGTCACCGTCGCCGGCACCGTGCGCGGGCCGACGGCCAGCAGGTAGGAGCGGCCGTGCATGAGGGCGTCCTCGCCCACCCACACCACGTCGGCGGCGAAGCGGTCTGCCGGCTGCGGCCACGCCGTCTCTCCGGACTCGGTCTGACCCGCGGCGGCGAGCAGGTCGCCGCGCGTGACATCGACCTCGCGATCGAGCGTCACCGTGATGGCGTCACCGGTGCGTGCCTCCGCCAGATCGCCGTGGAAGCCCACGATGCGATCGATCACGGCGGTCTGCCCCGAGTCGGCGACGACAACCGGGTCGCCGGGCCGCACGATGCCGGCGGCCACGGTGCCGGCGTAGCCGCGGAAGTTGCCTTCGGCGCGCGACACGAACTGCACGGGCAGTCGGAAGGTCGTGGTCGAGTCACTGACCGGAGGGGTCCACTCCTGCAGCGCGCTCAACAGCGAAGGACCATGCCACCACGACATGTGGGTCGTGGGCGATGTGACGTTGTCTCCGGCCACCGCGCTCACGGGGATGGTGAAGACCTCGTCGATGCCCAGACGCGCTGCTGCAGCCTTGACCTGACCCGAGATCTCCTCGAAGGTCGCGTGCTCATAGCCGACGAGATCCATCTTGTTGATGGCGATCATGATGCTCTTGACGCCCATGAGCGCGCACACGGTGAGGTGACGGAACGTCTGCGGACGCACGCCGCGCGCGGCATCCACGAGCAGGACCGCCACATCAGCGTTGGACGCGGCGACGGCCATGTTGCGGGTGTACTGCTCGTGACCGGGGGCGTCGGCGATGATGATGCGCCGGCCGCTCGGGAGATACATGTGACGGTAGGCCACGTCGATCGTGATGCCCTGCTCGCGCTCGGCCTCGAGGCCGTCGGTGAGCAAGGAGAAGTCGACCTCGCCCACGGGGATCGTCGATCCGCCGCGACGCGTCTGGCGGGCGTACTCCAACTGATCCTCGGGGATCGACCCGGTCTCGGCGAGCAGGCGCCCGATGAGGGTCGATTTGCCGTCGTCGACGGAGCCGCAGGTGACGAGGCGGACGACGGGGGTGACGTCGATGCCGGATGAACGCTCGAGCAGCGCAGTCATCAGAAGTAGCCCTCCGCCTTCTTGGCCTCCATGGAGCCGGAACCCTCGCCGTCGATAAGGCGGCCGGCGCGCTCGGAGACATTGCTCTCGAGCATCTCCGAGATCAGGGTGTCGAGATCCGCGGCGGTGGACTCCACGGCCCCGGAGAGCGGGTAGCAACCGAGGGTGCGGAAGCGCACGGAGCGCATCTGGGGCTCCTCGCCTTCGCGCAGCGGGAAGCGCTCGTCGTCGACCATGATCCAGGTGCCCTCGCGCTCGACCACGGGACGCGGCTTGGCGAAGTAGAGGTCGGGAATTGGGATCTGCTCGCGGCGGATGTAGCGCCAGATGTCGAACTCGGTCCAATTGCTGATCGGGAAGGCGCGCATCGTCTGGCCCTCGGCCAGCATGGTGTTGGCCGTGCGCCAGAACTCAGGGCGCTGCTTGCGCGGATCCCAGCGATGACCGGGCTCGCGCAGCGAGAAGATGCGCTCCTTGGCGCGCGACTTCTCCTCGTCACGGCGCGCACCGCCGATGGCGCAGTCAGCCTGGAGCTCATCGAGGCCCTGCCGCAGCGCGACCGTCTTCATGATGCGCGTGTATTCGTGGGTGCCGTGGGTGAACGGCGAGACGCCCTCAGCGACGGCCTCGAGATTGGTCTGCACCTTGAGGTCCAGGCCCATCTCCTCGCGCATGCGCTCGCGGAACTCGATCATCTCGCGGAACTTCCAGGTGGTGTCGATGTGCATCACCTTGAAGGGGATCGGCGCCGGCGCGAACGCCTTGCGGGCCAGGTGCAGCAGCACCGAGGAGTCCTTGCCGATCGAGTAGAGGAGCACGGGACGACGGAAGGCGCCCGCCACCTCGCGGTAGACATGGATCGCCTCGGCCTCAAGGGCATCGAGAACGTCGTCTTCGGACACCGTCGCGGGAGCAGCGGAGGTCACGATCACCTTCCAGGGTCGCCCGCGGGGTCGCGGGTCAAGATGCCCTCCACGCTACCCGCGGAGGGCGCTTCGGGCGAAACCGACTCAGGCCTCGCTCATGACGTCGACCATGGCGCCTGACTTCGCCTCACGCTCTGCCCTACGGCGCGCCACGCTCTCCTGGGCAGCCTCGATCACGGCCGGATCCAGCGGGGCGCTGTCGACCTTGCTGCGGGGGCTGCGGGCGCGGATGTACTCAGCGAGCTCCGGGCCGGACTCCCATGAGGTGATGAGGCAGTACCGCGGCTCGTCGCCGGTGTGCCAGACGGCGTGCCACAGCCGCTGCGTGTCGATGATCACCTGGGCTCCGGCCGGCAGCGGGATGCGCGTCTCGGTCGACGGGTCATCCTTATCCTCGCGCAGGATCATGTAGGAGTCGGGATTGTCGGTGAGGTTGAAGAACCCGCGCACGATCCAGCCGGTGCCCTCGGGATTGAGGCGATTGTTGTCGTCCTGGTGGAGATTCCAGATGCAGTCGGCGTACTCATTGGGCTGCAGCTCGATGACACGGCAGCGACCGATGTTGGCGCCGGGCTCCTCCGCACGCGCCTTGAGGCGGGGCGCACGCGCGACGTTGGCATCGACCCACACGCCATCCTTGTCGGTCTTGGGCGGGTTGTGGTGCCAGAAGCCGTTGCACTCGAGCTCGCCGTACGCCGAGGCAAGCGGTGCGAACCGCGTCTCCCCGGAGGACTTCCAGTCCACGAACTCGATGTCGAGCCACTCCTGAGGATCCTGCGACTGGTCGTAGGGCGCGAGGACGACGTAGCCGGTCTCCTCGAGCTCTGGCAACTTGACGTAGCTCATGCGACACCTCTCAGCGTGGCCGCGGGACGCGACCGGCCCGACTTAGGCGACCCTATTCTCCCCCACATGCCGGCGATCCACGCGGAGGCACGCGGGTGTTACGTGACTCACGCCCCGTGACTCAGGCCTCCGACATCACGGTCGTGGGGTCGTAGCCGTAGCGGGCCGTGCGGGCCTCACGCCGTGCCTGCGCCTCGGCCTCCTGCTCCGCGGCGAATGCCGGGTCGAGCTCGGGGACGTCCACATCGGTCGTGGGCTCGTTTTCGAAGATCCACTTCTCGAGGTCCGGGCCCGACTCGTACGACGTGATGAGGCAATAGCGGGGCTCGTCTCCCGTGTGCCAGACCGAGTGCCACATGCGCTCGGAGTCGACGATGATGCGCGCCCCCGCGGGCAGCGCGATGCGCGTCTCCGTCGACGGATCCGTGACGTCCTCACGCAGCACCATGTAGGACTCACCGTCGTCGGTGAGATTGCGGAAGGAACGCACGATCCATCCGCCCTCGTCGTTGAGCCGGTTGTTGTCGTCGAGGTGGCTGTTGTAGAGCGCATCCGCGTAGGTGTTGGGCTGCAACTCGATGATGCGCACGCGCCCGACGTTGGCCCCAGGCTCCAGGGCACGCTCCGCGATGGTCGGCGCCGCGTCCACCTGCGAGTCGATCCAGACCCCGTCCTTGTCAGCCTTCGGCGGATCGAAGTGCCAGAAGGCATTGCACTCGATATCCCCGTAGGCCGATGCGAGCGGAGCGAAGCGGGTGTCGCCCGAGGACTTCCAGTCGACGTACTCCAGCACCTGCCACTCACGGGGCTCGATGACGACATCGTCGCGCGAGAGCACGACGTAGCCCTTCTCCTCGAGGACGGACATGCGGTAGTAGGCCGATCGATCGCGCGACATGGCGCTCCTCTCCTGGGCGGATAGCACCAGTCTCCTCGCGCCAAGCTCAGGTCGCCGGGCGCGAAACGGCCCGACTCCTCGGGACCTAAGTCCTGCGGGCGTGGGCGGTCGCGTAGAGGCAGATCGCCGCCGAAGCCGCGAGGTTGAGGCTCTCCACGCCCTGCGCCATGGGGATGCCCACGGAGGTGTGGGCGGCGTCGCGCCACGCGTCGCTGAGTCCATGTGCCTCGCTGCCGAAGACCCACGCCACGGGACCGCGCAGCAGGTCGCCCGCGGCATCGAGGGAGTGAGCCGCGTGTGCGTCGGCACTCACGAGGGAGAGGCCGGCTTCACGCAGTGCGGCGATCACCTCGGCCGGGGGCGCCTCGGCCGCGATCGGCAGATGGAAGAGCGATCCGGCCGTCGATCGGACGCACTTGCCGTTGTGCGGATCGACTGAGCCCTCGGTGAAGACGACGGCATCGGCACCCATGGCGTCCGCCGTCCGGATGATGGTGCCGGCGTTGCCGGGATCCGACACCCGATCCAGGACGACGACGAGCGGGGCCGGCGTGCTGAGGCCGCCGATCACGTCGCTGAGCGGTCGGGTCGCGAGCGGGCACACCGCGATGACCCCTTGCGGCTGGCGCGTCTCGGACATAGCGTCCAGCACCGCGTCGGTCGCCAGGGAGACGCGCGCGCCGCTCCCCCGCGCCTGCGCGACGAACTCCGGGTGGCGGGCGGCCGCGGCCTCGGTGAGGTAGAGCTCGCGCACTCCTACGCCGAGCGCCTCGCGCACCGACTGCGGCCCTTCCACGACGAAGGCACCGCGCTCAGCGCGGTGCCTTCGGTCGTGCAGGTGGCGGACCTCGGTGACGCGCGCGGAGCGCGTCGACGTCAGGTCGGCCGTCATCGGGCGATCAGGCCGCCGATGCGGGGAGAGACGCGCGAGCGAGCTCGACCAGGGCGTCGAAGGCCTGGGGATCGCTCACGGCGATCTCGGCGAGCATGCGACGGTCCACCTGGACGTCGGCTGCCTTGAGCCCCTGGATGAAGCGGTTGTAGGTCATGCCGCGCTGGCGGACCGCAGCGTTGATGCGCTGGATCCACAGGCGACGGAAGTCGCCCTTGCGGTCCTTGCGGTCGTTGTAGGCGTAGACGAGGGAGTGAGTGACCTGCTCCTTCGCCTTGCGGTAGAGCCGGGAGCGCTGGCCGCGGTAACCGCTTGCCTGCTCCAGGACCTCACGGCGCTTCTTGTGAGCGTTGACTGCTCTCTTCACGCGTGCCATGTCGGTTCTCCTTCGAAGGTGTGCGGGTCACTTGGCCAGAAGGCGCTTGACCTTCTTGACGTCGGCGGGCTTGACGGTCTCGTCGGCCATGAGGCGACGGGTGCGGCGGCTGGACTTGCCCTCCATGAGGTGGCGCCGATTGGCCTGCTCATGCGTGATCTTGCCTGAGCCGGTCACCTTGAAACGCTTCTTGGCCCCGCTATGGGTCTTCTGCTTCGGCATTGCTGTCCTCTCGGTAGGGCGCCCCGGGATGGGGATCGTGCTCAGGCGTCGGCGACGACGGCTTCGGTGGCGGGATCGGCGGCCCGGGTCAGGGTCGCCTTGGTCCGATGCGGAGCGAGCACCATGATCATGTTGCGACCGTCCTGCTTGGGGGCGGCCTCGACGAATCCGAGATCCTGCACATCCTCCGCGAGTTTGGCGAGAAGCCTCAGGCCCAGTTCGGGGCGGGACTGCTCGCGACCGCGGAACATGATCGTGATCTTCACCTTGTCGCCCGCCTTGAGGAACCGCACGACGTGACCCTTTTTGGTGTCGTAGTCGTGCTGGTCGATCTTGGGGCGGAGCTTCATCTCCTTGATGACGGTGTGCGCCTGGTTCTTGCGCGCTTCGCGGAGCTTGACTGCGGCTTCGTACTTGAACTTGCCGTAGTCCATGAGCTTGCACACGGGCGGCTTCGCCATAGGCGCGACCTCGACGAGATCGAGATCGGACTCCTGGGCAAGTCGGAGGGCATCCTCGATGCGGACGATGCCTACCTGCTCACCCTGGGGACCGACGAGTCGCACCTCGGGGACGCGGATCCGGTCGTTGATCCTGGGCTCGACGCTGATGGCGCCTCCTCGACGTCATTCGCCGATGACCGTCATCGGCGCTGATCTCGAGGATGGCCCTCGACGCGAGGGCTCGGCACGACAGACCCCAGCCGGGGCCTTCGTGACCTGACACCCGGGGGCGGCAGGTGGGAACCGAGTTCCACTTCGCGGGCTGCACGGAGCAGCCGAACGGCGCAAGGCTACCAGCACTCCCGGGCCGGACTCACCCGCGGGATCCCTCGGGATCCACGGGATCCATGGGGGCCCACCGGGCGATCCTGCGGCTGAGTGCCGATCTGGCGCGCACTGAGCCGCGAGTTCACCCCCCTGGCAGGCTGGGGCCGTGACCGACGCCCCCCAGATCCCCGATGACGCCGCCCGAGACCTGGCCGAAGTGCCCGCAGTCGAGGTGGTCACGACCCTCGCCGTGCACCTCATGACGGCCGCCGCGATCCGCTGCGGCCTCGGGGACGGCCCGGACGCCGAGTCCGAGATCGACCTGGCCGAGGCCCGGATCCTCATCACGGCGCTCGCCGGCCTGGTGATCGCGGCCGCACCCGACCTGGGCTCCCAGCACGCCGCTCCCCTGCGCGATGGACTCACGAGCCTGCAGCGGGCCTTCCGCGAGGCCTCGCCCATCCCGGACGCCCCGGGTGAAGGACCTGGCGAGCGGCTCACCGGCCCCGTCTCCCGCTGACACTCCAGACGCCGGATCGGCGCTCCTGCGCTCCACCGCGTCCCACGCCGATGCCCTCATTTCCGCGCGCCAGCCTCATCCCGACGCGGATGTGGAGGTCTGCGCGTGGGGTGCTGGGATCGACCGTCGCCGTGGCGCCTGGCTAGTCGCCCGAGCTGTCGCCGGAACTGCGTCGTGCCAGGTCGACCAGCAACTCCCCGTCGATCGCGAAGCGCACCGGACCCGCGATGTCGACGAGCACGCCCTCGGCGCCTTCCTGCACCGCGGCGGCAGCGACGTCGTACGCCGTGACGGGCACGGGCCGCGCTGCGGGATCCCAGCGCTGCATCGTCTCGACGCCTGTGAAGGCGAGCAGTCCCCGCCGGCCATCGGCCTGCACGAGGCTCACGCTGGCCATGTGACTGGACTTGTCCGCTCCGGTCTGCTCGTCGGCCTCGTCCAGCACCGAGACGATGGGCACGAGCAGGCGCACCCCGGCACGCAGCAGATCCTCGACCCGCCCGGGATCGGCATAGGCCTGCTCCCAGCGCGGATCGGCGCGTCCGTCGTCGCCCGCGAAGGCGCCGGGAGTCTCGATGCGCCGACCACGGCCCTCGGGGGCGGCGCCCGTCACAGGCGGCTGGCGTGGATGGCCGTGACGAGGATCCCGCGCGCGCCGAGGTCGTAGAGCTCGTCCATGACGCGGTGCACGTCACGACGCGGGACCATCGCGCGCACGGCGACCCACGCCTGGTCGTGCAGCGATGAGATCGTCGGCGACTCGAAGCCGGGCGTGATCGCGCACGCGGCGTCGACCTGGTCCTTGCGGATGTCGTAGTCGACGAGGACATAGGAGCGCGCGACCATCACACCGTGCAGTCGGCGCACGAAGGTCTCGACGGCAGGGTCGGCCGGGGCACCGCGGCGTCGTACGACGAGTGCCTCGCTCACGAGGATCGGCTCGCCGAGGACCTCGAGGCCTGCCTGGCGCAGCGTGGTGCCCGTCGCCACGACGTCGGCGACGGCGTCCGCGACACCGAGTCGGACGGCGTTCTCGACCGCGCCGTCCAGACGCACGATGCGCGCGTCGACGCCCGCACCCGCGAGGTACGCCGCGAGGACGCCGGGATAGGACGTCGCGATGCGGCGCCCCGCGAGATCGGCGACAGCGCCGGCGGTCCCGGCCGGCACCGCGAGACGAAAGGTGGATCCACCGAAGCCCAGGGCCGCGAGCTCCTCGGCGTCGGCACCGGAGTCGAGCAGCATGTCGCGCCCGGTGATGCCGATATCGAGCGTGCCCTCGCCCACGTAGACCGCGATGTCCTTGGGGCGCAGGAAGAAGAACTCGACGTCGTTCTCGGGGTCCTGCACGACGAGATCACGCGCGGCGGACACCGGGAGGTAGCCGGCCTCGCGCAGCATCTCGCGCGCGGGCTCAGCGAGCTGGCCCTTGTTGGGCAGTGCGACGCGGAGCATGTCAGAGCCGCTCGTAGACGTCGGCGAGCGTGACGCCGGAGGCGATCATGAGCACCTGCGCGTGATAGAGCAACTGTGCGATCTCCTCCGCGGTGCGCTCGCGGCCCTCGTGCTCGGCCGCCATCCAGGCCTCGGCGGCTTCCTCGACGACCTTCTTGCCGATGGCGTGCACGCCCTCGTCGAGGAGGCGCCGGGTGTTGCCGGTGTCCCCGGGGAAGGCCGCCTTCTCCTGGAGCTCGGCGTAGAGCGCGTCGAAGGTCTTCACGTCGACAAGCCTAGGGCGTGCGGATCTGGCGCAGCAGCAGCGCTGTCGCGATCGCCGCCTCGGCCGCCTCCCGGCCCTTGTCCTCGCGCGACCCCTCGAGCCCGGCGCGGTCCAGTGCCTGCTCCTCGTCATCACAGGTGAGCAGGCCGAATCCGACCGGAACACCGGTGTCGAGGGCGACGCGCGTGAGACCGGAGGTGGCCGCGTCGCAGACATAGTCGAAGTGGGGCGTGCCCCCGCGGATGACCACGCCGAGGGCGACGACGGCGTCGACTCCCGCGCGGGCGCAGGCCGAGGCCACGACGGGGAGCTCGAAGGCCCCCGGCGCGCGATGCAGGCGCCACGCACATCCGGCCTCGCTCAGGACGGCCTCCGCTCCCGCGATGAGCCCCGACATCACGCGGTCGTGCCACGAGGAGGCGACGACGTCGATGCGCATCCCGCGCGCACCCTCGGTGCTCATGCGTGCCGCGCCCGTGCCGCTCATGCGTCTCTCCCGTCGTCCGCGTAGTCGTGCCCCATCCGCGCGGCCTTGGTCGCGAGGTAGGCGGCATTGTGCTCATTGGGTGCCACGACGAGCGGGACGCGCTCGGCGATGGACAGGCCGTAGCCCTCGAGTCCGGCGCGCTTGGCGGGGTTGTTGCTCAGCAGGCGCATCGAGCGGACCCCGAGGTCGGTGAGGATCTGCGCGCCGATGCCATAGTCGCGCGCGTCGGCGGGCAGCCCGAGGTCGAGATTTGCGTCGACGGTGTCGCGGCCAGAGTCCTGGAGCTGATACGCCTGCAGCTTGTGCAGCAGGCCGATGCCGCGGCCCTCATGCCCCCGGAGATAGAGCACCACGCCGCGTCCCTCCGCGGCGACGGCCGACATGGCGGCCTGGAGCTGGGGCCCGCAGTCGCAGCGCCGGGAGCCGAGGATGTCACCGGTGAGGCATTCCGAGTGGACGCGGACGAGCACGCGCTCGCCGTCGCTGATGTCGCCCGCCACGAGCGCGACGTGCTCGATGCCGTCGAGCCGGTTGCGGTAGTCGATCGCGCGGAAGGTGCCGAACTCCGTCTCCAGGAGAGCCTCGGGACCGCGCTCGACGTACTTCTCCCCGCGGCGGCGATGGGCGATGAGCTCGCTGATGCTCACACACGCCAGCGCATGCTCGCGCGCGAAGTCGCGCGCCTGGGACGGGGTGAGCATGTCGCCGGCGTCGGTGGCGAGCTCGACGCGGAGCGCGACGGGCGCATGTCCCGCGAGTACGGCGAGGTCGACCGCGGCCTCGGGCCTGCCGGGGCGGCGCAGCACGCCACCGGGGACGGCGCGCACCGGAGCGACGTGCCCGGGGCGCACGAGGTCGATCGGCCGGGTACCGGGATCGGCGAGGGCACGCAGGGTGGCTGCGCGCGCCTGCGCGCTCACCCCGCCTCCGGTCGCTCCCCGGGCATCGACGGTGACGGCGGCGGCCGAGGGACGTCCGTCGAGGGCCAGGGCCATGGGGGGCAGGTCGAGCCGGTCGAGGATCTCCCCCGCGACCGCCGCCTCCTCGTATCCCGAGCCGTGCCGGGTGAGAAAGGCGACGCGGGTGCCGTCCGCGCGCGCCCCGGCCAGGACGAGATCACCGCCGCCCGGCTCGCCCGCGAGGTCGTCGCCGTCGTCGATCACGACGACGATCTCGCCTCGCGCGAGAGCATCGAGAGCAGCGTCGAGACTGCAGGCAGCGTCACTCATCGCTGCCGCCGCGCAGGAGCCCCTCGACGTACTTGGCGATGACATCGACCTCGAGGTTGACCAGGTCCCCGACCTCCCGCTCGCCCAGCGTCGTCATGGCGAGGGTGGTCGGGATCAGCGACACCTCGAACCACGGCCCTGCCGGATCCACCGCGGAGACGGTGAGCGAGACGCCATCGACGGCGATGGAGCCCTTGTCGACGAGGTAGCGCATGAGCGACGCGGGCACGACGAAGCGCAGGACGTCCCAGTGCTCGGAGCTCTCGCGGGAGAGCAGCGTGCCCGTGCCGTCTACGTGGCCCTGCACGATGTGGCCGCCCAGTCGCGCGGTGGGCAGGACGGCGCGCTCGAGGTTGACGCGCATGCCGGGTCGCGCATCCCGCAGTGAGCTGCGCACGAGCGTCTCGCGCATGACGTCGGCGGAGAAGGTGCCGTCCACGAGGTCGGTCACCGTGAGGCAGACACCGTTGACCGCGATGGAGTCCCCGTGGCGCGTGCCGTCGGTCACGAGGTCGCCGCGGACGACGAGCCGCAGTGCGTCATCAGGCAGGTGGACCACCTCGGTGATCTCGCCTGCCTCCTCGACGATGCCGGTGAACACGGGGCCTCCCAGTCAGATGCGCCCGCTGATCCTCGCATCCTCGCCCACCTGCTCGACGCGCACGTCCCGCAGGCGCACCGCGTCGCCGAGCGTCGCGATGCCGAGATCGGCAAGGGCCGGCGCTCCGGCGCCCAGGAGCAGCGGGGCGACGTACCAGACGACCTCGTCGATGACCCCTGCCGAGAGGAACGCCGCGGCGAGCCGCGGGCCTCCCTCGAGCAGCAGGTGGCGCACCTCGCGCTCGGCCAGGGCCGCGAGCACCTCCGCCGGATCGTGCGTGCGCACGTGGAGGGTGGACGCCGCATCGTCGAGCACGCGCGCCGCCGGAGGCAGATCCCTCATGCCGACGACGACGCGCAGCGGCTGGATCGCGGTCGGCCGGCCCTGCGCATCGCGCACGGTGAGCTGCGGGTCATCGGTGATCACCGTGCCGGTGCCGACCGCGATGGCGTCGCAGCGTTCGCGCAGGCGATGCACCTGCGCGCGTGAATCATCCCCGGAGATCCACCTGCTCGTGCCGTCCGCCGCAGCAACCCGGCCATCGAGCGTGGCCGCGACCTTCCATGTGACGAAGGGGCGCCCGTGCGTCACCGCATGGGTCCACGCCGCGTTGAGTTGCCCTGCTTCGTCGGCGAGGAGGCCGCCGTCGACATCGACCCCGGCCGCGCGCAGCCGCGCTGCACCCCCCTCGGCGATCGCGTGGGGATCGGCCTGGGCGTAGACGACGCGCGCGACTCCCGCCGCGATGAGCGCCTCGCTGCAGGGACCCGTGCGCCCGGTGTGATTGCACGGCTCGAGCGTGACGACGGCCGTGGCCCCGCGGGCGGACTCCCCCGCCTGGGCGAGCGCATCCACTTCGGCGTGGGCGGTGCCGGCGCCGCGGTGGGCACCCTCCGCCAGGACGCGACCCTGCGGGTCGAGCAGCACGCAGCCCACCCGCGGGTTGGGGCCATCCGGGATATCGACCGATGATGCAGCCGCGATCGCTCGGCGCATCGCGTCGCGCTCGACCTCCGCGGTCATGACTACTCCCCCGAGGCTGTGGCGGCGAGCTCACGCAGGCGGCGCACCATGCGATCGGGGTCGTCTGCGCCGAAGACCGCGGAGCCGGCGACGAAGACGTCGGCTCCCGCCGCAGCGCATCGCTCGATCGTCGTCTCGCTCACGCCACCGTCGACCTGCACCCAGATGTCGCCGCCGTGACGGCGCACCATCTCGCGTGCCTCGCTGATCTTGGGGAGCACCATCTCGAGGAAGGGCTGTCCGCCGAAGCCTGGCTCCACGGACATGATGAGCAGCATGTCCAGGTCGGGCAGCAGGTCGGCGTACGGCGTGATCGGTGTCGCGGGATTGACGGCGAGCCCGGCGCGCGCACCGAGGCCGCGCAGCGTGCGCGCGAGGCGCACGGGAGCCTTGACCGCCTCCGCATGGAAGGTGACGCTGCCCGCGCCCGCCTCGGCGTAGCCGGGAGCCCAGCGATCCGGGTCGGTGATCATGAGGTGGCAGTCGAGTGGGATCGACGTGGCCGCGCGCAGGCTCTCCACCACGGGCAGGCCCAGGGTCAGATTGGGCACGAAGTGGTTGTCCATGACGTCGACGTGGATCCAGTCCGCATCCGGCACGCGGGCGATCTCCTCGCCGAGCCGGGCGAAGTCGGCCGACAGGATGCTCGGCGAGATCTGGATGCCCACGTGGGCAGGGTAGCGAGTCGCTAGAGGCGGCGGAGCATGGCGAGGTACATCCCGTCGGTGCCGTGGAGGTGCGGCCACAGGCGCGCGGCGGGACCGGGGCCGAGGTCGGGGACTCCGGGCAGCAGCGACCTCGCGTCCAGGAGCTCGACGTCCGTGCGCTTGCGCAGGACGTCCTCGACCACGAGGTCGGTTTCGGCCACGTGCGGTGAGCAGGTGGAGTAGGCGATGACTCCCCCGGGGCGCGCGATGTCGATCGCCGCGTTGAGCAGGCCGCGCTGGAGCGGCCCCAGGGTGGCGAGATCCTGCGGGGTACGCCGCCATCGCGCTTCGGGGCGACGCCGCAGTGCGCCGAGGCCCGTGCACGGTGCGTCGAGGAGCACGCGGTCGGCCGTGGCCGGCGCGAGCGCGTCGCGACCGTCGCCGACGCGCACGTCGTGGTCGCC
>Ga0181554_1002406_pt1 | contig 16615 bp, 11 predicted proteins | sample 011ome_16_FD_145602 | JGI IMG/M metagenome (GOLD analysis project Ga0181554, IMG submission 145602) | Coastal salt marsh microbial communities from the Groves Creek Marsh, Skidaway Island, Georgia - 011503CT metaG (spades assembly) | ecosystem: Environmental > Aquatic > Marine > Intertidal zone... | reverse complement strand
GTGGGGTGGGGGGGGCGCCGGCTTTCAGGGCGTCGTGAATCATGCGAAGCATGAATTCGATGAAGGGTGCGGAATCCGCCCCGGCGGTCGCGTCCTGAATAGCCTGGTAATACTCGGCCTGGTGCGCGTGTATGAGGCTTTCGACCGGAAGATCAGCGAACACTGGCTGCCACCGGCTCAGAATCAGTGTTTGCCACAGTCGCCCGATCCGGCCATTGCCGTCGGTTAACGGGTGGATGAATTCGAATTCGTAATGGAATACCGAACTGGCGATGAGTGGATGCTCGTCGGTGGCCGCCAGCCAGCCTAGCAAGTCGAGCATCAGACCGGGCACGCGATGCGCTTGGGGCGCCATGTGGATGACCCGATCACCGGCCATCACACCCACACCGCCGCGCCGCCAAGCGCCGGCCTCGTCCAGTAATCCCGACATCAAGACGCCATGCGCCGCCAGCAGGTCGGCCTCCCGCTCGGGCCGCCATGCCGCCAGCCGGTCATACGCTGCCAGGGCATTGCGGACTTCCTGGATTTCGCGTGGCGGGGCGATGACCCGCCGGCCATCCAGGATGGCGGTGATCTGGGCCTCGGTCAGGGTATTACCCTCGATGGCCAGGGAGCCCTGAACCGAGCGGATACGGTTGGCCCGCCGCAACCGCAAATCACCGCCCCGTTCCCATTGTGCCGACAGCCGGCCCAGCGCCTCGCCGATGGCGGCGACTTGGCGGACGATGGTGGTGGTGAGGTTATATGGTGGCTGATACATCGAAGATACGACTCAATTGAGCCAACTCGAGCCTTCGAAAGTCCCAACTCGTGCAGTTGAGAATAAAAAACGGCGTTTGGTTAGGTTGTCATGAGGGAAGAGCACGGCAGCGGTAACCCCGTTACAACGGCCCGGGCACGGCGTCGGGCGGACTCCATTCCAGAATTTCCCGCAGATCGAACGCAAGGCCTTCGAGCACGGTCAATGAAATGATGTCCTCCGGCCCGAAGATTTCCGGCTCACCATACCGGCCCTCGCTAGAGAGCAAAAAGCGCTGGGCATAAAGTTCAAGCGGGTCCACGACGATGTACTCCCGCACACCGCAGCGCTGATACAGCCATTTCTTCTCTCGCAGGTCTCTGGCGGAAGTGCCGGGCGACAGGATTTCCACGACCAGCTCGGGCGCGCCCTCGATATGGCTGGGCGTGATTCTGGCGGGATCGCAGACCACCAGAATATCCGGCTGCACGACATCGGTTTCGGACAATCGCACGTCGGTCGGGGCTATGAAGGGCCGGCAACTTTTGCCCGACAAATGACGATGCAAGTAGGAGAAAAGGTTACCGGCTATCGATTGATGTCGAATGGAAGGAGCCGGTGACATGTTGTGCGCCACTCCATCGATAATTTCCCAACGCTCACCATCCGACCAGGTTTGATACTCGGTCCAGGTGTAACGGCGATCGAAGGGCAGTGCGGATGGGGGCATGAGTCACTCCCGTCAGGTTCTGGTTGGTAAGGCCATTATGGCAGGGTCGGTCTTTGTCCATGCCCTCGGCAACCGAAAACCCTGCTGCCGGACGGCCCGGCGAAATCAGTACTCCTTATTAGGGTTGATAGCGACAGTGCACGAGCTGCCTGCAAACCGAGCGATTTGCTGTGCTTGTCACTGTCGAGTTGGTCCGCCAATGCAAGGCGAGTCCGGTCAGGTGACTGCGGGTCTCCGCTTTAGTAGCGGACGGACATCCAGGAAGGCAACGACCAAGAAATACATTCCCATCAGACCGGCGCCGGTTTTCCAGACATTCCAGCCGCAGAACTGGACAAGTTCGCGGTCGAGAAAATACAGCCCGACACCGAAGAGCATATAAAACACAATTCGGAATACGGGGTATGGCACCGGGTAGTAGTGCCTGCCCAGCAGCCAGGAGGCTACGGCCATACCGCCGTAGCAGGCCAGATGCGCCCAGGCGGCGCCGCGATAGCCGATGAGCGGAATCCACCAGAAGTTGAGGCCAATGGTGATGGCGGCGGCGATCAAGGATACCCAGGCGCCCATGCCGGTGCGGTCGGTGAGCTTGTACCAGACCGAGAGGTTGACGTAGACACCGAGGAAGAGGTTCGCCATTAAAAGGATCGGCACAACATCGAGCCCTTCGCGATAGTCTGTCCCCACAAAGTATTTGAAGACATCCAGAAACAAGGTCACCAGCAGGAAGATAAAGACGCAGAAGATGACGAAATATTTCAGTACCAGGGCGTAGGATCGTTTGGCATCGGCGCGGCCGGCATAGGCGAAGAAGAAGGGCTCGCCGGCGTAGCGGAATGCCTGCACGAAGAGCGTCATCAGGATGGACAATTTGTAGCAGGCGCCGTAGACGCCGAGTATGCGGAGGTTTTCCTTGAGATCGTAGGGCAGCAGGAATTTGAGGATGGCCCGGTCCAGCATTTCGTTGATGACGCCGGCAAAGCCGATGATCACCATCGGTAAGGAGTAGGCCAGCATGGGCCGAAGCACCTTGAACCCTTGACGAAAGCGAACCCCGCGAAATTGCGGAATGAGCAGCAGCATCTTGAAGCCGCTGGCGAGGAGGTTCGCGAGAAATATGTAGCCGACGCCGATCGCAGGGTCATAAAACCGGGCCGCGGCCGAGTCGGGCCACAGCGCGGCGATTTTTGGCAGGCCAAGCAAAAACAGGAGGTTAAGGCCGATGGCGAGCAATATCTCCGCCACCTTGATGCCGGCAAAACGCCAGGCCCGATCTTCGGCCCGCAAGCGCGCAAACGGGAGCGCCGAGACGGCATCCAGGGCCAGAATCAGCCCAAACCAGACCAGATATTCCGGGTGATCTGGATAGCGCAAGACATCGGCCAGCGGTTGCCGATACGCGACAATCAGACCGATGAAAATCAGGTTTGCCAGCAGAACGACCATCAGGGCTGCGGGATACGCAGCGCCGGCCGGTACGTCCTCCTTTTTGCGGAAGCGGAAGTAGCCGGTCTCCAGGCCGAATACCAGCAGTACCGCGAAGAAACCCGCATAGGCATAGAATTCAGACACGACCCCATAGGCGTCGGCTGGAAAGGTGTAGGTGTAGAGCGGAACCAGCAAATAATTAAGGAACCGACCGACGATGCTGCTGAGCCCGTAGACGGCGGTTTGCGAGGCGAGTTTGCGTAGCGGATTCAAGTGGATGGGTCGGTGAAATGGTTACAGTGGTGTCATTGTAAGGGCGCCCATCCGCTTGACCCAAATGGCAATCGGTTTTGCCAATTCTTGTCGGGTATGGATAACATGACACTTATCAACCCTCTGGCCAGCTTGCGACCGCTCCGCTCAATGCGCTTTCTGAATTCCTGATTACACCGTCTCGCCATAGTAGTTCTTCATGATCGAATTCAAGCACGTCACAAAACGTTACCCGGAAAGCGGTGAGGCGCTCGCGGACGTGAGCTTTCGTATCGAGCGGGGAGAGCTGACCTTTCTCACCGGTCACTCGGGTGCGGGTAAAAGTACATTGCTGCGACTTATTCCCGCCATGGAAAGGCCCAGTCGCGGCGAGATTATTCTCGACGGGGTGACTGTCCAGGACCTGCCCACAAGACAAATTCCTTTTCTGCGGCGCAAGCTGGGGCTTATTTTTCAGGACTACCGGCTTCTGAACGATCGCAGCGTTTTCGACAATGTGGCCTTGCCGCTGCTGATAACCGGTCACAACCCGCACGAAGTCGGGCGCCGGGTCAGGGCCGCGCTGGACAAGGTCGGCCTTTTAAAGAAGGAAAAGCGACTGCCGCTGGCTCTATCGGGGGGAGAGCAGCAACGCGTGGGCATTGCCCGGGCCATCGTCCACAAGCCTCCAGTGATCCTGGCCGATGAACCCACCGGTAACCTTGATCCTGACTTGGCTGAGGAGATCATGCGGATGTTCCGAGAATTCAATGATGTCGGTGTGACGGTGCTGATTGCCAGTCATGACCTGTCTCTCGTTCGTCGCTTCAGCCGCCGTACTTTGCGGCTGGAGCATGGCAAATTGATCGAGGCAGGCTAAAGCATGGCCCTGATGCGTAAAACAGGCTCAAGACGCGGCATCTTCCGTCAGCCGCTGCAATCTGAAACCGCGCTGTCTGACCGGACCAAGGCCTATCTGATCCTGCAAAAGGATTCGCTCAAAGCCAGCTTTGCCCGCATCTGGGAAACCCCTATCGCCAGCAGCCTGACTATCCTGGTGGTTGCGATTGCGCTAGCCCTTCCCGTCAGTTTCAATGCCTTGGTGCAGAATGCAAGGCAACCGGTCGAGGCGCTGGAAACCACCAGTCAGATCTCCCTGTTTCTCAAGCCAGAGCTGAGCAATGAAGTGGCGCAAAAGCTGGCTAACAAGCTCAAGCAGAATCCGGCCTTGATCGATGCCTCCCTGATCACCAAGGAAGATGGCCTGCGCGAATTGGCTGCCTACAGCGGTTTTGGTGACGCGCTGGCCGCGCTGAACAATAATCCGTTGCCGGCGGTCATCCTGCTTAAACCAAAGGCGAGCGACGCCGATTCGGTTTCGCGGCTGCTGGTCGAACTGAAAAGCCTGAGCGAGGCCGACAAGGTGCAATTCGACAGCGAGTGGCTGCAAAAACTGCAGGCTTTGCTGGCGATTGCCCAGCGCTGTGTGACGGCGTTCAGTCTACTTCTGGGTTTTGGCGTGTTGTTTACCGTGGGCAATACCATTCGCCTCGAGTTGCAGAACCGCCGTGACGAAATAGCCGTTGCCCAGCTGCTGGGCGCCACCCACCGATTCATCCGCCGTCCCTTCATCCATTCCGGCTTCTGGTATGCCTTTTTGGGTGCGGTTCTGGCGTGGGGGTTGGCCAATCTCCTGATCCTGGGTGTACGAACCCCCGCCAATCAATTGGCGGAACTCTACAACAGCCCGTACCGGCTCTCCTTCGTCCGGCTCACCGACACCGGCATTCTCTTCGCCAGCGCGATTTTGCTGGGCATTGCCGGTGCATGGATCGTTGTCGCCCACTTTCTGCGCGAAATCGATTCCGAGTAAGGAACCCCTATTAGCACTCGCTGTCTTAGAGTGCTAACATAATTTGGCCATTCCAAACCAAGGGGGACTTACATGACCAATGCACTGACCCTGCCGCTGAATGTTTCACTGGGCTCCATCGATGACTACATGGCACGCATATCCCGTTTGCCACGTCTCGAAGCCGAGGAAGAACGCGCGCTTGCCGTGCGTTTCCGGGAAAACGGCGATCTCGACGCCGCCCGTGAACTCGTCATGTCCAATTTGCGCTTTGTCGCTCACGTGGCCCGGGGTTACATGGGTTATGGCTTGCCTTTATCGGACCTGATCCAGGAAGGCAACATTGGCCTGATGAAGGCCGTAAAGCGCTTTGACCCGGAGGTCGGGGTGCGTCTGGTTTCTTTCGCTGTGCACTGGATCAAGGCCGAAATCCACGAGTACATTATCCAGAACTGGCGCATCGTGAAGGTGGCAACCACCAAAGCCCAGCGTAAGCTGTTCTTTAATCTTAGGAAGTACAAAAACCGTCTGGGGTGGCTCAACCCGGAAGAAGCCAACACCATCGCGGAAGAGCTGGACGTGGATGTCGCCGCAGTTTACGAAATGGAAGGTCGGCTGAGCAGCCATGACATGGCCTTTGACGCCTCGGATGATTCGGAAGACGGGGAAAAGGATCTCTCCGCTCCGGTGCATTACCTAAAGCAGGCAAACGCCGATCCGGCGGAACTGCTGGAGGACAGCGACTGGGAAGAAAACGAACAAAGTCGTCTGATCAGCGCCATCGAGACCCTGGATGACCGCAGCCGCGACATCGTCAAAAGCCGGTGGCTGAGTGAGGAAAAACTGACTCTGCATGACTTGGCTGCGCGCTACAACGTGTCCGCCGAGCGCATCCGGCAGCTGGAAAGCTCTGCCATGAAACGGATCAAACTGTCCATGGCCGCGTAAGCCGGCACACTCCTCGCAAAAAAGGCGGCCGCTGTGCCGCCTTTTTCGTGCCCGGACCGGCAGCGGAAACCTTTAGGCGTTTCACCGCTGAAGGGCAATTCGTATAAGATTTGTCGCCATCCTGAATTACGAAATCGGTATCCAGCCACATGAGCAAAGCCTTCGAAGTCAAACTCACCAGCAACCCGGATGAAGTCATCGCAAAAGCGAAAGTGGCTGCACGCGATAAAGGCATCAGATTCGAGGGCGACGGTCAGACTGGACATTTCTCCGGGCATGGCATCGAGGGCAGCTACCTTATCCTTGAGGACACCCTGGCCATTCAGATATCCAAAAAACCTTTCATCATGCCCTGGAGCATGATCGAAACCACCCTTCGCGACTATTTTGCCTGAGCTCTCTCCGGCGATACCGCGGCATTGACGGACAGGAGCATCGGCTCTCTTCCCCATGTCCGATTTTGATCAACCCCTCAAGCCAGAGCAGCTGCTAAAGCGTTGCGACCCGGCTGATTTCGATTTCTCCACCACGGAGGCGCTGCCCGGGATTGACACCGCCATTGGTCAGGAGCGGGCGCTGGAAGCGCTGCAATTTGGATTGGGCACTACCTGCGATGGATTCAATCTGTTTGCCCTCGGTCCACCCGGGCTTGGTAAAACCGCTGCCGTCGAGGAACTGGTCCGCAGATCGTCGCGGACCCGGGCTGCGCCGGATGACTGGTGTTATGTCCACAACTTTGTGGACCCGAGCAAGCCCAAGGCGCTCCGTCTTCCGGCCGGGGAGGGCAGACGCTTTGCCGATGAAATCAACGGTCTTATCGAAGCCCTTGCTTTTGCCATTCCTGCAGCGTTTGAGGTCGATAGCTACCGTGAACAGACCGAAGCCATTGAGGAAGCCGTCAATCAACGACAGGCATCGGCGGTTGATGTCCTGCGTGCAGAGGCGCAAGCACAACAGATAGCCCTGATCGAGACGCCCACCAATTTCACTTTTGCGCCCATTAATGAGAAAGCCGAGGCGCTTGACCCCGAGGAGTTCCGGAAATTACCGGCAGACCGTCAGCAGGCACTGAAGGACGCTATCGCCGATCTCCATGAACGCCTGCAGAAGATCGTGCGTCAGTTTCCCGCGTGGCAGCGCGAGGCCAAGGAAAAATTGGCTGCACTGAACCGCGAAACAGCGGCAGCCGCGATCCGGCGGCTCATCGATGCGCTGAAAGCCCACCATGCAAACCATAAGCCGCTCACTCAGCACCTGGATGCACTTGAGAGCGCCCTCATCGAACATGCGCCAGAGTTCATCAGGGACCATGAAAACGGCAACCTACCGGCCTTTGGACACGTCCGCCCATTCGACCACCGGGTGCCCTATGGTGTGAATCTGCTGGTTGACAATGCCACGACCAATGGCGCCCCCGACGTATTCGAACGGCTACCTCATCACGCCAACCTGATTGGTCGCGTGGAGCATCAGGCTCAGATGGGGACCCTGGTCACCGATTTCACGATGATCCGTCCCGGAGCCCTGCATCGCGCCAACGGCGGCTATCTCATTCTGGATGCGCACAAACTGTTGGCCCAACCCTACGCCTGGGAAACATTGAAGCGAACCCTGCAGTCGCGGGAAATCCGTATCGAACCGCTGGAACGGGCACTCAGCCTGATGGGAGCCGCTTCCCTGGAACCCGAGCCCATTCCACTGGATATCAAAATCATCCTGATCGGGGACCGCATTCTCTACTACCTCCTGAATCTCTACGATCCTGAGTTTCAGGATCTCTTCAAGATTCCGGCAGATTTCGCCGACAGCCTGGATCGCAATACCGAGAGCACCCGCTTGCTGGCCCGACTGGTCGGCAGCGTGGCACGAGAAAACCACCTCCGCCCGCTTGATCGGGATGCGGTGATCCGGGTTGTCGAACACTCTTCCCGACTGGCGGAGGATGGTGAAAAACTGGGCACTCACCTCAGACCACTAGGGGACCTTCTGAAGGAGGCAGACTATTGGGCTTGCCAGCAGGGTCAAACACTCATTACCCGGGAGGCCATACAGACCGCCATTGACCAGCGCATCCGACGATGCAGCCGGGTTCGTGACCAGATTTATGAGGACATCCGGCGCGGCACCCTGCTCATCGACACCCAGGGCTGCGCCATCGGGCAGGTCAATGGTCTGTCGGTGATCAGCCTGGGGGATTTCAGTTTCGGCCAACCCTCGCGCATCACCGCGACCACCCGACTGGGCAGCGGCAAGATCGTTGATATTGAGCGTGATGTCGAACTGGGTGGTCCCCTGCACAGCAAGGGCGTGATGATTCTTTCGGCTTTCTTGTCCGGACGCTACGCTCGCATCCAACCCCTTTCGCTGGCGGCCAGCCTGGTGTTCGAGCAATCCTACGCCGAAGTAGAGGGTGACAGCGCCTCTTTGGCCGAGCTTTGCGCGCTGCTGTCCTCTTTGTCCGACTTGCCTGCCCTGCAGTCAATCGCGGTCACCGGGTCGGTCAACCAGTTGGGCCGGATCCAGCCGATTGGTGGGGTTAACGAGAAAATCGAAGGATTCTTTGATGTCTGCAAGCTGACCGGATTCACCGGGCATCAGGGCGTGATCATTCCCAAGGCCAACATCCCGCATCTGATGCTCCGCGAGGACGTCGTGGCCGCAGCGTCGGCCGGTCAATTTCATATCTATGCGGTCGCGACCATCGACGAGGCCATGGCGCTGCTGCTGAACACAGCTGCCGGGGAACGCGACGACGCGGGGGAATTCCCCGCCGGTACTATCAACCACCGGGTTGAGTGGAAACTACGGGAGTGGGCCATCATCGCAACACAGATGAACCAGCCTCAGGACGAGACCGATTGAGCCCGGCGGCATCGCTCCGCCGTCGCCGCAGCTCCGATCAGAGCGTGATAGCAGACCCGTATTCGGCGATCTCGGCCCGCATTTTCGATTGATGGAGGCGCTGCTTCAATGCGTCCATGGCCTCGACCTCGCCATGAACCAAAAACACTCGTGGGTCCGACGGCTTCATACCCAGTGCCCAGTCGAGCAGTTCGGTTTGTCCCGCGTGGGCGGAAAAGCCTCCCAGCGTATGGATGGTTGCCCGCACCGCGATTTCGCTGCCGAGTATCGTTACACGACGGACACCGTCCACCAAACGCCGGCCCAGCGTGCCGCGGGGCTGGAAACCGGAAATGATCACGTGCGTGTCGCGCCGCCAGAGGTTGTATTTGAAATGATGGCGAATGCGGCCCCCGGTACACATGCCGCTGCCGGCAATGATGATCGCGCCCTGCACTTTGTTGAGCGTCATGGATTCCTCGCTCGTTCGTGAATAGGACAGGACAGGCAACCATGCCTGCCAGCCACCATGCTCCAGTGCCCGGATGAACTCGGGGTCATCCCGGTTAAACAGGCCGGTATAACGAGCGTAAATTTCGCTGGCCTCGATCGCCATAGGGCTATCCACAAAGACTCGCTGCTGCGGAAGCTGACCATCGCGATAAAAACGGCCCAGCCAGTAGAGGATGTCCTGTGTCCGGCCAACCGCAAAGGACGGGATCAACACGTTGCCGCCGCTTTGTGAGGCCAGCTGCAGCGCCAGCCTCAGTTCATCCAGCGTCTCGGGCAGGGAGCGATGATCGCGGTCACCATAGGTTGATTCAAGCAACAGTACGTCGGCACGCTCAATTCTTTCGGGATCGCGTAATAACGGCGAATAACGATTGCCGAGATCCCCTGAAAAGACCAGTGTCCGGCTCTTGCCGGAGGATTCCAGAACCAACTCGACGATAGCGGCACCGATGATATGGCCGGCGTCGTGGAAACGCAGTCTGACGCCGGGCAGCACTTCCGTGTCTTCACCATAGGGGGTTGAGATACGCTGACTGAGAACCTGCCCTACATCGTCCAGAGTATATAAAGGCTCGATCAGCCGCTTTCCGGCCCGTTGCCGGCGTTTGTTTTCCCACTGGGTGTCCATCATTTCCAGATGGGCGGCATCCTTCAGAAGTAACTCCAGCAAATCGCTGGTAGGCGGCGTGACATAAATCGGCCCCCCATATCCGGCTTTGACCAGCTTGGGTAACAGGCCAGAGTGATCGATATGCGCGTGGGAGATGATGACCGCATCCAGCGTGGCCGGATCAAAGGGGAAATCATGCTGGTTCTGCGCCTCTACATCCGGTGGACCCTGAAACATTCCGCAATCCAGCAGAAGTCGTCCCCCTGCGGTTTCCAGCAGATGGCAGGAACCGGTGACCTGGCGTGTAGCTCCATAAGATGTGAGACGAGCCCTGGATGAGATCGTTTTGGTCATGACTGTGCGCTCCTGTCCTTAGATCATTTCGAGATGATTGGGCCTTCCCAAGGATATTGCAAACTCAAACATCGCATCCAGTTAGTTCACCCGATCAGGATGCCCGCGACGGATTCGACTGTTAACCGGCTGGCGGCATTGCATCACGCGAAGCGCCAGCCATTCACACAAGCTTATCGCCGCCCTGCTGTCGGGAATCACTAACCGCAACTGCCTGTGGCGCCGCAGGCGCTGCAGAAATCGCAGCCATCCTTGCGGATGACGGCATGGTTGCCGCATTCGGGGCAGCGTTTGCCTGGGCGAATGTCGATGACGCCGGCGGCATGGGTTCGGAGCGGTAACACGCTCTCGGCATCGTAGGCGACGATGCCCATGTCCTCCACGGGGATACCGTTCTCGTCGAGAATCCCCAGCAGGGCGAAACGGTGGATGATCAACCGGACCAGGTAGGCGACGGTCGATGGGAAATTGGTCTTGCGATTTTCACCCGGCACCCAGGCGAGGAAATCGCCCTGCGGCTCGGCGAAATCAACTAGTTGCCGCAGCTTGGCGCCGATCCAGGCGGGATCGATCACGCGCATATCGTAGGACAGCGACTTGCACAGGCCGTCCAGCACCTTGGGATATTCGCCGGACAGCCAAACCGAATAGGGACGCCGCTGTCCATTGGGCAGCACCAGTTCCTTGAGGCCCATGACGAAATCGTCGCCGGTGGCCGGGTTGTAGATATCGACGGTCCACGACAGGGTACCGTCCGGGCCGGTCTTCGGTTCCTTGGGCGACATCAGCGCAGCCAGCACCGGGGTTTCTCCCGATGTCTCAAACGCACCGAGATCGGCGCAACGCTGATAGACCAGCCGCGCGAAGCCGGCGACCAGGCTCGGTACCCGCGTCAGGGTGCCATCGGGCGGTAGCGGCAAGTCGAATGCATCGTCGCCGGAGGCTTTCATCAGACTCTCCAGCTTGGTCTTGAGCCAGCCGCGATCATTGGAACGCATATCCATGGAGAGCGATTTGGCCAAGGCGCCGAGACCGCGCGGCTGCTCGGCGCCGTTGATCCAGACTTCGAACGGCGCGCGCCGCTCATCCTCCAGATGGCCGACGAACACGGCAAAGGAACCGCGCCGGTGATCGACCAGAAAACACCAGGCCGGATTGCCTCCTGCCGGCCGGGGCCGACGCCGCCAGCGCAGCGAGGCCAGTGTCGGCTCTGGCACCTGCTCCAGGTGGATGCGGCGGTTAGGGTCGGACTCGTCGAAATCCGGTGCGGCGCTGGCGGCTTTTACCGTTTGGGCATCGGTGGCCTCCAGCACCGCGCCGGTAATCAGATTGGGCCGGTAGGTGGCGAGGCCCTTCAGGCCATGTCGCCAGGCTTCCAGGTACAGATCCTTGAAGGCCTCAAACGGATAATCAGCCGGCACGTTTACCGTCTTGGAAATACTGGTATCGATGAACGGCTGCACGGCCGTCAGCATGCGCATGTGATCGAGCGCGGCGATTTCCAGCGCCGTGATCCAGTGCGGCGGCAGATTTTCGGTGTCGCCGCCCTCGATACGATAGCGACGCCAGGCGTGATCCTCGACCGCATAATCCTCGATTCCGCCATCCGGGGTGCGCTTCCGGCGGGTGTAGGTCCAGGCGAACGGCGGCTCTATGCCGTTGGAGGCGTTGTCGGCGAAGGCCAAGCTGATGGTGCCGGTCGGTGCTATGGCCAGCAGATGGCTGTTGCGCAAGCCCGAGCTGCGAATGGCTTCGCGCAGTTCGGCCGGCAGCCGACTGGCAAAACCCGCATCCAGATAAGGTTCTGCGTTGAACAGCGGAAACGCGCCTTTCTCTTTCGCCAGTTCCACCGAAGCCCGGTTGGCGGCATCTCGCAGCGTCTCGGCGATGCGGGCGGCCAAGGCCCGGGCGGGGTCGGTGTCGTAGCAGAGGCCGAGCATGATCAGCGCATCGCCCAGTCCGGTGAAGCCCAGCCCGATGCGGCGCTTGGCCATGGCCTCGTCCCGCTGTTGCGGCAGCGGCCAGTAGGTCAGATCGAGCACGTTATCGAGCATGCGCACGGCCACGGCCGTCAGTTCAGCCAGACCGGCAAAATCGAACGCTGCCTGCCCGGCGAACGGCGAATCAACCAGTCGGGTCAAGTTGATGGAACCTAGACAGCAGCAACCGTAATCGGGCAGAAATTCTTCAGCGCAGGGATTGGTCGCCTCGAACACCTCGCAGTAATGCAGATTGTTTTCGGCATTCGCGCGATCGATGAAGAGCACCCCGGGCTCGGCATGATCGTAAGTGGAAACCATGATCTGGTCCCACAACTCTCGCGCCGGCAGCGTCCGATAGACCCACTGACCATCGTCGCGGCGGCGGGCCGTCGATTGCTGCGTCTCGGCCGGCTCAGCCCGGTGGATGAGATCCCAATCGGCATTGGCTTCGACGGCACGCAGGAAGGCGTCGGTGACAGCCACGGAGATATTGAAATTGGTCAGTTCGCCGGCGCGGTCCTTCGCATGAATGAAATCCTCGATATCCGGGTGGTCACAGCGCAGCACGCCCATCTGCGCGCCGCGCCGGCTGCCGGCCGATTCGACAGTTTCGCAGGAGCGGTCGAACACCCGCATGTAAGAAATGGGGCCGGACGCATTGGATGCGGTGCCCTTAACCCGGGTGCCCCTGGGCCTGATGCGGGAAAAGTCATAGCCGACACCGCCGCCCCGGCGCATGGTTTCGGCGGATTCGCGTAGCGCGATGTAGATGCCGGGCTTGCTGTCGGCATCCGGCTCGGAGATGGAATCGCCGACCGGCTGCACGAAGCAGTTGATCAAGGTGGCCTGGATGTCGGTACCGGCCGCCGACATGATGCGGCCGGCGGGAATGAAACCGCGTTCAAGTGCAGCTCGAAACCGGGGTTCCCATGCATGCGGGGCAGACTCTACCGAGGCCAGCGCCCGGGCAACACGGGCATGGATGTCGGTTACCGTGGTCTCGCCGGGCTTGGCGTATTTCTCTCTGAGGACGTCTTCGGATATGGGCTGGGTCGGCATTGATTTCCCCTCCTTTTGAAGCATTTTAATCCGCTGTCCTTATGTCCCGTGTCCCCAAGCAAAAGGCCGTGTTTCGCCGGCCCGGTCGAGCCGACAAAACACGGCCTTTCAGCCTTGTCGAAACGATCGCATCAGGTCTTGTGATAGATCTCCGCGCCGGTCTTGACGAACTCCTCGGCCATTTCCTCCATGCCGGCTTCAAGCGCCGCTGCGGTTTCCAGCCCATGGGTCTGGGCATATTCGCGTACGTCCTGGGTGATCTTCATGGAGCAGAAATGCGGACCGCACATGGAACAGAAATGGGCCAGCTTGGCGCCCTCCTGCGGCAGGGTTTCGTCGTGGAATTCCAGCGCCTTTTCCGGATCGAGCGACAGGTTGAACTGATCTGCCCAGCGGAATTCGAATCGGGCCTTGGATAGGGCATTGTCGCGGGCCTGGGCGCCGGGGTGTCCTTTGCCCAGATCAGCGGCGTGGGCGGCAATCTTGTAGGCGATGATGCCATCGCGAACATCCTGCTTGTTAGGCAGCCCAAGATGTTCCTTCGGCGTGACGTAGCAGAGCATCGCGGTGCCGTACCAGCCGATCATCGCGGCGCCGATGGCGGAGGTGATGTGGTCGTAGCCAGGCGCAATGTCGGTGGTCAGCGGGCCTAGCGTGTAGAACGGCGCTTCGTGGCAGTGCTTGAGTTGCTCCTCCATATTGGCCTTGATCATGTGCATGGGCACATGGCCGGGACCTTCGATCATCACTTGCACGTCATGCTTCCAGGCGATTTCGGTCAGTTCGCCCAAGGTGCGGAGTTCGGCGAACTGGGCTTCGTCGTTGGCGTCGGCAATCGAACCGGGACGCAGGCCGTCACCCAGCGAGAAGGCGACATCGTAGGCCTTCATGATCTCGCAGATGTCCTCGAAGTGGGTGTAGAGGAAGCTTTCCTTGTGATGCGCCAAACACCACTTGGCCATGATGGAGCCGCCGCGGGAGACGATTCCGGTCACGCGCTTGGCGGTCAGCGGGATGTGCGCCAGACGAATGCCGGCATGAATGGTGAAGTAATCGACCCCCTGCTCGGCCTGTTCGATCAGCGTGTCGCGGAAGATTTCCCAGGTCAGCTCTTCGGCGCGACCGTCGACCTTTTCCAGTGCCTGATAGATCGGCACGGTGCCGATTGGTACCGGGGAGTTACGAATGATCCACTCACGAGTTTCGTGGATGTTCTTGCCGGTGGACAGATCCATGACTGTGTCGCCACCCCAGCGGATCGACCAGAGCATTTTTTCGACCTCTTCCTCGATCGAGGAAGTGACGGCGGAGTTGCCCAGATTGCAGTTGATCTTCACCAGGAAGTTGCGGCCGATGATCATCGGCTCGGATTCGGGGTGATTGATGTTGTTCGGGATGATGGCCCGGCCGCGCGCCACTTCATCACGAACAAACTCAGGCGTGATTATCCCGGGAATTGACGCGCCAAAGTTCTCACCAGGATGCTGAAACCGGTACATCTCGGCGATGGCATCGAGCTTCTGATTTTCGCGGATGGCGATGTATTCCATCTCCGGGGTGATGATGCCCTGACGCGCATAGTGCATCTGGGTGACATTGGCCCCGGCTTTGGCCCGGCGCGGGTTGCGGATATGCTCGAATCGAAGCGCGCTCAGGGTGGGATCTTTCTGGCGGTTATGCCCGTAGCTGGAGCTGGGTCCGCTCAGTTGTTCGGTGTCGCCGCGCTCTTCGATCCAGCGCTCACGCAGAGCAGGGAGACCGTGACGCAAATCAACCGTGACCGCGGGGTCGGTGTAGGGGCCGGAGGTGTCATAGACGTAGATCGGCGGATTTGTCTGTGCGCCCGTCGCTGTTGGTGTGTCGGACTGGCTGACCTTGCGCATTGGCACGCGGATGTCGGCTCGGCTGCCCTTTACGTAAACCTTTTCCGAGGCGGCAAAAGGCTGGATGGATGCACGCTTGGCAGTGACGGCATCATGCAGGTGGGTATCAGGGACGGCGTTCATCGCATGCTCCTCGGCGGAATGACTTTGAATGTCGGCGCAGGAGGTATGTCTGAACAGGGCGCCGGCAACATTCCGGCCTCTTGAACAGGCTTTCCTACGCCGGTATTAACCGGGTCAGGTTCAAAGGGTGTGTCTCAGCCCGACAGCCGATGGTCTTCCATCACGCCAGGCACCCCTAGCCCTAGGTTGGCGGCTAAGCTAATGCATGTCTGCGGGTTTGGCAAGGCAGTCCATTCAACGCGCGTCCCGCGTGACGGGAGGCCCTATGGTGAGGCTGGTTTGCCAGTTGCTGGAGGGATCACGTTCCTTGTAGTAACGCACTTCAACCTTGGCGGGATCGCTCCCTTTCGAGAAAAGCGTGGCTTCGCCGGTTTGTCCGGCAGGATGCGAGGCTGTCCATTCCGGGCCAAGGCAACGCTGGACGATGCCAAGCCCTTCCTGATAATCAGAACGCGCGGATGCCTGGCTACCCTTGCTCCAGGCGCAAGCGTAATTGGTTTTTCCTCCACCCCAGCCAATCACGTCACACTGAGTCCCGGCAATGATCGGTTGGGCATCCCAGCGGGTATGGTCGTAATCGGTGGTAGCACTTCCACGGAGAGAGGTAAAGCCGGTTTCTGCCTGAGCGAGGACCTGCCTGAGCGAAGAGCAGGCCTGGCTTTCGCTCATTTCCGCCTTCGGTTTTTGCATGTTCATGCCTTCGGTGCACGCAACCACAAGGCTGCCAAGGGTGACGATTAATAGCGTCTTGGCAAAGACACCCCGCTTTGGGTGATCAGACTTAAACATGAGATCTTGACCTGTCTCTGGAATTTAAGGGAAGCAACTCAGTGACTGACGTGGGACAGTCACGACTTTGCACGTGCGACGATACTACCACCCAGCCCTTTGCTGAAGGAACCATCATGGGCGGGATTAGCAGGGTCACTGACAGTCTCTCTTATATCTTTTGGGCATATATGTATTCAATTTGATTCTTGGGTAATCAATCCGCTCATTGCTAGGATGTATTTTTTGGCGCGATTGGGAGGATCTCAGCGATGGTTCGCCCTGTTTTCCCATCCATTTTTGATGAGTGACCTTATGACGTTTGACGTGGCGCAGATCATTTCAGGTCTGCTGGTGGGTTTTCTGGTCGGTTTGACTGGCGTCGGTGGCGGCTCCTTGATGACCCCCATCCTGGTGTTCATTTTTGGCTACGCTCCCAAGGCGGCCGTGGGAACGGACCTTTTGTTTGCCGCGCTCACCAAGACGGGTGGCGTGTTTGTGCATCACGGCAAGCATCGTTCAGTGGAATG
>Ga0181554_1002405_pt1 | contig 16619 bp, 15 predicted proteins | sample 011ome_16_FD_145602 | JGI IMG/M metagenome (GOLD analysis project Ga0181554, IMG submission 145602) | Coastal salt marsh microbial communities from the Groves Creek Marsh, Skidaway Island, Georgia - 011503CT metaG (spades assembly) | ecosystem: Environmental > Aquatic > Marine > Intertidal zone... | reverse complement strand
GCGCATTCCGGTGATCGAGATGGTGGAGATCGGTGCGGGCGGCGGCTCCATCGCGCGCGTCGACAAGCTTTCCCGCATCACCGTCGGGCCGGACAGTGCCGGCTCCACGCCCGGCCCCGTCTGCTATGGGCGGGGCGGCACGGAACCTGCCGTGACGGATGCGAACCTCGCACTCGGCAAGATCGACCCCGCCTATTTCGCGGGCGGCAAGATCGCGCTCGATGAGGCTGCTGCGAAGGCGGCGCTGCAGAAGAACATCGGGAGCAAGCTGGGGCTCAAGGATTTCTGGCCCGCCGCGGGCGTGACCGAGATCGTGGAAGAGAACATGGCCAATGCCGCGCGCGTCCACGCCATCGAGCGCGGCCGCGACATCGCGGCCTGCACCATGATCGCGTTCGGCGGCGGTGCGCCGCTCCATGCCTGCAGGCTGGCGGAGAAGGTGGGGGTCTCTACCATCATCGTGCCGAAGGGGGCGGGTGTCGGCTCCGCCATCGGCTTCCTCCGCGCGCCTGTCGCCTATGAGATCACGCGCAGTGCCGTCCTCTCGCTCGAAAGCTTCGACGCGCCCCGCGTGAACGCGCTGCTGGCCGCCATGACGGCCGATGCCCGCGCCGTGGTGGACCCTGCGCTGGGCAAGGCGAAGCCGGTGATCCACGTCATTGCCGACTGCCGCTATGTGGGGCAGGGGCATGAGATTCGCGTCAGTGTGCCGGTGAAGACGCTCACCAAGGCCGATGGTGCGAAGCTCAAGGCTGAGTTCGAGCGTCTCTATAAGCAGGTCTATGGCCTGAAGATTCCGCATCAGGAGGCGGAGGCCATCACATGGTCCGTCACGGTTTCTTCCCAGCCGGCGAAGCCGAAGCGCGCGGCGAAGGCATCCGCCAAGGCAGCGCCCAAGCCGCGCGCGAAGCGCACGATCTATGATCCGGCACTGGGCCGCCAAGTGCAGGCGCCCGTCTACTGGCGCTTCGACATGAAGCCTGGTGCCGCCATCAAGGGCCCCGCCATCATCGCGGAGGACGAGACCTCCACCATCGTCGGCGCCAATTTCAGGGCATCGGTCAATTCACTGGGTTATATCGTTCTGGAGCGCACGAGATGAGCAAAGACGCACTCGCCGCCATCCGCACGCAGGTCATGTGGAACCGCCTCATCGCGGTGGTGGAGGAACAGGCGCAGTCGCTGCTGCGCACCGCCTTCGGCACCATCACGCGCGAGGCGGGCGACCTCTCCGCCGGCGTCTATGACACGAACGGCAACATGATCGCCCAGGCGATGACGGGCACGCCCGGCCATGTGAACACCATGGCGACTGCCGTGGCGCATTTCTTCAAGCACTTCCCGCAGGCGACGATGAAGCCGGGCGACGTGTTCGTGACCAACGATCCGTGGCTCGGCACCGGGCACCTGTTCGACTATGTGATGATGACGCCGGTGTTCCTCGGCAAGAAGCTCGTCGCCTTCTTCGCCTCCACCTGCCACGTGATCGATGTGGGCGGGGTGGGCATGTCTGCCAAGGCGAATTCCTCGTTCGAGGAGGGAACGCTGATCCCGCATCTCAGGATCCGCAAGGAGGGCAAGCTCAACGAGGAACTGCTCTCGATCATCCTCGCCAATTCGCGCGCCCCCGTGGAGGTGAAGGGCGACATCCTCTCGCTCATCAGTGCGAATGACACGGGGGCCCGCCGCCTCGTCGACATGATGAAGGAATTCAAGCTCACCTCGCTCGAGCCCCTTGCGAAGCACATCCTGAAACAGTCCGAGAAGGGCGCGCGCGAGGCGATCAAGGCGCTGCCCGAGGGCGAATGGTCTCACGAGATGCTGCTCGACGGCTATGAGCGGCAGGTGACGCTGAAGGCGAAGCTGATCGTCCGCAACGGCAAGATCACGGTCGACTTCTCAGGCTCCTCGCCCGCCTCGCTCTTCGGCATCAACAGCCCCCGCACCTATACGCACGCCTATGCGGTGTTCGGCCTCAAGGCGGTGATCGCGCCCCATGTGCCGAACAATATCGGCTCGCTCTCCTGCTTCGACCTCGTCACCGAGCCCGGCACCATCGTGGACCCGGTCCGCCCCTCGCCGGTGACGGCGCGCCACGTGATCGGCCAGATGCTGGCCGACAGCGTGTTCGGCTGCCTCGCGCAGGCGCTGCCCGGCACGGTGCAGGCGGAAAGCGCTGGCCCGATCTGGATCCTCTCGCTTTATTCCGCCCACGGACGGGTTCCGCCCGAGCAGACGGCAAACGCCAAGTCCTTCGCCGTCATCAACATGGGGCTGGGCGGCATTGGCGGCAGGCCCGGCAAGGACGGGCTGGCCACCACGGCCTTCCCCTCGGGCGTCGGCACCATCCCCATCGAGGTGACGGAAACGCAGTGCCCGCTCTATTTCCGGCGCAAGCACTATCTCGCGGACTCCGGCGGTGCGGGCCAGTGGCGCGGCGGGGTTTCGCAGGTGATCGAGATCGCCAACCGCGAGGATGCACCCTTCGCGATTTCCGCCGCCACCTTCGACCGCATCCACACCCCGGCGCAGGGGCGCGAGGGCGGATTGCCGGGCTGCAAGGGCCTCGCGCGCAAGGGCTCAGGCCCCACGCTGCCGGACAAGGGCATCCACGTGATCCCGGCAGGGGACAGCCTGCTGGTCGAGCTTCCCGGCGGCGGCGGCTTCGGCCGGCCTGACAGGCGCGAGCGCGCGGCGCTGGAAGCAGATATCGCGGCCGGTCTCGTGACGGTCGAGGCCGCGCGGCGCGACTACGGTTACGACGGCTGAGTGCTAGCGCTACTGCACCAGCCCGCGCGCATCGACCTTCGCAGCACCCAGAACCTCGTCTCCCCTCACGAACACCACCCGGTCGAACAGGTTGGTGACGGGGCAGACGTGATTTGGCGTGATCTTCACGAGATCGCCCACCTTCGGCTTGTCGTTCAGCGCCGAGATGTCGAGGAAGCCGTGCTCTTCCGACATCGCATAGACGCGCGCCCCTGAGAGGCCGCGCACCTCGCCATAGCCTTCGAGACCCATCAGGTCGCTGGTGAGCGACTTGGAGCCCGCATCCAGCATGGCGCGGTTGGCCGTGGGCACGCTCACCACGGTGGAGAGCACGGCGAAGGCGCAATCCTCCGGCGCGGCGGAGCCGTGCGCCATTTGCATCCGGTCATGGTAGACATAGGTGCCGGCGCGATATTCGGTGACGCGCGCCAGCCCCTCGTCCTGCCACATGTCGGGCGAGCCGCCGGTCGAAACGGCCGCCACATCGAGCCCCGCTTTCGTGAGGCCTTCGCAGGCGGCTTCGAGGAAGTTACCCATCTGCCCGCGCCCGCCATTCTTCGGCAGGGTCATCAGCCCGCCGAAGGCAAGGCCCTGCATCCTGTCGATGATCTGTGCCAGCCGGATGGCGTCCGCCGGAGACTGCACGCCATTGCGCCCCATGCCGGTGTCGCATTCGACCATCACCGCAAGGTCGCGGCCCGCCTGCGAGGCGGCATAAGAGAGGCCCTCCAGCATCGCCTCATTGTCGGCCACCACCTGAATGGCCGTGCGCCGCATCAGCGCGGCGAGGCGGTCCAGCTTGGGGCGGCCCACCACGTTGAAGGTGAGCAGCATGTCGGAGATCCCGGCTTCCGCCATCACCTCCGCCTCGCCCAGCTTCTGCACGGTGATGCCTTTCGCCCCCAGTTCCATCTGCGCCTTGGCGAGTGCCACAAGCTTGTGCGTCTTGATGTGCGGGCGGTTGGCGATGCCGCTCGCATCGCAGCGCGCCTGCCAGCGGCGGAGGTTCCGCTCCACCACCGCGATGTCGATCACGGGAACGGGGGTTTCGAGCTCCGCGAGCTTGCTGCCTGCGGGCTCGAAATCGAAATGCCTCAGAATGTCCATGGCGGCTCCTTCTGGCCCCGATCTCTAGCACCGGAAAGGCGGAGTCGCGATGGCCTGTCGCGTTGCCGGGGTGGCGGGCTTTCGCTAGGGTGCGCCCCTCAATTCTCCAGTGGAGTGGACGGCATGTATCTCGAAAAACTGCGGCTCGATGGCCGCGTGGCGGTGGTGACGGGCGCGGGGCAGGGCATCGGGGCCGCCTGCGCGCGCGCACTCGGCGAGGCGGGCGCCACCGTGGTGGTGGCCGATCTGCTGCCGGAGCGCATCGAGACCGTTGTGGCGGAGCTGAAGGGTTTGGGCATCGCCGCCCATGGCTGGCAGCTCGACGTCACGAAATCGGCAGAGGTCGACCGCGTGGCGGGCGAGATCGTGCGCGCCCTTGGGCCCGTTTCCATCCTCGTCAACAATGCCGGCATCGCGCGTTCCGACGTGAAGGCGGAGGAGACGAGCGACGAGCACTGGCGCGTGCACATGGACATCAACCTCGACGGCGTGTTCTGGTGCTGCCGCGCCTTCGGCAGGCAGATGCTGGAGGCGGGCAAGGGATCGATCGTCAATATCGGCTCCATGTCGGGCTATATCGTCAACAAGCCGCAGCCCCAGGCCTTCTACAATGCCTCCAAGGCGGCGGTGCACCACCTCACCCGCTCGCTGGCGGCGGAATGGGCCACGCGCGGCGTGCGCGTCAATGCCGTGGCGCCCACCTATATCGAAACGCCGCTCACCGCCTTCGGCATGAAGGAGCACCCGGAGATGCTGAAGACCTGGCTCGAGATGACGCCAATGGGCCGCGTCGGCCAGCCGGACGAGATCGCCTCGGTGGTGCAGTTCCTCGCCTCGGACGCGGCGAGCCTGATGACGGGCTCCATCGTCCTGGCCGATGGCGGATATTGCTGCTGGTAGGGCCTTCAGGCCCTCCTTCCAGGCATGGGGGCCATCTCAGGAAACCCTTGCACTTCCGCCGCCGTTGGTGCTGAAAGCCCCCAAAGGCGGCCGGGAGTGTATTGATGCTTGAATTTTTCCAGTCCTTCCTGACGGGCGAGGCGATGTGGGCGCTGGGTCAGGTCATCATGATCGACCTCGTGCTCGCGGGCGACAATGCCGTGGTGATCGGGCTTGCCGCCGCTGGCCTGCCGAAGGACCAGCGCAACAAGGCCATTCTCGTCGGCATCATGGCCGCGACGGTGCTGCGCATCCTGTTCGCGGGCCTCACCACGCAGCTCCTGCAGGTTCTGGGGCTGATCCTGGTGGGTGGCATCCTGCTGCTCTGGGTCTCGTGGAAGATGTGGCGCGAACTGCGCGACGGCCATGCCGAGGAGGAGGGTGCTGAGAACGTCACCGGCGTGGACCTGAATGCCGATGGCAAGGTCGGCTCCGCCACCACCCGCAAGACCTTCGGGCAGGCCGCCTGGCAGATCATCGTGGCGGACGTCTCGATGTCGCTCGACAATGTTCTGGCCGTCGCCGGTGCGGCGCGCGAGCATCCGGGCGTGCTGGTCGTCGGCCTCATCCTCTCCATCGCGCTGATGGGCCTTGCGGCCTCCTTCATCGCCAAGCTGCTGCAGAAGCACCGCTGGATCGCTTATGTCGGCCTCGCCATCATCCTCTATGTCGCCCTCGACATGATCTATCGCGGCATTCTCGAGGTCTATCCGGCACTGGTGTGATGCAGGACTTCGACGCGGACCGTTACCTGAGGATCGAGGCTGGCGCGCTGGCGCTGGCGCCTGCCATCCATGAGGTGGCGGGCCGCTGCGTGGCCAAAGGCCTGCGCAATGTCTTCTTCCTCGGCACGGGCGGGGCGGCCCTTCTCATGGCGCCCGCCCTGCGGCTGCTTCAGCAGCGCTCCGGCCTTCCCGTCCATACCGCCGTCACGGCGGAACTGGTGCTGGCGGGGCATGGCGCGCTGGGCGAAGGCTCGCTTGCCGTCATCCCCTCCGTGTCGGGCACCACGAAGGAATCGATCGCCGCGCTGGACCATGCGCGCGAGAAGGGGGCCACCATCCTCGCCCTCGTGGGCCATGCGGAGACACCCATCGCGCAGAAAGCCGATCACGTGTTGGTGAATTTCGCGGCCGACGATACGGCGCCTGAATCGCTTTACCTGCAATCGCTGCTGCTCGCGCTCTCGCTGATGGCGCATCGCGGCGAGTGCCCGGAATACGACCAGACCATCTCGGCGCTCTCCAACCTGCCGCAGCATCTCGTGGCGGCAAAGCAGATGTTCGAACCCGAGGCCCAGCGCCTTGCGGCAGAGCTTGCGAAGGATGAGTGGCACATCGTCACCGCCGCGGGTGGCAGCTGGCCGCAGGCGCAGTATTTCGCCATGTGCGTGCTGGAAGAGCAGCAGTGGATCAAAACGCGGCCCGTGCACGCGGCGGATTTCTTCCACGGCACCTTCGAACTCGTGGATGGCGCAACGAGCGTCATCATCCTCCATGGCGAGGATGAGACGCGCGCCCTCACGCAGCGCGTCGAAGCCTTCGCCAGAACGCATGCGGGCAAGGTCAGCGTCATCGATGCGGCGGCCTTCGAACTGCCCGGCATTCCGCTCGAGACGCGCGCTTTGATTTCTCCCATCCTTTTCGCAGCCGTGCTGGAGCGCCTCACCGCGCATCTGGCCGTCATTCGCAATCACCCGCTGGACACGCGGCGCTATTACAAGAAACTGGCCTATTGAGCCCGGGACGAACACCATGACCAAGACGATCAGCTTTCACGACCTCTCCAGGATGACGCCCGAGCAGCGTGACCGGCTGCTGAAGCGCACCGAGGCCGACCTCTCCCAATATGAGGAGAAGGTGAAGCCCATCATCGAGGCCGTGCGGACGGAGGGAGACGAAGCCCTCGCGCGCTTCGCCCGCCAGTTCGACAAGGCGCCCGTCGAGGCAAATGCCTTGGCCGCTACGGAGGCCGATTTCGCCCGTGCCGAGAAGACGCTGGACCCGAAGGTGAAGGAGGCACTGGCCTTCATGGCCACCTCGATCCGCAAGTTCCATGAGGACCAGAAGCCGGAAGAGATGTGGTTCCACGAGATCCGCCCCGGCGTCTTCGCGGGCGATCGCACCACGGCGATCCCCTCGGTTGCCTGTTACGTGCCGCGCGGCAAGGGCGCGTTCCCGTCTTCCGTGATGATGGCGTCAATTCCCGCCTCCGTCGCGGGCGTGAAGGACATCGCCATCATCACGCCGCCGGGCCCGGATGGCCAGATCGACGATGCGACGCTCGTGGCCGCGCGCATGGCGGGCGTGTCGAAGGTGTTCAAGGCGGGCGGTGCGCAGGGCATTGCCGCGGTGGCCTATGGCACGGAGACGGTGCCGAAATGTGCGAAGGTCGTGGGGCCCGGAAGCCCCTGGGTGGCGGCGGCGAAGCGGCTGCTCTCGCATGTGCTCGACACCGGCACGCCCGCGGGCCCCAGCGAACTCGTGGTGCTGGCGGATGACACGGCGGATGGCCGCCTCGCCGGGTTGGACCTCATCATCGAATCCGAGCACGGGCCGGACTCCTCCGCCTTCCTCGTCACCTGGGACGCCAAGGTGGCGCAGGATGCGATGGCCGCCATCCCGGAATTCTGGGCGCAGATGGGCGCGCAGCGCGTGGACTATTCCTCGACCGTGCTCTGCGGCCCCATGGGCGGCATCGTGCTGGCGCGCGACGAGGACGAGGCGATCCAATTCTGCAACGATTATGCGCCGGAGCATCTGGGCGTGCATTCGGAGGAGCCCTTCCAGTATCTGGGCCGCCTCCAGCATGCGGGCGAAATCCTGCTGGGCCGCCATACGCCGCCGACGCTGGGCAATTTCGTGATCGGCGTGAACCATGTGCTGCCGACGAGCGGCTGGGCCCGCACCGGCTCGCCGCTCACCGTCTTCGATTTCATGAAGCGCACATCGGTGGCCTATGTGACCGCCAAGGGCTACCCCGAACTGGCGAAGCACGCGGAAGTGATCGCGCGGTATGAAGGCTTTGACGGCCACGCCAATGCCGTGTCCGAAACCCGCGCGCGGCTTTTGAGGAAGAACCAATGACGAAGCGCACCGGCGGACAGATCCTCGTCGACCAGCTCAAGGTCCACGGCACGTCTCACGTGTTCTGCGTGCCGGGCGAAAGCTATCTCGCGGTGCTGGATGCGCTGCACGATGCATCGATCAGCACCATCGTGTGCCGCCAGGAGGGCGGTGCGGCCTATATGGCGGAGGCCGCCGGCAAGATCACGGGCAGGCCCGGCATCGTCATGGTCACGCGCGGGCCTGGCGCCACCAACGCCTCCTGCGGCATTCACGTGGCCTCGCAGGATTCGACCCCGCTCATCATGTTCGTCGGGCAAGTGGCGCGCGACATGAAGGAGCGCGAGGCCTTCCAGGAGCTCGACTACAAGGCCGTCTTCGGAACCATGGCCAAGTGGGTCGTCGAGATCGACCGCGCCGATCGCATCCCCGAGATCGTCAGCCGCGCCTTCCACGTGGCAACGCAAGGCCGCCCCGGCCCGGTGGTGATAGCCCTGCCGGAAGACATGCTGACCGATGAGGTGGAGGTTCCGGATGCGCCCGCCTTCGCGCCCGTGGTGATCCACCCCGGTGCCGCCGACATGGAGGCGCTGCGCCGCCGCCTGCTGGAAGCCAAGCGCCCCATCATCCTCGCGGGCGGCTCCGGCTGGAGCGAGCAGGGCGTGAAGGACCTCGCGCACTTCGCGGAGAACTTCGATCTCCCCGTCGCCGTCACCTTCCGCCGCCAGATGCTGTTTCCGGCGGACCATCCGAATTTCGCGGGCGATCTCGGCATCGGCCCCAACCCGAAGCTTCTGGACCGCGTGAAGGCGGCGGACCTCGTTCTGCTGCTGGGCGGCAGGCTCTCCGAGATGCCCTCCCAGAGCTACACGCTGCTCGATATTCCGGGTGACGGCTCGAAGCTCGTCCATGTCCATCCGGGTGCCGAGGAACTGAACAAGGTCTACCGCGCCGGTCTCGGCATCGTGGCAACGCCCCATGCCTTCGCCGCCGCGGCGGCCGCGCTGCCGAAGCCCAATGAGGTGAACTGGGCGGGTGCCCCGCAAGCCGCCCATGCCGACTATCTCGCCTGGAGCGATACGGCCAAGGTGAAGACGGCGGGTGCCCTCCAGATGGCGCAGGTGATGGCCCATCTGAAGGAGGCCATGCCGGCCGACACGGTCTACTGCAACGGCGCGGGTAATTACGCCACCTGGGTGCATCGCTTCTGGCCCTTCCGCAGCTTCGCCTCGCAGCTGGCCCCCACCTCCGGCACCATGGGCTATGGTCTTCCGGCCTCCGTCGCCGCCAAGGCGTTGCAGCCTGGCCGGGAGGTGATCGCCTTTGCGGGCGATGGCTGCTTCATGATGAACGGACAGGAATTCGCCACCGCCCTCCAATACGATCTTCCTATCATCGTCGTGGTGGTGGACAATGGCATGTACGGCACGATCCGCATGCACCAGGAGCGCGAATATCCCGGCCGCATTTCGGCCACCGCGCTGAAGAACCCGGATTTCGCGGCCCTGGCGCGTGCCTATGGCGGGCATGGCGAAACGGTGCGCACGACCGAGGATTTCGGCCCCGCGCTGGCTCGCGCGCGTGAAAGCGGCAAGCCTGCGATCCTCCACTGCCTGCTCGACCCGGAGGCCATCACCCCGGCCCGCAGCCTCAGCGATATCCGTAACGCCGCGCTTTCCAACAGGAAAACTTGACGGGCGGCCTCTGAACCGGGTCTTATGGGCGCCATGACATCCGCCTCGCGTACCGCCAGCGTTCTTTTTGCCGCCCATGCCGTGTGCGCCGCCGCCGGCGTGCGCGACGGGCTTCGCGCCACCCAGTTCTACGTGCGGGACCTGACCAATGCCGACCGCTTCGGCAAGGGCGATGCCCAGAGCGTGCCCTTCCTCTCCCGCGTCGTGGCGCAAGGGGCGCGCGTCATCGACCGGCTGATGAGTGGGGCCGCCAACCTGTCGATCAGGCTGTTCCTGCCGAGTTGGCGGAAGCTGCCCTCGCCCTTCACGCCGGGCCTGATGCATGAGGTGGCCAAGGGCATCCGCGAGGACAGCCTCGTCCACAACCCCACCTTCAACGCCTATTTCTTCCGCGCCGCGATCCACATCGCCGGGCGCTATTCTGCCCCGCCCTACCTGATCCTGGAGCACCGGGTGGACGCTGCCCGCCGCAGCCTCGCCCCGCGCGTCGACGAGACCGTGTCCGAGAGCGAGATGATGGCCCGCATCCTCATCGCGCTGGTGGAGCAGGGCCCTGTCGCCCGCATCGGCAAGGTCAGCGAGAAGAACCGCTTCTTCTCCCGGGTGGAGGCCAACGTGGCGGTGAACGCCATCGCCTGCGTGGCCCTCATGTTCGCGGAAGAGGGCAAGCCCGCCGAGGCCATCGACGAGGACGAGTTCTTCTCGGTGACAGGCGCGCTGATCGGCCCCCGGCTGACCACGATCTCCGCCCTAATCGACGCTAAGGACGAGGCAGGCCTCGCCCGCGAACTGGCCGACATCAAGTCGATGTATTGAGCCGGGGCGGCGGAGCGTCTAGATGGCGCTCATGAGCCATTCCCCCCACCGCTTCTCCGTGGCGCCCATGATGGACTGGACGGACCGGCATTGCCGCGTCTTCCACCGCCAGTTGTCGCGTCATGCGCTGCTCTATACCGAGATGGTGACGGCGCTCGCCATCCGCCATGGCGACCGGCAGCGCCTGCTGGGCTTCGATCCCGCCGAGCAGCCCGTGGCGCTGCAGATCGGCGGCAGCGAGCCGAAGCTCCTGGCGGAGGCCGCGCAGTGGGGCGAGGATTTCAGCTATTGCGAGATCAACCTCAATGTCGGCTGCCCATCGGACCGGGTGCAGAACGGCCGCTTCGGCGCCTGCCTGATGGCCGAACCGGAACTCGTGCGCGATTGCCTGGGCGAGATGCGGAATGCGGTGAAGGTGCCCGTTACCATCAAGTGCCGCATCGGCATCGACGATCAGGACGAGGAAGAGGATTTCACCCGCTTCGTCGACACGGTGATGGGCTCGGGCGTCACCACCTTCATCGTCCACGCCCGCAAGGCCTGGCTGAAGGGGCTTTCACCGAAGGAAAACCGCGAGATCCCGCCCCTGAACTACGGGCGCGTATACCGGTTGAAGCAGCGCCACCCCGGCCTCACCATCGTCATCAATGGCGGCATCGAGACACTCGACCAGGCGGAAGAGCATTTGAAGCACGTGGATGGCGTGATGCTGGGCCGCGCCGCCTATCACACGCCTTGGATCCTGAGCGATGTGGACCGCCGCATCTTCGGCGTCGAGGGCGAGGCGGTGAGCCCGCTCGACATCGTGGAGCGCATGAAGCCCTATGTGGCGGCGCGCCTCGCGGAAGGCGTATGGCTCCATAACATCACGCGGCACATGCTGGGCCTGTTCCATGGGGCGCCCGGCGGCAGGCTGTGGCGGCGCGTGCTGTCGGAAGAAGGCGTGCGCCCCGGCGCCGGTCTCGAGGTTCTGGACAAGGCTGCCGCACAGGTCGCCGGGCGGATCAGGCCGTCACCACTGGCGGCGGAATAGTCAGCCGCCGTTCAGCGCCTGCATGCGGCCCGCGCGGCCGCCGCGCCGCGTCTTGCGGCGGGTGAGGGTTGCCACGCGCTCAGGGAGTTCCGCCATCACGCCGCGCCGCTGATCCGGCGACATGCCCAGCCAGCCGCCGATCTCGCCCCGCGTGCGGCCGCAGCCGATGCAGAAGCCCGTCTCGGGATCGACGACGCAGATTTTCACGCAGGGCGTCTCGATCGGGGATTGGTTCATGGCGTTCATGGTCCAAAAGATAGTGAGCGCATGCCGCGGAGCGCGGGCCGGAAACGCCGCTCGATGGCCCAAAAGCGGCTAGTTCCGAAGTTCCAGCGCGCCGTTCGCCGCATCGAAGCCCTTGAGGCGTGTCAGGAAGCTCATGCCGAGAAGCGAGCCCTCCATGGCGCCGCGCGGCATCATCAGCCCCCTGACATCCGTCACCCGGATTTGCCCGATCGCCACCCGCCGCAGCGTGACGGCGGCGGCCATCACTTGGCCATTGGCGGTGGTCACCGGCACGGTGAAGTCCTTCATGGCGGGGTTGATCCCGGCGCGCCTCGCGTCCTCGAGGCTCAGCACCACGGCCGATGCGCCGGTATCGACCAGCACCGTGATGTCCCGGTCATTGATGCGGGCGGTGGTGAAGAAATGCCCGCCCGCCCCGGCGGTCAGTGTTTCCGTGACGGCCAGGGCCGGGGAGGCGAGGCCGAGCAGGGCGGCGAACAGCGTGGCGGCGAACCGCGGCATGAGGGGCTTCCTCCGGAGATTGCAAAATCAACCAGAATGTGAAGGGCCCGCCCTTAGGATCGGGTTAACCCTCAGAGGAAGGAAACGGCCGCCGCATAGACCGCCAGCATGGCGGTCTCGGCCATCACCTGGCCTGCGCCGCACACGTCGCCCGTCTGGCCGCCGATCTTGCGCATGGCCAGCGCCCGCACCACCGCCAGCGCCAGCCCCCCGGCAACGAGGGCGAGAACGCCTGCCTCCAGCGAGAGCACGTAGGTGCCGCCGATCCCGGAGCCGAGGCCGCCGATGGCGAGAGCGAAGAGGGTGGTGCTGCGGCTGGGCTGGCCCGCCATCACCGAGAGGCCGTTGGGCCGCGCCGGCCGCGTGGCCCAGAGCAGGTCCACCACGAGGGAGCGGGAAAAGGCCGCGGCGCCTGCCATGAGGATCAGGGTTCCGGCGGGCGAGAGATCGAGGAGGGCGGTGAGCAGCGAGGCCCGCGCCAGCACCGTGATGATCAGCGTCAGCGTGCCATAGGCACCGATGCGGCTGTCCTTCATGATTTCCAGGCGGTCTTCGCGGGTGTGGCCGCCGCCGAAGCCATCCGCCACGTCGGCCAGCCCGTCCTCGTGCAGCGCGCCGGTGATGTAGGCGGAGATGGCGAGGGCGAGCAGGGCGCAGAACAGGTCCGGCAGGCCCGCCATGTTGGCGAGGATCAGCCCCGCCGCCGCGATGGCGCCGATCAGCGCCCCCACCACCGGGAACATCGCCATCGAGTCCTTCAGGGGCGGCGGGTCGACCGTGCGCACGAAGGGAACGGGCAGCCGCGTGAGGAAGCGCAGCGCCATGAGGAACGACGCAAAGGGCCGGAAGCCGCGCCGGTGTGCGCTTGGAGTCTCAAACGCGTCGCTCATGATTGTGTCGGGGACCCGAATCCTGTGATGAATGGCCTCGTAAATAGGAGTCTTCCGCTCAAATGACAAATGCTGCCACCGGATTGCCCTTCGACGATATCCGCAACCTCGTGAAGGACATTCCAGGCCCTGACCTTGAGGCCGTGCGCGCCTGCCGCGCCCGCGAAGGCCAGCTCACCAAGCCGCCCGGCGCGCTGGGCCGCCTTGAAACCCTCTCCGAATGGCTCTGCGCCTGGCAGGCCAACCACCCGCCCAAGGCGGAGCGCATCGTGGTGGCGGTCTTCGCCGGAAACCATGGCGTGGTGGCGCAAGGCGTGGCCGCCTACCCGCAGGAGGTGACGCGCCAGATGGTGGCGAATTTCCAGAGCGACGGCGCCGCCGTGAACCAGATCTGCAAGAGCTTCGGCCTCGGCCTCAAGGTGTTCGAGCTGGCGCTCGAAAAGCCCACCCGCGACATCACGCAGGATGCAGCACTCGATGAAGCCGAATGCGCCGCCACCATGGCCTATGGCATGGAGGCCACCGAAGGCTGCGACCTGCTCTGCATCGGCGAGATGGGCATCGGCAACACGACGATCGCCGCCGCCATCGCGCATGGCCTGTTCGGCGGCGAACCCGAGGACTGGGTCGGCCCGGGCACGGGCGTCGACTCGGAGGGCCTTCGCCGCAAGGCCGATGCGGTGCGCCGCGCCGTGGCGCTGCACAAGGCGCATCTCACCGATCCGCTCGAAGTGCTGCGCCGCCTTGGCGGGCGCGAGCTTGCCGCCATGGCGGGCGCCGTCCTCGCCGCGCGCCTGCAGCGCATCCCCGTCATCATCGACGGATACGTGGCCACCGCCGCCGCCGCCGTGCTGAAGGCCATGCGCCCCGATGCGCTGGACCATTGCCTCGCCGGCCACCTCTCGGCCGAGCCCGCCCACCGGCGCCTCCTCGAGAAACTGGAGATGAAGCCCCTCGTCGAACTCGGCATGAGGCTGGGCGAAGGCTCGGGCGCGGCGCTGGCGGCTGGCATCGTGAAGGCCGCGGCGGATCTTCACAACGGCATGGCGACTTTCGAGTCCGCGGGGGTCAGCAACAAGGAGGCGTGATTGAGCCTCGAAACCGTGCTGCGGCAGGTCGAGGCCTGCCGCATCTGCCGTGACGGGCCGAAGGGAAAACCCCTGCCGCATGAGCCACGGCCCGTGCTGCAGGTCTCGTCCACCGCGCGGCTGCTGATTGCGGGGCAGGCGCCGGGCGTGCGCGTCCATGCCTCGGGCCGCCCCTTCACCGACCCCTCGGGCGTGCGCCTGCGCGACTGGCTGGGGGTGGACGAGGCGACGTTCTACGATGCTGCGCGCGTCGCCATCCTGCCCATGGGCTTCTGCTTTCCGGGCCTCGATGCCAAGGGCGGCGACCTGCCGCCCCGGCCCGAATGCGCCCCCGCCTGGCGGGCGGCGCTGCTGGCCGAGATGCCACGGGTGGAGCTCATCCTCTGCCTCGGCGCCCATGCCATGCGCTGGCACATGGCTGAGGCCTTCGGCGGCTCCGTCGATGCGGCGGTGAAGAACTGGCGGCAGGGCCTCGAATTGGCGCCGCCGGTGCTGGCGCTGCCGCACCCCTCCTGGCGCAACAGCGGCTGGCTGAAGCTCAACCCATGGTTCGCGGCGGAGCTTCTGCCCGTCTTGCGCGAACGCGTGGCACGCCTTCTCGCCCGCGCCGCTTGAAGCCCCGGCTTGCCGCGTCTAAATGACGGAAGAGAAAAGGAATCCCCCATCATGGCCACGGTTACCCAGGACGACGTTCTCTCGGTTTTGAAGCGCATCGCGGCACCCGACGGGCGCGGCAATGTGGTTTCGGCGGGGCTCGTCTCCGACATCGCGATCGATGGCGGCACGGTGATGTTCGCGCTCACCACCACGCCGCAGCATGTGCGCAGCATGGAAAGCCTGCGCGGCGCCGTCGAGAAGGCGGTGCAGTCCATTCCCGGCGTCAGCAAGGCCATCGTGGCGCTCACCGCCGAGAAGAGCCCCGGCCAGCCCGCGCCGCAAGCCCAGTCCCAGGGCGCGCGCGGCACCGGCATTCCCGGCATCAAGCACCTGATCGCGGTCTCCTCCGGCAAGGGCGGCGTGGGCAAGTCCACGACGGCGGTGAACTTGGCGCTGGCGCTGAAGTCTCTGGGCCTCAAGGTGGCGGTGCTCGATGCCGACGTCTATGGCCCGTCGATCCCCAAGCTCTTCGGCCTGACCGGCAAGCCGGAACCCTCCGATGCCGAGGGCAAGAAGATGAAGCCCATGACGCGCTATGGCGTCGAGGTCATGTCCATCGGCTTCCTCGTGCCGGAAGATACGCCGATGATCTGGCGCGGCCCCATGGTGATGTCGGCCCTCACGCAGTTGCTGCGCGAGACCGAATGGAGCCCGGCGGACGTGATGGTGATCGACATGCCCCCCGGCACCGGCGACGTGCAATTGACTCTGGCGCAGCAGACGCCGCTTTCGGGGGCGGTTATCGTTTCCACCCCGCAGGACCTGGCGCTGATCGATGCGCGCAAGGGCCTCAACATGTTCAAGAAGGTGAATGTGCCGGTGATCGGTCTCGTCGAGAACATGAGCTATTTCGTCTGCACCAAGTGCGGCGAGCGCCATGAGATCTTCGGCCATGGCGGTGCCAGGGAGGAGGCCGCCCGCATCGGGTCGCCGTTCCTCGGCGAAATCCCGCTCGACAAGGAGGTGCGGCTGCGCTCGGATTCGGGTGAACCGGTGGTGGCCACGCAGCCCGAAAGCCTTCATACTGCGCTTTACCGCGACGTGGCGCGGCAGGTCTGGGCGTCGCTTCAGGGCGGCGGCCTGGCCCGCCCCGCGCCGCGCATCGTCATGGAATGAGGTCCGCGCCCCATGGCGCTGAAAGGAAAATTAACGATATCTGGGCTCTTTAGGGGCCGTGGACGACTGCGGCGTGGCCGAGGGGGTGTGAGATGTCGAAACTGATGTGGATTGCGGGAATCCTGCTGGCCGCGGCCGGCGTGGCGCTCGGCCTCATGGTGCTGGTCTCGCCCGCCTCCGTGGCAGCCGTCGGGGTCACGCTGGATGCGGCGGTCACCCTGCTGGTGGGCGGCATCCTGAGCCTCGGGCTCGGTAGCGTCATCACCCTGCTCGGTGCGCAGCACCAGGCACTGAGTGAAGGCGCAGGCCACGTCGTCACGGCCGCCGCGCCGCCGGCCCCCATTCCGGAATTCGGCCGCAAGGCCAGCGAGGCGGCACCCGCGGCGGCGGCCGTCGCCGCCGTGGCAGTGGCGAGCGCCGAAGCCGAGGAAGAGGTCTCCGAACCGACGCGCGGCACCATCGAGGCGCTGGAAGAGGCTCGCCAGAAGATCGAGCAGGCCTTCGAGCCGAAGCCCGCCGAGCCCGAAGTGATCGAGGCCGCCGCCGTGCCGGAGCCTGAGCCCGAGGTCGAACCCGAACCGGCGCCGCACGTCGAGGCCGAGGCCGTCGTCGTGACGGAGGAGGTTGCCGCCGCCGAGGAAGAGACCGCCCCTGAGGAGGAACTCGCCGAGGGGCAGCTCTATGTGGTGGAGGAGCGC
>Ga0181554_1002401_pt1 | contig 16623 bp, 10 predicted proteins | sample 011ome_16_FD_145602 | JGI IMG/M metagenome (GOLD analysis project Ga0181554, IMG submission 145602) | Coastal salt marsh microbial communities from the Groves Creek Marsh, Skidaway Island, Georgia - 011503CT metaG (spades assembly) | ecosystem: Environmental > Aquatic > Marine > Intertidal zone... | reverse complement strand
TGCTCGCGCGCGCGCGCCAATCTCGCCGCGTCCTCCGCTTCTTCTCGCGCCGCGCGCTCGGCGGCTCGCGTCGCCTCGCGCTCGAGCCTCGCCTTCTCCTTCGCCGCGGCGTCTGCGGCGCGCGCCTCCTCGCGCGCTTTCCGCGCTTCTTCGCGTCGCGCCTCCGCCTCCGCGCGTTCGATCGCGCGCAGACGCGCGTCGTCTTCGCGCTTTCGAATCTCCTCCTCTCTCGCGCGTCGCGCCTCCTCGCGCGCGTACTCCGCGGCGATCTTCTCGTCTTCGAGGCGCCGCAGCAGCGCCTCCCGCGAAGCCTCTCGCTCGAGACGCTCGCGCTCGAGACGCGTCTCGAGCTCGGCGGCGGCGGCTTCCTCCGCGACGCGCGCGGCTTCCTCTTCCGCGGCGGCGGCGACGCGCTCGTTCTCCGCGCGGATCGCGTACGCGTCGATCGCGAACTTTAGCCACGCGCGGTACACGGTCGCGAGCGTCCACTCGCGCCAGTGCCGAATCGCGCGCGCGATCGCGCGTCTGTGCGCGACGTGATCGCGCCACGTGTACAACGCCCCTCGCGCGCTCCGCTCGAACCAACGCGTCAGCGCTCTCTCCGCGGCGGCGACGCGGAGGACGTATCGCTGCCACGTGTCAAACGCGGCGCCCATCTTCCCGGTGCGCACGCGCGCCAAGACGCGCGACACGAGTGCCAGCTGGCGCTCCTTCTCCGCCGCGCGCTCGTCCACGTGTTCGAGCCACCGACGCCACGCCGCGGCCAACTCCGCCTTCATGAAATTCCTCGCCGCCCTCTCCAAGACGCCGCGCCTCCGAATCGCCTCGAGCATGAAGTCCTCCTTCCATCGATAAAACGCCGCGCGCATGGACGACCGCTGCCACTGCACCAGCGCGCGCTTCGCCGCGCGCGCGTCGTCGACGCGCTCGCGCCAGGTCCCGAACGCGGCCGCGATTTTGCCGCCGTTGAGTCGATCCGCGACGCGCCGCATGATTTTCAACCGCTCGCGGCGCTCGTCCGCGAGTTCGCACCATTCCCCCCACACGCGCGCTTTCAACACGTACGCCGCGCGCGTGTACTCGATGTGATGGTCCATCCACGTCAGCCAGCTCTTCACGAGCGCGCGTTCGGCCCACCACTTGATCGCGACGCGCGCGTTTCTGAGCTCGCGCGCGTTATCCGCCCACGCGTTGAACGCGGCCACGACGGCGCGATTGACGAAGAACGTCATCGCGCGATTCGCAATCTCGCGCAACTCTCTCGTCTCCTCGTGCCACTCGATCCAGCGGTTAAACGCGGAGACGATCGCGCGATGCACGAGGAACTTCATCGCGCGGTCCGCGATCTCGCGCATCTCCACGATCTCCTCGCGCCACTCGAGCCAGCGGTTGAACGCCGCGGTGAGCTCGCGTTTCGTGAACCACCCCACGGCGCGCTCGAGGACGTCGCGCATCTCGACGACCTCGTCGACGCGCTCGACCCATCTCCGAAACGCTCGCGCCATGGACGTTTTCGTAAACACCACGAGCGCGCGCTTACGCATCTCCATCGACGCCGCCTTCGCGACGCCCGACCACCCTTCCAAGACCTTCCTCCGCGTCGTCGCGCGCGCGTGCGCGACGGCGTCGGCGGCGGCGTGCTCCGACGTCGCGAGCTCGCGCCATCGAACGAACGCCGGCCGCGCGAGCTTCCAACCGTTCGCCTCGCGACGCTTCGTCTTCCGCTTCGCGTCCCTGGAGACCGCGTTGAACCTCGGGCCCAATCGCGCGGGTCGACCGCGCGACCAGTCGTCGTCGTCCGAGTGTGGGTACGCGCCGCCGCCGCCGATTCGATCCCCGCCGCGTTCGAGCGCGAGCGCGGCTTTCGCCTCGGTGAGCACCGCGCGCATCTGTCTAACGAGATCCTCCTCCGCGTCGTCCCGCGGCGGCGGTCTCGAGCGCCTCGAGAGCGTCGTTCGCGCTCCTCCGCGAGACGCGCTCGCGCCGCCGATCTCGATCGAGGACGACCACGGGCTCGCGCGCGCCGCGACCGCAACCGCGCGGGGGGGCCATCCGCCGCCGCCGCCGCCCGGCGCGACGTTCTCGAAGAGATCCCCCTCGGCTCGGAACAACGGATTCCCAAACGGCTTGCCGCGGTCGCCCCTCGCGCCGCCGCTCGTCGACGCCACCTCGGGCGCGTCCGGACGCGCGGTGGAGTACCGCAGCGTCGTCGCGTCGTCGACCTCGACCGCGAACGAGGTCCTGCCGCGGACGATCTTCTCGGACTGCAACAGCGCGTCGTACACGGCTTCGTAGTCGTCGAAGTCGACGTCCGGGAGATCGCTGCGGTTCTCGGCGAGGACGTCGGCGAGGCACTCGCGTATCGGAACGCGCGCGCGGTCCGCGTACCGGCTCAGGTTCGACGGCGTGTGCCACACCGACGCGCTCCCGGCGCGGCCGCGGTCGAACGCGCGCGCGGGGCGTCGCGTCGACGACATCGCTGGGGGTCGCGCGCGCGAATGCGAAAAACTAATCTAGAACGCGACGGGGGACGGCGCCGCTCCCGGGGGCCGGGGAGGACGCCGCGCGGGGGGGGGCGCTCCCGCGCCGCGGACGGGGCTCGGGTCGCGCGCCCAACGCGGGAGTGGACGCTCGCTCACCGCGGGGGCCCTGCCGCCGCGCCCCACGTTGAGTGACGGGTTGAACTCGAATTCGTCCCCCTCGAGGAAACGGGCGTCTGGTCAGGTCGGGTCAATTCCGGGGTGAAAATCGCATTAGAACGTGGGTCGAGCGAGCTTTTTTCCTTTGAAAACATGACTTTTGGTCACGAAACAGGGGTCAATATCGGGGCAAACGCTGGAGATGAAAAAAAAACTCTCGTCGCCCCGCCGCCGTCGTCGACGTTCGCGGGCGCTCACGAGAGACGCGAGACGTAAGCGAACGCGTCTACGTATACAGAAACAAAACACCCCTCCACCCCCGCCCGCGACGTCTATCTACTGCGGCTCGATCGCCGCCGCGCCCTGCGGCTTGATCGCTTGGTACGACGCGACGCGTTTCATCGCCTTGCCGTTCTCCTCCGCCTCGTCCACGGCCTCGACGCTCCACACGCGCTTCATCCCCGCCACCTTACCGTGCGGCACCTGCGCGCCGACGTCCACCATCTCCGTGTACTGCTTGTTCGTCACCGCGAACGCGCTGCCGCGAATTTTACCCGCCGCGTGCAGCGCGAGCTCGTCGTCCACGAAACGAATGTCCAACGTCCGCTGAGGGTCGTTCCATACGAGCGAATGTCGGGGTGGAGTTCAAAGGCGTCAGTTGGAGTTGAAAGGCGCCGAGGGCGGGGATTGAAAGCGAAGGACCCTGGGCGGAGAGACGCGCCGGCGAAAGTCCTTAAGGATCGGCGTTCACCACGCGAACGCGGTCGTATGGGAACCAGTGTATAGAACGCGCCTGATGCGTGTAGAGCCCCGCGTCTTGCATGGGCAACACCCACGCGACGTCGTCGGACTCGTTGTGATGCGAGTGCCACCACCCGGGCGGGGTCACGAACACGCCGCCGGGGGTCCAGTCGCATCGAATCGGGTCGATGATGGCGCCCGTCGCGTCGATCTCTTTCCCCATGAGCGTGTACACGTTCGCCGACGCGGACACCGCGAGGTCGAGCGCGACGGAGTTGTGCCGGTGCGGGCGCTGGACCGTTCGCGCGGGGATCGAGTTCAGTAACGACCAGAGCACGTGCGTTAACGTCTTCGTCTGCTCGCACGCCTTGTTCCCTAACAACACGCCGAGGCGGTTCCGCTCGCCCTCCGTCGCCGCGTGTCGAATCTCCTCCACCTCCGCCAGCATGCGCTCGCGCTTGAACATCGTCGGCTCGAACTTCTTCCCGTGCGGCTTCACGCCGAGGTAGTCCATCAGCGGCTCGTCGTGGACCCAATACAGCGCCGCGCCGCCCATCGTGGACTCCACGCAGGTGTGCGTGACGACGCCCTCGGTGTTGGGCACGACGAAGAGGTCGCCCTCGCCCCACGACACCACCCCGTGTTCGCTCTTCGAGACGCCCGCGCCGCGGATGACGTAGAACGCCTGCGACGTCGCGACCGCGGACGTGTCCAGGCTCTCGCCGACACGCACGCGCGCGAACGACGCCATCAGGTTCGGCGACGTGCAGTGCGTCTCGATCTCGAGGCAGTCGTTGATGTCGAACGGGATCACGCGCGTGTCGCCGGTCTCGTGAAGGGACGCGGGGTGCACGAGCACCGGGATGGGCGCCATGACCGGGTTCGCCGCCGCGCCGTACTCGAAGACGTTCGCCGTCTTCGTCCACTCGGTCGTGTCGTCCTCTTCCGAGGCTGGCGTCTTCGCCGCGCCGCGCGCTTCCGACAGCGTCACCTCGACGGTCGTCGACGCGTCCGCGACCATCGTGGACGGTTCGTTCGGTCGCGACAGGTACCGGTTCGGTTCGATCGCGCCGCGCGGCGATTCGGTTCGGTTCGGTTCGGTTCGATCGCGCGACGCTCGGCGCGGCGCGAGGGTGCTCGGCGTGAACCGCGGGCGGCGAGTTTCGACGTCGACGACGACCTGACGAGCGCGACGAGGAGGCGCGTTCGAAGATTGCGACGAAGACGCGTGAAAGCTGCGTTTGCGTTTGTGGCTGTCGCGTCTTCGTCCGGTCCTTTCGCGGCAAATTTTCGTATGGGCTTTGTTACAGGATTTGTGTACGTTTTTCGCGTAGTACAGAGGTGCAGTACAGCGCGAAATATAGTCGAGGGGAAGACACACACAGTGCGAGAAGACGAAAACCCGCGACGGTGGTCCCTCTTTCCGCAGCGCAGCGCAGCTCGCTTGCAACACATCTCGTCAAGATGGTGCGTGCGCCTTCCTCCGCGCCACTCGCGCGCTCGCATCGCGTCGCGCGCGCGTCGACGCCGCGGCATCGCGCCCCCGGGGGCGTTCGCCGTCGGGTTTTCCGCGCGATGGAGACATTAGGGTTTTTTTTCGCTCGTCGCGCGCAAATCGCCGGTCTCGCGCGACGCCGTCGAACGCGCGCTGACGTTCATCCCGCTCGTTCGCTCCTCCCAACCGCAGGCGAACCCCATGATGGAGCCGCGCATTCACAAGCTCGTGCTGAACATCTGCGTCGGCGAGTCCGGCGATCGCCTCACGAAAGCGGCGAAGGTGCTCGAGCAGCTCACGGGCCAGCAGCCGATCTTCTCCAAGGCTAGGTACACCGTGCGCACGTTCGGGATCCGCCGCAACGAGAAGATCTCCACGCACGTGACCGTGGGGAACCGGGATAAGGCGATGCAGATTCTCGAGTCCGGGCTCAAGGTGAAGGAGTACGAGCTTCTGAAGAAGAACTTCTCCAACACGGGCACGTTTGGGTTTGGCATCTCCGAGCACATCGACCTCGGCATCAAATACGATCCCTCCACCGGCATTTACGGTGCGTCCGCCTCCTCTCGCATCATCCCACGTTCCACCGCACGCATCAACTATTGCTGATTACGCGACGGACGTCGCCGTCTCGGTGTGCCGTTCGACGTATGAGTTTGGTGCCAGACGAACCTCCGGGTTCGCGCGCGCGCGTCGCCGGCGTCGTCGCGCGATGATCCAGTCGCGCGTGGCGTCGTCGTGCGCGCGCGCGGGCACATTCGCGCCGCGCGCGCTCTAGCGCTCACTCGGTCTCTCTCGCTCCATCGATCCATCGCTTCCGAACGCGTCGCTGACGACGCTCCATTCTCCCCCGCGTCTCGCGTCCGCCTCAGGCATGGATTTCTTCGTCGTCCTGGAGCGCCCGGGCTACCGCGTCGCGAAGAGGCGCAAGTGCCAGTCGAAGATCGGCAAGCCGCACAAGCTCACGAAGGTGGACGCGATGAAGTTCTTCCAGTCCAAGTTCGAGGGTGTCATCCTCGCCAAGGCTTACGCTTAAACGATCCGCGGTCGCGGTAGTTGTAGCAGGAATAAAGAGGGTGGGTGTTGGCGATGTAATGACCATACGTTCTTCGCTAAAACGAACGTCGTCTCGCCGATTGATTTTCTACTGTGCCTAGTGCTACGTCGTCGAGGTCCATCGCCGCTCGCTCGCTATCCCTGCGCCTCCGCCGCCGCGTTCTTCTCCTCCTTCTTCGCCCTCCGCGCCTCCTCGTCCTTGAACGCGCTCGGACACATCGCGTTCGCCGCGCACTCGCCGCACTTGGGCGCCTTCGGCGCGCACGTCAGCTGCCCGTGGCCGACGAGAAGAGGGTTTATCTCGATCCACTCCTCCCTCGGCAGCCACGCCTCGAGCGCCTCCCTCGTGTCCTCCGGCGTCCGGTTCTTCCTCGGCGTGCCGTTGCTCGTGAACGCGACGGACGGGACCCACCCTAATCTCTCCGCGATGCGATGCACGTGCACGTCGACGCAAATCCCGCTCGGGACGCCCCACCCGACGTTCATGACGAGGTACGCCATCTTCGGTCCGACCCCCGGCAGCGCCATCAGCCCGTCCACGTCGCTCGGGATGTCGCCGCCGTGCCGCTCCACGCACGCCCTCGCGGCGTCTCTCAGGTACTGCCCTTTCCTCGCGTGGAACCCGACTGGGCGGATGATGGCCGCGAGGTCCTCCGCGGACGTCGCCGCTATGTTCTCCGGCGTGCATCCGTGCTTCACGAGCCGCGCGGTCGCCGCGTGCGTGATCGGGTCTTTCGTCTGCGACGACAACATCGCGCTGACGAGCGTGACGAAGCGTCGTCCTCTGTCGTCCGGGGCGGCGTCCTCGGAGATCTTCTCGCAGCCCATGGTGTCCACGGGCGCGCCTCCGACCGCGCGCTGGCGCTTGATCGCGGCGAGGACGTCGCGCCAGTCCTCCGGCGGGGAGAACGGCGGCGTCTTCTTCTTCGTCTTCGCCGCCGCCGCCTTGGGCGTCGTCGCCTTCGCGTCTTCGTCGTCGCCCGCGTCGTCGACCTCGATCTTCACGTGCGCGCGCTTGCGTCCTCCCGCCATGACGACGACGGCTCGAGCGGAGGTCGCGGTGGACGGCGCGGCGAGGACGCGATGCGAGGGGCACGGCGCGGGGACGCGCGCGAGGGCGAGTCGTCGGCACGCGGTCGCGAGCATCGAGCGCCGCCCGGCGCGAAGTCGCGAGCTGTCGTCGCTCGCGGTCGTCATCACGTCGCGTCGAAGTTGACGAGCTCTCGAAGTTCTGTATTTTATACGCGTACGCGTACTATATGTATGCGCAAACAGTTAGGCGTGTCATTTTCTCTGAGACTGGCTCGCATACGTGAGTACATCTCGAAAACTACCTAGCCCTACTCGCGCTGCTCGCGAGAACTCGCGAAAACCCTACTTCATCGCGGCGAAGGACGCATCGCGGCCCTCTTCAATCCGCACGGACGACGTCGTTCTCGGAAATCAGTCAGGTGCGTTCGCTCTCCGCGCCCCGTCCACCGTCGCGTCCGCGCCGCGCGCGCGTCGTCCTCGTCGCGTGCGCGTCGTCGCCGTCGTCCGCCGGCGCAGAAAACCATCGCGCAGGGTTTTCACGCGCGACGATGTTTTTTTTTCTCCGTCGCTCGCCGCCGCGCCGGATCCGCTCGCGGAACGCGCCGGCGACGACGCGACGGCGTCGCTCTCGAAGCCGAACGCTCCCTCGACCGCGCGTCGACGCCATCGCCCCGCGGCACTGACGCGCATCCCGCCCTCGTCCCTCCGACGTCCACAGGATGCCGCCCAAGATGGATCCCAACGCGATCATTGAGGTCTTCCTCCGCGCCACCGGCGGCGAGGTCGGCGCCGCGTCCTCCCTCGCGCCGAAGATCGGTCCCCTCGGTCTCTCCCCGAAGAAGGTCGGCGAAGACATCGCGAAGGAGACGAAGAAGGACTGGAACGGCCTTCGCGTCACCGTCAAGCTCACGGTGCAGAACCGTCAGGCGAAGGTGTCCGTCGTCCCCTCCGCGTCGGCGCTCGTGATCAAGGCGCTGAAGGAGCCCCCTCGCGACCGCAAGAAGGTGAAGCACGTGAAGCACAGCGGAAACATCAGTCTGGACGACTGCATCGAAATCGCGCGCATCATGCGTCCGCGCTCGAAAGCTAAGAAACTCGCTGGCACCGTGAAGGAGATTCTCGGCACGGCGAAATCCACCGGGTGCACCGTCGAGGGCCAGGACCCGCAGGACGTGCAGCAGGCGATCGAGGACGGCGACATCGAGATTCCGGACAAGTAAACGCGGCGGGCGATGAGTAGTTTGTAGCTCAGCTTTCAAAGGAGAGAGAGAAGCTACGTGCAAATCAATCGTCAATTAATCCTGCGCCTGCGACCCCCCGCTCTCGGCCGGCTTGGGCTTCTCCGCCGATTTCGGCGCGGCGGCGGCGGCGGCGGGCTTCGCCTCCGGCGACTTCGCAGCCACGGCGGCGGCGGGCTTCGCCTCCGGCAATTTCGCCGCCGCCGCCGCCGGCTTCTTCTCGCCGTTCGCGAAAAACGCGTCGTCCTCCTCCTCGTCGCTGCTCTCCTCCGTCCCGGTCTCCTCGCTCGGGTAGTCGTCGTCACCGTGCCGCCCTAGGCCGTCGTCGCTGTCGTCGTCGCTGTCGAGGTCGGACAAGTCGTCCGAATCCGACGCGCTCCCGGCGGCGTTCGCCGACTCAGACGCGATCTCGCCGCTCTTCCCGACGCCCTCGCCCTCGCCCGCGGCGGCCGCGAGCCGCGCCTTGCGCGCCTTCGCCTTCGCGCTCTTCTCCTCGTCCACCGCCGCGGCGGCGGCGGCCATCCGCTTCTCCATGACTTCGTTCGTGCGCTTCAGCACCTTCACCTTCGCGCCCCACGACGCGTCCACGCCGATCCAGTAGTCGCTCAGGAGCTTCACCTGAAGCGAGTAAACGCCCGCGGTGGGTACGTTAAACTTCAGCTCGAGCTGCTTCCCCTTGGGCGACTGCTGCGCCTCCGCGACGACGTCCGCGGTGAGCCTCCGGCACGAGAGAATAAAGTTCGCCGCCGGATCCGTCACCGCCAGCCACCACCCTTCCTCCCTCTCGCATCGCGTGCAAAACGGCAGCGGCGGGAGGTCATCCCTCGACCTCACGATCAACCCGCACGCCTCGTCTCTGCCCCACGCCGACGCCGTCGCCGCGGCGCTCTCGTCCTTCCCGTCCTCGTCCTTCTCCGCCGCGCGCGCGTTGGCGCCGCGCGTCATCTTGAGCGTCACGCGACACGTCACCGCGTCGAGCTCGACGACGTCTGCCTCGCCCTCCGTCTCCACGGTCGCGGTCAGAAACTTGACGGACGGGACGAAACGCAAATGCGCCTCCACGTCCGCGGCTTGTCTCGCGGAGAGACCCGCGGCCGCGAGCGCGGACGCGCGCGCGTCCGGGCCGGGCGTCGCGAGGAGGTCCGCGAGCGACTTGACCTTTTTCCGCGTCAAGTTCACCGCCGTCCTCTCGTCCACGTGCGGGAGCGTCAGCAGCGACGCGAGCCCGTCCGCGACTTGGCCGGGCTTGTCGCTCGGCTTCCTCGCGCTCGGCGCGACCGCCTGCGTGACGCACTGCGTGAACTCGAGGATGCTCAGGCCCGGGCGCATGAACGAGTACCCGAGTTGATTCACCGGCGCGAGCGTGATCTTCAGCGCCTCCTCGGCGAGTCTCGGGAACAGGCCCATCACGGTCTTCAGGTCCGCCTGCAGCGACGCGTCGACGTCGTTCGTCTTGCGGCACGCCTGCGCGAGCATGAGCATGTGCGCTTTTAGGATCGCGGGGTGCCGCTTCATGAACTTTTGGTCCTTTGAATCGTACTCGCTCTTCGTCGACACCGCGAGCTTCCGAAACCCCTCCTCTTGGTCCCTCTTGAACGGAATGTTGATGAACTCCATCGCGACGGAGAGCATCTTCGGGACTTTCGTCAGCGCGAGGTTCGGCCTCAACTCCATCATGAAGTGCTGGAACGTCTGCCGCAGCACCTTGCCGGCGTCGCCGCCGTACTTGTTCATGCGTTGGATCGCGCACACGGCGAAAAACATCGGAAGCAAGATGCCGAACGCGACGAGGAACATGAGCACGTACGGTCCGGTGCCGTCCTGTCCGAACATCCACGCCGGGAGCGCGACGCCGAGCTTCACGGGCTGTTTCCCGTCCGGGTGCCCGTACTTCTCGTAGTTCACGCGCGAGTTCTCGTCCGTGAGCGCCTTGTACGCGGGCGTTATCGAGCCCGTGAAGAACTCGTGCGCCTCGGGATCTGGGTTCTTGTCCGGGTGGTACCGCAGCGAGAGCGTTCGGTACGCCTTCTTGATCGCGCTCGCGTCCGCGCCGGGTGTGAGCTGAAGAATCTCGTACGGGTCGAAGACTTTGTGCTCCGGCGGCGCGGAGTAGGCGATGTACACCGCGAGCGCGGCGGACATCGCCCACGCGACGGATACGTACAGGTTGAACCCTCGGAAGAGCGCTTTGATCCGCTTCGACGTCGTGGGCTTGTTCCTCGCCGCGTGCGCGGCCGCGGCTTTCCCCCACTCCGAGGACGCGTCTGCGGGCGCGACCGCGGGCGCGGCCGCGGCCGGGCGCGCGGCCTTATCGCCGTCGCCGAGGAGCCATCCGCCGACGCGGAAGATCGTGATCGGGACGAGGAAGAACTGAATCAGCGACAGGAGGAAGATCGGGAACAGGTTCCCGTGGCTCTCCGTCGGGTCCGTCATCGCGTCGCGTCGAGATCGACGACGCGCGCGGACGTGCGATCGAGGGGGGCGTGGAAGCGCGGCGCGTCTCGCGTCTTTCTTTCGCGCGATATCACCCCGCGCCTCGAGATCTGAGAGCGCGGATCTCGAGGCGCGGAGGAAAAATTACGGAGGCGAAACGCGCGCGCCGCGCCGTCGCGTCGCGTCGCGTCGCGTCGCTCGTCGTTCTAAAATGGATGGTCGTTCGACGATTCTCCCCACGGCGTCACTGCGCGCGGCGCCGCGGCGATGGCGACGCTTCACGACGTCGCGGGGGTCACCGCGCGGTCCTCGACATGGGGCATCGACCTCGATAACCCGTCCGCGCGCGCGGAGTGGACGCGCCGGCTGAACGCCAAGGTGGAGGAGGCGGAGGAGTTGGCGAGCGTGGGCGCGCTCCTCGCGGACCAGCTTCGCATCGCGAACGAGGAGAAAGCGCGCCTCGAGGTGGAGCACTGCAACGGCTTCGGGCGCGCGAGCGCGAGCACGGCGAAACCGAAGTGGGGGCGTCGCACGGCCGCGCCCGCGGAGGACGCCGCGCGCGCCGCCTCGAGCGCGTCCGCGACGACGGCGACGTTCCACTCCCTGCGCGATTCGCTGCAAAGACGATTCGGGAAGCACGGCGAGTACTCGCTCCTGTGCGACCCCGTGGACGCGTTCGAGTCGCTCGCGCGCGCCGCGCGCGAGCGCAGAGCCGTGTTCGAGGGCGTCGTCAACAGAGAAGCGCTGAGGCGATACTTCGCCGACTTCGACACGAACCATCCCGCGGTGGTGCGCGCGTACTTGGACGCGCGGCGGGGCGTGCACGAGCCGTCGGGTAAGATCGGAAGCATCTTTCTCATGCCGTCTCGGCTCACGTCCGACGTGCGATACTTCGCGCACGCGGCGGGGTCGCTGTATCGCGTCCCGGAGCGCATCTCCGCGGAGGACTTGCGCGAGGCGATCTCGAAGCTCGAGGACGTCGACGGCGCGAGGGAGCTCACCGTCGAGGATTGCGAAAAATTCATCCGCGAGTGGGACTCGAGCGACTACCTCCACCGCGACGGCGCGATGCACGTGCTCGATTTCGCCGTGTTCATGCGGTTCGCGACGATGAACGACGACGCGGAGGGCGCGGCGAACGTGCTGAACGCGACGAAGAACCTCACCGACCGGACGCGCGCGAACGCGATGCTGAGAGTCGCCGCGGACGTGCGAAGACAGACCAGAGAAAAACTGACGCGGTACCGCGCGGCGGGCACGCGACTCGGGAGGGACGTCGCGCGCAACCGCGAGGCGGACGCGCTCATCGAGGCGCTCCAGGAAGAAGTCGCGGTGTACGTCTCGCACCGCGACCCCGCGGTCGGGGACGTCGAGAGAGAGCTCGAGTTTCGAGTGGAGTTGGTGATGCCCGTCGGGATCGCCGCGGATGCCGCGGGCGACGCCGTCGGGTCGAGGTGCAGGCTCGTCCCTCGGCTCACCCCCGCGCCGACGATCGCGCTGCTGCTGCACGCCATGGACGATAACCTCACCGGGTACGTGACGCCGTCGGACGTGCGCCTCGCGCTGTCGCAGTGCGGGATACCGCTCACGGCGACCGAGGCGCTGGTGTTGGGCGAGATGTTTGAAGATTCGCGAGCGAAGCACGGCGTCGGCGACTCGACGCGCGCGCGCTGGGCGATCGACGACGTGCTCGAGATTCTCGACGCGGAGCCCTTGCCTCCGTGCCGCGGCGGGATCCCGACGCTGCTGTGGCGCTGGGCGCGAGGCGCGAGAGCCGCGGTCGTGAAGTACATGACGTCGGGCGGAGCCGTCGGCGACCGCCGCGAGAAGGAGTACGAACTCTCCGACGTGAGCGACGCGGAGATGACGCGGTACCTCGTCGCGCCGTCGCTGTTCGCCACGTTCGAACACGGCGCGATACGCAAGGTGGCGCGCGCGTCGTTGTTCCGACGAAACAAGCTCGTGAAGGCGTTCCGGGCGCTGGACGACACGTTACCGGAGACGAGCGGCGCCACGGGCGTCGGCGCGTTGACGCAGAGCAACGTCAAATACGCGGCGATGATCGCCGGGTGCGATTCGCCGTCGTTCACGCGAGACGCGCGGCTCGAGACGCTCGCGGAGCGGTTCGTCCCGAGCGGCCCGGGCGTGCCGAGCAAGCTGCGGCTGAAGACGACCGGGATGCGGGGGAAGCAGGAGAGGTACGTCGACTGGCGCGGCGTCGTGCGCGCGGCTGGGCCGTCGTTTGCTTTGTGCGAGCAAGAGAAAGCCGCGGGCGCCGCCGTCGGGGGCGTCCACGGCGTCGGCGTCGACGCGTGCGGGATCTCTGAGGACGTGTACTACGCGGGCGAGGATGCGAAGAGGGTGCGCGCGGACGACGTCGCGCACGACGGCGACGTCGTCGCCGTCCTCGCGTCCATCGCGTCGTGGACGTACGAGTGGATCGCGGATCTGCGACGCGAGTTTGAATCTCGCGACGCCGCGCTGACGGGCGCGCTCTCGCCGGGAGACTTTCTCGCCGCGATGCGCGCCGCCGGGTTCGGGGTGGAGTGCTTCGGCGAGAGCGAGCTGAGGTGGTGCGTCGTCGCGTGCAGGCACCAGAGCGAGGACGCGGTCGTGTATCCGAAGTATCTGGCGTTGGTGCTCTCCGGGATCGAGAGAGAGGTGGAGGCGGCGGAGAGGAAGCACCGGGAGAAGGTCGCCGCGGACGCCGCCGCGGACGCGCAGGAGCAGTATTAGTAGCGCGAGTGAGTGTTTAGCTAACGAGGTACAATATCGTATGTATAACTTATATCGCTACTTACTTTCCTATGCAAAAGTCGGAGAAGATGACGTCGAGGAGCTCCTCGACGTCGACGTGACCGGTGACGTGACCGAGCGCCGTCGCCGCGAGCCGCAGCTCCTCCGCGGCGAGCTCGTGCCCGCCGCCGCGTCCGTTCGTCTTCCCCTCCATCGTCGCGATGGAATCGAACCGTCGCAAGTGATGCACGCACTCCTCGAGCCGCGCGCGGTGACGCAGACGCGTTATCGCGACGCCGTCGACGTCCACGGCGCCGCGAGAGTTCCCCGCGCCGACTCTCGACTCCACGGCGTCTCTCAGCGCCGCCGCGAACGCGTCCACGCCCTCGTTCGTCGCGCACGACACCCCGACGACGGCGCCGTCTCCGCCCCCTTTCAACGACTTGGACGTCCCTATCAAATCTATCTTGTTCATCACGGTCAAATCGGGCGCGGCAGCCCAACCCGGGAGCGCCGCCGCGCCGACGCCGACGCCGACGCCGACGGAGGCGTCGACGACGCCGACGACGAAATCCGCGTCGCGCGCGCTCCGCTCCGACCGCCTGATCCCCTCCCTCTCCACGTCATCCTCCACGTCGTCCCTCACCCCCGCGGTGTCCGTGACGACGACCTTGTATCCCCCCAAGTCAAGCGGCACCTCGATCGCGTCGCGCGTCGTCCCGGGAGTCCCCGAGACGATCGCGACGTCTCTCCCGGCGAGCGCGTTGAGCAGGCTGCTCTTCCCAACGTTGGGAGCGCCCACGAGCGCGACCCTGAACCCTCTCCGCACGAGCTCGTGCGCGCTCCTCGGCGCGCGCAGGTGCTCCTCGAGCGACGCGGCGAGCGCGCGAACGTCCGGCGCGACCGCGCGAAAGACGTCGTCCGCGATGGCCGCGTCCTCGCCAAAGTCGAGCACGGCTTCGACGTGCGCGGCTGCGGCGATGAGTCTCGCGCGCCAGCCGTCGTACGCTCTGCGCATCTCGCCGCCGCTGAGCTTCAGCGCCTGGCGTCGCTGCGCCGTCGTCTCCGCGTCGAGGAGGTCCGCGAGGCCTTCCGCTTGCGTGAGATCGAGCTTGCCGTTGCGGAACGCGCGGCGGGTGAACTCGCCGGGCTCCGCGTGACGAATCGCGCCGCGATCGACGACGCGTTCGCGTTCGCGTTCTTCTTCCGCGCGCTCGTCCGTCGCGTCTCCTCCTCCGTCGTCGCCGCCGCCGCCGCCGCCGCCGCCGCCGCGCGCGCCCAGCCGCGACAGTGCGTCCAGCAGCGCTCGCGTGACCGCGAGCGAGCCGTGGACGTGCAGCTCCGCGACGTCCTCGCCCGTGAACGAGGCCGGGCCGTCGAACCACAGGAGGATCCCGCGGTCGAGCGTCTCGCCCGTGCGCGGGCACGCGAACGTCGTCGGCGTCGCGCGCCGATGCGTCAGCGTCGGCGTCGGCGCCGCGCCGCGGGGGACGAGCCGCGCGACGTCGCGCGCGCGCGGACCGGAGACGCGCACGACGGCGACGCCCGCGCGCCCGGGAGCGGACGACAGCGCGTATATCGTGTCCGAGGGGGCGACGGGTCGCGTCGACGACGACGACGAGGAGGAGGAGGAGGACGACGACGACGACGACGACGCGGCGACGCCGCTCGAGATGCGACGCGCGGACGCCGCGTCGAGCGCGATGTGCGGCGCGAAGACGGGCGAAGCGAGCCCGCGCGCGTCGCGCGATGCCGCCGCCGCGGCGGCGACGGCCCTCCGCCACATCCTCGGCGGCCGCGCGTCGCGAGGCGCCGCGCGCACTGACGCCGGGGTGCCCAGTGGCGCTCGCGTCGTCGGCGTCGCGTCGTCGCGACGATCAGATTTTCTGCAGTGGGCGCTCGACGATGCGATGTTTCGCGCCGCCGCCGCGCCGTCGCATTGGTCGGGAGCGCGCCCCCCCCCCACGCCACGCTTCTTCATCACTCAAGATGGGGAAGACCGCGAAGGGCAAGCGCGCGTGGCGGAAGAACATCCAGCTCGGCGAGGCGGACTACGTGGACAAGAAGCGCGAGGACGCGAGGACCGGCGGCGCGGTCGACGAGCTCCCGGACGACGCGCTCTTCTTCACCGACACGGACGGCGGCGGCGGGATCGCCAACGCCGCGGTCCTCACGCGCAAGGAGAAGGCGCGAAACAAGACCCTGCGCGTGGACAGCATCCTGACGAAGACGAGGACGTCGTGCCCGTACCCGGTCCCGGTGCCGAGAGGCGCGAAAGGGCCGCCGACGGCGTCGCGCGCCACCAAGGGCGCGGAGACGACGAGCGACAGATCGCTTCGCGAGGCGTCGTCCTTCTCCAAGGCGGTCGCGAAGGCGGGCGGCGCGACGCGCGAGAAGATCAACGGCGCGGCGCTCTACAAGCCGAACCGTCGCTTCACCCTCGACGACGTCCTCGCCGACGACCCGGACGCGCCGAAGAAGCAGAAGACGTACGACATATGGGACGGAGGCCTCGCGAGGGACGCGGCGAGGGACGCGACGCGAGAGAAACACAAGGCGACGACCAAGGCGGGGGCGAAGCACGCGGAGGCGGCAAGCTACTCGAAACACCGGCTCGGCGACGCGCCGGGGAGCTCCAGCGCGAGGGGGAACAAGAAGAAGGCGTACGCGCCGAAGAATGGGGTGGGCGCGGTCGAGGTGGACGCCGCGGGGAGCAGCTACAATCCCCCGGAGGACGCGAGGCAGGAGGTCATCGCGTACGAGGTGGGGAAGGAGCTGAGGAAGAAGCTCAAGAAGCAGCTCGACCCGGTCCGCGCGCCGGTGTCGAACAACGAGGCGAACCAGAAGCTCGCGGAGGAGCTGTATTACGCGCAGGAGAACCTGTACGAGGACGCGTCTGACGACGAAGCCGGCGGCGGCGCGGGCGGCGGCGGCGCGTCGAAAAATAAAAATCCCGCGACGTCGAGAGACGGCAAGATGACCAAGGCGCAGCGGAATAAACAGCTCAGACGGCGCGAGCAAGAGGCGGAGGAGGAGGCGAACCGGCTCGCGAAGCGGCACCGACGAGATCTCTCCAACCTGAAGCATCTCGACGCGCGTCTCGACGCGGAAGCCGCGGAGGAAGAGACGAAGCGCGAGCGTCGAAAAGTCGCTCGCGAGGAGCGAAAGGCGGCGCAGCCGGACAGGCTCGGGAAGCACCGGTTCGTGGAGGAGCACACGCCGGTCATGCTCAAGGACGAGCTCACCGGATCGC
>Ga0181554_1002399_pt1 | contig 16636 bp, 10 predicted proteins | sample 011ome_16_FD_145602 | JGI IMG/M metagenome (GOLD analysis project Ga0181554, IMG submission 145602) | Coastal salt marsh microbial communities from the Groves Creek Marsh, Skidaway Island, Georgia - 011503CT metaG (spades assembly) | ecosystem: Environmental > Aquatic > Marine > Intertidal zone... | reverse complement strand
GCTGGTCGGAAGGCGTCGGGCCGAAGCATGTCGACGGGCTCAACCTCGATCTCGGCGATCGGCGCCTGCGGCTGACCCTCGATCTCGCCCGCCAGCTCATGGGCACGCCGCGGCACCTATCCCAGCATCCGGGCGGGTTCGTGCTGACCAACGACCGCCTGGACGAGCTGGTCCCGATCGAACCTGCCGCGATGGACGCCAGGCAGGTGATCGAGTGGGACAAGGACGATATCGACGTCCTCAAATTCATGAAGGTCGATATTCTGGCTTTGGGGATGCTCACGGCCATGAAGCTCGGCCTCGACATGCTGGCCGAGCACAAGGGCATCAATCTCGACCTCGCCTCCATCCCGGCCGAAGACCCGCGGACCTACGCGATGATCCGCAAGGCCGATACGCTCGGGACCTTCCAGATCGAGTCCCGGGCGCAGATGTCGATGCTGCCGCGGCTGAAGCCCCGGACCTACTACGACCTCGTGGTTCAGGTGGCGATCGTTCGCCCCGGCCCGATTCAGGGCGACATGGTCCATCCCTATCTGCGTCGCCGCGAAGGGCTTGAGCCGGTCGTTTTTCCGAAGCCCGAGCTCGAGAAGGTGCTGGGGAAAACCCTCGGCGTGCCGCTTTTTCAGGAACAGGCGATGAGGGTGGCGATCGAGTGCGCCGGCTTCACGCCCGGCGAGGCCGACATGCTGCGCAAGAGCATGGCGACCTTCAAATTCACAGGCGGCGTATCGACGTTCAAGACGAAGCTGATCGATGGCATGGTAGCCAACGGCTACGAGCGGGGCTTCGCCGAGGCCACCTTCAAACAGCTCGAAGGCTTCGGGAGCTATGGCTTTCCGGAATCCCACGCAGCCTCATTTGCGCTGATCGCGTATGCCTCGGCTTGGCTGAAGTGCTGGCATCCGGACGTGTTTTGCGCGGGGCTGCTCAACGCTCAGCCGATGGGCTTCTACGCGCCAGCCCAAATCGTGCGAGATGCGATCGAGCACGGCGTCGATGTGCGGCCCGTCTGTTTCAACCGCTCCCGCTGGGACTGCACGCTGGAGCCGACCGAGGACGAGAGCAGGTTCGCTGTCCGGCTCGGCCTTCGCGTGGTCAAGGGACTGGCCAACGTACACGGGGCGGCGATCGTCGCCGCTCGCGCTGATCGCCCCTACGATTCCATCGACGACCTCTGGCGACGCGCCGGCGTTCCATCAGCGGCGCTCGTTCAGCTTGCCAAGGCCGACGCCTTCCGGCCGGCGCTTGGCCTCGCCCGCCGTCAGGCGGTGTGGGCGATCAAAGCGTTGCGTGACGAGCCGTTGCCTCTTTTCGCCGCCGCATCCGAGCGGGAGGCCCAGCTCGTGCCGGAGGTGAACGAACCGGCTGTAGAGCTGCGGCCGATGACGGCCGGCAGCGAAGTGGTCGAGGACTACGGCAATGTCGGGCTGACCCTCCGAAATCACCCGCTCAGCTTCCTGCGCGAGGATCTCCGCCGAAGGCGCATCGTGACCTGCGCCGAGGCAATGGGCACGCGTGATGGGCGCTGGGTGGAAGCGGCGGGTATCGTCCTCGTGCGCCAACGCCCGGGAAGCGCGAAGGGCGTGATGTTCATCACCTTGGAGGACGAGACGGGCATCGCCAATCTCGTCGTCTGGGCGAAGGTGTTCGAGGCCAATCGGCGCGCCGTCCTGTCAGCGAGCATGATGGCGGTGCGCGGCCGCATCCAGCGCGAAGGCGAGGTCGTTCATCTAGTCGCGCAGCGCATAACGGACCTTTCGGCTGATCTCGCTGGCGTCGGCAGCCGACACGGGGCGTTTCCGCTCCCTCACGGTCGCGGCGATCAGATCCGCAACGGTAGCTCAGATCCTGACCCGCGCGAGGCCCCACCGAGAGGCTTTGATGCGCGTGACATCTATATTCCCGACCTGCACATCGATACTATTAAGGTGAAAGCGCGGAATTTTCACTGATCCACTTCCCTGGGGGGACATGAAGCAAGTCGCCGACGCGGACATAGTAGAGCCGCCCATCACTGTTGCAATGGCAACGCCTCCTTTGCTTACCGAGGCTGTTTCGATCGACGCAGAGTGTGTCGGCGATCGCTGGATAGCGCAGGACGAACCCACACTTTCGAAGCTGATCGCGATCATCGCGATGGGCCAGGCAGCCTACGCCGCGTATGTTCTGCGAGAACTGCTTCCAGCCGCTCCGGCGTTCTCCGATGCGGATCTTCGCAACGAAGCGCGGATCAGGATGACCGTCCAGGAAGATGGCAAGAACCCACGTACAGGCTACCCGCGATGGCAGCGAGACGGCTTCATCTTCGAAGCCATATCTTGGATCGCCGCGCGACAGGCCTATGGAAAGGATGTGCTCCTGAAAGACCCGCATGTGAGCGCCACGTCCCAGGGTCTCGACGGCCTGATGATCGAGCTTGCTGGCGACAAATCCAAAGTCGTCATGACAACGATCTTCGAAGACAAATGCACCGACAATCCCAGGGACACATTTCTCCAAAAAGTCATTCCCGCGTTTCTCGACCGCCATCGCAACAAGCGCGCGGCCGAACTCGTCGCTACCGCTTCCGCGTTGCTGCGGATGGGCGGCATTGACGAGGGCGGCGCTGCGACGCTGGCCGCGAGCGTCATGGATCGCAGCCAACGACGCTACCGAGCCGCGTTCGCTTTGCCTAAGAACCATGACAGTCAGGCCGAGCGACAAAAACTCTTCAAGGGCTACGATGCGCTGGATGGCCTCAGCCAGGAGCGCCGTGTCGGCGCCAGCCTGATCGTCGACGGCAAGGTCCGCGATTGGTTCGATGCACTCGCTGCACAAGCGATCGCCTATCTCGACGAACTCGACGCGCAAGAGGCCTGAATGTTCGACGCAACCACAGCCCAACTCCTGCGATCGGCGCCCCCCGTGCCGGGTCTCGATCCTGACGAGATACCGGCCCTGCTGACGAGCCACTACGCCAACCTGGTATCAGCACGATTGAGCGGCGCCGGCCGCGAGACCACAGGCGATACGGACTCCGAATGGACGCTTGAGCGCATCTCGGACACCTATGAGCTTGTCACCTCGCTCCACACCGATGGCGCCTTGCGTAGGGCAGCGGCCTTTGTTGCGGGCACCGCGCAGCAGCTTCTCGCACGCCGACAAGCGGCTACGATTCCCGACGGACCCCAGCTCGTGAATATCGACCGGGACCGCGTCGACCCGACGATCGCCGCGGCGCTCCTCTTCCTCGCCGCGGAACAATATGCCGACGCCAACGAGGCCGCGGCGCAGATCTACGCGAGACGCGAGGGCCAGTCGTACGAGGCGACAATTCTCGCCGAGCATATTGCGGACCTCGCACGCGGACAGCTCAACCGCATCATCGAGCGGGCGTCACGCTGGCGCACACGGCGGGACGAACGGAGTCTGGACGAGCAGGCGCTTGCAGCATTGCTCGAGACCCTCATCACCGGGATCGAGATTCTCGCGGCCCGCTTCCTCAGTGTTCCGATCCCTCCAACCGCCGCCGGTCGATTTGATACTGCGCGTCACGCATTTCACCGGGTGCTGCAGCTTTCCGCGGTGCTGGACGACCAACATAGCGATCTGCTCGGCGGAAACATTCTGAACGCTTTCGCTGGTCCCCATCATCTGGCTGCGCTCCTAATCGCGGCACACGACGGAATCGCGCAGGCCGCGCTGGCCGATCTGCCGCCGCCCGATGGCGCCGACGCACAGTTCTGGGAGAAGTGGATCCACGCCAGAGCCAGCCTCTTTCCCTATGTCTGGCCCAACCACCGCGAGGCTATTGCCAAGGGCTTTCATCAGACGGGCAAGTCCGCAGTCGTCGTTCTTCCCACCGGTGCCGGCAAGACGACGGTATCGGCGCTGAAGCTGGCAGGCGCGCTCGCGCGCGGCAAGAAGGTCGTCTTTCTTGCGCCCACGCATGCGCTTGTCGAGCAGCTCACCGACGACCTGCAGGAAATTTTCCCCCAGGACATTCTAGGCTCCGTTGTTTCAAGCGACTTCGATCTTTTGTTCCTGCTCGACGCGCAGCTCAAAGAGATCGAAGTGATGACGCCTGAGCGATGCCTTGCCATGCTATCCTTCGCGCCAGAGGCCTTTGCCGACGTGGGCCTGCTGGTGTTCGACGAATGCCACCTCCTCAGCCCGCAATCCGGCAAGATCCGGCGTGCGCTGGACGGTATGTTGTGCGTCCTCGGCTTCAACCACATCGCCCCAGACGCCGATCTTCTTTTCCTTTCAGCCATGCTGAAGAACGGGCCCGACTTCGGTGAGTGGATCGAGCAGCTCACCGGCCGCGACTGCGTGTGCGTCGATCTTCTCTGGAAGCCGAGCCGCCAGGCCCGCGGCGTGCTGATCTACAAGGACGAGGAAATCGACCGCGCAAAAAGGGCGGCGCTGGCCGCTCAGCTTGCCGAGAATAAGAAGAAGGGGAAACGCGCCAAGGGCCTTCGCGTCGTTGCCGCCCGAGAACTCGTGGCGCAACCCTGGGCGATCTGGGGATTGCAGCATAACTGGTTGGGCCAGAAGACGGCTCACTGCGTCATGACGCAAGTGCTGGAAACCCCGGTGCAGCTTGCGGGCGATATCAAATATGGCCGGCTCAACATCAAGCCCAACGCAAACGACGTCGCCGTGCGGCTCGCGGTCTCCGCTGCCCGCAGCGGCATCAAATCCATCGTCTTCGTCAACACGAAGAACGACGCGGTTTCGGTAGCCGGCGATATATCCGCCGAGCTCGACGAGGCGATCGACGCCACCGAGACCGAGCAGGAACGATGGGACGCCTTGCAAGCCGAACTGGGCGATTTGAAACATTCCTTGTTGCCCCAGCCAGCCATAGCCGTCCCGCACAACTCAGCCATGCTTCGTCTCGAACGCGACCTTGCGGAGCGCATGTTCAAACGCGCGAATGGCGCGAAGGCGATCGTTGCGACGCCGACGCTCGCCCAGGGCCTCAACCTTCCCGCCCATCTCGCCATCCTCGCGGGAGACAAACGGGCCGACACGGATAACAAGGGCCGCGCCGATCTCGAAGCCCATGAGATTCTGAACGCTGCCGCCCGAGCTGGCCGGGCTGGCCACCTGGCAAACGGTGTCGTCATCCTCGTCCCGGAGCCGATCATCAGCTTCGCCGAAGGAAAGCCCCTGGGTTGGAAGGTGATCGAAAAGCTGAAGTCGGTTCTTCCCGAGGACGATCGCTGCGTGGTCGTTTCAGACCCGCTCGAGATAGTGCTCGACAGACTGATGCAGGGCCAGACCGTCGATGCTGATGTTCGCTATGTCGTGAATCGAATGGCAGCGCTGCGTGAAGTCGAAGGCGTGGAGGAGCCCAACGTGCTTTTCGACCTACGCAAATCCTTTGGCGCGTTTGCGGCCCGCAAGCGTCAGGCGGAAGCCGAGTTCGAAGCCAAGATCGCCGATCTCAAGACGGCGATCATGCAGGACACGCCGGGAGAGGTCGACAACACGATCGCGGAGCTCGCGTCGCAGAGCGGCCTATCGATGAGCCTGCTGCTTCGTCTTCGAAAGAGGATCGCCGATGGCGCAGGGGCCCTCCCCGTCACGGTGGCCGATTGGCTAACTTGGACGATAGATTGGCTTGCTGACGACACCGATGCGCGCTCGTCGCTCCTTCATGATGTGAGCCGGCAGATCATGGGGGCCAGCGGTCGCAAGCGTGACTCGGAGCTCACCGCCGAGGAACTGCGGCTCATCCTGCCAGGGCTCCTTGCATGGATCAGGGGAGAGCCACTCTGTGAAATCGAGCGCGCATTGGGCGGCAATCCCGATTCCGCCTCCAACGCCGAGAAGATGTGCCCTCGAGCGCGCGACCTCGTCAGCAACGTCGTGCCGCGAGGGCTGTCCTTCATAATCGGTCTGGTGTCGCACATCGTGGAAGAGGTTGATCCATTCGAGAAGCAGGAAGAGCTGGATCGTCAACTCATCGAGTGCCTCGGCCCGGCCGTCCGAAAGGGCTACGACACCCCCGCCAAGGTTTTTCTGGCTAGTGAGAACCCGAATATTCTCAGCCGCGTGATGATCCACCGGTTGGCGGCGCGGAACGCTGTTTCCAGCTAGTAGGCTGATCCCGGCCACCCTCCGAGTCGATCAACAATCCGCGGCATCAGCCGACCTGTTGAACCTCAAGGCTTCCGGCCGGAAGTAGCTTGATGAGCGACTGAGCCGGCACAGACGGATCGAGCCAGTCCGCCCAGGCGTTGCGCCCGAGGATGACGATTTGCCGGTCATGGTAGGGCGCGATGTCCGGCCCAGGTGCCATCGTCAACATGGTGAAGGCTTCGCCCACGTCATTGGTCTCCCGCCAGATACCGGCGATGCAGAAGATCGCCTCATCCTTTTTCGTGAAGAGCCATTTGTCCTTGCGTTTCTTCTTCCCATCCGACGGATCGGTGAATTCGTAGAAGCCATCCGCAACAATCAGGCAGCGGTTGGATGTGAACCCGCGCCCTTCCGAGCGGAAGTTGTAAACCGGCCGCTTGTTCTGACCGGGCCAACTCCACCGTCGCTGGACCATCTCGCCTTCATCGCGCACGCCTTCCATCGTCCGGATGATCGGCCCCACATCGGTGATCTTGATGTCTTCTCGCGCCTGAATGTTCGGTGCGCCTTCGCCGAAGCGGATCTTGATCTTGAGATCGGCGAAATCCTCGACGATCGAGGCGACGTCCACCATCAGCCGGTAGTCATTGCACATCATTCCTCCAGTCGATCGCTATTGCCTCGCGACTATGTTCCTATTATGTTCTCATATCATGAGCGCGAAGCCTTTCGATTCCGATGCACCGCTCGATGAACGCCGCGTCGTTATACGGCGCTATGGCGGCGATGTTGAGATGGTGGAACTGCCTTGGGGACTCCAGCCTCGAGAGCCCGGCGGTCGACCCTTCACCGTGGTGCGCGCGGAAGGCCGCAACTTCCCGAGCCATCGCTGCCTCGTACCTGCTTCCGAATTTCGCCATCGCAGCCAGGGCAAGCGCTACAGTTTCGGGCTGACCAACGGCGACTGGTTCTATTTCGCCGGGATCTGGCGGCCGGCCTCGCGGGATTGGCCAGAGGCCTATGCGATCATTACGACCGCTCCTAGTGAAGACGTCGCGCCATACCACGATCGGCAAATGGCCGTGCTGCGTCGCGACCAGCGTATGGCATGGCTCGATCTGACGTCGCCGGAAGAAAGAGCTGCTCCGTCCGCCGCCGGCGGGGAGCTTCCGTGTTTCCCGCCCGCGTGAGGCGAAAACCCTCGCCCAGGCTTCACTCGCATTCTGATACGCTGGTAACCGCAATTGCGGAAATACGATCTTGTGGGGAAAGCTTTCCCCTACGGCCGAGCCGATGTCTCCGCCGACCCCTTCTGCGGGGAGGTCCCCGCAACGCCCCCTGAGAGTGAGAGTGCGGACGGCCTTGCCGTGACGGGTTGAGGGCTGGGAGAGAGGCTTCCGGCACCCGTCGCGGAGAACCGCGATGTCCAGAAAGACCGCACCCGCTCGCGCCGGCCAGGATCGGGCGAGCCTCTATGACGAAATCACCGGCAAGATCATCGCCGAGCTGGAGGCCGGCCGCGTGCCCTGGGTCCAGCCCTGGGGGACGCCGGCGGCGAAGGCACCGCTCGCCATGCCGAGGAACGCCGCCACCGGCCGCCACTATTCTGGGATCAATGTGCTGATCCTCTGGGGCGCCGTGGTCGAGCACGGGTTTCCGGGCCAGAGCTGGCTCACCTTCCGCCAGGCGCTCGCGCTCGGCGGCAATGTCCGCAAGGGCGAGCGCGGCACAACCGTCGTCTATGCCGACCGCTTCGTGCCCGATGACGAGAAGCGGCGTGCACGCGAGACTGGCGAGGACGCGCAGGCAATCCCCTTCCTCAAGCGGTTCACAGTGTTCAACGCCGCGCAATGCGAGAACCTGCCGGACGACATCGCGATCGCCGCGCCGCCACCGGCTCCGGGCCTGATCGAGCCCAGGGTGGTCGAGACGCTGATCCGTGCCACCGACATCGACTTCCGCATCGGCGGCAACCGGGCCTTTTACGTCCCCGCGCTCGACTATGTGCAGGTCCCGCCGCCCCAGGCCTATTTCGAGCCGATTAATTGGCACAGGACGGCGCTGCACGAGCTCGGTCACGCCACCGGCCATCCCTCTCGTCTCGGCCGTGATATGACCGGCAGCTTCGGCACCAAGAAGTACGCCTTCGAGGAGCTGATCGCGTTATCTTGACAGTCTGCACCGACTCTTGGCCTCATGCTCCGGTTGATGCACTCGCTGACGGAGGCGCTTTCCAGGCCGGACGCAGCGCTCCCAAATCGCTGGCGGAGGCCGGCCTGGAGAGTGCCGGGCAAGTTGAACTCCTTCGTTGATGCTGGGCTCCCCGGATGGGGGTCCGGGGGAAGGTTGAACAACTTGTGGACAGTGTAATCTCAGCTTCAAGCATTACCATTCAGGAGCGCAGATCGGCGGACGGTCTGGACGCGCATGTCCCGATGATTCTCCGCGACGGGGCGCTATACGATCCTGATCTGGATCGCTTTTTCCGCGACCTTCCTCTCAACGGTGTTCGCTCCCGCCATTCCCTTCGGGCCTATGGCTACGACGTTCTCGTCTGGGCTCGTTTTCTTTCGGAAGCCTGCGCGAAGACGATATGGCAAGCCGACCGGCATGATGTACTTGCCTATCACCGCGTCCGGCGCCGCGCCGACGCCGGACAACGCATCTCCGCTGCCTCGTGGAACCGCGCCGTCGCCTGCCTCGACCGGCTATATCGCTGGGGTATGCGAGAAGGACTGATCGCGGAAGCACCCTTCACGCATCGCTCGATCTGGAGGCAGGGGTACGCCGGGCGCCGGGCGCAGGTGGCAGCGCGGAACGATGCCTATGAACCTGCCGCGCGTCGAGCGGACGTCAGTTTCGTCACGCTCGAGGACTATCGGCGCTTTCGGGATGTCGGCCTCAAGGCGCTCTTGCTTGACGGCCAGGCACGCCCTGGCGCCCGAGATCGCAACGGTATCCGCAATGCGCTGTTCTCCGATCTCCTCGTGACCACAGGGCTTCGGCTGGAAGAAGCGTCATCTCTCTTCACCTCCGATCTCGTTTTCGCCGATCACCGTGCCGGCCGTCAGCTCTGGCTGGATTTGCCGAACGCCCAGACCAAGGGTGATCGCGGCCGCCAGATTCTCGTTCCCGCTCGACTGCTCGAGCAGGTGCGCTCCTATGTCGATGTCGAACGTGCTCATGCTGTCACGAAGTTCCAGCAACGCTCTGCGTGGCGGTCGATCGACCGGCCGATCTTCGTTCATCGAGATCGCCATGCTGCCCGGCTGCGGTTGCTTGATGGCCGCGATATCGCACTCGACCTGCTAGACCCCGAGGAACGCGGTAGGATCATTGTCTGCGACAGCGACGGCACACCGAGCGAACCGGCGATATTATGGCTTTCGGAGATCGGCTTGCCGGTGCAGCCGAACTCCTGGGAAGTTGCTTTCGCCCGTGCTTCCAGCCGGTGCAAATCCTTCGGTTTCGATATCAACATCAGCCCGCACCAACTCCGTCACACCTTCGCCGTTCACATGCTGGCGATGCTCATTCAGCACCGCCTCCGCGATGCTGCCTTGCCTGCCGGGCCGATGGAGGGATATCGGCAAGTTCTTGGCGATCCTCTACAGCAGGTGCAACGGCTTCTGGGCCATGCCAGCCTGACAACGACCTATATTTACCTCGACCACATTGCGACGCACGCCGATACCGTCGATGTGGCTGTCGAGGAACTCCTTGGGCTGCTCCCCTCGGTGGCCACGCTATGAGGGGGCGCCCACGCAAGGGAACTGCGGTTCGTTTTGCGCCAGCCGATGGCGTTGTTCCTCCACACGCCAGCGATCCGGTGCTGGGTCTGCGCTTCAAAATCGAGGCGCGCTATGGCGGGACCGTCGAAGTTGATCTTGTCGGCGAGCATCCGAGACCCTTCGCCCTCGCGTTTGCAGGGGCTCTGCGCCGGCAGTCCGAGCTTGGTGGTCCGCTCGGCGCGCGGAGCACGATCAAGCAACACCTCCAAGCCTATCTCCGGTTTTTCGCATATTTGCGCAAGCACTCCACGGTAAAGACGCCCGCCGATCTACGCGCAGACGATATCGATGCGTATGAGGATTTCCTCGCATCCGTCGGGATGACCCCGATCCACCAACACACTGTTCTCGCCAAAGCCATCCTCGCCCTGCGCTCGATAGACGCCGACCAGCCAGGGCTTCTGGATGAAGGTGTTCGTCGTCGCCTCAGCTACACTAGCTCACAATCCGCCGGTCGATCCCGACCGCGTGATGCCTATAGCCCGTTCGTTGCACGGCAGCTTCGCGACGCTGCCCGTGGCGATATCGCCAGGATATTCCGGCGGATCGGGAAGCCGCTGGCTGAAGACGACAACTATCCCAACCTTCGCAGAGTGACCGACGAGGCCAATGCCCGGATCGTCGCGTCCGGCAGGCTCAGCAGCACAGACCCCGCCTTTAAAAGCCTCTATTTCATGAGGCTGCGTCGCGGTCTTCCGGTATCGACCCTTTCCGAGGATCTGCACGCTCGTTTCCATCTGCGCGCTATGGATATTCCGCCTCTACTGACCTTCCTGTCATTGGAGACTGGCCTTGAGATCGAGTGCTGCAAGACATTGACGGTCGATTGTCTCCAGAACCCTGGACCTGGCACCGTCGAGATTGCCTATATCAAGCGCCGTGCCCGCGGCGCCGAGCACAAGCACATTCGCGTCCGTGACGGCGGGATTGGTACACCGGGCGGTTTGATCCGCAAGGTGATCGAGGCAACGGCCTTCACCAGGCAGTTTGTTCCGAGCAATTGCCTTTGGCTTTACTACTATACCGGGCCCACGCAGCTCCGGGCGGGTATCGAGCATCCACATGAGCTCGTCGACCGATGGACCGCAGGTCATGGGATCGTCGATGACAATGGGGAACCTCTTCGTCTCGTTCTTTCCAGGCTGCGCAAGACCCACAAGGCGCTCTGGTATCTGAAGACAGAGGGTCATATGACCCGCTTCGCTATCGGGCATACGCCGGAGATCGCCGCTCGCCACTACGCGGATATCCCCTCGCTGCGACCGCTACACGAAGCCACCATTGCCGAGGCATTCTCAGAAGTCGCGGCCGCTGCAGGTCCGATCGTTCTAGTGCCTGCCGAGGAAGATTCCTGGCGGCAATGCGATGCGACGCCCGAAGCGCGCGAGAACCGAGACGGTATCCTCAGTGGTGAGCAGGACGTTTGGCTGGCGGCATGCTCCGGGTTTGACCGCAGCCCGTTCGGAGACCCAGGCGAGCCTTGCCCGCAACCGTTCTGGGGCTGTCTCGAATGCCGTAACGCTGTCATCACCGCGCGCAAGCTGCCGGCGATCATTGCGTTCCTACGGTTCATCGAAGAGCAGCGGGCGGGGCTCTCAGCGGCAGACTGGGCCATGAAGTTTGGGCGTGCCCATGCTCGCATTGCCGGGCAGGTTCTGCCGGCATTCCCCGATAGTGTGGTTGCCGCAGCCCGTCGCGAGGCGGAAGTGCATCCCCTCTATCTCCCTCCGGAGGCCCGCCAATGAGGGGACTATCGCCAGCAGCCCAGCAATACGATCTGCGCCCGGTTCTCGCGACCGCTCCGCTGAAGCCTGGTTTCGATCGGGACGCTCTGTCGCGCTTCAGTGATCCGAGCTGGGATCTCGGCCCGGCCGTGTTTCGCGAGAGCGCCCGTCGCTGTCATGTCACCGTGCATTTCGGGTCTGTCGAGGATGCGAGCGTCCGCGAGGCGTTGCGCGAACTCCTCTATGCCCGGCTGAACGTCGATCTGCCGGGTCACCGCAAGATCCTTCCTCCCGGCAGTGTTCGGCAGGCGTTCAACCGGGCGCGGCGCTTCTTCGATTTCGTGCGTGATGAACTCGGTGTTGTCGATCTTCACCGGGTCGATCAGCCACTTCTGGACCGCTATGCCCGCCATCTCAGTGCCGATCGTGCCCGCCGGCCCGTCATCGTCGCGCAATTACTGGAAGTACCGGCCGATCTCTTTCTCTATCGCGACCATCTGCCTTCCGGAGGACTGCGGTTTCAACCTTGGACCGGAAGATCACCAGCGCGTGTCGCGGGCTATCGTCACGTCCGCGAGAACCGGACGCCGCGCATTCCCGAGACAATCATCTTACCGTTGCTGGCCTGGTCGATCCGGTATGTCACCGAGTTCGCCGCCGATATCTTCGCAGCCCGCGAGGAGATGGACCACCTCGAAGCCCATTGCGCCTCACTCATTGAGCAGGACAGCGTTCTCGAACGCAAAGACCGGCGGCGCCAGCAGCGTAAGCGGCTTGAGGACTATTTCGGACGGCTGCGTAGTGAAGGTCGCGGGGTGCCTATCTGGGGCGCTGCCCATAACGGTATGTTTCTCCGGCATCCCGAGACAGGAGAGCTGTCGCCACCCGTCAACGCCCATCTGCTTCACCTGCTCATCGGTATCGACACGCTCGCCGAGCCGAAGATGCACATTCAACTCACGAACGGCGCTCCACGCCAAATCAGAGCTGCGGTGCTCGAACTCGGAGTCGAGACTGGCGGCATGGATACACCCATCTCCATTCTTCCAGAGACCGGCAAGCCTTGGCGGTCTCGCTTCGACGCCAAGACCCTGGCGGCGGAAGAGCGCATGCTGCAATCAGCGGCCTATATTCTCTGTGCTTATCTGACCGGCATGCGAGACTGCGAAGTCCAGGCAATGCAGCGTGGATGCGTTTCTTTGACGCGCAGCGACGACGGCGTGATCATGCGCCATCGCGTGCAATCCGTCGCCTATAAGGGCAAGTCTGCCCAGGGAGAACCTGCCGAATGGGTCACCATTCAGCCCGTTGCCAGAGCTGTCGAGGTTCTGGAACGCTTGTCTTTTCGGGTCGCTTCCGCCCGCGGCCTCACGACGCTCTGGCCCGTTCTGATCGCAAGGCCTGTTTGCAAGGACCACCTCTCGGCTGAGATCGTCCGCCAGCTCAACCGATTCCGAGATCACCTCAACGACCTGTTCGGAACGCCCGACGAGCCAGCGATCCCGAATGGGCCCGGTGGACAGCCATGGCGCATCACGACGCGGCAGTTCAGACGCACGATCGCATGGCATATTGCCAACCGTCCGTTCGGCACCATCGCCGGCATGATCCAGTACAAGCATGCGTCAGTCGCGGCGTTCGAGGGATATGCCGGCTCCAGCCGATCCGGCTTTCGGGCCGAAGTCGAGAACCAGCGTAGCCTCGGCCAGCTCGATGACCTGTTGGTCTATTTCGACGAGCGGCAGGCCGGAGCCAGGCTGTCGGGGCCTGCGGCGGCACGTATCACAAAGACGCTCGACAGCGTATCGGATGATCTCGGGCCGCTTCCGGCCATGATCGCTGATCGCGCCCGACTGCGCACCATGCTCGCGAGCCTCGCACGGACCCTTCATGTCGGCGTGCTGGCCGATTGCTTCTTCGATCCCGGCACGGCCGTCTGCCTGAAGCAGGCCACCGGTGCCAAAGGGCCGCTGACCGCACTCTGCCAGCCGACCCACTGTCCCAATGCCTGCATCACCTCCAGGCATCGGCCAGCATGGGCCCGGTCCGCACAGGAAGCCGCAGACCTGTTGAAGGAGAAGCGGCTGTCCACGCTTCAGCGAAGCATCCTTCAGCAGGATCTTGAGCGGGCGAACACGGTCCTGGTCGGTATAGACGAGGACCGATCCGCACCCGGTTCCTAAGGGTAGTTGGGTGCTGCTTGCGCCGGTAGCCCGCCCGGCTTGTCCGGAGCGCGCGATGCCCGACGCATCCTCGCAACGGCTGGCGCCGTCCTCCGCTTACGCTTCGGCTCTGCTAGTGCGCGGCCGCGTCTGAGACATCGCAATCCGCTGCTCCGACGCCGGGACAGGCCCCGGCGGAGAAGGAGCAACAATCATGACAAGACAAAAAATCACGAACAGCGGCCCGAACGGGCGGCAGGAGAGGAAGAGGAAGGCCGGAGTTGGGCGGTCGGTTGAAGGGGCGAGAGAGGCTCGCGCCGCCGGCCGCGGAGATTCCACAATGAAGAACAACTCGTCATCCGTCCAGCGCGCCGACGTCTATTCTCGCGTGACAGCCGAGATCATCGCCGCCATCGAGCAAGGCGCCGGCGAATGGCGTGCGCCCTGGTTCCACAACGGCACCAGCGTCGCGCGTCCGACCAATGTCTCATCCGGCAAGCGATATCGCGGCATCAATACGCTCGCACTCTGGGCCGCGGGCTTTGCCGCTGGATATGGCGACGGCCTCTGGGGCACCTACAAGCAATGGCAGGATGCCGGCGCGCAGGTGCGTGAAGGCGAACGCTCCACCACGGTCGTCCTGTGGAGGGAGATCCAGTCTTCTCAGCAGGCCGACAACGAAGACGATGATGACGGGCATCGGCGGATGTTCGCCCGTGCATTTTCCGTCTTCAACGTCGCTCAGGTCGACGGCTACGAGCGCTCGGCGGCTCCTGCGCTGCCCGAGGCCGAACGCCTCGCCCACGCTGAATCATTCATCGCGAACCTGGGCGTCAAGACGGAGTTCGGGGGATCGGAAGCCTATTATCGGCCCTCTGCCGATACCGTGCTCATGCCGCCGTTCACCTCGTTTCGCGACGCCGCATCATTCTACGGCGTATGGCTGCACGAGACCGGCCATGCCAGTGGCGCGAAGCACAGGCTCGACCGTGACCTTTCGGGCCGTTTCGGATCAGAGGCCTATGCCGCCGAAGAATGCTGCGTGGAAATTCTCAGCGGACTTGTTCTGGCTGATCTTGGCATTGCTCACCATCCACGGTCCGATCATGCGGCCTATGTTGCCTCGTGGCTCAAGGTGCTGAAGGACGATCCGAAGGCAATCTTCACTGCAGCCAGCAAGGCCCAGCAGGCAGCCGACTGGATGCATGCGCAACAGCCCGAACCAGTGCGAATGGCCGCGTAGACGGTATTTCTGATCCGCTAAGAGAGTCGGGGCAGCGTAACTTCCGCCCCAAAAGCGCTGGCTGCCGATATGTGAGCATGATGTTGCTCGGCAATCAACGATGGTCTCGATGAATAATATGAGCAAACGTCGATGGTAAATTCGTAACGAGAGGAATCAAGGCAGTTGGCTTAAGGTCGAAGCTCGAAAGCTGTTCCGGCAAAGCCCAGCGGAATTCTAACTCGGTATCCCCGTCACGGCTGCGGTGGACAATGGCATCCTGGACAAATGGGGGCGGTGAGTGCAACTGAACATCGTAGTAGAATCCCAATTCGTGAGCTTCTCGACCGCCTAACTCAAAAAAGTTTTCGATCAACAGTCGCATTGGACCCACAGTTGAAGCGCTTCCGAGTTCTTCCTCAACTTCTCTCGACAAAGTTTCCGCTGATGCCTCGTGAAACTCTACCCTTCCGCCGGGAAGAGCCCAAAACGGATCAGCGACGGAACGATGGATCAAAATATGCTCTTGCGCCCAGATAAGAGCCGCCGCCCTAAATTGGAATCGAGATCGACCATTATCTAAAACGATCATCCCTCTTTCGCTCATATCAACACCTCTCACAGTTTTCACTTCGACCACTATCGCAGTCGCAGCAAGATGTCTGCAAACAGGCGACGCCGATGCTTGACTGTCAGGATATATCGCGGAGATCAACGCGGCCTTCTGTTGCGCCTCGCTCGGCATCACACCCACCGTCCGCCATGCTGACTATATCGGCTCCTGGCTCGAGGTGCTGCGCGAGGACAATCGCGCCATCGTCCGCGCCGCCTCCCAGGCGAGCAAGGCGGCCGACTGGCTGCTAGGGTTCCAGCCGGGCGCCGATGTCGATGCAGCCGACGACGAGCGGCAGGCGGCGTGACGATCCTGAAAACCGGAAAGGCGGAGAAGCGGGCTTCCGGCTTTACGCCTTTCCGCCTGTGTGGCGCGGCTCTCCGAGAGTGAGAGGGCGGCGCTTCGCTTCGTGACGGGTTGGAGGTCGAGAGAGAGGCTCCCGGCCGCCCGTCGCGGAGTAAACCCCGATGGCTACAGCCGTTCAGAAGATCACCTTGTCGTCGGCGCGCGACATCCCCTTCAACAAGCTGGTGCTGAGCCAGTCCAACGTCCGGCGCGTCAAGGCCGGCGTCTCGATCGAGGAGCTGGCCCAGTCCATCGCCCGGCGCGGCCTGATCCAGAGCCTGCATGTCCGTCCCGTCCTCGACGCCGATGGCGCCGAGACAGGCATATTCGAGGTGCCCGCCGGCGGCCGCCGCTATCGCGCGCTCGAACTGCTGGCGAAGCAGAAGCGCCTGGCCAAGACCGCGCCGGTGCCCTGCGTCGTCGGCGACGCCAACAGCGACATCCTGGTCGACGAGGTCTCGCTGGTCGAGAACATCGAGCGCGCGCCGCTGCATCCGCTCGATCAGTTCCGCGCCTTCTTGGGGCTGCGCGACAAGGGCATGACCGAGGAAGCCATCGCCGCCGCCTTCTTTGTCGGCGTCAACGTCGTGAAGCAGCGCCTGCGCCTCGCTTCCGTCTCGCCGGCGTTACTGGAGATCTATGCCGACGACGGCATGACGCTCGAACAACTCATGGCCTTCACCGTCTCGCAGGACCATGCCCGTCAG
>Ga0181554_1002396_pt1 | contig 16654 bp, 11 predicted proteins | sample 011ome_16_FD_145602 | JGI IMG/M metagenome (GOLD analysis project Ga0181554, IMG submission 145602) | Coastal salt marsh microbial communities from the Groves Creek Marsh, Skidaway Island, Georgia - 011503CT metaG (spades assembly) | ecosystem: Environmental > Aquatic > Marine > Intertidal zone... | reverse complement strand
GAGTCCAGAAGCGGCTCGAACCCCATGGACGTCGGCTCCATGTAAATCATGCCGCACCGCGACACCGTCGCCGGGGACGCAACCGCGAGATCCTCCACCTCGAACATCATCGTCATCGTGGACGACATCTGGATGATCTCGCCGGACACGAGGCACAGCTTCTTGTTGTCGTCCAACACCGTGTTCATGTTCTCGATCCAGATCGCGTCGACCGGGCCGTCGAACAGCAACCACTTCTTGTCCGTTCCCGTCTCCTCGGAGAGGTCGCGCATGTAACACGCGAGGACGCCGTCGGTCCACTCGTGCGTCGCGTCGTCGAAATCGCCGTACAGCTGTCCCATCGTGATCGACTTCGGGTTTAAGCACACGAACTTAGCCCTCTCGAATACCTCCGACCCAGCCTTGTTGAGCCTCGTCATCGCGGAGCACAGCGAACGGTAGCACATCGTCTTCCCGCCGCCGGTGGGACCCACGAGCATGAGCCCGTGCCGCACGACGGTCATCTCGTACATCTGGATCACCTTACCGATGAACGCGGGGACGGGCTGGATCTTCAGCTCTTCGCAGCTCTCTCGCAGGGCTTCGTTCAGGTCGTCGTAATCCACCTCGGGCTTCTTTAATCCGGGGAACAAGTCGCTGATGATGCCCGCGAACAGCGGGAGGTCGTGCGCTAAAAATTTCGGCTCGTTCACGTCCATGAGCCCGCGAAGTAAAAGAACCTCCTCGTCCTCGTCCGGAAAGTCGCGCTTCAGGTTACCCGCGGCGGTGATCACGGACTTAACCGCGCGCATGCCGTAGTCGTAGTGATCCTGCGCGGAGAGCTGCTCGGAGCAGAGCTTGAACGTGGCGACCATCTTCCTCGCGAGCGGGCGGCCGCGTTTGAACCCGAAAGACATCAACGAGATCTCGCCGATGAGCGCGTAATCCGGCACCATCATCGCGCACGGTCGGAACAGGGCTTTGAGGTTATCCGGAAGTTCGGAACGCCCGGCGTATCCGGGGTTCATCGTGATGAAGACGCAGCACCGCGCGTCCAGACCAATCTCGGAGCCTTCGAACTCGAACCGCTTCAGGCCCTGCTGGATCGCGTTTTGAATCGTTAAAATCTGCGCGGCGACGACGGATAAAACCTCGAGGTCGATCCGGTTGAACTCGTCGAAGCACGCCCACGCGCCGCTCGACGCGAGGCCTTTGAAAAACTTCGCCATCGCGAGGTAGTCCAGACCGTCCGAGCAGTTGAACACGACGCACTGCATCGCGAGCGCCTTGGCGAGATCCTTCGTCGTCTCCGTCTTGCCCGTCCCCGCGGGACCGGCGGGGGCGCCGCCCAAGTTGAGATGAATCGCGCCCATCAGCGTCATGTAACATCGATCCGTCAGCGGCGTGACGACCAGACGCGGCTGATTCCCGAGGTACTCGTACCCGAACGGCAGCGACGCTTGAACCATCTTGACGTACAGGTCATCGTTCTCCCAGTAGTATCTGAGCTGCCGGACCCAGTCGAAATCCGTCATCGCGGTGACGTCGTTTTCAATCAGCGTGGTGATGACGTCGCGCGCGTGGACGTCGATGACGATGAGCGCGCCGAGGGTGCCGCGCTCTTGCGACGAGAGCTTCCCTCGCACCATGTCCGTGAGGTCGTTCAGTTGTTCGACGTTCTTGTCGAACCACTTGGGAAGCTCGGCGTCTTTGATCGCCTCCTCGGAGAGAGAGGTCCAATAGCAGCACCCGACGCCGAGGACGGTCATCGCGGGCCACGACTTGACCCACTCCGGCCGCGGCGTCGCTTGGTAATCCGCGAGCGACTCCACGACGGAGTGACGGCACGAATCTTTCATGATGCGCTCCACCTCTCCGAGCCAGTTCTCGACGTTCCCTTCCGGGTACATGTGCTCGCTGAAGGGCACTCTCTCGTTCTCCACGCTGTTCATCGCGGTGATTTTTAAATCCCCCTCGAACGTCAGCGTGTTGATCGCCTCGAAGCACTTCCGCAGGTGCGGCTGCACCGCGAGCGGGTTCTTCGTCTGGGATAAAATCTGCAGAAGCTCGTCGTTGGACAAGAAGAAGAAACGGCTGAAGGCTAAGCGTTTCGTCTCGAGGTAATCCGCGAGACCCTTCTGCACGATGTCCAACTGATTGTTCGCGTCTCTGAACTTCTCGAGCAAGATTCGATCGTTGCACATCTTCAACACCCCGGGAACGCCCAACGCTTTCGTCAACACTTTCCTCCACAGACGGTCCACCGCGGCGAACCGTTTCCCCTCTAACGGCAGCTGCTCCATGATGTCCTCGCTCCCGAAGATGGGCTCCAGGTACATCCACGACCGCTGCAGCGTGATCCACTCGTCCAAAACCTCGCTCACCATCGACAGCGTCCGCTCCCACGTCGAGATCTGCTCTTCGAACGGTTTTTTGAAGGGCGAAAACCCCATCGCCTGCGCCATGACGATGTGATCGTCGAGCATCTGCGTGATCGTCTCCTCGATGCGTATGACGTGCGTCTGCGTCTCGCGGTACTCCACGACCTCGAGCTCCGCGCCCTCCCATTCGCCGTACATTTTTTCGAGCGCGGTTTCGATCCCAAACTCTTTCCCCGCGACGTCGCACACCTTGACGAGCGCCTCCTCGGACGCGTGGAGGTCCATCTCGAGAATCTTCGTGAGGTTGAACTCCGGGTCGTCGTGAGGGATCGTGACCCCGACGTCCTCGGTGATCTTCTCCCAGTGCCGGTCGCGCATCCCGGGCGATCGAAGCGCGACGAGGAGCGGGAGGTACTTTTGGAAATCCTCGAGCTCGTTTCGCACCGTCTCGCAGTTCGCCGCGCACGCGGGCATGTTTCGCATATTGAACGCCTTGCCCATCTTGAACATCACCTTGTACGCGGTCCCGACGTCCTTCTCGACTTCTTCCGCGTTCAACGTCGCGAACGGCTCGGATTTCCATTCCTTCTGCCACGAGCGCCAGTTGTTCGCGTACTTCCAAAACTGACAAAACGGATCGAACGCGTCCGCCATCCGTCGGACTTTGCCGTAATCCGTCGCGGGCAACCCGAACAGCGCCTCTCTCGAGTTGAACAAGTTCGCCTGCTCCTGCGCCTTCTTCAGCTCGCCGTCGATCTCCGCCATGCGCTCCGCGTACGCCTCCGTGTTGTTCATGTCCACGTAATCCGGCAGCCGCGCGATGGTCTCCTCCTCCATAGATTTGAGCTTCACTTTAAAATCGTCTTGCTCCACCTCTTGCGTCTGGCGGTACGTCTTCTCGTCCCTCGCGAGCTCCTCCTTCGTGCTCGCGATCGTGTACGTCAGCTTCGTCGGCCAGAACTGCGCCTCCGCCTTTTTCCGTACGTCGTCGTCGGACAGCGGCACGCGCGCGTCGTCCAACGCGCCCCAATACGCGTACGCCTCCGAGAGCGTCGTCGTCAAGTCGTACACGAGCTTGGGTATGGATTCGATGAGATCCCGCAGCGCGCCGACGCCCTCCGGGTCCTCGGTGCCAACCTCTAGTCTGGAGTTGATCTCCGCGTACCGCGCGATGACGTCGACGCAAATCTCGCGCGGGTACGCCGCGATGAGCGTCTTGACTTCTTCGATCAGCGCGCGGCGTTTATCCGCGAGCGCCGTCTTCACCCTCGACGCGTTCACCCTGAACGGGCCGACGTCGATCGCGTCCGGCAGCGTCGTCTCGATGTGAAGCAGGTGGTCCTCGTGTATTTTGATCTCTTTTTGGTACTCCGCGAGCATGGAGTCGTCCTCGTCCAGTTTCTCCTTGCGAACGTTGAGCTCCTCGACGTAGGACTCGACCTTAATCTTCTGCAGCGGCTTGAACTGATCGTACAGCTTCAAGTAGCGCTTCAGAGCGTCGATCGCGACGGTGACGTCCGCGGCGACGGACTCCTGCGCGCGTTTGACGTGCGGCTCGGCTAAGTTCACGGTCGTCATCGACGGAATAAACGTCCACGTGATTTCCGTTATGACGTCCGGCTCGATGAAAGGAATCCCGTACACGCTCGTGACCGCGTTCTCAAACGTCTCGATGACGGTTTTCTTAATGTCATCGAGCGGCGTGCTGTACTCGAACCCGAGCTTCGGGTTCGCCGCGTCCTCGCTGACGATGTTCTGGAGTTCGAGCGCGAACAGAGGCGGCGCCGGGCCGGGCTCGACGTCGTTCGTGGCGTTCACGGAGAGCTCCGCGGAACACGTCGCGTGGATAAAAGCCGTGAACGACGCCACCGCGTCGTCGACGAGGAACCGCAGCGTGTCCTCCATCCGCATGCGGATCATGTTCTGGTACTTCTTCATCTTCCCGAAGTCGTACGCCGCGCGGTCGGTCTCTTTGATGTTGTACCACCCCTTGCCCACCTTTCCGAAGCAATCGAAAAACGCATCCTTCACCGAGCCCGTCCACTGCTCTTTGATCGCCACCGACGCGTTGTTCAGCGTCAGCTTCTGCGCCGTCTCGAACTCGTCCACGCGCTGCGGCTTGCTAAACGTCGTCGCGAAGAGCGGAACTTTCGCGCACTTGACGCACTCGTTCACGATCCGCCGCGTGCACTCGATCACCTCCGGTTTCGTCAGCGCCGTTCGAAACGTAAACTCAGACGCCTGCGCGGCGTACGAGTACCCCGCCGCGTCCTCGATCGCGCGCACGCCGCACAACGGCGCGGCCGCGCGCGGCTTGGGCGCGTGCCGGTGCACGGGAGGCAGCAGAAGACGGTCCGCGTCGCCGTCGATCGCGTCCGCGTTCGCGTCGACGAGAGAACTCCCCCCGACGCCTCCGTCCGGATCGGCGAGGCGCTCCAGGTCCATCGTGATCCGCGCGCGCTTCGCGCGCTTGTCCCTCGTCCCGACCCCGTTCGCCCCGTGCACGAGCGCGTCGTCGAACGCGAGCTTGCACATCGCGCGCGCGTACTCGTCGCTCGCTTCTCTCACGAGCGTATCCGCGGTCGCCGCGTGGCTTCGCGCGCCCGGCGTGTTCAGCGAAAGTTCGGTGATCCTCGCCGTCGACGCGGCGTTTAACGCGGGGACGTCGTCCGTCGGCATCACGTCCAAAAACAGCTCGTACTCGAGCCTCCGGACGGCGGCGCGCCGCGCTTCGTACGCCGCCATGCGTCGCTTCGCGTACGCCCTCGGATCTTCCGAGTTGAAGCACAAGTCGACGCGCGGGATCCCTCGCATGAGCTTCTTGTTCTTGTCTAGAACCACCTCGTAGGTGTTCGTCGCCGGGTCGCCGCCGACGACCGAGCACGACGCCCACAGCGGGAACCCGGTCTTGTTCACCCTCGCGTGCACCGCGAGCTTCGCGCGCACGCCGTTCCCGCGCGCGAGCGCCTCCGGTTGCAGCCACTCCTCGATCGCGCGTTCCTCGAATTCACCGTCGTCGAAAACCTCCAGCGGCAGCGAGTGCTTCTCCGCCGTCGCCTCCGCGGCGTTCGGGAGCTCGCGGAAGAGCGCGTCCAGGTCCATGACGCCGTACGCGCGCTTCTTGCGTTCGATCTGCACGCGTCTCGGGACCTCGCCGCGTCGCGTGGTGAACGGCGCCATGACGCGAGGTTCCAACGCGAGAGGAACGTCGTCGCCGTCGAGATCGTTCGTCGAGATCTTCCGCGGGTACTCCGCCTTCTCCTTCTCCTTCTCCTTCTCCTTCTCCTTCGCGGCGGGCGGCGGAATAGGCGGCGGTTCCGACGGCGCATCCGGCGCGGGCGTCGCCGGCGCGTCGACCGGCGCGTCGACCGGCGCCGCCGCGTCCGACGACGACGACGCCGTCGTCGCGTCCGCCGTCGCCGTCGCCGCGGGCGGGTTCGCGTCCATCACCGCGACCTCGGGAGGCGCCGCCGCGGTCGCCGTCTTGCGCGCGAATCGCGCTGTCGGGGGAGAGCGCGGGGAGGGTCGGGTCGTGAGGACGGGTCGCGAGGACGGAGAGGGGGGTGGGCGGGCGCGGCGCCGAAGGCGACGGCGACGGGAGGGAAGAATTCGTTCGGTCGTCCAAATTAAGCCGACGATGAACGATGATGGATGAATGATGCTGAGCGAACGACGTCGTCGGATCGGTCGCCGCGGGCGCGCACCTTTAGGCATCCCCATCGCTCCAGATCGCGACGCGGCGCGATCGCGTTCTCGCGCGCGCGCCGGCCGTCCACGGTGCGGGCTCCTCCCGACACCAGCGGCAATGCCCCGTCGCGGCCGTCGCGCGGGCCTCTCGGTTCGCTCGATGATGCGCGTTTAGCTCGACTCGACCAAAACACCTCAAAACAACCGACCGCGCGAACTCTCGAACTCTCGCGCGCCAGCTCGGGGATCCCTCTCATCATCACATCTCGTCGCGTCGCGCGGGCGACGCCGGTCGGCGAGACGTCCCGTCATGCCGCCCGCGCTCGAGCCCGCGCCGAAGAGCCAGCACGACCTGCGGTGCGCGTCGTCCGTCCGCGTCCCTCCTCGCGGCCGCGCCTCCCCGTCCGTCGCGCGACGGCGGGCGGACGCGACCTCGCGGTTCTGTTCTCGTCGTCGCCAGATCTGGGCACCCTCCTCCGGGTCCGCGCGCGCGCTTCTCATCGACGCCCGCGTCGATCTAAACCCTCTTCCTCCCTCCTCTCCTCGCCCCAGGCTGGACGTGATCATCGAGTTCCTCACCGCGGCGACGCACCACGTGCTGTATCACCGAGGCGTGTACCCGAGAGAGCTCTTCGAGACGCGCGCGCTGTACGGCAGCCGAGTCATGCGATGCCGCCACCCGGAGGTGGTGTCCTACGTCGAAAACGCGATCGGCGCGCTGCGTCGTCCGATCGCGCGCGGGGACGTCAAGCGCGTCGTCGTCGTCGTGAAGGACGGCGAGACGCGCGGAGGGGGAGACGTCGGCGGCGGCGGCGGCGGCGGCGGCGGCTCCGGGGGTAGGGGTCTCCCCGTGGAGCGCCACACGTTCGACTTCGCGCTGAACGTGCGGCGTTCGGACCGGCCGCCGACGCGGCGGGACGTGGACGCGTTGCAAAAAGGCCTCTGCGCGACGCTCTCGAAGATCGCGTTCTCGGACGTCACGCTGCCGCTGCTGCCGAGAGGCGCGAGCGCGTGCGCGTTCGAGATCGTCGCGTACGCGGGGAGGTCCGGGATCGCGGAGGAGCTCGGGTCGGGGGAGTGGAGCGAGGAACGCGTGGACGACGGCGCGGGCGGCGGGGGCGGGGGCGGCGGGGACGGAGGAGGAGGAGGAGGAGGAGAGAGAGACGCTGTCGTCGGCGAGATGGACCCCGCGCTGGAGTTCCCGAGGGACGGCGACGTCCGGGAGGTGTATCCCGTGAAGAGCGTGCGCTCGAACGACTTGATGAGCTTGGACGTGTTCGTCGAGCGGCGGAGGGAGGCGTCGTAGGTTGGTCGTGAGTGATTTTCACTTTTTTCTGCTCCCGTCCCGTCGTTCTCTCTCCGCTCGCGCCGCCTCTTCCTCCTCCTTCGCTCGCGCGAAATTCACTCACTCACCGGGGCGAAGGCATCTCTTCCTGCTTCTCCCCAACCTCGCCCTCGCCCTCGCCTTCGCCCGACTCCATCTTCGCGACGACGTTGTTCTCGCCGCTCTCCTCCGCGTCGCGCGCATCGCCGCCACCCGCCGCCGCCGCGTCGCCGCCTCTCTCGCGCTGGTACGAGTCGTTCGATATCAGACAGTCCAGCAACCCCTCGCACGTCTTCTCCATCGTCGCGTACTCCTCCACGCACTCTGTCGTGTACCTGTCCGGCTCCGAATCGCTCGTGGCCTTGTTGAACACCACCGAGCACGCCGCGGCTTCCGACGGCGCGCGCAATATGGTCCCCGGGAGCTGACAAAATTGCATCGTCTTCATGTGCTCCGCCTCGTCGTTGCGAACGTTCACGAAGACGTCGTACAGCGAATCTATTCTCGGGCGGCGCTTGTCCGCGCCTCTCGCGACGCCGGTCACCGCGCCGGTCTGGAACTCGTCGAAGAGGAACAGATCGCCCTCCTGGTAGTAATGCACGGCGATGGGCGGCGGCGATTGGCGCTTCAACCTCTCCTCGTTCTCTCTCAAAAACACGTCGTAGGTGTGGTACGCGTGCTCCTCCACCTGCTCGCTCAGGTTGTACGCCATCCTGGGAGACACGAGATACATCAGACACGCGATGCCGTAGTACCCCACGGCCATGTGCTGCGCGAAGAAGCGGTCTCGAAACTTGTCGTCGCCGCCGAGGGACTCCATGATGAGCAGGTGATGAAACTCGTTCATCGTCTGCGCGAAGTGCACCTTGAGGTAGTCCGCCCTGCGCCAGAACCCCAGCGTCTCGTACAGGTGAAGCACGGAGAGGAAGGAGAAGTACGGCACGCGCGCGACCGTCTCGAGCGCGTAGAACCGGCTGTAATCCCTCCCCTCGTACAGCTTGTCGATTATCAGCACCGCGGCGTTGATGACGAGCGAGTTCACGAACCGCTCCAGCCTCGGCACGGGGGCGTCGTCGTGGAGCACCACGCCCGCGTACTCGTCCTCGTCGCGCAGCGACGGCGTGTCGTCCTTCGCGACGGACGCGCTGTCGCCGTTCAGCGCCGCGCGCGTCTGATGAGCGGACGACGACGACGACGACGAGGACGACGGCCGCCGCCCCGCGAGGGAGGGGAGGTATGCCAGGCGGCGCTTTTCAACAACGGCCACGGCGACGCGCGCGGATCTGGGCGCGGGCGCGCGGACGGACGCGCGCGCGGCGCGCGCGGGCGCGCCCATCGCGATGGACATCGCGAGGCGCGGTCGCGAGGTCGTCGTGGGCGCGGACGCGGGCGCGATGCGTCGTGCGCGCGCGTCGAACTTCGCGCGTCGAACGGCCTTCTCGCTCGAGGAGATAAAAATATCAAGCACGTGTTCTGTTCGGAAACGGACGGTCCGATCTGCGCTTCGGCCGTCGGTCAGTTTGACCGGCTGGCTCCATCGGGGAGTGGTTTGAAAGCGAACACATTTGGGTCTCAGCGCTGCTCGAAAAAATAGAAGGTCAACGAATCGGCAGAAGAGATCGCCGCGCGCGCGCGTCCATCCCGCCTCTTCACGTCGAAGGAAGCGTCGTTCTCTCTCCCTCCCGCTCGCCCGCTCGCTCTCCCTCGCCGCCGCCATACCATGGTCCTTCTTCACGTCAAAGGCAAAGCGGAGGACCAGCAGTTCCTGTACGAGACCACGGTCGCGATCGGCGTCGGCGACCTCGTCCGCGAGCTCGTGGAGATTCACAACCTTCGGCTGCGCCTGCAACGACTGAAGATGGACGGCGACGACCTCGCGGCGCACGGGCCGTGCAAACCCCCGGACAAGCAAGGCCTAGACGAGGACATCCAGGCCGAGGCGGACGGCGTGACGCTCCCGCCGCGAGGGCCGACGTACCGCAAGGACCCCACGGGGAAGCGCGACGGGTGCGCGCCGGTGGAGTCCGCGGCGACGACGCTTCGAAAGGCGCTCGACGACGCCGCGACCGCGGCGTCCAAGCGGCAGGTGGAGATGAAGAAAGCGCTGACGAAGAGAGAGCTCATGGAGCACTTAGACCTCGTGCGCGGCGCGGTGATGATCGCGTACCCGATGGGGCTTCCGGAGTGGGACCCGGTGCGGATGGACCTGGAGGAGGACGAGAAGCCGTCGGACACGCCGGTGGGGGCGGACATCCTGGACGCACAGACCGCGCAGCTGTGGTGGGCGGGGAAGCAGATGATCCCGGAGAATAAGCTGAGCGATCACGTCGGGCGGAACGAGAAGACGAAGATCGTGGCGAAGCTGCAGAAGAAGGGCGGCGGCGCGCCGCAGCGGGAGGCGCCGATATCCCCGGAGGAGCACAAGGCGATGATGGCGTACTATCACAAGCGTCAGGCGCGTTCTATCTCACACTGGTCCCCATACGACCGCGTTGGCGTGGTGCACGCCGATCCTCAAGGACTTTCGTTTCCCGGCGCATCTCTCCGCCCAGGGTCCCTCGCTTTCAATCCCGACACACCGCGACGCCTTTCAACTCCGCTTCTGACGCCTTTCAACTCCGCCCCGACGTTCGCTCGTACGTGTATGGACCCTCGACCCTCAGGAGGAGATGAAAGCGTTGGAGAGCAACGACGACGACGACTACACGAACAGCGCGTGGGCGAACGGCAACGCGCTGAAGAACCACTTCAGCGGCGTCGGGAACGTGAGCATCACGGGGTTGGGCGGCCGGCGAGGGTTCAACTGAGACGAGCGTAGCGAGCGTAGCGAGCGTCGCGCTTTAAGAAGTCGCTCAGTCGCTCGACTAGACTAACTAAACCCGCGCTCGCCGCCGCCGCCGCGGTCGTCGAACAGCTGCCTGTTCCACTCCAGCACCCACTTCCCAAGTCCGTAATACACCGCCCCGTGCCTCACCACGTACAGCCCGATCTCTATCGCCGCCGTCGCCGGCGACGCCGCGACGTCCGACAGCGTAAACGCCCAATCCGCGCCGTCCACGAGCAGCAACAGCGGCAACGCCGCCCACCGCCACACCGCGCTCCTCGACCGCGCGACCGCGCTCCTCGAACTCGGACCGTCGATCTTCCACACCGCCCTCCACGACGGCGCGCCCGTGATCTCGTACCCGAGCTCGTTCATCACCTTGGACGTCAAGCCGGGCATGTGAAGCCCGCCGTAGAGCAACGCTATCCTGTTCACCCCGCGCGTCGCAGCCGCCTTCCGCACGCACTCGATCGCCGCGTCGTTGCGCCTGAGCACGAGCACGGGGACGTCCGCGCCGCCGCCGACCGCGCCCTTCGCCTGCGCGCTGACGATCATCTGCGCGAACGCGAGCCTGCGCGCGGCCATGACGTCGCCGGACGCGATCGCGTCGAGCGTCGCGCCGAGCGCCGGCGCGGGCCGACCGCCCCCCCAGACCCAGTCCAGGAGCAAGAGGTGCGCCTCGGGGCACGGGACGAGCCAGCACATGGAGCGCGTGAGCTGCCGCGCGGGGCCGCCGCCGGCGCGGCCGGTCGCGGTGACGACGAGCGCCTCGAGCGCGGGCGGCAGCGCCGCCGCGGACGCGGCCGCGGACGCGTCGTCGCGTGACAGCTGTGCGCCGCGCTCGCCCGCTTCCACCTGCGCGCGCATCAGGACGCTCCGCGGGAGGTCCGCGACGAACCATCGGTCGCGCTGGAGGTCGAGCGCGTCGAGCTGCGCGCGGAGGCCGTGCGCTTCCGCGAGCGCGCGCGCGTCCGGCGTCGGCGAGAGTCGCGCGGCGAGCGCGGGGAGAAAGTCGTCGTCGTCGGAGTCGGAGTTTTTATCGCGACGGCGACGGGTCCCGTCCGCGTCGCGCGGCGGCGGCGCGCGCCCCGGTCTCAGGTTCTCCTCGCTCGTGATGAGCTCGAATAGCACGGCGTCGTACCGCGCGTCGCACTCCTCCTGCAGCGCGGCGTAGTACGACGGCTCGCCGACGTGGACGGTGGACGTGAGCGAGATCTCGACCGCGTCGTCGTCGTCGTCGTCGTCGTCGCCGCGCGGCGCGCGGAACGTCGCCGTCGCGCTCTGGAGCTCCCACCCCCCGTCCGCGAGCTCGACGAGGCGGAGGTACTCCTTCGGGGGTTCCGGGCGCGCGGCGCGCGCGAGCCGCGGCGGCGCCGCGAACGCGGGCGCGGGCGCGGGGGCGGAGACGCGCTTCTCGCGCCCTTCTCTGTCCTCGGCGACGACGCCGCGACGGACCGATCGTGCGCGTCGGGGCGCGCGCGTCGCGGGTCGCCGACGCGGCGACGGCGACGGCGACGGCGACGACGTCGACGCGGTCGACGCGCGCGCGAGGCGCGAGGCGGACGACATCGTGCCGTCGGCGACGTCAGCGCGCGCGCGACGAGTGCGGCGAGGCGGTGAGGCGAGGCGACGCCGAACGAACGGCGATCGTCGTCAGATCGTCAGTCTCGAGCGCGCCGCGCACGATGTCGGGCCCGGAGGACGACGCGACCGTCGTCGAGCGCGCGCGCGAGGATCGCGAGGACGAGAAGAAAGTCGTCGACGCGCTGCGCAAGGACGGGACGTTCGAGAAGTTCCGCAAGCGCGTCATGGAGGAGGTCTGCGCGAAGGCGCGTCGTCGACGCGCGCCTGCTTCGTTCGATCCCTAAAAAACCGCAACCGTCACGTCCATCGCCCGTCCGTCCGTCCGTCCGTCCATCCCTGACGCGCCTCCCTACCCTCCCAAACGCGCAGGACGAGCTGAAGGCGTACGTCGCGGAGGCGGTGACGAACTCGAAGACGCTCGGCTCCAGGCACGCGGCGCACATGAGCGAGAAGGAGCTCGTTGACGCGCTGAGAGAGGAGATGGAAGGTTCTCTCATGACGCAGTTCGCGAAGCACGCGTGGGGGGCGATGTGCGACGAGAGCGGCGGCATCGGGAGGGAGATGTACGAGGCCGTGCACGAGGTGAGGGAGCGAGTGGCTCGCGAGGGCGAGCCGCCGCCGCCGCGAGAGTGACGCGGGTCGACGAGGGCGCGCCGCGACGACGCGCCAATCGATCAACGTTAGCTATTTTGGTTCGTAATAAACTACCGCGGGGCGGGCGGTCGCTCGTCCCTCCAGTCGCGACCGCGACCGTTCATCTCATCGCGTCGTCTCATCGCCGCCGCCGCCCTTTCGAGCCGAATATCGCGTCCGGGTCGGCGCCCTCCCCGAGCGTCGCGACCGCATCCCCGAGCGCCCACGCCGCCTCGACCCCTTTCCCGTCGTACTCGATCTGATCCACTATCGTGACGGCCTCGTTCACGCCCACCCCGAGGCCGTCCACCAGCAGCGCGCGAATGAACGCGACGTCCAGGCACAGGTACGCGGCGTGCTCCGGGTCCGCGTCCGGGTACCTCGTCGCGACGTCCGCCGCCGCGGTCGCGCACACCGCCTCCCCCGCGTCTTCGAAATCTTTTGGCGTCACCGTCAGCGCGTCCGTCTTCGTCGTGGTCGCCGCGTCGTACGTCTTCGCCGCGCGCGACTGAGGGGTGGGCGGAGCGCGGGGGCGGGCGCGTCAGTCGGAGGCGTCGCGAGGCGTCGCGGAGTGCGACGAGCGAGGGGCGGCGGGCGGAGAGAGACGAAACGAGACGCGACGCTTGGCCAGGAAGAAAAGTCCTCGCGCCGCACCTGCACCGCGCGCTCGTACACGTAGCTCATCGCGTGCAGCTTCGTCGTCCGCGGCGTCGTCCACGCGCCGGCGATGCCGCACGGCGCGTCCTCGCACGTCGCGTCCAGCGCCAGCGATTTGATCGCGGCCGCGAGGCACGCTCTGAAATCCGCGCCGGCGGCGCGCGCCCTCGCGACGTAGCTGGTCGTTCCGTATGAAGCGACGTCGGGGTGGAGTTGAAAGGCGTCAGTTGAAGTTGAAAGGCGTCGAGGTCGGGGATTGAAACCGAGGGGTGGGCGGACAGACACGCCGGCAAAAGTCCTTAAGAAACGGCGTTCACCACGCGAACGCGGTCGTATGGGAACCAGTGTATAGAACGCGCCTCTCCCCCGGCGCGAGCCCGTAACAGTTTTCCTCGCACCCGCCGACGTACCCGGCGGGAACGCACGGATGCGTGCCGTTACCGCCGCTATCCTCGTCGTCTCCGCCCGTCGCGAGCACCTTCGCGCGCGCCGCCATCAGGCCGTACCCGGCGAAAGACTTGACGTAGACGTCGTCGCGCCGTCCTCCGTCGCCGACGCTCTGGACGTACCCCTTCCCCGGCGGCGCCGACGCCTTCGCCGCGTCGGACACCGCGAACGCGATCTGCGCGCTGCCGCCGCCCAGGTCGAGCACCGCGACGGTCGACGTTCCATCTTCCGCGCCGCCGCCGCCGTTCTCGAAGCTCTTCCCGACGCCGACGCGGCCGAGGAGGTAGTTCACGCTCGTCCACGCGTACTTCCCCTCGTCCTCGCCGCTCATCACGCTCACGCGTCGATCCTCGACGTCGAAACCGGTCCCCATGAGTTTCTTCCTCGCCGCGCGCATGATCGCTTCCGCCGCCTCCGCGCCCTCCGGGAGAAGACGGATCCCCGCGGTCGCGCGGAGCGTCAGCTTGGTCCGCGACCGCATCTTCGCTGGCACCTCGTCGCGCGCGACGTCTATGAGCGCGTCGAGCGAGTCCGCGGCGACTTTCGCGCCCTTCGACGCGAGGTCTCGAAACCCCGGCGACTTCGCCGCGAACGTCTCCGAGACGAGCGTCACGCCGTCCACGTCGGACGAGAACTTGAAGACGTGCACGCGGTTGCCCGTGCTGCCCGCGTCGAAGACGACGACGCGCGAGTGGTTCGCGTCCGAGCTAGCGTCCACCGCCGCCGCGAGCGCGAACGCGAACGCGACGACGAGCGCGAGCGCGACGGCGATCTTCAACGCGCGTGGATCGGACGCGAGCGACGCCCACCACTGCGGCTGGTGTTTCTTCCGCGGGGACACTGCGCGGCGGGCGGGAGGGAGGGATGGTGAGGCGGACGACGGACGGACGGACGACGACGAGAAGAAGAGGAGGAGGAGGGCGACGGACGAGGCGCGAGGCGTGATCGACCGATCGATCGATAGTGAGAGGGCGCCGGGTTAAGTCCTTAAGGAACGGCGTCCACAACGCGAACGGGATCGTATGGGAACCAGTATGAATGTATCGATCGATCGGTCGATCGATCGACGGACGCACCCGCGCCGATGCGCTCGTACGGCCGCGTCCGCGTCTCGATGGACAGCGGCAGCATCTTCCGCGCGAACCCGCTCGCGGCGTTCCCGTTCATGTCGGTCGACGCGCGCCGCGCTGACGCCGCCCGCGCGCGCGCCGAGCGATGCGCGTCGAAGCCAAAAAAAATCATCCGTCGGCAACCGTCGTCGTCGGTCGTTCCGGTCGATTTGACCGGCAAAAGTATTCCCCCGCCGGGACTCGAACCCGGGTCACTAGGGTGAAAGCCTAGTGTGATAACCATCTACACTACGGGGGATTTGAGACTATTTGCTCATACGAAAATAGTCTCAAATCCCGTTTCACTTTACATAGCACCGCCTTTCAGCGGTCTAGTGGATCGGAAGTCAGGGTATTTTTCTACCCGATGGGCGGAAAGTTGCGTACTTGAAGGTGCGCGCCGTACGCTGGTGTCGGCGCCAGTTTTCCATTTTGTTGGCAACCGCGTTTGAAATGTTTGAACCACGACGCGCGCGCGCGTCGGTCCAGACATCCGACGGCGCGCGCGCGCACACGCACCCGCGCACGCGGCAGGTAGCATCATGGCGGATGTCATCGACGTATCGCGCGCGTTCGAGACCTACGGGTTCGCCCTCGGCGACGACGCGGACGGTAAGGACGTCGCGGCCGAGTGCCTCGCGATGTGCCGAGCGCACGGCGCGACCGCGGACGACCTCGCGATCGCGTACGACACCTTCTTCTCGTCCGCGCCGCCCGGGAAAGTCCCCGCGACGCCGTCGTCCGCGGTCATGGACGCGTTCCGGTCGCACTACGAGCGCACACACCTCAGCGTGAAGAAGGCGTCCGCGAAGAAGACGCCGACGGCGTACTACACGTACGGCGGCGGGGACATCCTCGAGACGATCGACGCGATGGACGCCGACGACGCGGACGCGTCGCTCGCGGCGACGACGCCCGGCCGCGCGTACACCCCCGCGGCGAAGACGTCGAACGCGAAGGCGGCGCACGTCCTCGCGACGCGCGGCGCCTTTAACGCGAACGACGCGACGACGCCGACGCGGCATCCGAACGCGCGCGCGATCTTAGACGCGAGCGCGCCAAAGCCGGGGACGTCCGCGTTTTCAAAGCGACCGGCGAGACGCGCGGCCAAGTCCGAGCTCAACGCGGAGCTGCCGATCGCGAAGAAGAAGAACCAAGCTCAGGCGGCGACCGTCGCGGTCAGGGGCGCGCCGTTGCGCCGCGACGTGCGATACATGCGCGACCGCGTCGGCGACAAGGTGGAAATGATCGAGTCGCGTCTTCGCGCGTTCAAACGCGCCGTCGAGAGGCGGTACCCGGGACTCGACTGCGGCGGCGCGACGTACGCGGCGTCGCAGGACGACGTCACCGTCGTCGGCCGCGTCGTGTGCGACTCCGAGGGGAAGCTCAACGAGGCGTCGGTGATGCTCGAGGGAAGCGTCGAGACGAGCAACGGCGCGAGGGTTCGATTGGAGCTCAGGCGCGTTCTATACACTGGTCCCCGTACGACCGCGTCGGCGCGGTGAACGCCGATCCTTAAGGACTTTCTTTCCCGGCGTTTCTCTTCGCCCACCCCTCGCTTTCAATCCCGACACACCTCGACGCCTTTCAACTCCGCTTCTGACGCCTTTCAACTCCACCCCGACGTCGCTTCGTATGGACCTTCGACCCTCAGAGAGCTGCCGCGGTTCTCGCTGTTCCCCGGGCAGATCGTCTGCGTGCAGGGGTCGAACCCGAGCGGGCATTGCCTCGTCGCGCGCCGCCTCATCGCGTCCGTCGCGCCGAGCGGGGTCAAGTCCACCGCGTCGTCCCCCGCGTTCGGGTCGCTGTCCGTCGCGATCGCGTCCGGCCCGTACACGTGCGCGGGCGACCTGTCGTACGAGCCGCTGAATGAATTTTTGGCGTACTGCGCGGAGACGCGTCCGGTGAGACTGCTTCCCATACGACCCCGTTCGCGTGGTGCACGCCGTTCCTTAAGGACTTTTCCCGTCGTCACTCTTCACCCGCGCTTCCCTTTCAACGTTTGACCGGTAAGACGTTCGACTGACCG
>Ga0181554_1002383_pt1 | contig 16711 bp, 8 predicted proteins | sample 011ome_16_FD_145602 | JGI IMG/M metagenome (GOLD analysis project Ga0181554, IMG submission 145602) | Coastal salt marsh microbial communities from the Groves Creek Marsh, Skidaway Island, Georgia - 011503CT metaG (spades assembly) | ecosystem: Environmental > Aquatic > Marine > Intertidal zone >... | reverse complement strand
GTCTGTGGTCAGCGGCGCGACCGGGTGCGGCAAGAGCACGCAGGTGCCGCAGTTTCTCCTCGAAGACGCGATCCGCGCGGGGAGAGGCGGCGAGTGCTCCGTGATCATCACGCAGCCGCGACGGCTGAGCGCGATCGCGGTCGCGGAACGCGTCGCGAGCGAGCGGTGCGAGCGCATCGGCGACGTCGTCGGGTACTCCATACGTCTGGAGTCGAAGCAGAGCGCGAGGACGCGTCTGTTGTTTTGCACCACGGGGATACTCCTCCGTCGGCTGCAGAGCGACCCGGATCTGGTCGGCGTCACGCACGTCGTCGTGGATGAAGTCCACGAGCGCGACCTCTTGTCCGACTTCCTCCTCGTCATACTTCGCGCGCTCGCGAAGCGACGGAATGACCCGCCGTTTCGCGTCGTCGCGATGAGCGCCACCGTGAACGCGGAGTTATTCCAGACGTACTTTGAACGCGTCTTGGACGACGGCCCGTGCGGCGCGGTGGAGATCCCGGGGAGGACGTTCCCCGTCGCGGAGTACCGCCTCGAGGACGCGATCGAGGCGACCGGGTACGTGTGCGAGCCCGACGGCGAGTACGCGTTGGGTTCGGACGCGAACAAGAACGCGAACGGAGGAAGAGGCGGCGGGAGGACGTTCGGCGCGCTCAGCGGCGGCGGCGGCGGCGCGCGCGGCAGAGCCGCGCGCGCCGCGATCGGAGACTCCCTCGAGAAGTCGTCGATGCTCGAGGACGTCACGGAAGAAACGCGCGCGATGTACCCCGGGTACAGCGAGTCCACGATGCGATGCCTGCAGACGATCGACGAGGACGTCATCAACATGGAGCTCATCGAGTCGCTCATCGCGCACATCGCGGACGAGTACGAAGACGGCGCCATCCTCGTGTTTCTCCCGGGCATGGCGGAGATCCGAGGGCTGCACGAGCGCCTCGTCTCCAACCTGGACGACGTCGAGACGCGGTTCACGCTGATACCCCTGCACTCGACGTTATCCAGCGAAGAACAGCGGCTGACGTTCAGCGTGCCCCCGCCCGGCGTCCGGAAAATCGTCATGGCGACGAACATCGCGGAGACGTCCATCACCATCGACGACGTCGTGTTCGTGATCGACGCCGGACGCGTTCGCGAGACGCGGTACGACCCGGCGTCGCGGATGTCCTCGCTCGTCACCGCGTGGTGCTCCAAGGCGTCGAGCCGGCAGCGGCGCGGGCGCGCGGGTCGCGTCCGCGAGGGGTACTGCTTCCACCTGTACTCGTCGAGGAAAGAACGCGAGCTCGCCGCGTTCACGACGCCGGAGATTTTACGCACGCCGCTCGACGCGCTGTGCCTCCAGATTAAGGTGTTGAAGCTCGGGGACGTGCGCGAGTTTCTGTCGCAGGCGATCGAGCCGCCGCCGGAGGAGTCCATCGCGTCCGCGCTCGCGTCGCTCGCGGAGCTCGACGCGGTGGACGCCTCGGACGAGCTCACGCCGTTGGGGCGGCACCTCGCGGAGCTGCCGGTGGACGCGCGGCTCGGGAAGATGATTCTCTACGGCGCGATGTTCTCGTGTCTCGACCCGGTGTTGACGATCGCCGCGAGCGTGGGGTTCCGGTCGCCGTTCCTCGCGCCGATAGACAAGAGGGACGAGGCGGACGAGGCGAAGCGGAAGCTCGCGGGCGCGGGGGCGAGCAGCGATCACCTGACGCTCGTGAGGGCCTACGCGGGGTGGATCCGAGCGCGCGCGCGGGGGCGCGGGTTCGAGCGCGATTTTCTCTCCAAGACGTTCCTCAGCGCGCAGACGCTGAAGCAGATCAGCGAGATGCGGCAGCAGTACGTCCAGCTTCTCGATCAGATCGGGTTCTTGAGGAGCGGGACCGGGATGTTGGGAGGCGCCTCCAAGGGGAAAGAAAAAGAAGACGAGCTCGACGGGGAGGAGAAAACCGACGCGGCGATGAAAGCGGGGGATGAACCCTCCGCGAGCGGCGACGGCGCTTCGCTCGACGCCGCCGCCGCGCCGTTCGTCCCCGGAGGAGGACGCCGTCCTCCGCCTCCGCCTCCGCCGCGCGGGGGTCGAGCCCCCAACGACCGCGACCGACACCGCGGCGGTCGGTCGACGCGCGCCGCCGCCGCCGCGCTCGAACTCGCGTCCGCGAACGCGACGAACGAACCCCTCGTGCGCGCGGTCATATGCGCCGGTCTGTACCCTAACGTCGCGCTCGCGGAGCCCAAGACCGCGGAGACGTCGCGACCGGGCCGCGGCGGCCGCGGCGGCGCCCAGACCAAAATCTCCGTGCGCACGAAGGGCGACGGCGAGGTGTCGCTGCATCCGACGTCGATATGCTTCGGCGCGTCCGCGTTCGAGCACCGGTTCCTTCTGTACCACGAGAAGGTGCGAACGACGAAGGTATACATACGCGACGCGACGATGGTCGGCGCGTACCCGCTGTTGCTCTTCGGCGGCAAAGTGAAGGTGGATCACGAGCGATCGAGCGCCAGCGTGGACGGATGGATCCGGTTCAGAGCCGCGCCGCGCGTCGCGGTGCTGTTCAAGGCGCTGCGCGCGGAGCTGGACGGGTTGTTGATGCGGAAGATAGCGTCCCCGGAGCTGAACATCGCGGCGAAGAGCGGCGATTTAGTCAGACAGATCGTGGAGTTGTTGGAGAACGAGGACGACGCGACGCGCGCGGCGAAGAAAGAGGCGCGAGACGCGGAGGCGGCGACGCGAGCCGCGGCCGAGGCGACGAACGACGATTGATCGATCGAACGAAGACGCCGACGGAGAAGGCGTCGCGGCAGAGTACTGTAGCGAAGCGAGGCTCAGAACCACCGCGCGACATACAGTACGTGAAGGTAGCTAAGACTAGTCTAAAACAATGCGGCAGGCAGCGCGGTAGTACACGTACTGTAGCCCTACAGCGCCCTCACCGCCGGCAGCAGCGTATCTCTGCACCACGCCGCGGCGGCGACGTCGAGCTCGTCTCTCGCGGCGTCGAGGTACCGCCGCGGCGTCACGCGCGTCCCGCCTAGTCTCTTCACCGCGTCGTCCGCGAGCGCTCCCGCCTGGTTGCAGTCCGCGGCGGTGTTCTGGTTCGAGCGGAACGCCGCGCGCTCCGGCATCGCGTCCGTGTCCCCGACGGCGACGACCGCGTACGCGACGGGGACGGGAGCTGCTGATCCGACGTCGTCGTCGTCGACGCGTCGGATCCGCCATCGCGACGGCGACGCGCGATCGTCGTCCCCGGCGGCCGCCCCCGCCGCTCGGTTCTTCTTCGACGCCGCGAGGCAGTCCCTGATGAACGTCACGGACTCGTCCGCGGGGTTCTCAAACTCCGCGGTCTCGACGACGAGGACGTAGATCACGTCGCGCGACCGCGCGTCGACCCGAGCGTCGTCGTCGTCGTCGTCGACGACGCCGAGACGCACGATGTCGAGCCCCGCGTCGGGGTACTCGGCGAGCTCGAACACCTCCGCGGCGAGCGCGCCGTCGGCGGCGGCGTTCGCGGCCGCGGCGACGTGCGACGCGACCTCGCGCGCGATCGGGCCGCCGTGGAGGATCCGCAGCGCGCGCGGAGGCGCCATCGGGAGTGGCGGCGCGGCGCGACCGCGCGTGGGCACACTGATGAGCGAGGTGCCTGTTGAAGTGGCTGTCGACGCCGCCGAGAAATTTTCCGAGCGAAGAGAAAAGGTTGTCGTTGGGCCGCCTGCTCTCCCGCGACGGGAGGTCCCCTCCCGCGTCGGGAGCGCACTGCGACGCGCGCGCGAGGAAGTCGCGCGCGCTCGGCGACGACTTCGCGAACCGCGCGGACGCGCGACGGAGCGGCGGCGTCGCGCACTCGGTCCCGCGGAGGCGGGGACGCGTCGCGCGCGCGTCGCGGGAACGATCGATCTCGGAGGTGCCCACGCGCACGGCTCGTCGCGAGGGCGGCCGCGATGTCGGGCGCGCTCACGCTCGGACGCGAGGTCCAAGTCCGCGCGCGGATCAAGTCGATGTGCGCGCGTCGTCTCGCGATCCCGCTTCCCCACGCCGTCGCCATCGCGCGCGTCGCGTCGCGTCGCGCCTTCCCCGGGGTCCCCGAGTCTCTCGCTCGCGCCTCCGTTCATCACCGACCCCCTCCTCCCAATCCTCCATCGCATCGCGCCGCAGATACAACAAGCGCCAGGTCGACTTCACCGCGCTGAAGGACTACAACGACTACCTCGAGGCGCAGGAGGACATCATCTTCAACCTGATCGAGGGCGTGGACGTGAAAGAGACCGAGGCGAGGGTGGACGCGTACAGAAGAGAGCACGCGAGCGAGATCGCGCGATTGCAAAAGCGCAACGAGGAGGAGGATCGACGGCTCGCGTCGGCGCGCGGCGTCGCGGCGTCCGCGGACGCCACCTGGGCGCCGCGGCGGATGTCCGGCGCGGACAGCGCCGGCGAGGGCGAGACCCCCGCGCCCGCGCCGGGGGGGAAGGCCGCGTCCGGGTTCGCGGCGATGTTCGGGTTCGGACAAACCCCGGGCGCGAGCGGCGGCGGCGGCGGCGGTACAGCTGGCGGCGGCGGCCCGCCGCGCGTCGTCTCCGTGAAACCGCCGACGCCGGCGCCGATGTCCGCGGGTAAGGCGCTCGAGATCGGGCACGGGCGGCACGCGCATCACGCGGGGTGGGACGACGCGACGGATAAGAGCGAGGAGGGGCAGCGGAGGAGGGAGGCTGCGATCGCGTCCGCGTGCGGGGTGGACTTCGTCGCGTTGGGTCGGAGACGCGCGACGCAAGAGGCGCTGACGTCGGTGTTTTGTTAACCGTCAAATCCTTTATTCGTCTCGCTCGCGATCGATCGTATCAACAGGCGTGTATCTCGATAATTAAAAGCATAACTTAACGTGCGCGCGATGAGCGGGCGCCCGTCCGGACGTTCGGTCGCCCCCCTGCAATCGAGCTGAATCGTCGCTTCTTACTCCCCCCACCCCACCCCGGTTCCCCTCGTTCGCTCCGCTCGCGCCGACTTTCGGGACCGAGTCGTCGCTTCGCGATTTAGTAATTAAAACAGAGGCTCGTCCGCCTCGGGCGTCTTCTTCACCTCCTTCTCGCCCTCCGCGGCCGCGGCGACGAGCTTCGCGCCGTCGTCCTCCGTCGCGGGCGCCGCGGGCATCTTGATCGACGGCACCGCGTTGGACTTGGCGTCCGTCACCTGCACCGCCGCGGGGGAGGAGGGCGCGTACGCCACAACCTCCGGCGTCTTTTCCTTCTCCTTCTCCTCCGCGCTAGCGTCGGCGACGACGTCCGCGACAATCTTCTCCACGACCGGGCTGGCGGTCGGCGCCTTGGCCTCCTCCGCCGCCGCCTCCGCGGCGGCTTCCTCCGCGGCGGCGAGCCAGTTCATCTGCCGCTCGCGCGTGGACTCGTCCACGACCTGGCCGACGCCGACGGCGCCGTCCTTCCCCGCGCGGATCCTAGCCACCGTCGCGCTTCCGCCCATCCTCGCGTAGTTGGTCTCCTTGTCGCTCTGCGCGCGCGCCGCCGCGCGCGCGTCCTGCAGACGCCGCGAGCTCTTGTTCAGGGCGTCCGCGGCGGCGTCCGACGGCGGCGGCGTGCGCGCCTTGATCGCCGCCGCGCTGACGCCGACGACTTGGTTCGCCCAGTTCAGGACGCTGCCCACCGGGTTGGCGGAGAACCCTTCGCTCGGCGAGACGCCCGACTTGGCCTGCTCCGCGGTCATCTTCCCGCTCAGGAGCGCGATCACCTTGCGGTCCGCCTCCCACGCGGCTTTAAACTCCGCGACGACGTCGAGCGCCTCCGCGAGTTCCTTCTTCAGCGTTTCCACCTCCTCGCCGTCAACCACCGCCGTCGCCGCGAGCGCCGCGGCTTCCTTCTCCGCCGCCGTCGCTCTCTCCGTCGCGGCCGCCTCCTTCGCGAGCGCGGACTTGAGCTGTTTCTTGAGCGTCGCGATCAAGAACTGGTCCGCCTCGCTCTGCGTCTTCGCCTCGACGAGCTCCTCTTTCGCTTTCGCGCCGCTCTCGACTTGCGCCTTGGCCTTGGCGAGCGAGATTCGAGCCTGCGCGAGCTTCGACTTGAGGTCCTTGTTCCGCTCCGTGACGGACTCGAGCGCGTCGAGCGCGTCTTCGAGCTCCGCGCGCAACGCCACGAGATCGTCCGCGTTTTCGTTCGCCGTCGCCTCCTTGAGCGCCGCGAGGAGGTCGTCGTGGCCCTTCTGAAGCTCCTCCACCTCGCGTCGGTGTTCCTCCTCCATCGCGAGCAGCTTGGCATCCGTCTCCGCGTCGATCGCCGAGACGAGGACGTTCAGTTCTTCATCCTCGTCCGGGATCGCCTCGCGCTTCGCCTTGGCCGCCGCGCGGAGCTCCTCCGCGGCTTTGAGCTTCTTCACGGACGTCTCCTTGATCTCGTCGACGTTCGCCTTGACGGTGATGTCCGCGTCCGTGCCCTTGAGCGCCGCCGGAAGCGCGTTGTCGAGCTCGACGTCGGTGACGTTCTTCTTGTCAGCCTTGCTCGACGCCGGGTGGTCGTGCGCCGCGTTGAACGCGGCGGCGGACATCTTCGCCTTGTCCGACGACTTCGCCGTCGCCGCGAGCGCGGCGCGCGCCGCGCGCATCTCCGCCTCCGCCGCTCGAAGCTCCGCCTCCGCGGCGGCTTTCGCCTCCTTGAGCTCCGCCGCGCGTTTCATCGCCGTCGCCTTCGCTTCGTCTTCGGCTCGCGCGAGCTCCTCTCTCACGCGGAGTTTCTCGAGCTCGCGTTCCACGCGCGCGGCAGCCTCCGCGCGCAGCTTGGCGTGGTCGTCCTCAAACTTGGCAGCCTTGTCCGCCTTGATCGCAGCCTTCCTCGTGTTGATCGCGTCCTCCGTCGAGTCAAAGGCGGTTTGAAACGGGACGTTGCCCTTCCCGTCCGCGGTGGGCGGGGTCGTGAGCGACGCCGCGGCCGCGGCGATCCTCGCGTCGAACTCCTCCGCGGTCTCCTCCGCGAGAGACCCGGCGGCGGCTTCGCGTTTCGCGCGCGCGGCGTCGAGCGCAGCCTTGGCGGCGGCGAGCTCGGCTTCTGCGTCCTCGACGGCGCTGTTCGCCGCCAACTCCGACGCGGATTCCTTCAGCGCCTCCGCGAACGCCGCGTCGCCGAACGCGGCAGCCTTGCGGTCGATGTCCGTGAGATCCGCGCTCTCTTCCGCCATCGCGCTCGCGGCGGCTTCGAGCAACGTCATCTCCTCGAGGAGCGGGGACGCGCGCGCGGCGGCGGCGATCCTCGCCTCGAGATCGTCCATCTCGACCAGGTCGACGGCGGCGCGCGACCGGCGCTGGTCCGCGGGCGGGCGCGCGGGCGCCGGCGCGTCGATCGCGGCCGCGGCGTCGATCGCGGCGATCACCTCCGGGACGTTCACCGCCATCGGCACCGAGGCGACGACGTTGTTGTAGTATCCCGGCTCCGCCGCCACCGCCTGCGCGCGGCGCACCGCGGGCACGAGGGAATGGTCGAACGAGCCGACTCTGCCGTCCTGGCCGTCCACGCACTCGACGTTGTACCGGCGTCTGATCTCGTTCAGGGAGCCGCCGGAGAGGAGCTCGAGCTTGAGGTCGACGAGCGCGGCTTGGTACTCGCGCGATTGCCACTCGCGCGACGTGTTCTCCGGCTTTCCGGCTTCTTCCCAACGCACGTACGCGCGAATCTCCGTGAGGTTCGTCGGTATGTCGACCGCGTTCAGGGCGTCCGCGGGGACGAGCTCGAGGATGCGCTGCTCCACGGCCGCTCGCGCTTCCGCGTTGAGCTTCTCCTCGTCGAAGTGTCCGTCCGCGGCGCCGTCGGCGGACGCGAAGACGCGCGCGGGGCGACGCGCGGCGGCGACGCGCGTCGTGGCGACGCGGACGCGGCCGGCGCCGCGCCTGGCGGCGACGGGCGCGCGCGCGAGCGCGGGGTTCGCGCGCAGCGCGAAGGAAGCCTGCAGAGGAGGATCGCGAGTCGATATCGGGGGCGGCGCGCGGAGTTGTCAGCGTTCGATCGCGACGACGCGACGACGCGTGCGCGCGGGGACGTCGCCGTCCTCTCGCGGTCGTCGGCCGTTGGAAAAACCTGAACGAGGGAAAATGCCAGCGCGGATTGGCGCGCGATGCCGACGCGAGACGTCGCGCGCGCGAGGGACGGACTATCGTCGGACGCGACGCGGTCGAGACGCACCATGGTCGTTGCTTGTGTCGTGTCGCGCGCTGCGTGGAGCGTGCGCCGAGATGAGTGCCGCGGCGGAGCGAGGAATCAAATCGCGTTGTCAGCTCCAAGACGAATTCAAAAAAACGCGGCTGACGAGATGATGCGCGAAAGGACTGACACGCGCGCTGCGCGCCAGCCAGTCCACACGTCGTTGACGACGCGTCGAGGCGCGTCCCACTCGCGCCCCGCGCGGCGGTCGCGTCCGAGCGAGGCATGTCGCGTCTCGCGCGCGACGCCGCGGCGGCGCTCCGGCGAGGTCTCCTCGCGACGCGCCGCGACGCGACGGCCGCGGCGTCCACGTCCGCGGCGACGGTCTCGCGCGGTCGTCGCGCGCGCGCGGCGTCGACGACGACGACGACGTCGTCGTCGTCGTCGTCGTCGGCCGCCGTCGACGCCCGCGACGCCGACGCCGACGCCGCGGACGAGGACGCCTGGGAGACCGTCGTCGGCCTGGAGCTCCACGCGCAGGTCGCCGCGGACACGAAGCTGTTCTCCGGGTGCGTCGGTCGCTCCTCCCTCTCGCGCGACGTCGCGCCTCGCGCGCTCGCCCTCCCTCGTGGGCACCTCGCGTTTCGATCGATCGAACCGTCCTCCGTCCATCGCCCCTCCGACCCTCCCCTCCCGTCCCGCTCTCCCGCGACACGACAGCGCCGCGCGACAGTACGGAGCGCGCGTGAACGCGAACGTCGCGCCCTTCGACGCCGCGCTCCCCGGATCGCTCCCGAGCGTCAACGCGCGCGCGGTGGAGCTCGCGACGAGACTGGGCGTCGCGCTCGGCGGGGAGATTCATCGCGCGTCGCGGTTCGAGAGGAAGCACTACGCGTACCCGGACCTGCCGCACGGGTATCAGATCACGCAACGGCGCGATCCGATCGTCCGCGGCGGGCGCATCGACGTCGACGTCGGCGCCGGCGCGACGCGGCGGCTGCGTATCGAGCAGATACAGCTCGAGATGGACACCGGGAAGAGCGTCAACAAAACGGGCGGCGGCGGCGGCGGCGGCGGCGGCGGCGGCGGCGGCGGGACGACGACGACGACGATCGACCTGAACCGCGCCGGGTGCGCGCTCGTGGAGATCGTCACGAGACCTGATCTGAGAGGGGGCGAGGAGGCCGCGGCCGCCGCGGAGGCGTTTCAGAAGACGCTGCGGTTCTTGGGCGTCGGCGACGCGAACATGGAGGAGGGGTCCCTACGCGTGGACGTCAACGTCAGCGTGCGAAGGCGAGGCGACGGTGGCGACGACGGCGCCGCGCTCGGCGAGCGGTGCGAGGTGAAAAACTTGAACAGCTTCAGATCGATCGCGTCCGCGGTGCGCTTCGAAGCCAGGCGTCATCGCGAGCTGATCGCGCGCGGGGAGAATGTCGAACGCGAGACGCGGTCGTTCGACCCGGCGAACGGCGAAACCGCGCCGCTCAGGCGCGTTCTATACACTGGTCCCCATACGACCGCGTTGGCGTGGTGAACGCCGATCCTTAAGGACTTTTGCCGGCGTCTCTCTCCGCCCAGGGTCCCTCGCTTTCAATCCCCGCCCTCGAAGCCTTTCAACTCCAACTGACGCCTTTGAACTCCACCCCGACGTTCGCTCGTATGGACCCTCGACCCTCAGAGGGAAGGAGCAGACGTTGGACTATCGGTTCACGCCCGAGCCGGACGTGCCGCCGATAGTGTTGTCCGACGAGTACGTGGCGGCGATCGCGCGCGACACCCCGGAGCTTCCCGACGTCGCGATTCGTCGGCTCGCGGACGTCCGCGGCGACCACGCGCTGCCTCTGAAGCTCGCGACCGCGGTCGCGACGCACGCGTCGACGGCGAGGTATTACGAAGCCGCGCTATCGGCGGCGAAGAGAAGCGCCGCGCCGCGCGACGTCGACGTCGACGCCGCCGCCGTCGCTCGGTTCGTCGTCGGCGAGCTCACGGGCGAGGTGAAGCGAGCGTCCGTGGCCGGGCGCGTGGAGCCGCTCCTCGGACTCCCCGCGCGTCTGAGCCCCGAGCGCGTCGGCGAGCTCCTCGCGGCGGTCGCCGCCGGGGAGACGACGGCGCGGATGGCCAAGGCGCGTCCTATGTCACACTGGTTCCCATACGAGCCCGTCGGCGTGGTGCACGCCGATCCTTAAGGACTTTATCTCCCGGCGTTTCTCTCAGCCCAGGGTCCCTCAGTTTCAATCCCGACGCTCACACCGCGACGCCTTTCGACTCCGCTTCTGACGCCTTTCAACTCCACCCCGACGTTCGTCGCTTCGTGCGGAACGACCATCAGGGCGCGCTTCGCGCCGTCGCCGCGGGGGACGAGAGGGGGTGGCGCGACGTCGTCGACGCGCTGTTCCCTCCCGTCGGCGACGGCGAAGGCGGCGGCGAAGGCGGCGGCGACGCGGCCGTGGAGGCGATGTGCCGAGACATCGTATGCGGGATGCCCGAGGAGGTGGCGTTATTCAAGGCGGGAAAGACGCGGCTCATGGGGAAGTTCGTCGGCGAGGCGATGCGACGGACCAACGGTCGCGCGGATCCGAAGGTCGTGTCGCGAGCGTTGACGCGCGCGCTGTCGGAGGAGGTCTAGGTGGTCGTGTGTGTTATTAGTCATACCGCTTAGCGTCGTTGGCTCCCCCGGTCGTTCTTTCGCGCCGGTTGACGTTCCGTCTTCCCGCCCTTCCCTCACGCCGGCCGAATCGTCCCGTACGCCACGACGGCGCCGGCGTCGCCGTCGTCCTTCGCGGTGACGAAGTCGTCCGCGCGCGCGCGCACCACCACCGACCGCCCCGCGATGCTGTTCTCCTTCCCGTCTCTCAGGCTGACGTACTGGTCCTTGAACGTCCCGCCGACCGCCCCGGTCTCGTCCGCGACGACGTTCCCCAGATCGCCGATGTGCCGCCACAGCAGGCACCCCTCGCCGACGAAGTGACACGCGGAGGCGCCAAACTTTTTCAACGAGTTCGGACCTCCGTGCGGGCGTTCTTGCGGGTTGAAGCTCTCCCCCGTGCACGCGCCGTCGTCGCAGCTCACGTCGCCGTTGACGTGGACGTTCAGGCCGTGCGGCCCGGGGGACAGGCCCGCGATCGCGGGCGTCACGACGACGATCTCTTGATTCGATTTGTTCAGCGCGGTCTCGAACGTGATGCGACCTCGGACGTCGCTGCCCTTGGTGGGCGCGAGCTCCGCGACGTACGTCGGCGGCGGTTTCGCCGCGAGCGCGACGCCGGGAGAGGACGTCGCGACGAGCGCGATGGACGCGAGCGACGCGCAGAGGCTCGTCGGCCACCCGTCGCGCTGCGCGTCGAGATCGGTGTCGTCGCGCTCGCGGTGCCGAGACGACGACGACGACGACGACGACGACGACGCGCGCGCGACGACGCCAGCGCGCGCGCGGGAGGGCGCGCGACGCGACCGCGGCGCGAGCGCCGCGGTCGCGTTGGACGAAGCGGCGGAGAGCGCGAACATCGACGAAGCACGGCGGGGCGTGTGCGCGCGCAGTGGGAGTGACGACGCGAGTGGATAAGAGTTGGTGGGGTGCGACACTCTCGGATATAAATCGGAACGGGCGCGCTGGCGGAACCGAACAGAACAGAAGGTACAGTACCCACGACGGTCTCGTCGGCGTCACAAGCTACTACAGTACACGCTACCGCGTCGACCACCCACGACTCAGAACCCGTTCGTCTTGAAGTTCGAGATCCACTCGTACTTCTTCTTCAGGTTCAGCCCGCGCGCGCTGTCCATCCGCTTCTCGTCCCCCTTCTTGCACCACTTCCCCTCCGGCCCCGTGTCCGCGGTGACCACGACGTGGCACTCGCTCTCCTTGTGATACTTCCCGTCCCAACACCGCACGTACCCGCCCCTCGCGAAGCTCTCGCGCATCTCGCTGATGAGCTCCCACGCCATGTCGCTCTCCTCCGCGCCGCCGATCGCGTACTTCACCGCGATCGCCTCCGACGGAAGCGGATCCTTCGCCCACAGCGGCGGCAAGCCGTACGTCGTCGGATCAGGGGTCCACTCTGGATCCGCCAGCCTGCGATCGATGTCGTCGAGCTCGTCCCTCCAGCTGATGAGTCTTCGACACTCGTCGTTCGTGAGGCCCTCGGGGCCGATCTTATTCACCGCCGCGAGCGTCTTGGCCACGAACTTGATCTCGGAGATCTCGAGGCCCTTCAGGCGGCCCGGGACCTTATCGGACGCCTTCCACTTCACGTCCGCGGGGTTCGCGCCCGCGGCGATCACCTTCGCCTCCAACGTCGGAATCAGCTCCTCCTCGAGCTCGGTCTTCCTCTCGCGGTCTGCCTCTCTCGACACGCGCGTGTGCTCCTTCTTCAGCCAGTCCGAGTCGTCCTTCAGGTTCTCTTTCATCGCGGTGACGACGTACGGCTCGACGGGGACGTCCCTTCCGAGCGCGCCGAGCTCTCTGTACCCGCGCGCTTTCGATCGCCGCAGCTCCGGCATGTAGTCCTCGAGCTCGAGAGCGTCGAAGTCTCGCAAGCTCCCGTCCTTGGCGACGACGAGGCCTTTCGTCCTGTCCTTCCAGTTATCCGGCTCCAACTTCGTGTGCGTGTAGTAGTTATCCATCGCGTGTTTGAGTTTCTGCGCTCGATTTTTGATCACGCGCGTGCCCGCCTTTTCCTCCTCCGCCTCGCTGGGGAGAATTTTACACGGCGTGTCCGGTCCCCGGTGCGGGTAGTCCGTCGTCAACGGCGGGTTCGCGTCTAATATTTCCTCCAGACGCGGTCCACTCATGACGTCATTCTCCAGAAGTTCTTCGTACGCCACGTCGAACGCGGGCTGGTACGCGCGCACGATCGCCTTCGCGTTCTCCAACGCCTCGTTTAAGATCTGCATCATCTTCCGCTCTGCGTACTGATAATGATCCAAGTCGACGTCTCTTCCGTACCCGTGAATCTTACGGTTGTAGTCGTGACGGTTCATCTCCCCGGTGCTCGCGACTCTCGACTTCCGCGTCTGAATCGTCCGCTCGGGGGTAAACAGCGAGTCCGGGTTGTACGTGTACGTCGTCACCGCGTTCGGCTGCCCGAGCGCGTAGTTCACGACGACGTTTCGAACTAAATCGTTCGCGTCTCGGACGTCATCCTTGCTCATCGTCGTGATGTTTGTCCCAAAGTACACCTGTTCCGCGGCGAGCCCGGCGAGCAAGACCTGGACGCGCTCTAAGAGACGCTGGCGCGTGGGGAACATGTACTCGGCGTCCGCTTTTCGGTTGTACGTCGTCTGCGTCGGGTCTCTCCCGCGCGGGATGATCGACACGCGTTCCACCGCCTCGATGAGTTTGTTGTGACGGTACAACACCGTCGCGACGATCGCGTGCCCGAGCTCGTGCCTCGTGAGCCTGTGCACGACCGGATTGTTCTTGTCCATCAGCGGTTTCTTCAGCCCGTTCGTGACCCTGTCCACGGCGTCGATGACGTCGCAGGTTTCGATGAACTCCCCGCCGCGGCGCACGGAAATCGTCGCGGCTTCGTTGCAGATGTTCGCGAGCTCCGCGCCGGAGAGCCCGGGGAGGTTCTTCGCGAACTGCATCGTGTCGATGTTCGGATCCACGTTCCTCTTTGCGAGATGAATCTGAAGAATCTTCGCGCGCGCCTCCAGCCCAGGCTGCGGGACGGTCACCTTGCGATCGAACCGTCCGGGACGCATCAGCGCCGGGTCGAGGAGGTCCGCTCGGTTCGTCGCGCCTATGAAAACGACCCCGGTGTCCGGGGTGAACCCGTCCATCTCGGTCAACAGCTGGTTCAGCGTCTGCTCGTGCTCCTCCGTCCCTCGCGTCCCCGCCGCCGCGCGCTTCGTTCCGAGCGCGTCGATCTCGTCCACGAAGATGAGACACGGCGCGTTGAGCCGAGCGCGTTTGAATAAGTCGCGCACCCGCGCGGCGCCGACGCCGACGATGATCTCTACAAACTCCGCGCCGGACATGGAGTAGAACGGCACCGCAGCCTCGCCCGCGATCGCTTTCGCGATGAGCGTCTTCCCGACCCCGGGCCCGCCCTCCATGAGCAGCCCTTTCGGCGGCTTCGCGCCGAGGCGTTTGAACGACTCTGGGTTTTTCAGAAACGCGATCACCTCGTTGAGATCCTCGACGATGTTCTCCAATCCGCCGACGTCCTCCAAGGTGACGTCCACCTGCGCGTCCTTCCTCGCGTCCGCCCTGGACTGCGCGAACTCCATCGCTTGAATCGCGTCCGTCGGTATGGAGTGTTTTCGCATGATCCCGAGGTAGATGGATCCCGTCAGGAACACGAACCCGCCGACGGCGGAGCCCAGGTATTGAATCGTCGAAAACTTGTTCACGTCTGGCTTCATGTGATACGAGTACCACGTCCGGTTCTGCTCCGCGTGCTCGATGAGCGCGGCGTCGAGCTCCTCGTTCACGCTGTCGACCCAGTGCTTCGTGCCGTTCGTCAGCGTCAAGAGATACTTGCGCTGCGGCGGCACCTCCGAGTCGAACCATTTCGGCGGCCACTTGGACTCCGGGAGTCGCTCCTTCGGGTCCCAGATCTCCATCTTTCGCACGTTCCGCGCGGTGATCTCCGCGACCATGCGCTTCGTGGACATGACCGGGATCTCCTTCCAGTTCGGCTCGATCAAGTCCGGGTGCGTCCCGAGCATCTCGAGGTTCACCGTCGGGACGTCCTTGCCCACGACGTCGCTGGAAGTCACCAGGGCGTCTTTCGAGCGCATGTCGCCAATCATCGGTCCGCGCGTCGCGATGCGATCCCTCGCGCGCTCGCTGAAGAGGCGGTAGTTGGGGTTCGCCTCGCGCAGCTGCTGCGCCCACTCCGCGTCGGTCATCCCTTTCGGCTTCAAGTTCGCGCGCGCGACGTTCAGGTCGCCGCGCCGCGCCGCGCGTCGGCCCTCGCCAAGCGCGCGTCCCGGGGCGGCGGACGTCGACGCCGCGACGTCGGGACGAAGAATCGACGCGCCGGGCGGTGAATTCGCGGCGGCGACGACGCGCGAGCGCGCGCCGACGCGCGCCCGACGCGCGCGCGGCCGCGCGGGGATCGACCCCGCGCCCGAGACCGCGGCGCCAGACCCGAACTGCGTCTGCATCGCGGCGCGTGGCGCGGACGCGAGGCGCACTGAGAAGCGCGACGGCGGTCGAGCCCTAGGTTTTTGGTGCGCGCGCCGACTCGGAGCGGAGGCGCGCCGCGCCGGCAACTGCGATGAACAGCCAGGCAGAGAGACCACGTGCATTTTTTCAGCGAGCGAGCGGGTTGTTACGTAAAGTCGACTACGAAGGTACCTACGCGGCCACCGGCAGCGTGAACGTGATCCGCCCGCGCGCCCTGTTCAACCGCGCGGGAACGCCGTCCACCGCGTTCGCGTCCACCGCCGCGGGCAGCGCCACGTCCGCGCGGTACCGCCCCGGCACGCGCACGTGGAGCGTCGTCCGCGGCGGGCAGCTCCGCGGATCCGTCGACGTCTCCGCGAGCACCTCCGGGCCGTTCCATACAAAGCGATGTCGGGGTGGAGTTCATAGGCGTCAGTTGGAGTTGTGAGGCGTCGAGGTGTGTCGGGATTGAAAGCGAGGGGTGGGCGGAGAGATGCGCTGGGAAACGTCCTTAAGGATCGGCGTTCACCGCGCCGACGCGGTCGTATGGGGACCAGTGTACAGAACGCGCCTCCGCGGACCGACGCACGCCGGGGACGTCGACGACGACCTCGATGCTGCCGCCCGCGCCGTCGCTCGTGCGCTTGTCGAGGACGTCCACACGAGGCGGCGTCCGTTCGCGGGAGGCGTCGTCGGCGGCGGAGTCGTCGTCGGAAGCGGTGGCGGAGTCGGCGGCGGCGGCGTCGGCGGCGGCGGCTCTCGACGCGCTCCGCGTCCTCGGCGACGAGAGCCCCATCCCGCGCACGAGCTCGTCCAAATCTTCGATCTGCGTCTCCACGGACGCGTCGTCGTCGTCTTCTTCTTCTTCGTCTTCTTCTTCTACTACTTCTCCCTCCGAGATGGACGACGGGTCCCCCGCCGGGTCCGCGGCGGCGGCGCGCGCTCTCGCGGCTTCGTACCTTGTCAAAAACTCGGCGTGCTCGTCCGCTCGCGCGCGCGTGCGCGCGAGCACGGGCATGACAACCTTCATCACCCTCGTGGACGCGTCGAACATTAACTCGGACGCGTCGTCGTCCACGGGGAACGGCGTCGCGAGGTCTAAGGACACGACCCCCGCCGCCGCGCGGCGGTCTCTCCGCGTGCCAACCGACAGCTCCCGGGACGTCATCCGCACGCGGACGTCCCTCGCGCTCGCGACGGTCGGCATCTCGATGTCGCACACGATGCGCTGCGGCCAGGTCGACGCCTCCGCGGCGTCGTCGTCGTCGTCGGCGTCGGCGTCGGCGTCGGCGTCCACCCCGGTGTCGTCGTCCGAGGAGTCGTCCGAGGAGTCGATCCCGCTTCGCCGCCGCCGCCGCGCCGCCGCCGCCGCCTCCGCGCGTCCGGTTTGCTTCCCTATGAACGTGAAGACGTGCTTCGGCGTCGTCGGGGTCTGGTCCACCTCCGCCGCGACGGCGAGCGGCGTCTCCTCCGCGCTCGCGGGCGCTGCCG
>Ga0181554_1002378_pt1 | contig 16729 bp, 16 predicted proteins | sample 011ome_16_FD_145602 | JGI IMG/M metagenome (GOLD analysis project Ga0181554, IMG submission 145602) | Coastal salt marsh microbial communities from the Groves Creek Marsh, Skidaway Island, Georgia - 011503CT metaG (spades assembly) | ecosystem: Environmental > Aquatic > Marine > Intertidal zone... | reverse complement strand
CGGGGCATACGACCGCAGAAGCCTGCACCGCTGCCGGGGGCACCTGGACCTGGACCGACGCTAACACCACCAACATCCCGTTCATCGTCTACACCACACAACAGACGATCAACGCGCCCGACGGCAGCGGCAAGACGCTGACGATTCAACCGGGCGTCTACATGAAGACGGCGAATATCCAGAAGGCGTTCATTGGCGATGCCGAGATCTATGGTGACCTGAAGTCCTATAGCTGGGCGGCGTCCGGTGGACCAACGACGTTCCCGTTCAACGGCTGGAAGCTGGACAAGGCATCCAATCTGGCACTGTATGGCGGGTCGTTTGCGCTGTACGACGAGTATGGCAACCCGGTTATCCAGGCAGGCAAGATCGAGTTCAACCAGTTCAAGCGGCTGATTGTGTCGGCCAGCTCAGAGCTGTTCACGATACCCAAACCACCGAATACGGCGATCACGCCGAGTACGATCACACTGAACGCGGTGTTGCAGAACATCAGTGGCACGGTGACGTGGTCGGTGACTTCCGGCACCTACGGGACTGCTCTCGGTACGGGCGTCCAGAAGATAATTGACCCGGCGCAGATGACGACGGCAACGGCGACGTTCAAAGCCTCCACCACGGTGGGCGGCGTGGTCTACGAGGACTACGTGACCCTGGCCAAGGTGCAGGACGGGTCGGACTCGCTGTGGCTATACCTGTCGAACGAGGCGCATCTGGTGCCTGCCGACGTGAACGGCAATGTGACGTCTTATGCTGGCGCTTCGACAGTCGCCAAGGTTTATCGAGGCGCGATTGAGGAAACCGGCTGGACTGTTTCCGCAGCCAGCTATACCGGCTTGAGTGGGGCGCCCGATGTGGTGGGCCAGACTGTAGGCTTTGCTGACGGCAGTCCATCCATGACGGCGGACATCGCGACTATCACTGTTCGAGCGGCAAAATCTGGGCAGACCCTCGACCGAATTTTTTCGGTGACGAAGGCAAAACAAGGCGCTGTTGGGCCGCAAGGGCCGCAAGGTGCGGCTGGGGCGCAAGGGAACTCGCTCTACACCTGGATCGCTTACGCGAACAACAGTACCGGGACTGTCGGGTTCACTACAGGCGCGTGGTCGGGGCAGACCTATATCGGCATCGCTAACAACAAGACTTCCCCAACGGAGTCGTCCGTCTCGACGGACTACACGTGGTCCTTGATGAAAGGAGACCAGGGTATTCCGGGTTCGCCCGGCGCAAATGGGCAGACGACCTACACCTGGTTTGCCTACGCGAATGGACCAAACGGTACGCCGGATTTCACCACAGGTAACTGGACCAACCAGACCTACATGGGAATCGCGGCTAACAAGACGACGGCGACAGAGTCTACCAATCCGGCGGATTACACGTGGTCAAAGATTCAAGGACCGACGGGGCCGACGGGGCCTGCAGGCACACGAGGATCTGTAAACGCTTACATTACGACGTTCTCAGCCGCCGCTGCGTGGGACGCAATCGTAGCCACCGCTGGAGTAGGCACGGTCCCCGTACCCGGAGATTGGGTCTGGACGCAAGCAGGGCAACGACATGCCTACACTACCGGAGGATACCCCGGTACGTGGACATCCGGTCAGTCGACGCAGTTCTCCGGCGCCGTCATCGTGGATGGAACACTGACGGCAAACAAACTCTACGCCGGGTCCATTGGTTCGTACCTCATTGAGCTTGGGGCTTACGACAACGACCCCAATGCGATTATCCAATCGAATGGATTCATATCTGGATCAAACGGCTGGCGCATCCGAGGCAACGGGGACGCCGAGTTCAACACTGTCATTGTGCGGGGTGGGGCGAACCTAAGCTCAAATGCCCTGGCCAAGACGGTCGTGGCAAACCCGCAGACGATCTATAACACGACAGAGGACGCGGGCACATGGCGAGTAAAAGGATCGTCCACTGTGGGTGGGTTAACGGATTACTTCATCGGCTTGAGACCGTCGAATGGTGCCAGCTGGCCCGCTTTCGGGGAAGAAGTCTTTTGGGTGCCTACGATTGACTCGTTGCCGTGGGCGGCTGGGCGGACGACCAACATCGTCGTGACGGCGACTTTCGAGGTGCCCGGCACTGGAGGCCTTACTGACGGCGTCATTTGTCAGTGCTATTGCAGCAAATACTTCAGCGGCGACACGTTCGGTGGCACGGGATACCAAGGCGCCTTCATTGATTCAACCGGTTCGGCTACCGGATCGTGGATTTGGAATGGCTCTCAGTATGTGAGTACGACCGTATTGCCCAACGAGATCTATGCGCGAAAGACCAACAGCGGGTGGATCAACGTCAATACGCAAATCTTCTCGGCGAGCGCCATTTACTCGTTAGCGATCCCGTCCAACTGGAACACGAATCCAGCAACAGCTGGCGCTACACCCTATCGGTTTTTCGTCTTCAGGATTCGCGCAAGGCATGACGGGCCGCATTCCACCGCTAACGACCGGCGTCCCTATTACAACCCTCGCGTCGTCATCCAAGCAACGGTGGAATGATGGATATCAGTGTTTACGACCCCGACTCGGGCGCCATTCTTTATTGGTCGACGTTGTCACAACGCGAGTTCCTGGGCGAAGAGGGTGTTTATCTGGAGGGACATATCCCCTCTGAGTTCTGCTACATCCTCAACGGCGAAGTCACCGAACGCCCCGCTTCCCCTGTGAGTCGCACCGACCTCACCCTGTTAGACGTGCCCACCGGCAGCAAGCTGCGGATTAACGGGGAGAGTTACGACGCGGCGGGCACGGTGGAGCTGGAGTTCCCCCTGAGCGGAACCTACTCACTCCGGGTGGAGTGCTTTCCCTTTCTGGACTGGACCGACGTGGTGACGGTATGAAGATTCGACATGTAAGGGACTACGCCGAAGCCCGCCGTGAGGACTACCCCGACATCGGTGATCAGCTTGATGCGATCTGGGCGGTGCTGAAAACCCAGAACCTGCCAAAGGAAACCCGCGACCTGCTGAATCGGATCGAGGCGACGAAGGGGAAGTACCCGAAGCCGTTCGACTCCGCTCACGACAAGCCCGGCAAAACGTAGGCTTGACACCGCTATAGTGCTAACATAACGACACAAGAAACGAGGGCTGACATGACGACGATTACGTTGACGCCGGAAGAAACTGCTGACGTGTTGTTTCTTTTGAAGGACCGGCCGGAACTGAAACCGCTGGCGGATCGAATCGCGGCGGCTTCGCCGGCATTGCCGGTGGCACCGGACCCCTCCGAGTCCCGTTTCAAACTGGGGGCGACCTCGTTGGCGCGGCTGAAAGGCGTCCACCCCGATCTGGTCAAGGTGGTGCATGAAGCCATCAAGCGCAGCCCGATCGACTTCACGGTGCTGGAAGGGCTCCGAACCAAGGAGCGCCAGAAACAACTGGTGGCCAAGGGCGCCAGCAAGACCATGAACAGCTACCACCTCACAGGCCACGCGGTGGATATCGCCCCGCTGGTCAACGGTCAGGTGACCTGGGATTGGAAGTATTACCACCAGCTCTCGCCGATTATCAAGCAGGTTGCCAAAGACCTTGGCGTGAACATCACCTGGGGCGGCGACTGGAAGACTTTCAAAGACGGCCCCCACTGGCAAATTCCGAAATGAGACCTAACCCGCACCGCGAAGCGTTTGAAATCATGATCGCATCCGGCGTCGTCTGTATCGGCGTCTTCGTTTTTCTGGCCTTTGTACTGGCCTTCAGGGAGATTTGAGATGGTTGACAGAATTGGTATTGCACTGAGCGAGGCTTCCACTTGGCGCGGGATCATCATGCTGCTGATGGCCGCAGGGATTCAGGTTGACCCGGCACAGCAGACGGCGATTATTCAGGCCGGATTGTCTATCGTCGGTTTGATCAGTGTGTTCTTCAAGCGTAACCCGGCACCCATCAAATGAGCGGGCCAGACCATCTGGAGGTCGTCGATACCTCCGACAAGCTGACCAAGGACGAGGTGAAGGAACTGAAGGCGTTGGCGCAGATGTCACGTACTGCAAAATGGATCATGGCGGGGTTGATTGGATTCATTAGCTTGTTCGGGATGGACAAGATCGGCGCTCTGCTGGACCACAAGTGATTGAGCGCATCCTGACCTTGTTGGCCTTGCTGACCCTGACCGTCGCGGCGGGCGCTGTCGCGGCCTTTGTCGGCGTGGCGGCTTATACCTACTCAACCCAACATTGTTACTGATGGACACCTTGGTACTCAAAGATATTCGTGAGGTCTGGGACGAGATCCGCCCTGGGCTGGAACAGGTACGACAAAAAACCGAAGCGCCCTGGCGGGCGGAGGATGTCTATGCAAGCTGTGTGGTGGGTGCGGCGTTCCTCTATGCCGGGGAGCCGGGGTTTGTCATCTGCCAGCCGGACCAGAACAAGCTCACCGGACAAGGGGAGCTACTGGTTTGGGTTGCTTTTTCTGTTGATCGTGACAGCGTTGAACGCTTCCAGCCTGCGGTGGATGCCCTCGCCCGGGAGAATGGATTCAGCAAGCTGACGATGTGGAGCAACCGACCCGGCTGGCAGAAACACCACGGCTGGAAGCAGGTCGCTGCTGTCTACGAGAGGACACTATGACCCTGGCGGCCGCCGCCATTTACCTGGTGTTGGGTGCCGATCCGTTGGTGGCGACGGTATTGGGCCTGCTGACGGTGTCGTTCATCAACTTCGTGGAGATGTGGGGTGATTGATTTCATGATCGTCGGCCTCCCACGTTCCGGCACGGCCTGGCTGGCCAACTGGTTCACCACCGAGCGCAGCATCTGCTGGCACGAACCGCTGTGGACTCGCCCCCTGGTCGAGCTGGACGCCATGAAAGGCGCTGGCCTGTTCGGGATTGCCGACACCATGCTGGTCATGATGGATGCCGACGAGCTGAATAAGCACCCGGCGAAGAAGCTGATCGTCCACCGCGAACTGGGTGAGGTGAACAAGTCCCTGGTCAAGGCCGGCCTGCCGGGCGCCATGCGCGACGAGCACAAGTGGAAGCTGGACGAGATCGGTGGCTACCACATCACCTTCCATGACCTGTTCAATGTCGAGCGTTTCCGCCCAGCGGCGGAGTGGCTGTTGCCAATCCCTTTCGACGCGGCTCGCTATTCGCTACTCAAGAATCTGAATATCCAGAACGCGCAGGCGATCAAGGAGGCGAAGGCGGCCCTGCTGGAGATGCAGGATGAATAGTTTTCTCCCTCTCGGATCGATCAATGTGCTCCCGGCATTGTTGCAGCTGAAGCAGAATCCGGATCTCTGGGACCGCTACACCGAACGCGCCAACGCCTACGGTCCGCACCAGGGGGTGTCAGATATCTGGGTGCGCTACAGGGACCGGGCAGAGTTCAACGGCAGCTGGGCTGATTTCTGCATTGAGCCACACGAAGCGGTCTGGTACCCCGAGGCGGATTGTTTGCCGGCGGTGAAGGATATCTGTTTCGAGCTGATGCACTGGGTCCGAGGCGAGCGCCTGGGTGGCGTGATCATCACGCGCATTCCTCCCGGCGGCAAGGTCGACCCGCATATCGATGGCGGCTTCAACGCCTGCTACTACAACTGCAAGGTGATGGTGACCTTGGAGGGCCATCCTGATCAGGCGCTTTATTTTGAAGAAGGCGGCTACTCGGCCCAGCCGGGCGAGTGCGTCTGGTTCAACAACCGCAGGACCCACTGGGTGACGAATGACTCCCCGGTGGACCGAATTTCATTAGTGGTCTGCATAAAGACCGAAAGGAGGATGTTATGCCATTCGCAGCTATAGGCGGTGCGATTTCAGCCGGCGTCGCGGCCGTAGGTGGGGTTGGTTCAGCAGCCTCTCTTGCTATGGGAGCGGCAGGCCTAGGCATGTCAGCTGCAGGAGCGGCCGGCGCATTTAGTGGCAAGGTCAGCTCATCCGGCCCAACACCACAGGAGATCGAAGCCGCCCGGCAGTCGCAACTGGTCTATGAGCAGGGTAAGCGATGGCAGTCTCAGCTGGATCCGCTGTACCTGAAGCGACTGGATCAAAATCTTGAGCAGCTTTATGGCCACGCGAACCAGCTGGGCGTGTTGCAAAAAGACCTGAACAAAATGAACAAGGGCAGTCAGTACGCAGCTGCCGGTGACCGGGCTGTCAATCAGGTGTGGGCCAATACTCCTGCCATGCAGGATCAGTTGGCGGCAGCCTCTCAAGGCTCCGGCGGACCTGGCTCAGGACGCGCCATGAGCGCCATGATGGGAGGCGCCGCTCAACTTGACCGGAGTATTCGGGCTGGCAATGCCGGCGGACGACTCGGTCACCTCGGAGAATACACGCAGCGCCGCGGTCAGTTTGGTGGCGCACTACAAAATTACGGGCAGCGACTGAATTCAGTGGCCAGTGAAACCCAAGGTCTGTTCGGCGATTACAGCCAGCGCGTTCAAGCTGGGTTGGGGATGATGACGGGCGGTGGGCAGGCGGCTCAACAGGCCCAACAAAATCGCATCAGCATGCAGGTTCAAGACAACATGGCCCGCAATCAAGCGATGGGCCAGATCGGTGGATCCATGATGGGTCTTGGCATGGGCATGTACGGCCAGATGAATAAGTAGGAGACAAGCATGGGTATGGGTGGTGGGGCTTCAGGCCCAAATCCGATGGAAGTCGCGCAGAACTATTACCGGAACAACCCGGGCGCGTCGATGGAAGAATTGCAAGCAGTGGGGGGCGGCATGTCCCCATTGGCCTATCGGCAGGGGCTGATCGGCAAGGACATGATCAACCAGAATTCACCGATGGCGGAGGCGATGTTTCAGCGAACGCTGAATATGGAAAAGCAGGCCAATGCCTTTAATCAGCGCATGGGTCAATACGTTCAGGGCCAGCGTGACTGGGCGAATGGCGGAATGCTTAACGCCGGGCTCGGCCAGGTTAGGAAAGGGCTCAATGCGGGCCAAGGGATTGCCGAGGGTGCTGCCAACCGCAGCATGTCACGGTTTGGCGTCAATATGTCGCCCGAGGCGCAGGCACAGATGGACCAGCAGATGGCCATGAATAAAGCGTCGATCCAGGTCGGTGTGATGAACCAGGCGCGGTTGGGACTTTCCACTGCGGCACGGGATATGCGTTTCAATTTAGGGTGATGCCATGAGCAATCTCGGATTTAATTACGGTGCTATGGGGCTGAGAAATCTGGCCGCGCTGGCGGACACGGAAGCAGAGCGCCGTAAGTTTGAGCAGGAGATGCGCGCGCTGAATGCCAAGGCCGAGGGTAAGGCGATCGGTTCGTTGGTGGGCTCGGTCCTGGGTGCCGGCAAGGGGCTCTACGACGACTACCAGCAAGGCGAGAAAGACGCGGACGCCGCGCGCGGCGAGCAGTCGCGGAAAGAGTATGGCGTGCTGACGGACACCAACAAGCCGGCAATGGGCCGAGTACGGGAAGTGTATGGCGACGAAGTGGCCGACGTGGTGGCAGAACGATCCCAACTACCCGTGGGGCTACGCCAGACCATGAAGGACAAAGGGATGCTTCGGGGCGCCGGGGCGATGCACCGCGAAATGGCCGACGCTGTTTCCTATGAGCCCCGCGTCAGCCAGACCGGCAATCTTCTCGGCGGCAAGGACACTCAGCTTGTCTCCAACGACCCCTGGCGGGACTTCCTGGCTTCGCGGCAGTTCCTGAACCCATTCATCTCGAAGGACTAAGATCATGGCATATGGTGGATTAGGTTTTGCGGCGGCAATGGATGCGTTGCCAGCAGCGTTCAATTTCGGCAAGAGCCTGGTTGGGCAGGACGATGCGTCGCTGGATCGGGCGCTGAGGGAAAAGGCGATGGTCGCCGACGCGGCCCTGAAGGACCGACAACTGCGGGACAGTGCGATCTATCAGCAGGGGCAACTGGACGCGCAGCGGGTGCAGAACGCAAACCAGCGGTTCGGCCTGGAGTCCACCAAGAAGCACTACGATGATCTGGTCGAGCTGCAGGATTACAGCAATCAGACGACTCGGCAGCATTACGAGAACGCCAACGATATCCAGAAGCGCGAACTGGGGCTGAAGGCGAGTGAGATCCCCTACATCAACCGATTGCGTGAGGCGCAGATCAACACGGCAAGAGGTGTCGAAGACCGAGCTAACCGCGGGTTCGAGACGGAGCAAGCCTATCGCCGAGGATTGACGCGGCAAGCCGAGGCCGGCGCAGGCGGACTGGAAATGGAAACCCGGCAGGCCAAGGAGATGGACGACGAGCGGCGGGATATCCAGACGTTCCTCGACAACCCCTATGCCTTGCCGCCGGAGAAGCAGCGGCGGATTGCGACGGAGCTGGGGTTCAGTACCCACCCGGATGCGGGCCGCGCAGCCGGCCTGTTCGACAAGGCGGTGGCCGAGTACCAGAAGACCGGCAAGAAGGACCTGTTCAATGACGATCTTCGCAAGGCCCTCGGTGGGCCGATGCAGGCGCTGATTGATCAGAACACCAATGCCGACCCCGGCACCTACGTCTTCGACGGCCTTGAGACAGGTGACGGTGGCGTCAAGGTGAAGCTGCGGCTGAACCCGGAACTGTCCGGCAAGTCGCCGGCAGGGACGGAACACTATCAGCAACTCTACATCACCGACGGTCGGGCGCCGATGGCCGAAGGCGGCAAGGCTTCCGTGTTCGCTCCGCAGGATATTCACCAGTTGCTGGGCGGCTTGCGCTCCGGCGCTGACTGGCAGAAGTCCAACCCTGAACTGGCCTCGGCGGCCCAGGACGCGCTCGCCGCTCGCAGCGGCGCCAAGAACTACTCGGACTACGTCAAGAACCAGATGATGATCCTGGAGTCCCGCCTGCAAGGTGCAGGCAACCGCGCCGGGTACGACCAGAAGATGGTGGAGTATGGGGACAAGCTGCGGGACGCGACGGAGAAAGATGTGATCCGGGCTATCGACGACATGTCGGGCTTCGATGCGGCCAAGTACACCAATGGCGGGGACGGTGACCGAACCGGGCAGGCGGCGATCCAGGACATCATGCAGAAGCGCCAGCGGGTCATTGACGAATACCGTAGGCGAGTAAACGGGATGCCACCGGATATGTTGCGCAGGACTACGCCGGGCGAATTGCTGAACCAACCAAGCATGCGGGACTTATTGGACGATTTCCGCCGCTCGGTGGTCAACCCCGGGACAGAACCCTACGCACCGTCATCGCAGACGGGCGCCATCAATAACCCTCGCTCCGGTCGCGGTGGAGTCTCTGGTGCTGCCGGGGGTCAGCCAAGCCCTTTTCCCCAACGGCCCTGACGGGCGGTAACTCTTACGGGGTGTTGCAGGCGCACTTGCTGCGGGGTAAATCCGCTGATCACGTGACGCATTTGCGCGGGGCCTTCGGGGAGCGACTGGCGGCCATGTTGCAGGATGCCCCAGGTCCGGTGTCTATCTATTCGGGGTACCGCTCACCGGCCCGGCAGGCACAGATCTTCGCGGGGAGCGACCACAGCGGGCATCGGGTGGCACACCCAGGGCACTCTAACCACAATCATGGATTAGCGGCCGATCTGAAATATGCTTCCCCCGAAGTCAAGCGCTGGGTCCACCAGAATGCTGCTCGTTATGGGTTGGCTTTCCGTATGCCGTGGGAACCGTGGCACATCGAACCCGCTGGCGCAGGACCTGATGCAAGGAATTGGGGTATTTAGCCTTATACTATCTACAGGTTGACACAAGGAATTCTGATGGCGCAACAAGACGATCCCTACGCTTATTTCAATCGCCCACTGGACGACTCAACCGGCGGAAGCGGGGGGGAGGACGCGCAGCTCTACTCGTCTTATGAACCGCCGCGCATGGAGCCGCCTCCGGCGGACCGGGGTTTCGTCGACCGCATCACCAGCAATTACGATCCGATCATCGAGCGCGCGGCGCAGGTACAGGGGGTAGACCCCCGCCTTCTGAAAGGGCTCATCGACGCGGAGAGTACCCGCAATCCGAACGCGGTCAGCTCCAAGGGGGCGCGTGGCCTGGGGCAGATCATGCCGGCGACGGCGGCGCTGTATGGCGTCAAGGACCCCGCGCTGCTGGACGACCCGGAAACCAACATCAATCTGTCGGCGCGCATCCTGGCGGACTCGCTGGACTGGGCCAAGGGCGACACCCGACTGGCTCTGCGTCACTACAACGGCGGGCCGAACACCAAGATCTGGGGTAAGGAAAACGAAGCCTATCCGGATCGGGTGTTGTCCCGGGCCATGCGCTACAACGCGCCGGACGAGTGGGATTCTGCTCGCGGTTTCCGTGAAGGGTTGGTGGGGACGGCGGCCGATTGGTATGGCGAGAGCGCGCGCAAGAACCTCCGTGCCGGCAATGTTGACGCGGCAACCCAGGATCTGTTGCAGAGCTATGCCGGCCAGCAGTACATCAGCGACCATGCCAAGCCACAGGACCAGCTCTCGGAGATGGAGGGTCTCGGTGACCTGACCACTTCGGCCATGCACAGCATCGGCTCGGGCGTCGGCACCTCTTTACCGGCGCTCGGCTATGCCGGCATGGGGGCGGCAGCGGGTTCTGTGCTCGGCCCGCTCGGTGCGATCGGTGGCGGTATCGCGGGCGGTGCTTATGGTCTGATGCACCAGATGTCGGGCAACACCCTGCGCGGTGCGGTCGATGAGATCCTGAACGGGACGCCGGCCACCGAAGAGAATGTCCGGGCGGCGCTGGCCAAGCTGAAGCCGGAGGACCTGAGCCGGATCGAGAACACCGGCATGTTGCGCGGCGGCCTGGAACTGATCCCGGAGATTGCCACGGGCGGTCTGGCAAAGATTCTGCCGGTGGGCAAGGCGGTCGACCTGTTGTCGAAGCCGGTCCAGAAAGTATTGGGCGCGGGCGCGATCGGCGCGGCTCAGGAAATGGCGGACGTTCCACTGGAAGCCTATGGCACCCGGGGGGACTACACCGGCAAGGATCTGATCAACGCGGCGGGCGCGGGTTTCTTTGGTGAGGGCGGCATCGTCGCCGGGTCCAATCCCCGGGGTGTCGGCGCGCAGATCCGTGGGCTGACCAATGAGAACTACCGCCCGCAGTACATGCCCTATGCTCAGGGTGAATACGCTCAGGGCAACGAGCCGCTGACGCGCCGCGAGTACGCTCGCCAGTATTACGATGATCGCGGCCTGCGGGAAAAGACCCGGGTGGCGATGGACGCCCAGCAAACCTACGATGCGATGCCGAGCGCCGAGGAACTGGCGGCGCAAGATGCGATGGCCCAGCAAGCCGCCGAACAGGCGCAGCGTGCGGCCGAACCCCCTCCCCTGCCGACCTTCAAGGAGCTGAAGGCGCAGATGGACGCCGAGTACCAGGCCGCTGCCAAGGCGGCGCAACCGCCGAAGGTGGCTCAGGAGGATCTCGACAACGCGGTCGAGCAGTACCTGATGGATAACCCCGAGGCCGAGGCGGTACCGGCGTACCTGAATGATCTGAAGACCTTCCGTCGCTATCAGGCGGACCTGAACAAGTCAAAGAACCAGAAGCCGAAGGCGCCGACCAATCAGGATGTCTATGCCAGGCTGAAGCAACTCCGCAAGGAGCGCCAGCTCAGTCAGGAGTCCGGACCCTGGGTCCGCAAGGGCGACAACCAGCTCGACATGTTTGGCGAGAAGTACGGCAGAGGCACGGCGCCGCCGGCCGCCGCCCCCGAGGGGGTGGAAGAACCCACGGCCGAGGTCGACCCGCGCCAGATGGAACTGGATTATGGCCGCAGCGGCTACGAAGGTCAGCGGTTGCTGACCCGGTCCGGCGACATCTTTGCCGGTCAGGAGCCCGAGCAGGGCACCGACGGTCAGTTGGATATGTTCGGTGGCCGTGGCCCCGAGGTGACTCCGGAAGATGTCGCCGCCGTGGAGGACACCTCGGTGGATCCCCGCCAGGAGAGCCTGCGGTTCCCGGCCAATGATGCGGCCAGCGGCCGTCGGTTCGACGCGGCCTTCAATCAGGCAGAACGCGAAGCGGCCCGGCAGAAGGCCCGCGATGAGGAAGCGGCGGGTAATGTCACCCGTCAGCGGAATGTCGCTACGGCGCAGGCGCGTCAGGAAGTGGCTGGTCAGTCGGTGCCTGCTGAAGAAAGTCCCGATCTGGGACTGAAGCGCCGCCAGATCCGCGCATTGAACAAGGCCGAGGTAGCCGCTGCCGAACAGGCCGCCAAGGCCGAAGAAGCCAAGGCCGCCGCCCGCGAGACCTTTGTCAGCGAAGCCAATGCGGCCATCGGGCCGGACGCCACGGGTAATCCGCAGATTCGCCCTGACGACATCCTCAATGAAGACGGGCGGCTATTCCCCAAGTCACGGCGCGGTCGTGCCGGCAAGGGCCTGGAGTTCGTGGATATCACGGACAGCAACGGGGCGGTCGTCGGTCGGGTAAAGCGGGCCAAGGCTGCGGTGGCAGAAGACGTCGGACCCAATGCCGACCAGATCATCGCGCAGAAGCTGGCCGAGCAGGAGAACCTGCTGGCGGAGAAGGACGCGAAGAAAGCCAAGCCGAAGGCAAAGAAAGCCCAGGCTGAACCGGCCCCTGCGGCCGTCGCCGAAACCACGGACGCGGATGTCGATGCGCTGATCAAGAAGATCGAGAGCATCGAGGCCAAGCAGCCGGCAGCGAAAGGCCCGGCGAAAGCCGAGCCGGTGGACATGCTGTCGGATGAGGAGATCCTGCGGACGGCCGATCAGGAATATGCGTCGATAGACGGGATGGATGAGACGGACGAACTGGATTTCGGAGACGACCGGATCGAGCGGTGGGATGCGGGGGACACGGAGTTCTTCTCGGTCAAGCCGGGCAAGCCTGCTCGCGGCGTGCGTCGCTCGGTGGCAGATACCGCCGTTGCGCCTTTCATGGCGCTGGCGCAAACTCTGGGGATTCAAGTCAAGGTTTTCGACAATGCCCAACAAGCCCTCGGACCCAACGCCAACGTCCCCGCCGGAACCAAGGGAGCCTATTGGCCCAAGTCCCGAATCGTCGGAGTATTTGCCGATGCCGCTGATTCTGTGTCGGACATCGAGACCACACTCGTTCACGAAATCTTCGGCCACTTCGGACTCAATACTTTCTCGCCTGCTGACAAGCGTGCGTTCCTGGAACGCATCGCGCAAAGCAAGGATGTAGGTAGCCTCAAGGCGGCGTTTGCCGAAGTCGCCCGGGATCAGCCCGACCTGGTCGGCGACGATCTCAAGATGGCCGAGGAAGTCTTCGCCCGCGCCTCCGAAAGCATAGACAGCCCACTTTGGCGGCAAGCCTGGAACCAGATCCGGGCGGCACTGACGCGCCTGCTTCGCGGATTGGGCCTCGTCAAGGGGCAGATGAGCGAGGCGGAACTGCGGGTGATGGCGCAACGGATCGCTGATGGTATTCGCAAAGGCCAACGCCAGCAGCAGAATTTCCCCGCGTCGGACGCCGCTCAGTTCCGCAACGTCAAGGACTCCTTCGAGAGCTTCGTCGACAACCAGGTCAAGCCGGGCGCACAGGGTCGCTGGGACTGGGCCAATGGGTTGGTGAAGGATCTGGTGGTGTCGCTGAATGACATCGCTTACCTGGCTCGCTGGCGCTCCGATCTGAAGTCGCTGCAGAAGATCCATCAGTCCGAGATGGCGATGCAGAAGTCGTACAACAAGATGGCCGACTCGGTGATGGCGGAGGTGGATAACATCCGTGCCCTGCCCCGCGAGGTTCAGCGTCGCTTGTATTCGCTCATGCTGGATGCGACCCGCACCCGGATCCATCCGGACCAGCCTTTCAATGCGGCGGTCAACAGCCATCTGAAGGAGGCGGACAAGCCGGCTTACGATACGCTGCGCCAGCAGTTCGAGGCGCTTCGTCGGGCCAGCCCGACGGCGATCAAGGCGTTTGCCGATGTCCGCGACAGCTTCGAGTCCATGCACGAGCAGCGGAAGCAGGCGCTCTACAAGCTGGCGGACCGGATCATGACGCCGAGGAAGGCGGCCGAGGTGAAGCAGACGATCAAGGCGCTGACCACTCAGTCTCCTGGCCCCTACTTCCCGCTGGTGCGCTTCGGCTCTCACGTGGCGGTATGGAAGTCGGCGGACTATCTGGAAGCCGAGGCGCAGAAGGATACGCTGGCGCTGGGCCGTCTGAAGCAGGACCCGACACACTATCAGGTGGCGTTCGAGGATTCCCAGGATGCGGCGTGGCGTCAGGTCCGTGCGTGGCGTGAAGCGGCCGGGGATACCCGCACCGATGCCAAGAGTGGTTATGCCGCCGAGCGCAACGATTACCTGAGCTCGGTCAATCAGTCGCTGACCCCCTTGCTGCAGAAGATGCAGGAGTCGATCGAGGTGTCGATGTCGGGGGCGACCAAGAAGGATATCAATGAGGCCAAGGACGCCCTGGCGGTGACGTTCTTCTCGTCGTTGCCGGATACCAGCATCTTCATGAACTCGCTGAAACGCGAGAACGTGTCGGGCGTCAAGCCGGAACAGATGTTGCAGGCGATCGCCCGGCATGGCGGGTCGCAGGCGTTCCATATCTCCCGACTTGAACACGCTTCGGACATTCAGGCGGCGCTGGAGGAACTCCGCGACGAGGATATCCAGGCGATGAACAAGGGGGAGAAATACTCCGTCTACGGTACGGTGGCGCGCGGGCTGAACGGGATGTTCAATCAGGACCCGACGACGGGCTGGGGCTCGGTCGGCCGCTCGGTGGCGAATACCGGGATGGGCGTCCTGTACTACAGCCGGCTGGCCTTGAACCCGGCGTTCTGGGTGACCAGTGCGATGTCGCCCGGGGTGATCTCCATGCCGTACATGACGGCGCGCCACAAGATTCCGGCCACCTACCGGGCCTGGGGCGAGGCGATGAAGGATGCGGTCAAGGTGCTGACGCCGAAGTCGGTGAATGACTACATGCGCTTCTCCTTCGGCGAGCAGATCGAGAAGGCCGGTTTCTCCAGGGGTGAGGCAGCCATGCTGCAAGCGGTGGCGGACGCCGGCGGAATTGACCAGAGCCAGATCCGTGAGCTGAACGATATCGCCCGCAACAACATCGGCATGGTGGATGACGCCAAACGATTCATGGCAGGGATGGCGCACCGCGCCGAGGTGATGTCCCGCTTGTCGACGGCCCTCGCCGCCTATCGACTGGAGATGAAGAAGAACGGGGGCGATCAGGACGCGGCGACGAAGTACGCCATCGAGGTGGTGGACAACACGCTGATCAACTACACCCACGCGCACACGCCGTTCATTCTGCGGAACGTGGGGCCGACCCAGAAGGTGCTGATGCAGTTCGCTCGTTACCAGATCGGTATGGGCCAGCTGATCCTCCACAACTTCCGCGAAGCCTTCGGTGAGAAGGTGGGCGCCAAGCCGGTGTCGCCGGAAGTCCGTGAGGACGCCCGCAAGAAGTTCTATGCCCTGCTGACGGCGCACTCCCTGGCGACGGGGACCAGCGGCCTGTTCGGTCTGAGCTTGCTGAACTTCGCCCTGCAGGGGGCGCTGTCGATGTTCTACCCGGACGACGATGAGCCGGATCTGGAACAGAAGACCCGCGAGATGTTGGACGCGGCCCTCGGCAAGTCACTCAGCACCGTGGTCAGAAAGGGTCTGCCGGCCGCTGCCGGGCTCGATCTCTCCGGGCGCATGGGTTTGCAGGATATGCTGAATGTTCGCCGCGACAATCCGTTCTCCGGCGACCGCCACAAGATGAAGGAGAACGCGGTGAACGCCATCCCGGCCCTGAGCCACGCCATCGACTGGATGAGCTGGGCGAAGGATCCGAAGACCAAGACGTTCCCGGTGGCGTTCATCTCCAACATCGCCAAGGGGGCGGACCTCTACACCAACGGCATGACCAACACGCACGGGGTGGTGAAGAAGGGCGCCGAGGATTACAGCTTTGGGGACGTGCTGCTGCAGGGCATGGGCTTTACCCCGACCGAGTCCACCGAAGCCTACGCCCGACAGGATGCGGATCGCCGCAGCAAGGAAGCCACCGGCACCACCCGGCAGGCTCTGCTCGATGATCTCTATTCGGCCATGCGGAGCAAGGACAAGGCCCGGATCGCCAGCGTCCGCGAGCAGATCAAGGCGTTCAGCGACCGCCACAAGGGCGACAAGAAGGCCGCGATCACCCAGGCTACCATCGACAAGTCCTTCCAGCAGCGCAAGAAGCGCGAGCAGGGAATGGATGACTACGGCATCGCGCCATAACACTGAGGACTACCATGTCATTACTGAAAGACCTGAACCGCCACCTCCCCCTGGAGATCAGCGCGCACACCCGTTACAACGGCCACGCGCAGCTGCTTAAATACTGGGGCTACAGCAAACTGGCCGAGCGGTACACCGAGGCGGCGTCGGAAGAAATGGGCCACGCCAATCAGGTGATGTTCCGTATCCAGCAGCTGGGTGGGATGCCGGACTATCTCCCCGAGCTGGAGTCCTCGCCGGTGAAGGCGCGCAATATCCAGCAGATGCTGGAGTCTGACCTGGCGGTGGAGCAGAAGGTATTGGACTCGCTGACCCGAGTGGCCTGCGCGGCGGCGCATGAGTCTGGAGAGGATTGGGAAACCCACCACATCTGCCAGCACCTGATCGCCGACACCGAAGCGGACATCACCTGGTACTCGCAGCAGCTCGAACTGATCGACGAGATCGGCTTGCAGAACTGGCTACAGGCACAACTTTGATACAGTTCTGACTCCCCACAAAACTCCCCACGATTCTCCGAGGGCCGCTCATATCAAGGAGTTTGGGTGCCGACCTCCGGCACCACTT
>Ga0181554_1002374_pt1 | contig 16755 bp, 16 predicted proteins | sample 011ome_16_FD_145602 | JGI IMG/M metagenome (GOLD analysis project Ga0181554, IMG submission 145602) | Coastal salt marsh microbial communities from the Groves Creek Marsh, Skidaway Island, Georgia - 011503CT metaG (spades assembly) | ecosystem: Environmental > Aquatic > Marine > Intertidal zone... | reverse complement strand
GAGCCATTCTCATGATAGGTCTCGTCCTCGTCGGTATCGGCAACGCCTCAACCGCGTGGGGCGCGCAGCTCGGGGCCTGGTCGCTCGTGATGGTTGGAATGCTCGTGCTCGGCAGTGGCGGCGGCCTCCTGAACGGCGAGACCCAGAAGGCCATCATGAGCGTCGTCCCGCGAGAGCGAGCCGGAATGGCCTCAGGGATCAGCACCACGTCTCGCTTCTCAGGGATCCTGCTGGGCTTTGCTTTGCTCAGCGGCGTGCTTGCGACGGCGGTCCGTGGTCGGTTGTTGGATCCGGATTGTGGCACATCATGCACGTCGAGGTCCGCCTTCGCCGACGCGGTCATCGCAGGCGATCTCCCGCAAGCGGTTGCTGGACTGACAGCACACGCTCGCGAACTCGCGATTGAGCACGCGCGGACAGCCTTCTCATTTGGCTTTTCCATCGCGCTTCTGACCGCAGCCGTGTTCGCGCTCGTCTCTTCGTTCTTCGTCTATCGCCTGATGCGTACCCGTTAGGTGGCCGTGGGCCTCGGCAACCGCCGAGGCTGCCGCTTCATAGCCTCGACGCACGCGGTCGGAGCAGGTTATCCTCCGCCAAATCGAGTCCGTGATAATGGCCAGCCCGACCACGGCCGCGAGACAGGCTTTCGCTCAGGGCAAAGAAGGTGCTGTGATGATGGTGCGGGCGGTCGGACTCGAACCGACATATCCGTAAGGACGGCGGATTTTGAATCCGCTGCGTCTACCAATTCCGCCACGCCCGCACATTGCCGCCGATTCTATCCTCCGCGCTCTGCACCTATTCTGCACCTAGCGCTTTTTGAGGTTTTCTCGACCGCTTTTCTCCTACCTCGGTAACCCTCTGACTTGTAACAACTTTTCAACTCGTCGCGATATTCTGTCGCATGGTAGACAAACCCCGTTTTGAGTCCGCTGCGTCTACCGTTTCGCCACGCCCGCACGGGCCACTCCGGCAATCTGACGGCGTCGATTCCGAATAGTTTGCCGCCCTTGCGCCGTCAACCGCAAAGGGCGAGAAGCTTGCGGCATGATTCGGATCACCGACTCACTCGCCATCGACGAGGACGACATCCTCTGGAGCTTCTCGCGGGCCTCCGGCCCCGGCGGCCAGAACGTCAACAAGGTGTCCACCGCCGCCGAACTCCGCTTCGACGTGGCGAAGGCCTTCCTGCCCGATGACCTTAAGATCAGGCTGCGCACGCTGGCCGGCCGCCAGCTGACGCAGGATGGCGTGCTGGTCATCACCGCGCAGGAAACCCGCTCGCAGGAGCGCAACCGCGAGATTGCCCTGCAGAAGCTGATCGACCTTCTGCGCAAGGCGTCCCACCGGCCGAAACGCCGCATTGCCACCAAGCCCACGCGCGCCTCCAAGACGCGGCGGCTCGACGCAAAATCGAAACACGCCGAAACCAAGAAGCTGCGCCACAAGCGCCCGGACATGGACTGAGCACATGCTGAGACGCCTCTATGACTGGACGCTGGCGCTGGCCGCGCGCGAGACCGCCGAGATCTGGCTGGCGGTGATCGCCTTCGTGGAAAGCTCCGTGTTCCTTGTTCCGGCGGATGTGCTGTTCCTGCCCATGGCGCTGGCCAAGCCGCAGCGCGCCTACCGCTTCGCCCTCATCGCGACACTCGCCTCCACGCTGGGCGGCATCGCGGGCTATGCGCTGGGGCTTCTGGCCTTTCACGCACTGGCGGAACCGGTGCTGACCTTCTACGGCAAGCTCGACGATTTCGAACGGCTGCGCCAATGCGCGGGCGAGGATACGCTGATGCTGTTGCTCGTGACCTCGGGGCTCTCGCATCTGCCGCCCATCAAGGTGGTGACGATCCTCGCCGGGGTGGCGCAGATCAGCTTCGCCTTCTTCGTGCTCTCCTGCATCATCGCGCGGGGCGCTCGCTTCTACGCGCTGGCCTGGGCGCTTCGCCGCTATGGCGAGCCGATCCGCGGTTTCATCGAGCGGCGCCTGGGCCTGCTCGCCGCGATTGTGGCGGGGCTCGCCATCCTGCTCTATGTGCTCGTCAAGTACACACCGATCGCCGGAAGCATGACGACATGTTGATGAGCCTCGACCCGCGCCGCGCCGCGTTCCTGATCTTCGCTGTGGCGCTGGCCACGATCCTGGGCGCGTGGGTCTTCGAATATTTCGGCTATGCGCCCTGCGAGCTCTGCCTCATGCAGCGCTGGGCCTATTACGCCGGCATCCCCCTGGCGCTGGCCACCGCGCTGGCGGCACCGGCAAGCCCCGGCCTCGCCAAATCCGGCCTCGTGCTGCTGGCGCTTCTGTGGCTCGGCAGCATGGTGTTCGGCATCTATCATTCGGGCGTGGAGTGGAAATGGTGGCCGGGCCCCAGCACCTGCGGAAGCCAGGCCGGTTTCGCAGGGGGCCTTCCCGATCTCTCCAACCCCGTCATCCTGTGCGACACACCGGCCATCCGTATCCTCGGCCTGTCGCTGGCGGGCTGGAACGCGGTGATCTCGCTGGCGCTGGCGCTGGTGGCGCTGGCTGGGCTTCGCGCTCAGGGGTCGAGCTCGGTATCCCAGTAGAGATAATCCTGCCAGCTCTCATGCAGGTAATTGGGCGGGAAGTAGCGTCCGTTGCGATGCAGCTGGGCCACGCTGGGCCGCACCGGCTTCTGGGCGGGAAACATGTGTATCTGCTGGGGCAGATAGCCGCCCTTCATCAAATTGCAGGGAGAGCACGCCGCCACCACGTTTTCCCAGGTGGTCTGGCCGCCTTTCGATCGCGGGATGACGTGGTCAAAGGTCAGGTCATCATGGCCGCCGCAATACTGGCAGGTGAAGCGATCGCGCAGGAAGACGTTGAAGCGGGTGAAGGCGGGGGTGCGGCTGGGCTTCACATAGGTCTTGAGGGATACGACGCTCGGCAGGCGGAATTCGAAGCTGGGGCTGCGGACCACCTGGTCATATTCGGAGACGATGTTCACGCGGTCGAGGAAGACGGCCTTGATGGTATCCTGCCAGCTCCAGAGAGACAAAGGATAATAGCTCAACGGGCGGAAATCCGCGTTGAGAACCAGGGCTGGACAGGCTTCCGGCGCAACCGGCGCGAATTGCAAGCACACCTCACGGGTTCGTGTTGCTGGGAGGATACTATATCTCGTGTGGCAATCCTGTGAAGGCCCTTCGTCAGGCTTGGGACAAGCCCTTCAGACCCCGGTAATGGCTCCACAGCAGCAGTGCCGCCGCCCCCCGCCGGGGCCGCCATGGGTCTGCAAGCCGGGTCAAGCCGGCGCTGCCCGGCACGGACTCGAGTGAAAACAGGTCAAAGGCCGCCTTCTGCAGCGCGAGGTCGGCCGCGGGCCAGGCATCGGCCGCTCGGCAGGCGGTGAACAGATAGACATGCGCCGTCCACGGACCGATGCCGGGGATGGCAGTCAGCCGGCGGAGCTGTTCCTCCTGCGGAAGGCCATCCTCGTAACCCCCCTCGGCAAAGGGGCGGGCCGCCGCGTGGAATGTCCGCGCCTTGGCGGTGGAGAGGCCGAGCGCCTTGAGGTTCTCCTGCGGAAGGGCCAGAACGGCTTCCGCCTCGATAAGGGGAAGAGCCGCCTCGATCCGTGCCCAGATCGCCGCGCCTGCCTTCAGTGAAATGAGCTGGTCCGTCACGATGCGAAGCAGGCTGCCAAGCCCCGGCTGCACCTGCCGCAGCGAGGGAAGCCCATGGCGTGCCACCACCGTGGCAAAGCGCGGCTCGACAGCCACCAGCCATGCCACGGCGGCCTCCAGATCGCGTTCCGTGTCCAGCCGCTCCATGGCCCTGTTTGACCTTTGCCGCATTTGCCCGCAAGAGCGGTGCCATGAGCCGACCCGTTTTCCGCTTCGCCCCGAGCCCCAACGGCTTCCTGCATCTGGGCCATGCCTATTCGGCGCTGCTCAACGCCCGCATGGCGGCGGAGAGCGGCGGCCGCCTGCTGCTGCGCATCGAGGACACCGACCAGACGCGCGCCCGGCCTGAATTCGTGACCGCCATCTTCGAGGACCTCGCCTGGCTTGGCCTCGACTGGGAGCGCCCCGTGCGAATCCAGAGCGAGCATTTCGCCGACTATCACTTCAACCTGCAAAAGCTGTGGGCGATGGGTGCTGTCTACCCCTGCTTCTGCTCACGCAAGCAGGCGATGGCTCATGCGCTGCCCGGCAATGACCCCGAAGGCCAGCCACTCTATGGCGGCACGTGCCGCGCGCTGCCGAGGCAAGAGGCCGAGCGGCGCCTCATCGCGGGCGAAATCCACGGCTGGCGCCTGGACACATCGTCCGACCGCGAGGCCTCCGTGTGGGGAGATGCGGTGATCGCCAAGCCACGAGTGGGCTCGAGCTATCACATCGCGGTCGTCACCGACGATGCATTGCAGGGTGTGACGCATGTGGTACGGGGCAAGGACATCGAGGCCGCAACGCCGCTGCACAAGGTGCTGCAGCGGCGGCTCGGGCTTCCAACCCCCCATTACCACCATCATGAACTCATCCTCGACGCAGAGGGTCAGAAGCTGTCCAAGAGCGCGGGCAGCACTGCGCTCCGCCAGCTTCGCGCCGAAGGAATGTCTGTCGATGCCATTCGCGCGCGGCTGGGCTTCGCGTGATCAGAAATCGCTGGTGAGGCCCTTGTTTTCCCAATCGCCGAAGCGCGTCGGCTCCGGGCCGTCACGCCCGTTCACTTCCTTCGGAAGCGTGACCTGTTGTGTCGTCCTGCGGCGCTCGTCGGCTTCGGCGAGGGCGCGGCGGGCTTCGGGTGTCAGGGTCTTCCCAGGGGTCGGCTTGTCGTCCTGTTCCATTGCTATCATATGGAGAGGCTGGCAAGGACTTGGCAAGGAGGAGTTTGCCGCATGAACACGTTGCGCACGGGATTGCTGATGGCCGCGCTGATGGGCCTGTTCCTGGCGGCGGGCTATCTGCTCGGCCGCGAGCAGGGCATGCTCATCGCCTTCGTGATCGCGGCGGGCATGAACATCTTCGCCTATTGGAACGCGGACAAGATGGTGCTGCGCATGCACGGCGCACGCCAGGTGGACCGCCAGTCCGCGCCGGAATTCTACGGCCTCGTGGAGGAGCTGGCGCAACGCGCCGGGCTTCCCATGCCCAAGGTCTACATCATGGACAATCCGCAGCCCAATGCCTTCGCCACGGGCCGCAACCCGGAGAACGCGGCCGTCGCTGCCACCACAGGCCTGTTACGCATTTTGGACCGGGATGAGGTGGCGGGCGTGATGGCGCATGAGCTCGCCCACGTGAAGCACCGCGACACGCTGGTGATGACGATGACGGCCACCATCGCCGGCGCCATCTCCATGCTCGCCAATTTCGGCGTGTTCTTCGGCGGCTCGCGGGACCGCAACAATCCCCTCGGCGCCGTCGGCACGATCCTGATGCTGATCCTCGCGCCGCTGGCCGCCATGCTGGTGCAGATGGCGATCAGCCGTACGCGGGAATATGGCGCTGACCGGGGCGGTGCCGAGATCAGCGGCCAGCCCATGGCACTTGCCTCGGCGCTCGCCAAGATCTCCGGCGCGGCGCATCGTATCGAGAATCCAACGGCCGAGGCCAACCCCGCCACGGCGCACATGTTCATCATCAACCCGCTCTCGGGCCAGCGCATGGACGGGCTGTTCTCCACCCATCCGAACCCCCAGAACCGCATCGACGCGCTGACGCAGATCGCCCGCGAGATGGGTGCCACCGCGCGAAGCGGCGGGCCATGGGAACAGGCACGCCCCTCCGAACCCGCCGGACCGTGGGGATGAAGCAACCGCAGCCCGCAGCCCAGGGACCGGACGTCCGCTCCCTCGCCGTCAGCCTTTTCCGGACCTGCCGCGATCGTAAGATCACGGTTGAGGAGGCGCTCGAAGCAGACGCGCGCGCGGGCCAGCTCAGTCCGCGGGACCGTGGGCTTCTCGCCACCATACTGCTCACCGCCTTCCGGCATCTGGGTGAGATCGAGAAGGTTCTTGCGAAGCTGCTCGACAAGCCTCTGGCCCGAAAATCGGGTGCAGCGGCGGATATTCTCCGCCTCGGCATCGCGCAACTGCTGTTCCTCGACATGCCGCCCCATGCGGTGATTGACCTTTCGGTGCGCGCCGCCAAGGCGGACCGCAATGCCACGCATTTCTCGGGGCTGGTCAATGCGGTTCTGCGCAAGGTGTCCGCTGGCGGTCCGGCACTTCTGCAGGGTGTCGACGCGCCGCGCGCCAACACCCCGGACTGGCTGTGGACGAGATGGGCGCAGAACCATGGCGCGGGCGCGGCCAGGCGGATCGCGCTGGCCCATGCCGCGCGGCCTGCACTCGACCTCAGCTTCAAATCGGGAGCCGCAGCAGACTGGCGCGAGCGCCTCGCAGGCATTCCACTGCCCAATGGCCAGGTGAGGCTGGCGGCCGGTCACGATCCGGTGCCGGAGCTTCCCGGTTTTTCGGAAGGGGCGTGGTGGGTGCAGGATGCGGCCGCAACCATCCCCGTGAGCCTGCTGGGCGAGGTGCGTGGGCAGCGCGTGCTCGATCTCTGCGCGGCACCTGGAGGCAAGAGCCTCCAGCTGGCGGCCTCGGGTGCGGAGGTGACGGCAGTCGATGTTTCCGACAGCCGCCTGCAGCGCTTGCGCCAGAACCTCGCGCGCACGGGCCTCAGTGCTGAAATCAGGGCTGAGGACGTTCTCTCCAGCACACTGCAGGGCGAATGGGATGCGGTGCTGCTCGATGCCCCCTGCTCCGCCACGGGAACGATCCGCCGTCATCCGGAACTTCCCTTCCTGAAGGATGAATCCCAGATCGGCGAACTGGCGAAGCTTCAGGCGCGCCTGTTGCGCAAGGCCGCCACGCTGGTGCGGCCCGGCGGCTCGCTGGTCTACTGCACCTGCTCGCTGGAGCCCGAGGAAGGCGAGGAGCAGGTGCGCGGTTTCCTGGCGTCGCGACCCGAGTTCGAGATCGTTCCGCCCGCCGTACCGTGGATCCCCGTGGAGGCGATCATGCCGGAGGACTGGGTGCGGACCCTCCCCTACATGCGCTTCGGGGAAGCAGAAGGCATGGACGGTTTCTTCGCCGTCCACCTGCGCCGCCGGGCGTGATGGTTGTTCCCGGCGTGGGACGTGCTATGGGGGCCGGAAATCTCCCCGTGACTTGAGGCCCAGATGACCGAACCCGTGCGCCGCGCCCTTCTTTCCGTGTCCGACAAGACCGGTCTCATCCCCTTCGCCACGAAGCTCGCGGCCCTCGGCATCGAACTGATCTCCACCGGGGGAACCGCAAAGGCGCTGGCCGCCGCTGGTCTGCCCGTCACCGAAGTCTCGAATGTCACCGGCTTTCCCGAGATCATGGACGGGCGCGTGAAGACGCTGCACCCGTTGATCCATGGTGGTCTTCTCGGCGTCCGGTCGAATGCCGAGCATGTAACGGCGATGACGACGCATGGCATCCCACCCATCGGGCTTCTGGTCGTCAACCTCTATCCTTTTGAGGCGACGATCGCGCGTGACGCATCTTGGGAAGACACGATCGAGAATATCGACGTCGGCGGGCCCGCGATGATCCGCGCCGCGGCGAAGAACCATGACGATGTGACCGTCATCGTGGATCCCGCGGACTATGAGGCGGTGGAGGCCGAACTGGTCTCGGGGCAATGCGTGACCTCTGCCGCGACACGGCGCAGGCTTGCGGCAAAGGCCTTCGCGCGCACCGGCAGCTATGATGCCGCGATCAGCCAGTGGCTGGCGCGCGAGACGGGCGAACCGTTCGGCACATTTTTCGCCACGGGCGGCGTGAAGCGCCAGGCGCTGCGCTATGGCGAAAACCCCCACCAATCCGCGGCCTTCTATGCCGCACCCGGAAAGCCCTTCGGCATCGCGGCGGCGCGCCAGCTGCAGGGCAAGGAACTTTCCTACAACAACATCAACGATACGGACGCGGCTCTCGAATGTCTCGCCGAATTCGGCTCGCGTGAAGCCGCCTGCGTGATTGTGAAGCACGCCAACCCCTGCGGCGTGGCGACGGGGACCGATCTGCGGGAGGCCTATGCCAAGGCGCTCGCCTGCGATCCGGTCAGCGCCTTCGGTGGGATCATCGCAGTGAACCGTACGCTCGATTCGGCGACGGCACATGTGATCACGGAACTCTTTACCGAGGTGATCATTGCTCCGTCTGCGGATGAAGAGGCGATCGCCATCGTTGCAAGGAAGAAAAACCTACGCCTTCTGACGCTCGATGGCCACCCCATGACGGGTGGCGGCCTCGCGGTGAAGTCGGTGGGTGGCGGCCTCCTCGTGCAGACGCGCGACGACATGTCCGTCGACCGCATGGACCTCAAGGTGGTCACCAGGCGACAGCCGACAGCGGCGGAACTTGCCGATCTGCGCTTCGCCTTCCGCGTGGCGAAGCATGTGAAGTCCAATGCCATCGTCTATGCCAGGAACGGCGCCACCGTCGGCATCGGTGCCGGACAGATGTCGCGTGTCGATTCCGCACGCATCGCCGTGCGCAAGAACGAGGATGTCTCGCGCGAGGCGGGCCTTGCTCAGCCCGGCGTGCGCGGGTCTGTTGTGGCGTCCGATGCCTTCTTCCCCTTCGCCGATGGTTTGCTGCAGGCCGCAGAGGCGGGCGCCACGGCGGTGATCCAGCCTGGCGGCTCGCTGCGGGATGACGAGGTGATCCGCGCCGCGGACGATGCCGGGCTCGCCATGGTGTTCACCGGCGTGCGCCACTTCCGCCATTGAGGCGTGGCGGGCGGCGCCGCAATCAGGATTGCAGGCGGCGGCAGATGTCTTCGAGCTGGTCCAGCGTCTTGTAGCTGATCGTCATCATGCCGCCGGCACCCCCCTTGTGGGTGATTTCGACCTTGAGCCCGACGGCATCCGATACGAGCTTTTCCAGCGCGCGGGTATCGGCATCTTTTTCAGCCTTCGGCTTTGCAGGCTTGGGCGCGGCGGCCTCCCGCGCCAGCCCCTCGGCCTCGCGCACGGAAAGGCCCAGCTTGATGATCTTGTCCGCCAGTTCCGCAGGCGAGTCGGTCGCCACCAGCGCGCGGGCATGGCCAGCGGTCAGGTTCCCCGCCTCGATTTCTTTCCGCACAGAGTCGGGCAGGTTCAGAAGCCGCATTGTATTGGCAATGTGGCTCCGGCTCTTGCCGATTGAATCCGCCAATTGCTGTTGCGTGTAGCTGAATTGCTCTAGCAGCAACCCGTAGGCCCGGGCCTCTTCCAGCGGGTTGAGGTCGGAACGCTGGATGTTTTCGATGAGGGCGATTTCCAGGGCCTCACCGTCGCTCAGTTCGCGGATGAGGACCGGCACGTCATGGATGCCCGCGCGCTGCGCGGCGCGCCAGCGGCGTTCGCCGGCCACGATCTCGTATTCACCGCTCGGCAGAGGGCGGACGACGATGGGCTGGAGGAGCCCCTTGTCGCGGATCGAGCGGGAGAGGTCCTCGAGTTCGGCGTCGGCGAAGTGCTTGCGCGGGTTGTTGGGGCTCGCCTTCAGAAGATCGATCGGCATGTGGCGCAGGGAGCGCACATCCTGCACGACGGACTCTTCAGTGGTGTCGTCGCCGATCAGTGCGGCCAATCCACGGCCAAGTCGCTTCTTGGGGGCGCCGGTCATGTCCATCTCGTCCTGCTTTCTCGTTCGCGTCGTTTGTTTCGGGGCGGAATCAATCAGGCGGCGCGCAGTTCGCGCTCGCGCCGGATGATTTCCGACGCCAGCCGGATATAGGCCTGCGAGCCGACGCAGCCGCTGTCATAAAGAAGCACGGGCTTGCCATGGGAAGGCGCTTCGGAAATCCGCACATTGCGCGGTATGACCGTCTGGTACACCTTGTCGCCCAGCACGCTGCGCACATCTTCCGCAACTTGCTCGGAAAGGTTGTTGCGACGATCGAACATGGTGAGCACCACGCCCTGGATGGAGAGGCGCGGGTTCAGGCTCGTCTTGACGCGCTCGACCGTCTTGATCAGCTGGCTCAAGCCTTCCAGCGCGAAGAATTCGCACTGGAGCGGCACCAGAACGGCATCGGCCGCCGAGAGCGAATTGATGGTGAGCAGGTTGAGCGAGGGCGGGCAGTCCACGAGGATATAGGTGTAGCTGCGGTTCGGGTCCGCCGCCTTGCGCATTGCGGCAATGGCATCGGCCAGCCGATAGGTCTTCCGTTCCACATCCGCCAGTTCGAGTTCGGCACCCAAAAGATCCATGGTCGAGGGGGCGCAATGGAGGCGCGGAATGCCGGATTCGACGATGACATCCTTCAGCGACGCTTCGCCGAGCAGCACGTGATACGTCGATCTCTGATGGGGGCGGCGCTGAATGCCGAGACCGGTGCTGGCATTGCCTTGCGGGTCGAGATCGACGATGAGAACCGTTTCGCCCACGGCAGCGAGTGCTGTGCCAAGATTGATGGCAGTAGTCGTCTTGCCGACTCCGCCTTTCTGGTTTGCCACGGCGAGGATACGGAGCGGCGCCGGGGTTGCCGGGCTGCCGGGGGAAGTCTCAGACACGGAGGGCCTCATCAATCTCGAGGATCACGCCGCGCGGGTCGCAGCGGCTCGGATGTTTCTTATACTCTATTTTCCAGCATTTCGCCGCTTCGGTCAATTCGGCGTCCACATCCTGGCCCTTGTGAAACAGCCCGACAGCCCCGCGTGACAGGAAGGGCTCCGCATAGTCCAGCAGCAAGGGCAGCGGGGCGAGCGCACGGGCCACCACGCATTGCACCTCGGGAAGCGATGCATCGTTCCGCAGCGTTTCCAGCCGCACCATGTGAACCACGGCCCGGGTGCCCGTCTGGCGTGCCGCCTCGCGCAGGAAAGCGGCCTTTTTGCCATTGCTTTCGTAGAGATGTGCCTCGAGACCAGCAGCAATGGCCAGCACCAGGCCGGGAATGCCGGCGCCTGAGCCGAGTTCGGCGATGGTCTTCGTGCCCGTTGGCAGGAGCGGCAGCAATTGCAGGGAGTCGGCAATATGACGCTGCCAGATGACCCCCGCCGTGGCTGGGCCGATCAGATTGATGCGCCGCTGCCAGGAGAGAAGAAGGTCGACATAGGTTTCGATACGGGTCCGTGTTTCACGTGAAACATCGAATTGATCGAAGATTTCCTTCGGATTAGACGATGGACCGCTCATGCCGCGCTCTGGCGGTTGCCACGCTTCACCTGCGCGAGGATGACGCCCAAAGCCGCCGGGGTCATACCGTCGATCCGCGAAGCCTGGCCCAGTGTGACGGGACGTACGCGCTGCAGCTTCTGACGGAGCTCAGCCGAGAGGCTCGGCATGGCGGCATAATCCAGATTGTCCGGCACTTTCAGCTCTTCCTCACGCCGCAGGGTTGCAATCTCCGTCTCCTGCCGTGCGATATAGCCCGCGTAGAGCGCTTCCGCTTCCAAGGCTTCAATAACGTCCGGCGGGAGAGCGCCCAGTTCCGGCCAAATGGCTATAAGGTTCTCCCAACCCACATCCGGCATCGCCAGCAGATCCAGCGCGTTCCGCCTCAAACCATCCTGGTTTACCTTCAGCCCCCGACGCGCCGCCTCTCCTGACGTGAGCGATACGGAACGGGCGAGACTCAACCCATCGAGAATACCGTCTTGCCGCTTCTGAAAAGCGGCAGCACGTTCTGAACCCACCACCCCAGCGGCGACTCCCAACGGCGTGACGCGGAGATCGGCGTTATCGGCCCGGAGTGACAGCCGATATTCCGCACGTGACGTGAACATGCGGTATGGCTCCGCCACGCCGCGGGTCACCAGATCATCTACCATGACGCCCATATAGCCCTGCGCCCGATCAATGACGATGGCTTCCTGCCCACCCGCCTTTCGCGCAGCGTTCCAACCGGCGAGAAGCCCTTGGGCAGCGGCTTCCTCATAGCCTGTCGTGCCATTGATCTGGCCCGCCAGGTACAGGCCAGACAGACGCTTCACCTCTAGCGCAGATGTCAATTCACGTGGATCGACATAGTCATATTCAATGGCATAGCCCCAGCGTTTCACCGTCACACGCTCAAGACCTGGCATGGTGCGCAGGAAGGCGTCCTGCACCTCTTCCGGAAGGGACGTCGAAATGCCGTTCGGGTAGACCGTGTCGTCATCCAGCCCTTCCGGCTCGAGGAAGACCTGATGGGTCTCCTTGTCTCGGAAGCGATTGATTTTGTCTTCGATCGAGGGGCAATAACGCGGGCCAACCCCCTCGATCTGGCCGGAATACATCGGAGAGCGGTGCAGGTTTTCAGCGATGATCCGGTGACCCGCCCCGGTGGTGTGGGTGATGAAACAGGAGACCTGCGGCGTTTGAATGCTCTGCGTCAGAAATGATAAGGGTACCGGGGTCTCGTCGCCCTTTTGCTCTTCCAACCTGGCCCAATCGATCGTGCGGCCATCAAGGCGCGCAGGCGTACCCGTCTTCAGGCGACCAAGCTTTAGGCCCGCCGCCGCAAGCTGTGCAGAAAAACCAAGGCTCGGGGGTTCACCGTGGCGACCGGCGGGTATGCGCCGGTCGCCAATGTGGATGAGCCCATTGAGGAAGGTGCCCGTCGTCAGCACCACCGCACCGCAGGTAAACTCTCTGCCATCTTCGCAGCGAAGACCACAGACACCAGCTGAACCGATCAGCAAGCCTTCTGCCGCCCCTTCGATGACAGTCAGGCCAGTCTGGGCCGCAATCGCCTCCTGCATCGCCTGGCGATAGAGCTTGCGGTCTGCCTGTGCACGAGGACCACGAACCGCGGGCCCCTTGGAGCGGTTGAGCAAGCGGAACTGAATGCCGGCCCGATCGGCCACGCGGCCCATGAGGCCATCCAGAGCATCGACCTCGCGCACGAGATGCCCCTTCCCCAATCCGCCAATGGCTGGATTGCAGGACATTTCACCGATCGTGTCAGACCGGTGCGTCACCAGCGCCGTTCGTGCCCCAAAGCGCGCAGCCACTGCAGCTGCTTCGCAGCCTGCATGACCGCCGCCTACTACGATGACATCGAATTTCCGTTGCATGGCGCCTCTCTAGGGCAAGGGGGTTCGAACGTCAAAAGCCTGCGTGTGTTTCACGTGAAACAAATCTTACTTGCCGATGCAAAAGCGGCTGAAGATCGCGCCCAACCATTCCTCTACATCCACCCGGCCGGTCAAACGGCCGATCTCCTCACTGGCTTGGCGGACTTCCTCCGCCTTCAACTCAAAACTGCCCGGAGAGATGTGGAGCGCATCATTGAGATGTCGAATCGAACGCTGGACAGCACTTTTCTGACGCGCCGAAACCAGCAGGGATGACTCTACGGAACCGTAACGATCCTGCAGCAACTTGGAGAGCCGGTCCAACAACACGGACATCCCCTGCCCGGTCCGGGTCGAGATAAAGAGCGCATCAGCATTGCTAGGACGCTCCCCCGAAGTCTGGAGGTCTGCCTTGTTGCCCACAATGAGATCCGGCATGCTCCCTGCCTCGGGAGCCTCGCTCCCCGGCACATCGGGTGACCACACCCAGACGAGAACATCCGCACCCGCAATATGCTGTCTCGTCCGCCGAATTCCTTCCTCTTCCACAAGATCGGCCGCGCGCGCGCGTAGACCCGCGGTGTCGGTCAGGATGACGGGAATCCCATGGATATCCATCGTCACTTCGATGCTGTCCCGCGTCGTACCGGGGATAGCCGACACGATGGCCGCCTCTCTTCGACTGAGGGCGTTGAGCAGGCTCGACTTGCCCGTATTCGGATGCCCGGCCAGCACCACCTTGACCCCATCGCGGATGATTTCCGAGGCGGCCGAGCGGCTCAGATTCTCCTGCATCTCGGCGAGCACCGTCGCCATCCGGCGGTCAATGCCGGGAGCCGCCGCTTCCGCAACACCCTCCTCATCGGCAAAATCGACGCTGGCTTCGATATCAGCGCGGATCAACAAGAGCTGCTCCCGCCAGGACTCGAAAACCGAACTTGCCGCGCCCGACATTTGCCGGAAGGCTTGCCGCCTTTGTCCCGCCGTTCTCGCTTCGAGAAGATCGGCCAGCCCCTCGGCCTCGACCAGGTCCATCTTGCCATTGAGGAAAGCCCGCCGGGTGAACTCACCGGGCTCAGCGGGCCGAACATCGGACCACGCCGAACAGACGGCCATCACGGCCTGGATAACGCTGGGGCTCCCATGCAGATGAAGCTCGGCACAATCTTCCCCCGTGAAGGATGACGGGCCCGGAAACCAGAGAACGATGGCCCTATCGAGGGTTTCGCCGTTGGAGTCCCGGAGATCGCGCAGGACAGCCCGGCGCGGCGGAGGCAAGCCGCCCGCGAGGCTCACCAGGAGGCCTTGGGTTCCTGAGCCCGAGAGCCGGACCACGGCTACGGCAGCCCGCCCTGCCCCGGAGGACAAGGCGTAGATCGTGTCACCCGCAGTCATTTCGATCTCGAATCGAAACCGCCAGGGGCATGGCGCCCCCTCAGGCGTTCATGGAATCGAAGAAGTCGCTGTTGCCCTTGGTCTGGCGGAGCTTGTCGAGCAGGAACTCGATAGCGTCGACCGTGCCCATGGGATTCAGGATGCGGCGCAGCACATAGGTCTTCTTCAGGAGATCCGGCTTCACCAGCAGCTCTTCCTTGCGGGTGCCGGAGCGCAGGATGTCGATGGCTGGGAAGACCCGCTTGTCGGCAACCTTGCGGTCGAGGATGATTTCCGAGTTGCCGGTACCCTTGAACTCTTCGAAGATCACCTCGTCCATGCGGCTGCCGGTGTCGATCAGCGCCGTGGCGATGATGGTGAGCGATCCACCCTCCTCGATGTTACGCGCGGCACCGAAGAAGCGCTTCGGCCGCTGCAGGGCATTGGCGTCGACGCCACCCGTCAGCACCTTGCCGGAAGACGGAACGACCGTGTTGTAGGCGCGGCCGAGGCGGGTGATGGAATCCAGCAGGATGACCACGTCGCGGCCATGCTCGACGAGGCGCTTGGCCTTCTCGATGACCATTTCTGCAACCTGAACGTGCCGGGAGGCCGGTTCATCGAAGGTCGAGCTGATGACTTCGCCCTTCACGGAGCGCTGCATGTCGGTGACTTCCTCGGGCCGCTCGTCGATCAGCAGAACGATCAGGTAGCACTCGGGATGGTTGGCAGTGATCGCGTGCGCGATGTTCTGCAGCAGCACAGTCTTGCCGGTACGCGGCGGTGCGACGATGAGGCCGCGCTGGCCCTTGCCGAGGGGAGAGACGATATCGATGACGCGGGAAGAATAATCTTTCTTTGTCGGATCGCCCGTTTCCATCTCGAGGCGTTCATCCGGGTAAAGCGGCGTCAGATTGTCGAAATGGACCTTGTGGCGGGTCTTTTCCGGATCCTCGAAATTGATCCGGTTGACCTTCACCAGCGCGAAATAGCGCTCGCCATCCTTGGGGCTGCGGATCTGGCCTTCAACCGTGTCGCCAGTGCGGAGCGTAAATTTCCGGATCTGGCTGGGGCTGATGTAGATGTCGTCCGGGCCTGCGAGATAATTCGCATCGGGCGAACGCAGGAAGCCGAAACCGTCCTGCAGCACCTCGACCACGCCCTCACCGATGATCTCCACGTCCCGGATCGCCAGGTTTTTCAGGATAGCGAACAGCAATTCCTGCTTGCGCAGCGCGCTTGCATTCTCGACTTCGAGTTCCTCGGCCAGCGACACCAGCTCTGCTGGCGTCTTCAACTTGAGATCCTGAAGCTTGATTTCTTTCAGCTCAGCAATGGCAGTCATGATCTTTTCACTAGGGGAGTTCCGGCCGGCGGCGGGAACGTTGGGGCGGGGTCGCATCAAGCCGGGCGGCGATGCGAAGCAAGTGCAATATAGACGCTCAACGCTTCAGCGCCAACAACAAACTCAGAAAGGTTTCACGATGACGAAAATCACGATGCCGATCAGGAGAACGGTGGGAATTTCATTGATGATCCGGAAATAGCGGCCCGGCTTCGTCTCGCGGTCCTCGCGGAAACGGCCCGCATGCATCTCGAGGAGGCCATGCACACCTAGCATCGCCAGGATGAACACAAGCTTCATCCACAGCCAGACTGGCACCGGGCCATACCAATTCCCCAGCCAGATCAACCAAAGGCCCGTCAGCACGGAAACGAGCCCCGCAGGCCGCATGATGGCCTTCAGTAGCCGCCGCTCCATCACCTTGAATGTGCCCGTCAATTCAGCCTTATCGATATTCTCGGCATGGTAGACGAAGAGGCGCGGCAGATAGAACTGGCCCGCCATCCATGAGATGACGGCCAGCACATGCAGTACCTTCACCCAGAGATAGCCCTCACCCATCGAAGCGCCTGACAGCGTCCACGACGGCGCCCACCACCTCCGGGTCCGTACCGAGCCGGATGCCATGGCCGAGGTTGAAGATGTGCCGCTGGCGATCCACGCTGGCGCAAATGCGCCTCACTTCCGTCTCGACCACGGATTTTCCGGCAATCAGCGCGACGGGGTCGAGATTACCCTGCACGACCACATCGGGCGGCAGTTCAGCGAGGTCAAACTCCGTCTCGATGCCAACGGCATTGGCGCCCGGGATCGCGGCAGCCCGCTTCTGGTGCGGCCCGACGCCGCGCGCGAAGACGATGACCGGCAGATCCGGATGGCGGGCCTTCACGCCTGCGACGATGGCGGCCACCGGCTTCAGCACGAACTCATCAAGTTCCGTGCCCACCAGATCGCCCGCCCAAGAGTCGAAAATCTGCACGGCCTGTGCCCCGGCATCAGCCTGCGCGCAGAGATAATCGACGGATTCCGTCACCAGCCTGTCGATCAA
>Ga0181554_1002368_pt1 | contig 16783 bp, 17 predicted proteins | sample 011ome_16_FD_145602 | JGI IMG/M metagenome (GOLD analysis project Ga0181554, IMG submission 145602) | Coastal salt marsh microbial communities from the Groves Creek Marsh, Skidaway Island, Georgia - 011503CT metaG (spades assembly) | ecosystem: Environmental > Aquatic > Marine > Intertidal zone... | reverse complement strand
GCAACGGTTGATGAGGCCCTGAAGCGCAAGCGGTGACCTTTGCACCGAGCCACGTTCGAGAAACGCGCGGGTCGACCGCAGAAGTGATGCCGCTGCGTCGACCTGGCCAACCGCCGCGTCGATGTCAGACACGACAGCCTGCTTGTCCAGCGGTTCGAGATCGAGCCGGCGTCGCACGGCACGTATGAAGTTCCTGACAGATGACAAGGGCTGATTGAGCTCATGCGCAAGTGCTGCCGCCATCTCGCTTGCCAGTGAAAGGCGCGAGGCCTGCAGCAGGGCATTCTGGCTTTCCTGAAGCTTCATATGGCTCTGCTTCAATTCCTCAACGGCGCGCGACCGATCGGAAATTGCAGTACCCAGAAGCAGCCCCGTTGCGGACAGCGCCAGCATCAGGAACTGTAACTCGGTCGCCGTCGAGGACTCGAAATCCCGCCAATACAGAATCGCGATCATGAGCGAATCGCTGAGGAAAACGGAGAAGGCTGCTGCAATGTAGCCATCCCTCACCGCAAAGGCGATGACGGGAAGGAACACGAGATAGAAGAACTTGAACTCATCGACGTCCTTCATCCCGAATACGATGAGGGAGACGAGTATCAGGCATCCGAGCGTCAGAAACTGGAAGGATGTCCAGCGGCTCAGGTAGCTGCCAAGTCCCTGCGCGCGGTCCTTCACCAGGAACATGGGCGTGATGGTTAGAATACCAAGAAGATTCCCGACCGAGAGCGTCAAGGTATAGGAGAGCAGATAGGCGGGCTCAATCCCGACACTCATCCACAATATGAGAAGCCTCACGATGGCGTAGAGAATGGTGAGCACGGCGGAAAAGCCAAAGAACAGCAGCACCGTCTGGAGCGTGGGAATGGCATGCCGCAGCAGAACCGGCCCTGACACACTCGCGAGGCCTGTGAACACCAGCGCGCGGAGAATGGCGGATACATATTCCCAATTTCCGGGGAGCGGCCATCCGGAGAGCCGCGTGCTGATGAACATCGCGATGGCAAGGCTCAGCACGGCGGGGCGGCCGAGGAGAAGACCGGCCACGACGGCAAGTCCCGTCTCGGGGTTCCAGGGAGTGGAGCGCAACTCGGTCATCTGGAAAATCGATGACATGCGCGACAGGAGAACGAAGGCGGCGACGAGGCCAAGATGCAGCACGGCCGTGCGGAGGGCGTTCTGCGCGGAAACGAAGCCCGAGCCGCTTGCGGAACCTCGAAGATAAGCCATCAAGACCGAAGCTCGCGTCCTGGTGAAAATCGTACAACATATATAACACGGCTTCGCGCGGGCGTGCATCTTCCGCGAGGCGAAGGAGATGCACGCCCGTCTGGCCTTGCGGGGCCGGTTCTCGCCTCCGGCCCGTGTGATTTTTTATGGGGCCCGGCAGGCTAATGCCAATGGGCAACGCTACCTATGGATCGCAGTCAGGAGGCGATTGCTCTCGGAGGTGGGTCTGTTCCGTTGGGTTGGCCGGGGCGGTGGCCAGCTACACCTTCTGCCATGGGTGACTGGCCAACCCGCGCGCAACTGACGCCCAAGCTAGGAGCGGTTCGTCTTCGGTGGAGAAACCGCGAGGCTCCGCAGCGCGTTGTGATGGTAGACGTCGCTCGTCCCGCAGCGGGCGCATTCCAGTTCCATCAGTGCGCTCGCGCTGTCGGATGACGTCACCGGAATGATATGCCCGCATGTGCCGCACGCCACGCCTTTTGCATTGTGTTCAGCGCTCATGCACGGGGTGATGACGTGATCCACAGGCCGGAGTGACATGCGGAACATTTCAGTCGCGGCGCTGTCCTGCTTCATGAGCGAACCTCGAACCAGCAGCGCGTCTGCGCCTCTTGAGAGCGAACACCATAGACGGTGATGTCGACGGGAGGTGAGTCGTCAAACGAGAGTGCCAGCCAATCCGCCGCATTGAGTGCCTTGAAGGCATTCTCATTGTCGCAGATCAGGTAACCAGATCCTGCAGTAGAGAAAACACTGCGCGAAATGGTCATCGCTGCCGTCACCGGCACCCGCTCTCCCTCCGGGAAGGTGAGCCAGGCATCGCCTTCATGGGCCGTGGATGTCTCCCGGAACCATGCCTGCCCGAGATGCCGAAGTCGTGCACCAAGTCCCGTCTCGGCTTCGATGAATGGCATTCTTCAAGGTCTCCCGTTGATGAACAGGATGAGCACATCATGTCTCGGCGCAAGCCGCCATGGGCACGGCTACCTAGTTCATGCTCGGCAGAAACGACTTAGGGTTCGGGCAAAGGAACTTTCTGCGCGCAAACACGTTAGCGTGCTCATTCTTCTTCCGCCACGAGGTTGCAGCGTCTCATCATGACAGGGATCGGTTGAGCATGAACAGGGGAGTGTCGATCATTTCCAGCTTGTCAGGAGCCGAGATTCAAGAGCCGCGAGTTCTGCCCTCACGTGTATCCGTCGAATGGACGAACTGAGCTTTGACGATATCGGATATGCAGACCTCAGCACTTCCTGGGCCGCCGCATGATTTGCTTGATCACGCCAGCCTCTTCCTAGACCTCGATGGGACGCTGGTGGAGATCGCCAGCCGCCCTGACGGGATCCAGGTGGATGACCGTCTGCGGGGCATTCTGGCCAATCTCTCTATCGCTCTGCGAGGCCGCGTCGCGATCATCAGCGGGCGCCCAGCGAAGGATATTCGCGCCTTCTTTCCGGGCTCCTCCTTTGCCATTGCAGGCAGCCACGGCATCGAAATCCTCTGGCCGGATGGCCGGATGCGGCAGCCCTCCGATGTTCCGCTCTCGCAAGGCGTGCTCGATCAGATCCGGCACTTCAGCGCTGCGCATCCCGGCGTTCTCATCGAGCGAAAGCCGTTCGGCATCGCATTCCATTACCGGCTTTCTCCGGCGGATGAGCAGGCCTGCCATGACTTTGCGCGCGGCCTCGCGATGAATGGCGGCTTTGCCGTGCAGACGGGGAAGATGGTGATCGAAGTCAAGCTTCTCGCCACGGACAAGGGGCATGCCATGGATTGTCTTCTCGCCAGCCCCGCGATGAAAGGCACGATCCCTGTGTTCATCGGAGACGACGACACGGATGAAGCAGGCTTCCGGCGTGCCCAACAGCTCGGTGGCGCCGGCATTCTCGTGGGCCCCCCGCGCGCCACAGGGGCACGTTACCAGCTTGCGAATGTGGATGAGACCTTGAAGTGGCTCACCGCCGCAGGAGAGAGGTGCCGATGACGTCGCTTGATCTCTGGTTGATCGGCAATTGCCAGGTGAGTGCGCTGATCGACAAGGCCGGACGCTTCGTGTGGGCCTGCGCCCCCCGCGTCGATGGCGATCCGCTCTTTTCTTCGCTCGTGTCCGGCGAGCCGGTGGAGGAAGCGACGCGCGGGTTCTGGTCGGTTGAACTCGAGAATTGCACTTCCATCCGGCAGCGATACCGCCGCAACACGCCGGTCCTCGTGAGCCTCCATTCGGATGGTGAGGGCAATTCCGCCGAGATCATCGATTTTTGCCCGCGTGTGCAGCGGTTAGATCGTGTCTACAGACCCACGGCCTTTGTCAGGATGATCCGCCCAGTCTCGGGCGTGCCGCGCATCCGCATGCGCTTGCGTCCCGCCCATGGATTCGGATCCCACGCGGCGGCAACGACCTTCGGATCGAACCATATCCGCTATGTGCTCGATCGCGGAAGCTACCGGCTGACGACGGACGGCCCCGTTTCGCTCATCGGCGAGGAATTCACCTTCCGCCTCGAAAAGACCCTCCACTTCTTCTTCGGTCCGGATGAGCCTTTTGCCGGTGAGCTGGCGACCTCGGTCAACAAGATGCTGGAGGACACGACGGCGGAATGGCAGCTCTGGTCCCGCGGGCTTGCAACTCCGCCCGAATGGCAGGATGCGGTGATCCGCGCCGCCATCAGCCTGAAGCTCTGCCAGCATGAAGAGACGGGCGCCATCGTCGCCGCGCTGACGACGTCCATCCCGGAACACGCCCATTCCGAGCGGAACTGGGATTATCGTTACTGCTGGATCCGTGACGCCTATTACACGGTCCAGGCGCTCAACAGGCTCGGCGCACTCGATGTGCTGGAAGGCTATCTCGGCTTTCTGCGCAATATCGTGAGCACTGCAAAGGGCGGCGATATCCAGCCGCTCTACAGCGTGCTCGGCGAGGCACACCTCGAGGAGCGCAACGCACCTGCCCTCAAGGGCTATCGCGGCTTCGGTCCCGTCCGCGTCGGAAACCAGGCCTTCAACCAGCGCCAGCACGATGCCTATGGCCAGATCATCCTCTCCAATGTGCAGGCCTTTTTCGACCAGCGCCTCCTGCGCCTGTCGGACGTGGAGGATCTCGAAGCACTCGAACGCGTGGGCGAACGCGCCTGGGAACTGCATGATCAGCCGGATGCAGGCCTTTGGGAGTTCCGCACCCGCCAGTCGGTTCACACCTATTCCTCTGTCATGTGCTGGGCCGCCTGCGACCGGCTGGCCCGGGCCGCCGCCTCGCTCGGGCTGCCGGAAAAGCAGAAATTGTGGGCGGAGCGCGCATCCCACATCCGGCATTATATCGAGCAGGGCGCATGGCGCCCGGAACTTCAGACGATGTCAGCCACGCTCGACGGCACCCAGCTCGACGCGAGCCTCATCCAACTGCTGGACCTTAGGTTCTTCTCGCCGGACGATCCGCGCTTCCAGGGAACTCTGAAGGCGGTGGAACAGGGGCTGCGCCGTGGCCCCTACATGCTGCGCTATGCAACGGAGGATGACTTCGGCATCCCCAAGACGGCCTTCAATTTTTGCACTTTCTGGCTCATCGAGGCGCTGCATCTCATGGGCCGGCGCGGTGAGGCGCGGGCCCTGTTCGAGGAAATGCTGGCGCGCCGCACGGCCTCAGGGCTGCTGTCGGAAGACATCGATCCCGAGACGGGCGAACTCTGGGGCAATTTCCCGCAAACCTATTCGCTGGCGGGGCTGATCAACTGCGCCCTGCTCCTGAGCTGTCCCTGGAGTGCCGTGCGATGAAGGGGCTGCCGATCAAGCGCGCGCAACTCTCCAGGCTGCTGGCCTTCACGCTGGGCGGCATGCTCGTCCTCGTGATGTTGACGATGCTGGCCATCCTGCCGTCACGCATGCTTCTGGAGCAATGGTCACGTGCCGATGTCGAGTCGCGTTCGCGCCTCGTCTACAATGCCGTGGAGGGGCCCATCCGCCGCGCGCTGACGGCCAATGACCAGGCCCGCCTGGAGAGCATCCTGCAGGGCGTCGCCGCGGATGACCGCGTCCTGGCCGTGGGCCTTTGTGATGCCGCCGGCGCCATGCGGGGCGCCACGGAGTTGATGCCCGCCGATTTCTCCTGTGAGGGCGTGAGCCGTTCGGAATATGAGAGCTTCTCGTCGATCCGGCGTGATGGGGCGCGCATCATAGTGGCGACCTTCCCCATCTCGATCGAGGGCAACAGGTCCTACCTCGCCGTGCTCCATGATCTATCCTACATGGAGAAAAGGGCAGGCCAGTTTCAGACTTATGTGATTGCCGGGCTCTTTGCTTTCGGCCTGCTCGTCTCCGTGCTCGGCGCCGTGCTCGTGTTCTATCTCGCGCGGCTGTGGGTCGACTCCTTGCGGAAAACCGTGGAGGACATCCGCCGCGGCCGCCGGAAGATCGGCTCCGGAACCGATGGTTTCGCCCTCGAACGGCAAATCGAACTCCTCTTCAAGGAACTTGAGACGGCGCGCGACAAGGTGGAAATCACAGAGGTGAAATGGTCTCCCCAGGCGCTGCACGATCTCATCAACACCACCCTGCGCGATGCCCAGGTGATCATCGTGTCGAACCGGGAGCCCTATATCCATAACAGGGGCGAAACGGGTATCGAGCTTCAGACTCCGGCAAGCGGCCTCGTCTCCGCGCTGGAGCCCGTCATGCGCGCCTGCGGCGGCACGTGGATCGCCCATGGCAGCGGCACAGCGGACCAGGAAACGGTAGATGCCGATGACCGCCTGCGCGTTCCACCCGCTTCGCCCAGCTACACGCTGCGCCGCGTCTGGGTCACGGAGGAGGAGCAGAACGGCTATTATTATGGCTTTTCCAATGAAGGCCTCTGGCCCCTCTGCCACGTCGCATTCGTCCGCCCCACCTTCCGGGAGGAGGATTGGCGCTCCTACCAGAAAATCAATGCGCGCTTCGCTGAAGCCGTGGCGCGTGAGGCCACCACGAAGGACCCGATCGTGCTGGTGCAGGACTATCACTTTGCCCTCGCACCCCGCATGATCCGTGAGCGTCTGCCGGACGCAACGATCATCAGTTTCTGGCACATCCCGTGGCCCAACGCCGAAACCTTCGGCATCTGCCCATGGAAGGAAGAGATCATCGACGGGCTTCTCGGCAGCAGCATCATCGGCTTCCATACACAGTTCCACTGCAACAATTTCTTCGAGACGGTGGACAGGTATATCGAGAGCCGCATCGACCGCGAGAATGCATCGGTGACGCTCCGGGGGCATGAAACGCGGATCAGGCCCTATCCGATTTCAATCGACTGGCCCCCTGCGGCACTCGCCGGCCAGCCCGATGTCGCAACCTGCCGCCAGCGCGTGTTCGAGCGGTTCGGCCTCGCCCCGGATGGCCGGCTGGCCGTCGGCATCGAGCGCTTCGACTACACCAAGGGCATTCTCGATCGCATGCGCTCCATCGATCTCCTGCTCTCCACCCGGCCAGAGTGGAAAGGCAAGTTCACTTTCGTGCAGGTCGCGGCTCCCACCCGCAGCAAGCTGGCGAGCTACAGCACCCTCCAGGCCGAAGCCCAGGCCTTGGCGGAAGACATCAATGCACGGCACGGAACCGAGGGCTACGCGCCCATCCGGCTCGTCATCCGCCATCATGAACCCACGGAAGTGTTCGAACTCTTCCGCGCCGCCGATCTCTGCATCGTGAGCAGCCTGCATGACGGCATGAACCTCGTGGCGAAGGAATTCGTCGCCTCGCGCGATGATGAGCATGGCGTTCTCATCCTTTCCACCTTCGCAGGTGCCTCGCGCGAGCTGACGGAAGCCCTCATCGTGAACCCTTACGACACGAAGGCGATGGCCGAGTCGCTGCAGTCCGCCCTCATCATGCCTGTTGACGAGCAAAGGGAGCGCATGCACCTGATGCGCCATCAAGTGCGCGATCAGAACGTCTATCGCTGGGCTGGCCGGATGCTGATCGACGCGGAGAGAATCAGGCAGCGCCGGCGCATCACGGAACTCGCCACGGCCTGACCTACCGTTTCACCGGGGAATTTCGCAGGTGCCAAAATCCACTGCGGCAACCCCGCCCGAGGTGACGAGGGTGAAGACGCTCGCCCCGGTCGTGCGGTTGACGAAGGCGGACTGGGCAGAAATCTCCGGCGTCTCCAGCGTCACGCCCGTGATCGCGGTATCCGTGACCTTGAACGTCATGGAGAGGCTGTTGCAGCCATTGTCATTGTAGCGGTTGGGGCAGAACCGCGCCGTGCCCGCCGTCAAGTCGAGCGTGATCCGCTGTGTCTTGGAGCTGTTCTTGCAGCCCGTCTGGAAACACACGTTTCCCCGGCTCATGAGGCAGTTCAGTTCTTCTGCGCTGGCAGGGGCGGCGGCAAGGAACGCCCCGATCAGGGCGGTGAGAGTGAAGTGGCCGAAGCGTGTCATCCTGCAACCCTAGTCCGCAGGGCGGGCATTGTCGATTGGGCGGTGAACCTGTCGTCCATCGCCGCACATGCCTCGCCTCCGCCCCCGGCCTGAAAACTAGCCGGTGCAAGTCTCGCTGGGCTTTAGCCGCCTTGGGCTGATGGTGATCTGGTCTGACCTGCACGTGATAACGACCGCACCATTCGCCGCGCAGATCCTCGCCAGGATGATAGACGATGTGTCGGCCAGCACCTTGAGCTGGTCGCGGGGGGCACCCACGTCATTCAACAGTCCATATCCAACCCCCAGACACTCAGTGGCGCCACCGGAAAGCGATACGGTTTCGAAGTTGCCGATCTCGAGGTCGCCCGCCCTTCGTCCGGCACGCAACACGGGCCTCATGGTCTGGGCACCGCGCCCTTCGGGCCCCACCTCTTCCGGGTCGGAATAACCTTCTCCGGCAGGGGGCACTTCTTCCAGTGGCGCTTCAGCCACCTCTGCCTCGTCTTCCGCGAGCTCGGTATTCTTCTGCGCGACAACGGTGACCTGCAGTGCACCTTTCAACTGGCGCTGCGGCCCGGGAATGAGGATCTCGTTGCCGCCACGCACTGGATTCGGCAGCGCGAGTGGATCGGCCGCCCGCTGCTCCGCTGATGGCCAGGGCTGTCCCACGCCCAACGCGTTCCGAACGGCCTCGGTGTTCCATCCCATGACGAAGCAACCAAGCAGTATCAGGTTCGAGATGCTGCTCCATATCACGATCTCGGATATCCTGCGCACGGGACTCATCATGGCCAAGGTTCCTTCACTGCCTTGCGGACTGGGCTTTCACAGCTCCACGCGCTTCACTGATTTCTCTGACTCCCCCAGCAGACGGAGATTGTTGGCGATGTAGGGGTTCTCGGGCTCGAGTTCATAGGCCTTGAGGAAGAAGCGCCGTGCGCTCTTGAGATCGCCCCGGAGCAATTGCGAATAGCCGGCGTTGTTCAGAATGATGGCGTTGCGCGAGCCCAGTTGGAGGACGCGCTCATAGGCCTGATCCGCCAGGTCGAAACGGCGAAGATTGTCGTAACTCGCGGCCAGTCCGAGCCAAGCTTCTGCGTCCTTCGGCGAAACCTCGACGGCCTTCCTGAAACTCTGCTCTGCCAGGCCATAGCTTCCATTTCGGAAATGAACCTTGCCCATGCGCAGATATTCATCCGACGGATAGAACTTCGCATCCTCCAACAGCATTCCGGATTCATCCAGCAAGCGGTTTTCCATCGATTTGCAGCCCACCAGGGCTGTGGCGAGCAGTAGCAGCGCCATGCAAAGCAGCGCCGCGCGCCCCCGTCCCTCAGTCATCGCCATCCTCCCCTCATATCCCCAATGCCCGAAACAACTTCATTGCCACCGGCATGAGCGTCACGCCAAGGATCACCGGGAAGATGAAGAGTGCGAGCGGTAGCACCAGCTTGACGGGAAGCGCGTGCGCTTTTTCCTCCGCACGTGCCAGGCGCTTCAGCCGCATCTCGTCACTATAGGTCCGGAGTGATTGAACGAGGCTCGTGCCCAACTCTTCCGACTGCTGAATGAGCGTCGCAAAGGACTTCGCCTCAGCTATGCCGAGACGCAGGGCGAGATTATCGAGCGCCTCCCGCGTCGACTTTCCTGCTCTCAGCTCAAGAGACATGAAGGCCACGTTGCGCGCCAGCGAAGGATAATCGCGCGAGAGGTCGCGGCTGATCCGCTCCATGGCGCTGTCAACGCCGATGCCTGCTTCCACGCAGATCACCAGTAGATCGAGGAAGTCGGGAAAGCCCTGGCGATGTTCTTCGAAAAGGCCGTCACGCCTTACGCTCACGATCGAGCGTGGCAAGATGTAACCAAAGAATGTCATGACGACACTGGCGAGGACAGCCATCACATAGGGTTGGTCGGGGAGGACCCGTCCGAACAGCAGCGCGGTGGCCATGCCGAGGGCCACCGCCACGCCGATGCGGATGGCCTGGAACCACACGAGGGCCGCAGTGCCATAGTAGCCTGCCGAGTTCAGGAATCGCATCAGCTCCGTCTTCTTCGCCTCGTCACTGGGAACGAGACCCTTCAGGAAGTCCGGCTGGGCACCGTGCAGAACGGAGGCACCCGCATGACCTCCGTCGCCCAGACCTCCGTCGCCCGCGCTCATTCTTCTCCGCACGTCCGACCATGACAGCGTGATGCTGCCGAAAGCCAGCGTCAGCAGCGTCACAGCGAGGAACACCGCTGCCATCATCAGCAGGTCGCCACGGACGGGTAGAAGAGACATGAGCTGTTCCATGCCTGCCTCAGAACTTGAAGTTTATCATCTTGTACATGATGAAGTCCCCGATCAGCTGCCACACCACGAGGCTGACCATCACGATCTGGAACATCGGTTCGTGCCACACGTCGGAATAGTAGCTGGGGTTCGGAAAGTAGATCGCCATTGCGATCACAATGGGCAGTATCGTCAACCCATAGGCGGAGAACCGTCCTTCGGCCGAGATCGCCCTCACCTTGCGGCGCAACTGGAAACGGTCGCGCAACACCCGGGAGAGATTTTCCAGCACCTCACTCAGATTTCCACCCGAAGATGACTGAATGGAAACCGCGGTGACGAGCAGCGAGAGGTCTGCCACGCCCATCCGGGCGGCAAGGTTCTGCAGGGCCCGGGGCATGTCCAGGCCATACGTCATTTCGTCGACGGTGATGCCGAATTCCGTCCCGATCGGATCAGCCATCTCGCGCCCCACGAGGGACATCGCGGTTTGCACCGGGTGGCCGCTCCTCAAGCTGCGGACGACGACATCGAGTGCGTCGGGAAGCTGGTTGCAGAACTCCCTCTGGCGGCGGGCGCGAATGTTCCGGAGAACGAGGACAGTCAGAAAATAGCCAACCAGGCCGCCGAACAGGAAGCAGAGCCAGTTCGGCAGTCCCGTGAACAGAACGAGCAGACCCGCAATCGCCGAGGTCGTGAGTGCGACGAACATGACGAAGCGGCTCATCGTCATGCGCAGGCCCGACTGCACGAGCAGCTTGCGTAGACCATGGATCATCACCACGTCGCGGTCGAGAATGCCCCTTTCTGCCTTCAGGCGCAGCAGAGCTTGCTCGCCGCTGACTTGGTCCGCCTGGAGGCGCAGCCTCCGGTTCACGTTCCGACGCCTGGCGATCGGGGCGATGACGCCAGAGTAAAGGACTTCCGCCAGGAAGATCGCAGCCGCTGCGGTGCTTACGTAGAACACGCTCCTCATCAGCAGGTCGGTGTCCATGTCAGTGCACCTTGGCGGGGTCGAAGTTGCCAGACGGGACGGTGATGCCCCGGGTGGCGAGTTCGGCGAGGAACTTGGGCCTCACCCCCGTGGCCTGGAAGCTACCCTGTATGCTTCCGTCCTCGAGTGTTGCGATGCGGTTGAAGCGATAAATCTCCTGCATCTGGATTACATCTCCCTCAATACCGGTGATCTCGCTCACGCTCACGATCCGGCGCTTGCCGTCGCTCAGTCGCTGCAGCTGGATCACCAGCCGGATCGCTGCGGCAATCTGCGAACGCAGGCTCAGGATCGTCATCGGGTACCCCGCCATACCGATCATCTGCTCGAGCCTCGAGAGTGCGTCGCGCGCCGTGTTGGCGTGGATCGTCGTCATGGAGCCCTCGTGGCCGGTATTCATTGCCTGCAGCATGTCGAAGGCCTCTTCGCCGCGGCACTCGCCCACGATGATGCGGTCAGGCCGCATGCGGAGCGCGTTCTTTACGAGTTCGCGCTGGCGAATCTCACCCTTGCCCTCGATATTGGGTGGCCTTGTCTCCATGCGGCCCACATGCGGCTGCTGCAACTGCAGTTCGGCCGCGTCCTCGATGGTGATGAGGCGCTCCTTCGGGCTGATGTAGGTCGAGAGCGCGTTGAGCATTGTGGTTTTTCCCGAACCCGTGCCACCAGAGACAAGAACGGTGACACGCCCTTGCACGGCCGCAGAAAGGAGTGCCGCCATCTCGCGCGAGAGGCTGTTCATCTCCACCAGCTTCTCCATCGAGTAAGGCCGCTTGGAGAATTTCCGGATGGAGACGAGCGGACCGTCGACGGCGACGGGCTTGATCGCCACATTTACACGCGATCCGTCGAGCAAGCGTGCATCGCACATCGGCTGGCTCTCATCCACGCGCCGGCCCACCGTCGAGACGATCTTGTTGATGATACGCAGAAGATGTGCTTCGTCCTTGAACCGTGCGTCGGAGAGTTCGAGAACGCCGCGGCGCTCGACGTAGATCTGCTTGTGGGTGTTGATGAGAATGTCATTGACGGAACCGTCCTTGAGGAGCGGCTCAATGGGCCCAAGGCCGGTCATCTCGTTTAGGATGTCGTCGACGAACTGTTCGAGCTCGTTCGCATTGAGCACGATCCGCTCATTCGAGACGTGCTGTGCCACCAGCTCGTGGATCTGCGGGCGCAACTCCTTGAGCGGCATCTTGTCCATGTTGGCGAGATTGATCTCGTCGATGATGCGCCCATGGATGCGTAGCTTCGCCTCGAGAAGCCGCTGCTTGAAGTCGCTTCCGTCGCTCACGGGCGCCAGCGCGGCGGGTGCGGGCGCCGGGCCGGCGGGTTGCTCAGGCCTTGGCTCCAGGGGGGAAGCGGCACCTTTGCGAAGCAGAGAGAAACGCCCCAATGACATGCTCAGTACCCCAGGATCTTGGCGATGTCCGCCACGAAGGCGTTTCGCGGCTTGATGTCCGTGACCGGAATGCCACGATCGATTGCCTCCTTCAGGAGGGAGTCCTCGGCGGAGACATATCCCGCGAGCCTTTCGCCCAGAAGGCCCCTCACGTCACTGACGGATAACCCGGAGCCGAACAGAGCGCGGCTGTACTTGTTGATGATCACCTTCGGATCGACTTCACCTGCATAATGGGCGGCAATGTCCTGCGCCATGCGGTGCGCGGCCTTGACACCCGGCACCGAAAAGTCCGTGACGATGTAAACCGACGACGAACCAAGTATGACCCCGTCCGTCCAGCTCTCCGCATGACGGGGAAGATCGACCACCAGGTTGGAATATCTCTGCGAGGCGAGATCGAGCGTGCGGGTGATCACTTCGGGCGCAAAACCTGAAACCTGCCCGTACTTGCGCCGTGCGGAGAGCACCTTCAGCCCTTGGGCGTGGGTTGCCGTCATCACGTCCAGCATGTGAACATCGAGACGCCCCGGATCGGCGATGATGTCGTCGAGGGCCCAGGCGGGCTGAAGGTCGAGATAGTCGGCGCAGGCGCCGGACGTCAGGTCGAGGTCCACGATGCATGCGGCCGCGGCTGCGGGCCCGGCATGCTTGGCCGCGAGCAGTCCGGCGTGAATGGCAATCGATGTGGTGCCCACCCCGCCGCGTGCCCCCATGAAGGTGAGGCACTTCACCTCCTGCTTTCCGCTGCTGTTCTGGGCCAGCACCCGTCCGCAGGTGGATAGGAGTTCGCCTGGGCTCAGCGGCGTCTTCATCCAGTCCGCCACCCGAAGCCTGAGGAACCAGCGGACGAGCTGATCGTCGACGGCGGGAGAAACCACGATGACCGGCAGATGCTGCGGCCGCTGGTTCATGAACCGCTCGAACTCACGAAGGCCGGCCTCGGAGGCAGTGTCGAGATCATAGACGAATACGCTCAGGCCGCGGCCGTCGTAATCTGCCGTTACTCGTTCGCTTGCCACCAGCGAGACCTTGATGCCGCCGAGCTGGGCGGCATGATCGCGGAACTGCCGGCTGATCTCGCCATCCTTCGTGACGAAGCCGATGTTGAGAACACGGTTGGACTGGCGCACAGCGCGGCTGAAGATCTGAAGCATTTCAGCTTGCGCTCCCCGCCGCATTCAGGTCTTCCCCCGTCACCGTCGCGGTCGAGGTGTTGGGGAAGGTCAGTGATGTCAGGCCCACGAGCCCCTTCAGGAAGAGAAAGTCATAGGTAACGCCCTGAAGCCTCACGGTGATGGTGGGCACGGGGCCGACCTCGCGCCCCGCATAGCCCATGCCGGTCGATTGATAGCTCACTTCGATGTTGCTCTGCTCTAGTCCGGGGAAAAAGGTGCACATGCCTGCGTTCGCGCCGCCGACGCAGTTCGTACCGTCGTTGCCGCGTCCAAGGAAGATGGTCGTCATGGCAGCAGCATCATAGGAACAGGCGGATGCGCCCTCCGGCATCACGCCCGCGCATGTGCCCGTGCTGCCGCTGCAGGTGCAGTCATAGGAAGGCATTGCCTCTCCTGGCAGGAGCGTGCCGGATTCGAGACCCGTCAGGGAGCGGAGATTTGAAGCAACGGGATCCGACACCGCCGCAAGCCTCGCACCCCATTGCACGGCTTTGCTGGCAGCGTTCCACTGGTAGAAGATGTATGAGAACTCCACCACGCCGAACACCAGCAGGAAGAACGTCAGTATGGCCGCCGTGGCCTCGATGAGAACGGCGCCGGACTCGTCCCGGCCGAATGATGTGGGTTTTCTACCGGACACCGATCACGCGCTCCTGATGCGAGGCCTGCACAGTGAGGGAGGTGATGTTCAGAAAGCCGAGGAAGCCCAGGGCGGCATATGGCACTGACGTCGAAACCTCCACCACCGGCACGGGCCCGGCGTACCGGTACGCCGTCTTGCCGTTTTCGAGTATGGCGTTCGGAATCGTGGAATAGCTGACGCTCACGTCGCTGGGCGCCCACCACGCCACACGGGCTGTTCCACCCGCTGGCAGCCCGGTGACAGCGAGGTTCTGCACTTCGGACGGCAGTGCCGCACTCGGCGGATACGGCATGCTCGCAGCAAAGCGGGCTGCGTCGCGCACGCCGTTCTGGATCAGCTGGTAATTGTAGAAGAAGTTACCGAACTCCAGAACGCCAAGGCCGATCAGCATGATCACAGGAACGACGACTGCCATCTCGATGATGGTGGCGCCGCTGTCATCGCGAGCGGCGTTCCGCAACCGTGAAATCATCTGCCTCGGCATCGGAGCGCCCCTCACCGGTAGAGCTGAACGTTGTCGGTGACGAGGGCGCCATTCGTGCCGGTTCCGCTTCCGGGCTTCACGATGCTGACGAGTTCGGCATAGACCGACCCCTGCGACCCAACCGGCTCGGTCAGGAAGAACTGGCCAAAGGCGACCGCATTGATCGTGGTGCTGCCGCTGCCGATCGGTTGCGCGATGCAGTTGGCGATGGCTGCGAAGATAAGCCGGCGGTCCGGCGCATCATTGGGCGCCCTGGTTGCGTTGGCATAGCACTTCGGCAGCGCCATGCTCGCGTCATTCACCTTGCCCTGTTCGATTTCTGCCCTGTAAACATCATACCGCGAAGGAAGATCGGAGGCCAAGAACGCCCCGCCATCCGGCTTCGTGGGCCTGGGGCCTCCGGGGAAGTTCGTTTCCATGTAGGTTTCGAACATTCCGTTCCAGTCGCCCCCTCCGAGGCGCCCGCCGAAGCCCGTTCCGCAGCTGTCGTTGATCATGCAGCTATCCCGGGGGAAGCCCATGGCTTCAGGCAATTTGGTGAACGGCGAAGCCGTCGAGTAGCCCGCTGTATAAAGGTCGGTGACCTCGGTCGGATCGCAATGATTGATGTTGTTACCGTTACCGGTGATCTTGGGCTTCCAGGATTTCCGGGTGTTGCGGGCCGGCCTGATCTCTTCCTCGTTGTTCTTGAAGGAACCGCCATATATGTCGAAGCGCGTATTGAAGGCAGCATTTGCCACGGTGATGTTGCCGGGCTGCGTCCTCAGGCCGGTGAGCGACACGCAAGCCCCCGGCACCGCCTCGGAAATTGCCTCGTTGAGACCGCGCGCACCTCTGCCCAAAGGCGTTTCGACGTACCCGAAATTTCCGGGCGAGAACTGCGCCTGACCGCCGCTGTTCGCGAAGGCCTTGAGTTCGATCAGCCGCCTGCGAAGCGCAGGCGTGGCGACGTGTTCCCGAAGTTCCTCGATGCGGAACGGGTTCGTGTTGCCGGTGGGCTCCAGAGGGTTGCAGATGAACATCGGGACCACGTTGCACGCCCCTGGATCCATTCCCGCAATGGCAGATGCCGTCGTGGTCAGTGTCGTGACGCCGCCGATGAACGAAGCCGGAAAGATCGTGTCGTAGCTTGCAGGCGTCACCGTCACCTCGACATAGTTGGCGAATTTCGGGTCGGTCGTCACATTGGTGGCTGTGATCGGGTCTTTGTCTGAGGCAGGAAGGCTGGAAAGGAAGCGCCGGTTGACACTGTCCTTGTTGACGGAGGCAAAGCTGGTGAAAAGTGCCGGATTGGAAACGAGATTGTCCCTCGCGGCATCAGCCCGGGTGATGGCGTCGCTCGTGTGGTCGAGTTCGGCGGCCATGGCCAGCGCGATTGCATCCGCCCCATGTTGCAGCGAGGATTGCAGGATGAACACGCGGCTCGCATCCACGGCAAGCAGCGAGAAGCCCACGATGACGGGCAGCATCAGGGTGACGTAGATGAGCGCCATGCCCGACTCGTCGCTGCGGAACTGGCGCGTCAAGGTGGCGTTTCCGTTTCTCCCGAGCAATGGCCCCATGCGATTGCCCTCACCTCAATTCTGCCCGCCGTTGCCGACGTTGATCACCGTGGTCGGCGTCGAAGCGCCTTCCGCGTCATAACGGTTGAACATTCTTTCGAGAGCGCCAACACCTTGCCGGGCTGGCGTCTTGATGTTGGTGTCGTTCACGTAGGGCGGCCAGGGTGTGGGGTGCTGGATGGCGAGGTTGGCGCGCGAGGCTTCGCCCGCACCCAGGGTCACGGTGTCGCCACGGCCGAGAAAATTGTAGATGTAATCCTCCGCTGCCGCGGGGCCGGCCCCGGCGATCATGCCGAACAGGCAGAGGAGCAGGCTATTTCTGCGGTGTGCCATAATTCACCTTTGGCAAGTCGATGATGTGGCCGTAGACCCCGTTGTATTGGGTATCGAGGCTCTTTTTCGAGACCTCCTGCTTGCCGAGCAGGAAGAATTCCGGCTCGTTCGCGGAGACCATGTCGTCGAGTGGTGTTTTCAGTTGCTGCTCCGTGCCCACCGGGCGCACGAGCCTTGGCGTGACGATGATGACGAGATCCGATTCCTTCTTCTGGAAGGCGGAGGAGCGGAACAGCGTGCCGATCACCGGAACGCTGCCCGCCCACGGCACCTGCTTTGCCGCCTTG
>Ga0181554_1002357_pt1 | contig 16815 bp, 8 predicted proteins | sample 011ome_16_FD_145602 | JGI IMG/M metagenome (GOLD analysis project Ga0181554, IMG submission 145602) | Coastal salt marsh microbial communities from the Groves Creek Marsh, Skidaway Island, Georgia - 011503CT metaG (spades assembly) | ecosystem: Environmental > Aquatic > Marine > Intertidal zone >... | reverse complement strand
TTCGTGCTTTGAGCGTCTGGTTAATTTGGAAACCTGCTCCGTTTTATACGAGGCTATCTCACCGGTGTTACCGTTTTTGAAAGCGGCGACAGTGGACTTTCCTGCGGATCATTCCACGTTTGGCTCCAATTACGCGTACTACGTGTACGCAGAAATCACCACAGGCAGCACTTTTAATTCCTACGAAGATGTGTATTTATTGGGTGGAACATCGGCCTGCGGTTCTTGGTTTGGTGGTCTGTATCACGGAAGGCCATTTATTGGGACGCAATGCAACTGGGGATCAAGTACAGCAGTCGGTGTCGATCAAACCACGGCAACCGTTGCTTTGCAGGCGAATCAGACGTACAGGATTCAGTGGATGTACAATGTGGCGGAGGGATATCGTCGTGCACAAATTAAAGTCGACGGCGTCGTCGTCGTGGATTCGACGACCGCATACTTAAACGTAGACTCGTCGTCAACTGAGGAGTTTCTGAGTATAGGATCTGGATATCACACTCAAGTCAGTGAGACTTTGCAAGGGTCAGTTAAAAAAGTGAGCGTGCACATTTGCGGAGAGAATACATAGCTACGTTGTGAAACGATGATGATTGTAGAAAATACGAATCGATGCCTAACTTTGAAATATATCATTGTGTGATTTTTTTTTTCTCTCTCTCTCTCTCTCTTCCGAAGCTTTTCGTCTTCGCATCAACGTCAAAAATCAAAATTGAGAAGAGCTTTTCGCCGGCCGTCTCGTCTTTGTACGCAGGACGAGTTCTTTATTCCACGCTAGCGCTATTTTAGTTCCCTTCTCGTGATGAAAATTCGGATAGCAGTAATATAGCAAAATATTATTAGATCTCCACGCCGTCATTCTCCGCAAGAGCGCCACTGGATTCGATCGCGTACTCCCTCCGCCGCCCAACCCGTCCTTGAACCCGGACGAATACAATCCCACGCCCAAGCCGTTTTTCCAAAGCCGTATTGAAAATTCGAAATCAAAACCAATTCCCATTTCGCCTGGACAGGAGAACATGGGATGAAATAATCCAACTCGTATGAAATCATCGGCGCGAACGATCAAAGGAGCGCTGTTGACTTTGTACGCCCACATGAAAGCCTCTTCTGTATTCGGATCTAGAAATTTGATCGGTAAAGCGCCGGCGGCGTTACCGTATTTCTCACCGGCGTTTTGCCAAGTTGGGCCTCCACGGTATCCTTTGGAGCGAGCACCCCATTGTCTTTTCACCTCCATATTTTTTGACGTGTCCAATCTACCCGCGTGCCCGCCGAGCATGGACATTTTCGGTTGAACCTTAAATAACTTCAGAGCCCGAGCTAGCCAATTTGGATCGTTGGGTCGATCGTCGTCCTGAATGAAAGCAACAAAAGGAGCGTTTGCAGCTCGACCTAGTCTATTATAAGCCCTAATTTCGTGCACATCTGGACTATGTACGAGCAAAGCGAACGGCACTGAAAATTTATTCCTCCTCGTCGATACTTTCTCGTCTGTGCTATTATTGGAGGCCAGAGTTAGCATAGAGTTGTGAAACCTGTGAAGGCTTTTCATCCAGGCTTCGTGACTGCTCCGGGAGTCGTTGTTCACCAGTAGTTCCGCGAGAACCGGAGATTTTTTGGAAAGTAACGCAGGAAGAGCTGATATAGATTTTGGGCGGTCGTAGAACTGCATAACGATTGATGCCATAACTTTCTTTTCACCTCGCGAGGCGTCTCCTTTGGCACCGATGGCGCGCCGCCCGTGATCACAAAACGCGGGTTCTACGTCTAGAAATTCTGGACCACAAATTACCTCGCCATCCCCACCGTCGCGCGATATCATTTCACTCGGCGCCACCTCGTGCGGCGATTCCGCGTGCATCGCGACGTACTTTCCGCCCACATTCTTTATTGCTTCTATGAGCAAATCGTCTGGATTTGGATTATTAACACCGCACGGTGCAGCTTTCTTCTCCGCGAGAAGCTGGTACCCTCCTCTCAAAAGAGCTTCTCGTTTTACCAATACAATCGAATTCGACGAAGGTAAAAACGGGCGAGCATCATTCCCATCCTTGCGTTCTTTTTCCCTTTCGCCTCTAACGCTTCCCTCGGCGACAAATACTGCCACTAATTTTGCATCTCTCGCTAACATCGCTTCCGCGTTTCGTATCCAATCCACAGATACATCCACCCCGGTTTTTATTTCTCTCAAAGAGCTGCTAGAGCTAGAGCTAAAACTAGATGACGAAGAAGATGAAGGATACATCAAAAGCACCGTCTCCGCGCTCGTCAATCTCAACAATCGCGAAACCACCCTCGCGTCCGTATCTCTCGAAGTCGCGTAAACTGCGTACCCTTTCCCATCTTTCGCTGCATTCGCCGCTTTTCTCGCAAACTCTCTCGACTTTCGTGTCGTCGCCGTAGCGGTTCTCCTTGTTCGCCTGCTCTCTTTCTCCCTTTCGCGCTTGCCGCTCTCATCAACTTCACCGTCGTCCTCTTTCTCATCCTCCTCGTCTTCGACGTCTCCCCCGTCTTCGTAAAAAATAATCTCCGCCTTCCATTGTTTCGGCAAGTTCGCGTGCACATTCTTCACTAAAACCTCCGCCCAACTCGTCGCCGGCCCTCTCGCGCTTCTCGTCGAAACCGCGATTGCCAAACGAACTCGTTCCATTCGGTCTCTCTTGCACTTGGGCGGCGCAAACTTCGGTAAGCTCTTCGGCGCTCCGGAAACGCCTCTTTTTAGCTTCGCGCTCACTTTCGGCGGTTCGCCTTCCACCCACAGTTGACGCGTTCGGTCGCATTTTGTGCTCATCATCTTTTCCGACTTTTCCGACTTTTCCTCCTCCTCCTCGGACGATGACGACGCAGACGACGACGACGACGAGGGTGTTAAGGACGAAAGCGATGAAGATGATTCCCTAGAATAAAAGAAGACGACGAAGAAGAACAACGACGAAAAAGCAGCAGCGATGATGATACTTCTTCGCCTCCCTTTGACCAAACCGACGCCTCCTCCTGACGACGACGACGACGTAAAAGAAACGCCGTAATATCCCATGTTCCTCTCGAGAGGTGCTTCTTTGTCTTCCTCTTCGTCAAAAAATGTGAAGAAAAGCGCGTTACGTACGACGAGAGAATCATCGGATCGACGCGAGTAAACGTTTCTATTATCTCTACTCAAAAAAGCGTCTCTGTGACTACATGTGCGACTGGTCGCGCTACTGCGTGCTACTGTTATTACTTTTACTACTATTGCTCTCTACCGCTCGCACGAAAAGCCTCGTTGTTGTTGTTGTTGTTCTTGTAAATTGTTCTTCTTCTTCCGGGAAATGATTTTGGAGAAGGGTCCGTCTTTGACGTCGCAAAAGAGCGGGTATGGACAGTCGCACGAGCGAGGAGGGTTTTGTTTGCCACCACCGTTCTCTTCTCGTTCGTCGTCGTTGTTGTTGTTATTGTTTTCACTATCGTTAGTAGTATGAAGCGTTTGTCGAATGGTGAAACTGTATCTGGTTTCAGTTCGCGTTCGTCGCGTTCCGTCAATCATCGGATCTGACTTTCGTTTTGGAATGTAATGCTGGCGATTGAACCGAGCAAAATCGGTGAGAATGAGGAGAGATCGCCGAGGCAACTCGAGCGCGCGGTGAGGAAATATCATCGTCTCGTTCCCGCTTCGCCGGGCGGCGGTAGCGCTCTCGGTAGGAGAGGTAGAATAGCCTTCTTCGTTTGGGTGGTTCGGGTGGCGAAATTCCATGACGCATCGATCTCCCAAGGAGAGAGAGAGGATGGTTCCCGTGAACGCGGAGTGCGTGTCCACGTGAGGGGCGATGCCGCATCCAGGCGGATATTCGTTGACGGTGACTTGATCAAACGCGATGACTTTTTGAATCGCCTCGGATATTTGTCTTCTTTCGTCCTCGGTCCACGCGTCGTCGTTCGCATTCTGACGCGTGAACGAGAAGTCGTTCGAGCTCTTCTCTTCTCCACCTTTCTCCTCCGTCGTCGTGCTCTCGGCGTCGGCGACGACCGAGACGAGCGCCTCGAGCCTTTTCCGAACGTCCACGTCGAGCAGTTCCGGAATTTTCTCCTCGGCGTCGTTCGCCGCGTCTCTCGTGTCGTAATCAAACTTCTTCCCGTAATGTCGCACGCGGCGTTTCGACAGCGATTTCCATCCGCTCTTAAAGTAATCCTTTTCGCCGTTTTCGCGCGAAGAAGTTTCTCCCTCTTCTTCTTCGTTCTTCTTCTTCTTCGTATTATTATCATTGTTGTTATTCGCCTCGATGAACTCTCGTTCTTCCTCTCTCGTGACAAAGTTTTCAATCAAAAACACGCCGGGGATTTCGTATTTCTCTCGCAGCTCTCGACTGCTGAAGGACGCGAGCGTTTGCTTATTATTATTATTATTATGTTGTTGATGTTGCTGCTGCATTATTCTTCGGTGTTTAGAGAGTAAGAGTTAACTTCGTTCTTTCGTCTCAGCGCGTAGAAAAATCTCTTCCACGAACGAGAGAAGAGTACTTTCCATTATATCACGAGACGAGAACGACGAGAACGATTCAGACGATTCGGTGTTCGCCTAAAACTCTCTCCGAGAAGGATGACGATCCTCGAAAAGGTTTGTAAAACGCGTCTCGATGTCCTCGCGTAAAAAGAGAGAGAGAGAGAGAGAGAAGTGAAGTGAAGAATTCTTAAGCAAAATTTTGTACACGAAACACTTTCAAAACTACTACCAGTACTATGTACACACACGAACACGCAACAACGATACGATTAATAATAATAATTGTTTTTTACACGCTCATGGCATCGCCGGAACTCGTCGTCGCGAATTTCTCCTTTTGCAGAGTCTCCTGGAACTCTCTCTTTTCCTCCAAGAGCGTTCCGTCTTCTTCGCCTTCCTCCATGGGAAAATCTTCGTCTTCGTCTCGGTCTTCTAAATAAATCTCCTCCTCTTCCAACGTCCACGTTTGAATCCTCTCCGCGATTCCGTAAGATATCTTGTTGGTGCCGCCGTATTCCGGCGGCACTTGTTCTACCCGAAATTGAAACGGCTTCTCGAGCAAAATCGACGGATCTTGCGTCAAAATGTGAAATCTGGCGCGGATTTTTGGCGACGCAAAGGCGAAATACTTCAACGTCGGTAACAGAAATTTCGTAAACAACAACGGTCGAATAATCCCAGCTCTCTCCGCTCGAATCGGCATAAAATTCGAAATCGCGTATATGTTCACTCTGGAATAGTTCACGTTGAAGTGCTCGAAACTTAATCCGTGCATGTCGCACAAAAATATGAACCCTTTCCTTTGCGTCGTCGGGTAGTTTTTCAACGTTCGTAAAATCACATAATTGAGCATCTTCACCATCAACAGCGACGTCGCTCTCGGATTCACAGCCCTCTCGAAATTAACAATTCTGGCCAACGTTATAACAATCAACGCTCTCCCGTCCTCGTCCACGTTTTCGAACACTTGCAAAGCTCCAGTTTCAAACGCTCGTTTCAACTCTTCGTCCTCGCTCAACTTTTGGACGTTCCTCAACGAACCAAACACGTCTTCGTAGAAATCAAAATACTGCTGCGCGCGAAACAACGTCTTCGCGACGTCGCAGTTCGTGCATCTCAGCAAACTCTTCACCACCAACTCGACCAGCTCTGGATTCGCCAAGCGCACCTCCTTATCGATCGTGTTCAACACGAACGCGAACCGTCTCTGACCAACCCTACTCGTAAACTCTACGATTTCATCCGGATGTTCCGGGAACTCAAACTCGTGAAAAGACCAATCCGGCGCGAACTGGCCGTTTTTTGCCGGTTCAAACTGCTTCATCGGGTTCCATTTCTTCGCGCGAGCTTGCAAGCACTGCGAAAAGTTCGTTTGTTTCCCGAGATTGTTGTACGCGATGGTTGGAAACACTTCTCGTCCTTGTTGTTGATGTTTTTGGTGTCCTTCTTTTTTTAACTGATTTCGATTAGTACAATGCGAGGACGAATTCGTATTCGTGGAGGTGGCGTTGGCGCCTCCGTGTCGTCGCTGCTGCAGCTGCACCTGCGACGAGTTGTTGTACTTCGCTCCCTCTTCCTCCATCCTTTCTTCTTCTTCTTCTTCTTCTTCGATGAAATCATCGTCGTCCTCCCATTCGTCGTCGTCATCGTCTTCATCTTCATCGTCCGAAAAATCCTCCTCCGTTTCGAACGCCTTAGAAACTCGTCCTCTCCCTGTTCTTGTTGTTCGAGTTGGTGTTGTTCGAGGGAGATGTTCTTTTCCCGAGTGTCCCGAATGCACCGACGACGACATCTCTTTGTCTTCTTTGTCTTCTTTGTCTTCGTCTCTGATCTCTTCTGCGGGTTTCCACTCTGGCAAGTTTCGCAAGTGAAGGGCTTGGTATTAGTTTAGGGTTTATTTATTATCAATTAGGGTTTAACAACAATTTCATTTTTCTTTACCATTCGCTCTCTTTGAAATCTTTGAGAAAGACGCCAGATTTTGGCGGCCAAACTCTTTTTCTTCCTCCTTCCCTTCTTTCTCCTCCTCCTCTTCTCCCTGCGAGAAAAGGCGACGAGGATGATTTCGCGCGACCACGGGTTTGTTCTTCTTCTTCTTCTTTCTCTTCTTTTTCTTCTTCTTCGTCGTCGTCTTCGTCTTCGGCGACGCTTTCGAAAATCGGGCCGACGACTCTCGCCGCCGCGTCTTCTTCGTCGATGGGGGTTTGGAAGTTGTGTTCCTTAGCGATTCTCGAGGCGACTGGGAGAGGGTTTTCGTCGTTTATCCATCCGGTGTCCACGCAGGTCATGTATATGAAATCTTTTTTGTAATCCTTGGCGCACGTGGCGGTCATCATGTTCAACGCGGCTTTGGCCATGTTCGTGTGCGGGTGGTTGGCAGTTTTGTAGCGGTAGAATTTACCTTCCATGGCGGAAACGTTTACGATAAACGCGCATCGTTTTTCATCTTCCTGCATCGTCTTTATCGTCTTCGAGGGTACCGGAAGTTCCATCGCCGTGCGTTTCATGAGCGCGCGTAATTTGCCATTCAAAACGAACGGCGCCGCGGCGTTTACCGCGAGCACTTCGAGCAGTTCCGGCGTTTCGATCTCCCCGAGTTTCATCGTCCACGAATTCTGCGTTCGCAAATCGACCTGTTGTCCGTTGACGTCGAAGACGTTTTCCGGAAAGACGGCGTTTGTTTTCGTTTTTGCGGTCGTCGTAATCATCGCCGACGTCTCGTCGGCAGCGGCATACTCTTTATCTTTTTCGAGAACTTCGAGTTGCGATTGCAACACAGACGTAGGCACCGTCCATTCGTCGTCGTCGTCGTCATTATTGGTATCATCAGTAGTAGTGGTTGTTAAAAGTAAGTTGTCATTTTCTCCTTCTCCTCCCCCGTTTCCAATCATTCTTCGCTTTTCGCGACGTTCCTTCTTTTTTACCAACTCACCCTTCAGTAAATGTTTATAGTACGTCGGCGGTCTCCGAACGGTTTGACACGCGTTGTTTACGATGACGTCTAATCTTGGGAGCTCTTTATTTAGTTTCTCGCACAGTTTTTCGAGCGCCGGTAAGTCTCGCAAATCCATGGCGACGATTTTCAATCGACTCATGAACGATTCTTTCTGCTTTTGTTTTCTCAACAACTCCTCGTCTGTTCTCTTAAACCGCTCTCGAGCATCTTCCGGGAACCTCGTCGTCGCGACGACGAACGCTCCCGCTTTGAGCAATTTCAAAGCGACCCGGAATCCTATTTTAACTCTCGCTCCGGTGACTATGCAATATCTTCCTCTCATGTCGCACGTAAAATGTCGTCGAAAATAGTTTTCCTCCGCGCAGGATGGACACATGGAGGCGTAAAAATGGTGCACTTCGGTGAAACGTTTTTTGCAACAGTAACACGCGTTTGGATTGTGTAGCGTATTCTGCGCGGTCGCTCGTTTTTCGTCGTCGTCCATGATGTTCTCCACGTCTTCCTCCTCGACGACGCCGTCGGGTACTAACATGCTGGATTTTAGCTGTTTTTGTTTCTTTTCCTTTTCCTTCTCTTCTATCGCGCAGGCGCCACCATCCTCGGTGCCGTTTCCTAAAACGCGCTTCCCCGCGTCGTCCGTCTCTCTCTTCCACTCCAACACCTCCGCCTCTTCCGAGGCGTCGTTGTTAAAATTCGTCTCCTCCAACCGTCTCAATTTTCTCATCCGTTCTTCTCTCAGTTTTGTTTTCGCCACCGCGTCTCGATCCATCGCTCTCATTCTCTGGTTTCGATCGTTTTTCGCCCTCTTGGATTGCGTTCGCTCGCGATATTCCTTCGGGTCTTGTCCTCGGTACAGTTTCGCGGTGAAATACTCCACGAGCGGTAAGAGCGACGTCCGCAAGCGCTTGTGTTGTTTCAGTTCCAGAACGGTTTTAAACGACTTTGACTTTAAAGACGACGACGTCTTCTCGGTAAAAGCAGCGCACTCACTTTCATCTCCTTCTCGCGGTTTCCTTTCTCCTTCTTCCTCTTCCTCTTCTTCCTTCTCCTCTTCTTCTAACGTCTTCTCGTCGTACTTCGCGGTACACTTGGCCGGTGCGACGCGTTGTAAAACTTTCACGCACGCGTTCAATTCCTCCGCAGAAAAGCCTCGAATTTCGTTCAGCTTTTCCTCGAACCGCATCGTCGCGCTTTGTTCTTCTTCTTCTTCTTCTTTCTGGTGGTGCTCTTCTTCCCGATGATGGTTTTGTTTCTTTTCCTTCTTCTTCATCTTTCTTTCTCACTCCCTCGCGGAGGACTGTGACGACGACGCAGAGAATTGCGACGATGGAAGAGAAAAAGAAGCCTTTTCCCTTCCGCTCTTCTGATTAAGAAGAATACAGAACAACTCTTATCGCTCAAAACGGATGCGCAGTTTGACGCGTCGTCGTCGTCGTTTTTTCATCGCAGAAAAGAGAGAGAGAGACTAAACTTCTTCGTTTGTCTTTCTTTTTACTCTGAAGAAGAAAAACTTTTGTCATGAGAGTAAAAAAAAACAAAAGAGTTGTTTAGGGTTTAGGTTTTAGAATTTGGGCAAAATTTGCCTCCGAGAAAGAAGAACACAAAACTCTCTCTTGAGACGAGACAGACAGAGAGACAGACAGAGAGAGAGAGAAGGACGGGTGAACGACGATGGAGAAGAAGAAGCGGAAAAGGAGAGAAGAAGAAGAGCTTAATAATACCACCGATGATACCATTACTACTACTACTACGAATACGAATAATCGTTGTTGTCTCGAGTGGCGCTCTTCTCGTCTGGAGAAAGAAGAATCATCATCTCAACGTGAATGCGAGAAGAACCGGGAAACCGTCGAACGGTATTCGCGTCAGATGCGATTGCCGTTCTTCCAACACGACGAACGCTCGAAAGGAGGGCAATCTCGTCTCTTCAAAGCGCACGTGTTCATTGCAGGCGCTGGAGGGTTAGGGTGCCCATCTGTTTTGTATTTAGCCGGCGCTGGGGTCGGGAAAATAACCGTCTGCGACGCAGATGCAGTGGAAAAGAGCAACTTGCACAGACAGATATGCCACAGAAACGAAGACTGTTGTTCTGAGAATAAAACGAAAACGAACAAAGCGGTATCGGCGATTCGAGCCGCGAAAAGTTTGAACCCGACGTGTTCATATCGAGCGGTCGAAGAAAGTGTGAACGAACAGAACGCGATGGAGTTGTTGAGAGATGCGGACGTTGTTTTGGATTGTACGGATAATCAGAGAGCGAGGTACGTGTTGTCGGACGCGTGCGCAAAGTTGAGGACGCCGCTGGTGAGCGGAGCGAGCGTTGGGGTGGAAGGGCAGTTGGTGGTGTATAACGAGAGCGGGGAAGAAGAAGCAGGTGACGGGAGCGGCGATATGGAGAGAGGACCGTGTTTGAGGTGCGCGTATCCTTCGCCACCTCCGGCGGACGAGTGCGGGTCGTGCGCCGAGCAAGGCGTGTTGAACGTGGCGCCGGGGATTGTCGGGACGTTTCAAGCGTTGGAGTGCATTCGAATATTGTTGTCCGGTCGGTGCCGATATCGCGGGAAAGAAGGAGAAAAGAAAGAGAAAGCAGCGTCGAAGTCGTCGTTGGCGTCGTCTTCGACGTTCCCTCACCGGCCGCTCGGGTTGATGACGCTTTTTGACTTTGTGCAAAATCCTTCGCGACCGACGACGTGCGTGAAAATCAAGAGGAGAAAAGATTGTTTGGTGTGCGCCACGAGCGAAACGAGAGATGCGTTTGCGATTGAATCTTACGATTACGACGCGTTCTTGAATAGCGGCATTGCTGCTCAGCGGTGTAAAAATAACGGAACAGATAACAAAATAGAAGAAAGCATTGGCGAGGACGGGACGCAAAGGAGAATAACGTGCGAAGAACTCGCGCAGTTGCTCGTCGAAAATAGCGACAAAAAGAAGAACAATAGCAATACCAGCGTCGCTTCGCACGAAGAAAAACACCACGAGAAGACGAAAAGCGTTGTGCTCTTTGACGTGCGAAACGAGATCGAGTTCTCGATAGCGGCTTTGAAAGATGCCATCAACTACCCGTTCGTAGACGAAGAGAACGAAAAGAAGAACGCGATGGAGACGATGACAACAACGAACGTTGTTGTCGCCACTGCTGTCGACGAGGACGGAGGCGAAGAAGACGAGAAAGCAGTAACTGAAGTAGAAGTAGACGTGATCGCGTTCATCTGTCGGAGAGGCAACGACAGTCAACTGGCGAGGGAAAGATTTAAACAAAAACTCTTAGACCGCGACGAGAGTGCCGAGAACAAAAGACGAACGCTGACGATAGAAGATGGAAGCGACACCACTCAAACGAAAAAGAAGTTTTGCTTTGATGCGGAGAAATGCCAAATCGTCGACGTGATTGGTGGATTGCGACAGTGGAAACGCGCGATAGACTCGACGTTCCCAAACTTAGATTGATTAATAAGTTGTTTAGTCATTTATTATGTTGTGATGTGGTAATTTTTGTTGTTTGTGATATTACATAGTACACCAGGATAGCTCGTAAGGTAAGAAGATTTCATCTTCCCAAAACTGCTCTGTCCTTGTCGCTGTTACTTATTATTATTCCCCCTCTCTCTCTCTCTTTCTCTCTCTCTTTTCTATTTGATGTGGCGCGCGCGAGCGCCAAGCGCAAAAAGCGTGCAATTAAAACGAGCCGCACAAAAAAGATTTCCTTTTCTCTTTCTACTCCTCAGAGTGAGTTTACTACTTTTTCCCTTCGGCTTCCTTCTTCTTCTTCTTCTCCTCTTCTTCGATTTCGTCTTCCTTTCTTAATTCGAACATGAGCTCCAAAGCGTGCATGTTGACCAAAGTCTGCGCTACCGCCGCTCTGTCGCTTCCGTCCGATCGCAAAGCTTGCATCGGTCCATGCAAAAGCTTGTTCACGATACCTCGCGATAACTCTTCGAAAACTTTCTTATCTTTATTGGACAATTCGCCTTTGATTTTACTCAAAGCCTTCTCCAACTCTTGCGATCGAATGCGTTCGGCTTTCGATCTCAATCGTTTGATCGTCGGCACAGTTTCTAAGGAATCTCTCCAAGCTTCAAACGCGTTCAATTCTTCCTCCAACAGCTGTCTCGCGTCTTCCGCGGCTTGGTTCCTCTTCGCTTTATTGGCCTCGGCGAGCTCCTTGAGATCGTCCACGTTGTAGCAAATCGTCTCCGCGTGCTCCGAGCAACTCGCGCAGACGTTTCTCGGCACGGCGATGTCGACCAATCGTCTCTTCCCGTCAACCTTAGCAGTTGCCATCGGCATGGCGTCCAAGTGCTCCTTCGTGATGATCGGTTCCATGGAACTACTCGCGGTAAAAATAATATCGTGCTCAGCTGCCAACGGGATGAAATCATCCATCAAGTGAATTTTCATGTTGACGTTGGGAAACTCCTCAGCCAACGCCTCCGCTCTCGGTTTTGTTCGGTTCAAAATCGTCATTTCTGTGCACCTCTTCGACTCCAAGTGCTTCACCAACAACTTACTCATCGTCCCAGCGCCAACAATCATCACTCTGGTACCTTCGTAAGACTCACCCGGTAATTTCATTTGCAACAACTCCGCCGCCGCCGAGGAGACGGAAACCGCCCCGGATGCAATCGTCGTCTCGTTTCTCACGCGTTTACCAGCCACAATCGCAGCTTTGAACAATCCAGTCAAATGTCTCCCAAACCCTTTAACGTTCTCACCCATTTGAAACACCGATTTCACTTGCGCTAAAATTTGACCCTCGCCCAAAACGACCGAATCCAAACCGCCCGAAACCGCCAACAAGTGCGTACACGCGTCTCGATCCTTCAACAAGAAAAAGTGCTCTCTTAACTCCGTCAATTCTACCCCGGACCATTTACTCATCCAGTTTTCCAACTCTGCCACCGCTCGATCGTACGATAACCCGACAATAGTCACCTCCATACGATTACACGTGGACAAAATAGCCGCCTCTTCCACGTGCGGGTTCTCGTCCACCAAAGACGTCACCGCCTCTTCGAATCGATCCGCCGGTACCGCCATCTTCTCTCGAATCTCAACCGGACACGTGTGAATAGAGAGACCTAAGGTGATGATGGATGATTTGCGCTCGGATTGATAGACTGTTGTTTATATTTTCCGTAACATAAAAAAGGAGGAGAGAAGACGAAGTCAGTTTTTTTGTCTCACTTTATAAAAATCATTGAAAAAAAGCAGAAAAGAAGATAAAGATCGACAACGAAGGAAGGAAAAGAGAAGATTTTAAAATCTTCTTTCTTTCGTTTTCCTCCTGTTTTCCCCCTGTTTTCTCCTCCCTTTTTGCGCATCAGTAGGGACTCTTTCGTAGGAAAACGCTCTCTCGGTCTCGGCCCCTTAACGCGACGCACATCTCTCTATCCCCGGGAAAGAAGAGAGACTACTACTTGATGATGTTGATATAAAAAACGAAACAAAGACGCACCGTTAGCACCTCCCGCGGCTCTTAAGTTCGCCAACGCGGCGTCGCTGTTCACCGCGGCTTCCGAAACCGGGCGGTTCAGCGTCGACGGTCGAGGCGCTCGTTTGATGGATTCGCCTCCTTTTTCGCCATCATCGTCTGAGGAGGAAGAGGGAGATTCCTTTACGTCGGAAATCTTCTCCGTGACATCGGACGGCTCCTTGATCGCTCGATTCTTACGCACAGATCTGCTGGAAATTCTATGTCGAGTAAACGTCGGCGCTTTCTGGGCGGATTTTTTCGTCGCGGAATGCATCGCGCGCGCGTTGTTCGAGGCTACTAATGCTAATGACGCCGACGATGACGCACGAGGAGAAGTTGCTATCATCTCTCTAAAATTGTCCGTGTTTTTCGTATATACAAAAGTACTCTCTCTCTCGCTCTCGGAGAACGCGCAAAGGACGAATTATATGAATTCAAACTCGAACAAAGCGGTGGTATGCAAATGCGCACAATCTCGCTTTTTTACACGTTCGCGAAGTGACGCACGGCTCGACAACTCGGAGGAATGGAGAAGTCGTTCGCGTCTTTTTCTTGGTGGTGTTTCACCCACGAAAAAAGCGAAGAGATTTATTCTTTTTAATAAGATCTTCTTGGATTGGCAAAGAGTAGTTACAAAAAGCAAAAAACATGCGAGAAAAAGGAAGAAACGTGAGCGAATATTCTTCTAAGCAAACGCGCTTTACGCGATGTTCTCTCTCTCTTTCTCTCTCTACGTGTATTTTATTTTTATAACAAAGAAGCGCGAGCTAGTAAAAACGATGATGATTTAATAATAGCGTTGTTGTTGTTGTTGTTGTTGTTGTTGTCGTTATCAGAAGAAATCCGTCGGCGCGAGATCGCTGGGCGTTAAACTCGCTCCGGGGAGCAAAATCAAGAAAGCGACGGCGATGCACGCGAAAGCTAACGTTGCTCTGGACTCGTCGACCTCTGTGACGTCATCTTTTGGAGCGTAATCCGGGGTGCGTTGGCAAATGAGGATGAAAATAAGCCACGGGAGGCTCAAGGTGGAACCCAAGATGCCGAAAGTGAGACCCACGTAGGTACCGAGGGAAGTGGCGGAGAGCACGCGGCGTCCAAAAGCCGCTTGGGAGACGCGACCACCGTCGAGTTGACCGACCGGGAGGAGGTTGAGAGCAGTCGTGGTTAACCCGCACCTGTGGTTAAGAAGAGAAGAGAGGTGAGTATTTTTTGAATCTCGCTGATTAAAAATAGCTCCGGCTATTTCAGAGAAGAAACAGAAAAGAAGAAGAAGAAGAAAACTTTTGAAAAATTGGGAAGAAAATTCTCAGAGTCATGGAAGTTTTTGCTTCTGCAGCCGACAAAACGCGTAAAGCGCAAAGCCGCTTAGTGGGAAGTCGGTAAAAACGTTTGTCTTCATAGAATATTTCTTTCGCTGTTCATCTTTTTCTTCTTTCTTCGCGCCAAAACGCGGGCGGCGAAAACGACGCGCGCGACCAACAAAATTTTCAAACAAAAAAACAAACACTTACCATCCGGCTATGAAATACGGGTGCACGACAATCGCGCTCGTGGCCGCCGCAGCTCCAGTAGCTGTTGCATCGCCGTCACCCATCGTCAATAAAAGTTCGCTCACGCCACCTAATAACAAGGAACTCCCGAACAAGTTCCCGGGTATGGGCACGCACGCCGGGTCGTGGCCAATGGATAAAACTAAACCGTACGAAAATAACGCCAAAGCGGTGACACCACCACAAAGAGGCCCCGCGATGGCCACGTCGAAGAAATCTGATCGGTTCTCTGGTATGGATTTTATTTGCGTGATTGTACCAAACGTCCCTAATTGTCCGTTGGGAATCAAATACGGGATGGACAATTTCACGTTTCGCATGGCGCCGACAACTCGGTGTCCAACTTCGTGCGCCAGGGAGGACAAAAGAACACCCGCGGTGACTGGTAAAGCAGCCTCGACGTACGCGACGGTATCAAAGTTTTCTAATCCTGGCGGAGGCGCGCTCGGATCGATGCTCGGGTCTATACCAGCCGCGCCGCCACCTTCCGCTAACCATCGCATGGTCTCCTCAGGCAGTCGCGAGACTTCCGCGACTAAACCCAATTGGACGGCAGATCCGACGGTAAAACCAATCAAAGCTAACGCGATGAGGTACTGCCAAAACCCAGTCTCTTCAGACGGACCAGCTCTGTCCGCGGGAACGACTAAGAACGAAACCCTCGGTCCTCTGGTGTTTGAGACTGATTCACCCGGTCCGGGCGAGTTCGGCGACAACGCGTCCGGTTCTTCGAGCATGAAAATTTCGTACTTGTTGTCAAACATGTCGTAAAGTTTCGCGCGAACTTCGTCCCAAACTTCCTGACGATCCTTTCGCAAATTGCCTCTGAACAACGCACCAGTACCACCTTGACCCATGGAGGAGTTTCTTCTTCTACCGCCTGAAGAGGTTGCCGCTGCGGCGTTGTCTCCCGGACCCGCTTCCATGTCGTCCAAGTCGCCGCCGATCGTCTCCACCGACGTCACGAAAAACGTTTGCATACCAAAAATTTCGTTCTTGATCACGTCCACGTCTTCTTTCGATACCGGTGGAATCCCAGGTTCTTCTAAAATATCCAACAACGCATCGAATTGCTTCTGAAGTTCTCTTTCCTCCCTTTGTAACTCGGCCTCGTCGTCTTCGTCCGACGACGCCATCTTCCCTTCCTCTTTCATTTTCTTCCTCTGCGCGATCTTACCGAGATCGGCTAAAACTTTCTCCAACTTTTCGTCTCTGCTGCTGACGACGTTGTTATTGCTACTATCGATGCTCTTACTACCGCCCTCTTCTTTTCCTTTTTCTTCGCTCTTTACCTCGTCGTCGTCCGACGACGGTGGTTTCAACAAATCGACCAACCCGTCTCCACCGGACGACTCCTTGCTCAAATCCACCCGAAACTTCTTCCTGTTCTCCTCTCTAATTCTCCTCGTCCGCTCGTCTAAGCTCATATCGTCGTCTGAGCTGCTCTCGTCCATCGATTTCTGTTTCATCTCTCTCGTTTCTTTCAACTTTAAATATTTCGCCTCCTCTTCCTTCTCTTTGCGTTCCTCCTCCAATTTTTTTTCGTCCGGTCCCAACAAGAGCTCCAAATCCGCCAACGTCGTCGAGACGTCCAAATTCATCATCGGTACTTTGATCGGTTTTAAAGATTCTATTTCTTTTTCTTCTTCTTCTTCTTTACTGTTCTTCTTCGAAAACTCTGTATCATCGGCGCTTTCTTTCGTTGATGTCGATGTCGTCTTTTCCGCGTTCTCGTCGTCGTTTTCTCCTTTTTCGTCTTCTTCGGTTTCATTTTCACCACCACCGCCGAAGAGGTTCCCGAGCCACCCTTTTCGCGCGACGATCCTCCTCGTCCTTCTCCTCCCAAAACTCGTTTTTGTCGCGTTCGAAAACGATGATCTTTGTCTCTTCTCTTCTTCTTTCGCGGTAAAAGTCATCGAGGATGATGAAGAACGACACGAAACCGCGACGAGAATTCCATTCGATTTTGATGACGGCGACGGAGTGCACGTTCTCCTCATCCAGTTAAAACTCTTTCTTCTCCCGTGAAAACCTCTGCCATCTTCTCGGTAACGAAAAGAGGAGCTTTTCGTTAACGACGACGAAACGACCACCATCACTGCTGGTGTTTGAATCATAGCGCTGCTGCTCATCTTTTTTGTTGAATCTCTTTGGTAAATCTCTTCTTTTCGGTGTTTCGTATGTACGCGTCGTGTGTGTGTGTGTTCTGATTATATGCAAATGTGTTATAAAATAGTTTTTGAAGCATTTTCCGCCAAAGCACGCGAGCACAAAAGAAAGAAAGAAAAAGAACAACAGACAAACGTGACAAAGAGAAGACAAAAAGAAGAGAAAAAAGAAGAGAAAAAAGAAG
>Ga0181554_1002346_pt1 | contig 16878 bp, 18 predicted proteins | sample 011ome_16_FD_145602 | JGI IMG/M metagenome (GOLD analysis project Ga0181554, IMG submission 145602) | Coastal salt marsh microbial communities from the Groves Creek Marsh, Skidaway Island, Georgia - 011503CT metaG (spades assembly) | ecosystem: Environmental > Aquatic > Marine > Intertidal zone... | reverse complement strand
ATGTCCATGGCGGGGAGGCGGTAGGCGGCGGCGGCCATCTGGGCCTTGTTGGAAACGGTCACGTCCTTAGGAATCCTGCGCAAAATGGAATGGAACAGGGATAGGGCACGATGGCGCCTGCTTCAAGTGGCACGCCCGAGGGTGGCATTTTTATACCCTGCATGACAGGATGCAGCGCAAGATATGGCGGAGGAACCCGGAACATGGCAGCAAAAGACAGACAAGAAACAGGCAAGAACTTCGCTGCACGCTACCTGGTGAAGCCGGGAAAGCCCTTCAAGCTGGCGGCCTGCGACACGCGCGACACCGGTCCCATCACTGACAAGGAGAAGACTAAAGCCGAAACCCAGAAGAACGCCGAGGCCATCGATGCGGTGCAGGACCGGCTGTTTGCCGAGGGCGAGCGCGCGCTGCTGGTGGTGCTGCAGGGGATCGACTGTTCCGGCAAGGACGGCACGGTGCGCGCGGTGTTCAACCATTGCGGCCCCATCGGCGTGAGGGTTTCTCCCTTCAAGGCACCCACCCCCGACGAACTGGCGCAGGACTATCTCTGGCGGGTGCACAAGGCCTGCCCGCCCAAGGGCTATATCGGCATCTTCAACCGCTCGCACTATGAGGACGTTCTGGTGGTGAAGGTGAAGGGCTATGCATCGGCCGAGGCCATCGAACGGCGCTATGCGGAGATCAACGCCTTCGAGAAGATGCTGACCGACAATGGTACGGTAATCCTGAAGTTCATGCTCAATATCTCCAAGGAGGAGCAGGCCGAGCGGCTGAAGGAGCGCATCGAGACACCGGAGAAGCGTTGGAAGTTCAACCCCGCCGACCTCGAGGACCGGAAACTGTGGGATGAGTATATGGCGGCCTATGAGATGGCGCTGACCCGCTGCTCGACACCGCATGCACCGTGGCATGTGATCCCCGCAGACCGCAACTGGGTTCGCAATGCCGCGATCTCGCGGATCGTGCGCGAGACGCTGGAGAAGATGAACCCGCAATACCCGGCACCCAAGGGCTGGGACCCGGCCGCGGTGAAGGTGGTGTGAAGCTTCAGGCGGCTTCTTCCGGGTTCTCCAGAACCACTATGTTGAGCTTCACGTCGCCGAGCTTCGCCCGCAGCTTCTGCTGCATGCGGGCATTGAGTGCCGAAATCGCCTTCACGTCCACACTGCCGCCGAAATAGAGCTCCACTTCCACGAAGCGCTGCGCGCCGCTGCGCCGGGTGCGGATGGTGCCCAACTGCTCATAGGCCTCGAACTCTTCCGCCAGCACGCGCATGATCTGGAGCTGCTCGGGCTCGGGCATCGGCAGATCGATCAGCACACGAAAATTCGAGAGCAGCTGGCCCACTGCGGCGCGCAGCATGTAGAGCGCGATGCCCAATGAGAAGGAGGGGTCGATATAGGCGGCATAGGTCTCTCCGCCCACGATGTTCAGCACCAGACCTGTCGTCATGGCGAGAATGACGATGGCATCGAACCACACAGCCACGCGGTAATCGATCAGATAGGATTCGACCAGCGGGCTGTCATAGCTGCGGCTGAGCCGAGCGGCAAAGCGGTAGATATAGATGTTGACGAGGAGCGACGGGATGAGCGGCAACTGCGCCAGGCCAAAGGCCACGTGGTCGGCCGGATCGAGAAGGTTCTGAACGGCGTGGAACAGGATGTAGCAGGCCGTGGGGATGGTGAGTGCGCCATAGAGAAAGCCCGAGAAGTTTTCGAGCTTGCCAGTGCCGTGCGGGAAGCGGATGGGATCGGCGCTGCGCATCGCCCGGATCGACTGGAAGGCGAAGAGCTGCACGATGATGGAGGCGCCGTTCTCCAGCGCCATTGAACCGATGGTGAGGGAATTGGCGAAATAGCCGGTGAGCACGAAGGCAGCGGTGAGCGGCAGCAGCGCAAACACGGCGATGCGGGAGAGCCTCTCCAGCTCATCCAGCAAATCGTTGATATTCATACGCTATTCCACCCCATGACGAGCAAAGGTTCGACTCCTCGCGGGCAAAAATCAACTCGGTAGAAATACCTGCCTCAGGCCGCAGCGGGCATTTCGCGCACGACGATGTGAAGCCGGATGTCGCCTAGGCTCTGCTTCAGCCGGTCTTCCAGCCGCTGATTGAGGGCCGCAATGATGGAGACCTCCACCGAGCGGCTGAAAAACAGCTCCACGTCGATCAGCCGGTGCATACCGCTGCGGCGGGTGCGGATGACTCCGATCTGCTCATAGGACTCGAATTCGGCGGCAAGCGCGCGGATGATTGCGAGCTGGTCTTCCTCCGGCATGGGCAGGTCGATGAGAACGCGGAAATTCCTGGTGAGTTCGCTGGCGGCAGTGCCGAGCATGTAGAGCGAGATTCCGAGCGAGAAGAGCGAGTCAACGCGCGATGCAGCATCCCCTGCGCCGAGACGCTCCAAGACGAAGCCGAGCGCCATAGCGGTAATCACGAGCAGATCGAACCACGTGGAGACGCGGAAATTGGCCACGAAGGAGTCAACAAGGGGGGAGGCGTATGACCGCGCCAGCCGGCGTGCGAACATATAGAAGTAGAAGCTGCGGATGAGCGAAGGGATCATCGGCAGCTGGGCGATGTTGAATTGGACCTGTTCCGGCGGCTGGAGCAGGCTGCTGACCGCCGCGAAGAAGATGTAGACCGCGATGGGAACGGTCAGCGCGCCGTAAAGGAAGCCGGAAAAGTTCTCCAGCTTGCCGGTGCCGTGCGGAAAGCGGATGGGATCGGCGCTCCGCATGGCGCGGACGGAAATGTAATAGAACAGAAGGACGATGATCGCGAAGCCGCTGTCCAGCGCGACCGAGACGATGGTGAGCGAGTTGGAGAAATAGCCGGTGAGCAGGAAAGCCCCGGTGAGCGGCACGAGCGTGAAAAGCGACTGGAGGGAGAGCCGGCCAAGCTCTTCAACCAGATTGTTCGCGCGCATGATTTTCCAGTGTCCCCAAGTACTTTCTTCCGAGGACAGAATCGGCTGCGACAAGCCCAGAAATCAACCGGGTAGAACTACCCATCGAGCAGCGGCGGCGCTATCGGCCGCCGCTGCTCGATGGGAGGGCGTGGCCGAAGCCCGGGCTCCGCCGGGCTTCGGGAGTTTGGATCAACCGTTGCGCTTGCGTGCTGCCAGGGTGCGCAGGCGCAGGGCGTTAAGGCGGATGAAGCCGGCCGCGTCCTTCTGATCATAGGCGCCTCGATCATCCTCGAAGGTGACGAGCGCGTCCTTGTAGAGCGACTTCGGTGACTTGCGGCCCACCACGATGACATTGCCCTTGTAGAGCTTGAGGCGCACCGTGCCCTCCACATGCTCCTGGCTCTTGTCGATGGCCGCCTGCAGCATCTCGCGCTCCGGCGAGAACCAGAAGCCGTAATAGACGAGCTCGGCATATTTCGGGATGAAGCTGTCCTTCAGGTGCGCGGCCTCGCGGTCGAGCGTCAGCGTCTCGATGGCGCGGTGCGCGGTGAGCAGGATGGTGCCGCCGGGCGTTTCGTACACACCGCGCGACTTCATGCCGACGAAGCGGTTCTCCACGAGGTCGAGACGACCGATGCCGTTGTCGTGGCCCAACCGGTTCAGCTCGGCGAAGAGTGTCGCGGGCGACATCTTCTTGCCGTCGATGGCGATGGGATCGCCCTTCAGGAACTCGATCTCGACATAGGTGGGCGTGTCGGGCGCATCCTCGGGCGCGATGGTGCGCTGGTAGACATAGGCCGGCGGCTCCTGCCACGGGTCTTCCAGCACCTTGCCCTCGGAGGAGGAGTGAAGAAGGTTGGCGTCGACAGAGAAGGGCGCCTCGCCGCGCTTGTCCTTCGCCACCGGGATCTGGTGGGCCTCGGCGAATTCGATTAGGTCGGTGCGGCTCTTGAAATCCCACTCGCGCCAGGGCGCGATGACCTTGATGTCCGGGTTGAGCGCATAGGCAGTGAGCTCGAAGCGCACCTGGTCGTTGCCCTTGCCCGTGGCACCATGGGCGATGGCGTCGGCACCCGTTTCGGCCGCGATCTCGATGAGGCGCTTGGCGATCAGGGGCCGCGCGATCGAGGTGCCGAGCAGGTAGACGCCTTCGTAGACGGCGTTGGCGCGGAACATCGGGAAGACGAAATCCCGGATGAATTCCTCGCGCAGGTCCTCGATGTAGATTTCGCGGATGCCGAGCATCTCGGCCTTCTTGCGCGCCGGTTCCAGCTCCTCGCCCTGGCCCAGGTCAGCGGTGAAGGTGACGACTTCCGCGCCATATTCCGTCTGCAGCCATTTGAGGATGATCGAGGTGTCGAGGCCTCCCGAATAGGCGAGGACGACTTTCTTGATTTTCTGCTTCGACATGATTGGCGCGTGTCCCGTTCAAGATGATGGGGCCACCTATCACGGGGGGGCTTTGGCCCGCAACACCCGCAATGGTTCTACCTGGCCAGCGGAATTTCGGAGAGCCGGACCCCCACCTCCAGCCCATGGGCGCGCAGGAACTGGACGACACCGGCCGCGCAGCGCCGCTGCAGGGGGCCCGGGCCGACGATGATCTCGGCGAGGGGCAATTGGCGCCTGCCGCTGAAGATCTCGACATAGAGAATGAGCATCTCGGCCGCCTCGCGGAAGCGCACGGGGCGCGCGCCGCCCGGCGGCACGGCCAGCGTGATGCGGGTTTCATTCTCCTCGCGGAACACCTCGTTCTTCACGAAGGCGGCGAGATCGAGAAAATCCAGCCCCGGTGCGGGCGCCTCGCCATCCGCCGCATAGCAGATATCCTTCTTGAGAATGGTGAGGCCGGGCGAGATGCGCCGCTCCGCCTCGACGAGGCCATCCAGCGCCGCCTCGTCGAACACAACGCAATAGCCGCCCCCCTCGCCCGCATAGCCCCGCCACTGGGAGAGGAGGCCGTTCTTCTGCTGGTGCGGCTCCTGGTGGCGGCAGAAGGAGGCGATGAACAGGGGCGAGCGCTTGTCGGTCTCCTCCAGCCTTGCCCGGTAGGCCTCGTCCTCCAGCGCGGCGCGGCCCTCGGAGAGATCGTTCAGGAAGCCCAAATGGGTGGCCCAGACATTGCCGGAATCGACGATGCCGCGCAGGCCATTGACGGATGTGTAGTGGTAGAGCCTCGACATGGGCAGGAACAACCGCCGCCGGGGCGCGCGGGTTCCGGCGCGGCTAGACCTCGATGTCCCCCCCGAGGCGCTGAACGCGCATGATGCGCCGCACTTCTAGCACGCGGTTCACCTCGCCTCCCAAGATGAGCACGAGGGCGGCCAGGTAGACGAAGAACATGGCCGCGAAGATGCCCGACAGCGAGGCATAGGTGGAGGCGAATGTGTTGAAGTTCACGAGATAGATCGAGAACACGGACGACATGATCACCCACACCACGACGGTGAGCACCACGCCCGGCAGCACGGCCAGCACGGTGCGCGTCTTGGCGGGCAGCACGCGGTGGCAGAAGAGGAGCCCCGCCGTGAGGAGCGTGATGCCGATCGGGTAGCGCAGCTGCTCCAGCGTCACGAAATGGCCGCGGAGCGCTGGCGCCTTGAGTTCGATCACCTGGATCATCACCGGCGCGAAGACGATGAGCAGCGCGAAGGCCAAAAGGAAGATGGCGGAGCCGATGACGAACAGCACATTCTGGAAATAGAGCCAGAGCGTGCTGCGCGTCTCGCGGATGTCATAGGCGCGGTTGAGGCCCACGCGCACACTGTCCACCCCGCCCATGGCAGACCAGATGGTGATCAGGGCGGAGAGCGAGAGAAGGCCGGTGCGCGGCACGGTGAGGATGGAGCGAATCTCCGGCACCAGCGGCTTCACCAGTTCGGCCGGCGCCACCCCCAGCAGGAAGGTGACGACGCCTTCCGCCAGATTGTCATTGCCGAAGAAACCGGCCAGCGCCGTGAGGAAGATCAGGAACGGGAAGATCGAGAAGACGGTGCGGAAGGCAATGTTACCGGCGAGCGGAATCGCCTCGTCCGCGAAGAGCCTGTAGAAGCTCTCGCGCGCGAGCGCCGCGATCGAGGGGCCTTCATCCTCTGGCCGTGCCGTCATGGGCGCTCAATAGCGCAAGGCGTGCGCTCAGGCCACCGTCTTTCGGGCCTCCGCCTCGACCGCAGCCTTGAGGCCGGGATCGAGCTTGAGGCGCGAGGCGAGCATGGCGAGATAGGCCTGCTCGGCGGGATCGTCCGGTTCCATGGCGAGGAAGGAGGCGGCATAGATTTCGAGAGCGAGTTCCGGCGTGGTGGCCGCACGCACAACGGCGTCGATGTCCAAGGGTTTCCGGATTTCGTCCATGACGAAGGCCTTCTCCTCGGTGGAGAGTGCCAGCTCATCCAGCCGCTCGAAGATGAGGCGCTGCTCTTCCGCGTCGATGTGGCCGTCGGCCTTGGCGGCGGCGATCATGGCGCGCAGGAGGGCGAGGCTCATGTCCTCGCGCGCCGCCGCGATGGACGGCAGGAAGGGGGTTCCCTCGGGCTTCGGCGTGATGTCCTTCATCGGCGGCGGCGCGACCGGAGCGGGTGCCCCGCTGCGCGAGGCCTGCCAGGCAGTGTAGGCCTTGTAGGCGAGCCCCGCGAGCGCGGCGGTGCCGCCGAGCTTCACCGCGCCCTTGGCCATTTTCTTCGAGGTCTTGCCGCCGAGCAGAATGCCCGCCAACCCGCCAGCCACGCCGCCGGTGGCCAGCCCCTTCATGAAATCGGGCGACAAGCCACCCTGCGCACCAGGCCCGCCCTGGCCTTGCGGCGCTTTTCCGCCCCCTAGGAACTGTTCCAGCAATTTCTGTGGATCGAACATGGCTGCTCCCCGGTTTAATGTCTCGCCTTGCCGGGAAAGCTCAGGCAAATGGCAGCCGAATGACAGAAACGCCCGCCACCCGATTGCTGATCGCCGCAGCACCCGTGCTCTTTGTTCTCATGTGGGCAACGGGCTTCGTGGTTGCAAGGCTTTCGGCTCCGCATGCCGACCCCCTCACCTTCCTCGCAATCCGCTTTCCCATCGCAGGCGTGCTGTTTGCCCTGATTGCGCTGGGGATTGCCGCCCCCTGGCCCGGCCCAAGACAGGCCCTGCATGCCGCGGTGGCCGGAGCGTTTCTCCATGGGGGCTACCTCGGCCCCGTTTACTGGGCGGTGGCGCATGGCATGCCAGCGGGCGTCTCTGCGCTGATCGTGGGGCTGCAACCGCTAATGACGGCGATCCTCGCCGCCGCGATGGTGAAGGAGAAGATCGCGTTCCGCCACTGGCTGGGCCTCGCGGTAGGCATTCTGGGCGTGGCGCTGGTGGTGTCCCCGAAGCTGCACACGGGCCTCACCGGCGGCATCACGCCGCTGACGACCGCGGTGAACGTGCTGGGCGCCCTCTCGATCTCCTTCGGCACCGTCTACCAGAAACGCTATGCCGCGGCGCTGAACCTCGCGAGCGGCGGTGCCTGGCAATATGTGGGGGCGGCACTCGTGGTGCTGGTGTTTGCGGTTGCCATGGAAGACATGCGCTTCGACGGCACGTTCCAGGCGTGGTTCGCGCTCGGCTGGTCGGTGATCGTCTTGTCCCTGGGCGCCATCACGCTGCTGATGCTGCTGATCAGGCTGGGGGATGTCGGCCGCGTGGCGAGCCTCATCTTCCTCGTGCCGGGCGTTTCGGCCCTGATGGCCTATGGCCTGTTCGGCGAGACGCTGACGCTCGTTCAGGTGATCGGGATGGCGGTGTGCGCGGGCGCGGTGGTGATCGTCACGCGGAGAGCGCTTCCCCGGCGTTGAGGCGGTCCAGTGCATCCCGCGCACGCGCCCGGTGCGCCGCCGTCACATAAGTGCTCACCACATTGATGGCGGCGAGCAGGACGGCGAGATCGTCGGTGAAGCCGAGACCCGGCACCATGTCCGGCATCATGTCCACCGGCAGCACGAAATAGGCGATCGCGCCCAGCAGCACGCCCTTGGCCTTTACGGGTGTGGCCCGGTCGAAGGCGCAGTAATAGGCGGCGAGCAGGTCTTCCGCGAAGGGCACCTGCGACAGCACGCGCGCGAGCTTCGGCAGGAACTTCCGCCGCACGGTGGCTTCGTCACGCGCAAGGGCCATGGATCATCCTCCGCTGTCCGGACTTCAGACGGGTGGAGAGATGGGAAGCCGCGGCTAATGCGTCAAGGGCGGCTTCAGCGCTGCGAGAGGTAGAGGCTCGCCATCAGCACGATGATAGCCAGGAACTGCAGGCCGACGCGCCAGCGCATGAGCTTTTGCGAGGTGTTGGAGGAGCCGCCGCGGAACATGTTGACGAGCCCCATGAGGAGCACCACGAGAACGGCGCCCACCGCGATGTAGCTGATATATTCCATGATCACATGACGCTCCGGTAAGAGAAAGAGAGAAAACCGGGCCTTCCCATGGCCCCGCTGGGCCGTTCCGTCAAGCGACGCAACGGCGCATCACTGGTCGGAGGCCTTGTCGAGCACATAGTCGAGCAGGCGCTGTGGCAGGATGCGCCGCGCGATGGCCATGTAGCGCGTGGGCGTGGTGACATAATAGCGCGCATGGGGGCGTGGTGCCTCCACCGCATGGATCAGCTTTTCCAGAACCGCCTCCGGCCCCAGCTTGTAGCGGGCCGACCCGCCCCGCCCCAGCCTGGCACGCTGGCGGGCATAGGCCTCTTTATAGTGGGAAGACGTTTCGTCGATGTTCGCCTCGAAATTCTTCAGCGAGGTTTCCACGAACTTGCTGGTGATGGGCCCGGGCTCGATGAGGGAGACGAAGATGCCGGAGCCGCGAAGTTCCAGCCGCAGCGTATCCGAAAGCGCCTCGATGGCGAATTTCGAAGCATTGTACGCACCGCGCCACTTGAGCGCGACAAGGCCCAGCACGGAGGAACATTGCACGACGCGGCCGCCGCCATTTGCCCGCATCATCGGCAGGCATTCTCGCGTGAGCTGGTGCCAGCCGAAGACATTGGCAGCGAATTGCGCTTCCAGCACCTCGCGCGTCAGGTCTTCCACCGCACCCGGCTGGCCGAAGGCGCCATTGTTGAACAGCGCGTCGAGTGTGCCCCCCGTCCGGCGGGAGACCTCCGCCGCGCAGGCCCAGACAGACTGGCGTTCCGCGTAGTCGAGATAGAGCGCCTCCAGACCCTGCTCTTGAAGGCGCGCAAGGTCTTCGGGCTTTCGCGCGGTGGCGAAGACACGCCAGCCGCGCGCCTTCAGCCCCAGCGCGCAATGCCAGCCGATGCCAGAGGAACAGCCGGTGATCAGGATCGTTCTGGTCATTGGGGGAATCCGTCCATGGCCTCGAGGTTGTGGCGGTGTCTTAACCCGTCTCAGCCCGGAGGGGAAACATGATCACGCAACTGAGCGGAGTGGCCAGGACGGCCTATTATTGCTGCGGAGTGCGCTGGCGGGATGCGCAGGCACGCGAGCCCATCTGCGGCGACCATCTGGCCGCCCTGTTCATGGACGCGGCCGCGCAGGAGCTGTTCCGGCGCTTCGAGGATCTGAAACTGCCCAACATCGTGAATGCCACGCGGAGCCGCATCATCGACGACTGGCTGCGGGACCGGCTTCTGGCGGACCCTGAACAGCTGGTGATCCTTCTGGGGGCGGGCTTCGATACGCGCGCCTTCCGCCTGCCGGGCGGGCGCTGGGTGGAGGTGGATGCGGCGGGCCTCATTGCCGAGAAGGAGCGCCTGATGCCCGCGGCGCGGAGCCCCCAGCCGCTGACCCGCCTGGCCGTGGACTTCGCCCGCGAGCGGCTGGCCGATGCGCTGAGCGCCTATGAGGGCGAGCATGCCGTGGTGGTGATGGAGGGGGTCAGCATGTATCTCACCCAAGCGCAGATGAAGGCCACACTTTCAGGCCTCCGCTTCCTGTTCCCCCGCCACACGCTGATCGCCGACCTGATGACGCGGGATTTCGCCACCCGCCACGCCGCGGAATTGCGGCGCAGGCTCACCGAGCTGGGCGGGACCTTCGCGGAGGATTTGAGCGATACCCCCGCCCGCGTCATGATGGCCGAGGGCTATCGCCCGCTGTCGCGCATGTCGATGATGGCGCGGGCACGCGAACTGGGCGCGGTGCCCTTCCCCAAGCTGCTGCTGGCCACCCTGCTGAAAGGCGTGCGCGACGGATATGCCGTGCACGCCTTCGAGGCAGGACCGGTGCGCTGAAGCCTCAGTTGCCGCCTTCGAGCAGGCGGCGGGCCATGACCTGCGCCTGGATCTCGGCGGCGCCCTCGAAGATGTTGAGGATGCGCGCATCGCAGAGCACGCGGCTGATCTGGTATTCAAGCGCGAAGCCGTTGCCGCCATGGATCTGCAGCGCATTATCAGCGGCAGCCCAGGCGACGCGAGCGCCGAGGAGCTTCGCCATGCCTGCTTCGAGATCGCAGCGGCGGCCGGCATCCTTTTCGCGCGCGGCGAACAGCGTGAGCTGGCGGGCGGCCATCACCTCGGCGGCCATCAGCGCCAGCTTGTCGGCGATGCGCGGGAAGGAGACGATGGGCTGGCCGAACTGCGAGCGCTCGCTTGCATAGCGAAGGCCGATGTCCAGCGCGCTTTGCGCCACGCCCACGGCGCGCGCGGCGGTCTGGATGCGGGCCGCCTCGAAGGTCTGCATGAGCTGCTTGAAGCCCTGCCCCTCGATGCCGCCCAGCACGTTCTCGGCCTTGACCTCGAAATCCTCGAAGCGGATCTCGTATTCCTTCATGCCGCGATAGCCCAGCACCTTGATCTCGCCGCCGGACATGCCCTTGGCGGGGAACGGGTTGTCATCGCTGCCGCGTGGCTTTTCCGCGAGGAACATGGTGAGGCCCTTGTAGCCCGCTTCATCCGGGTTGGTGCGGGCCAGCAGCGTCATCACGTCGGCGCGGACGGGATGCGTGATCCAGGTCTTGTTGCCGGTGACCTTGTAGACATCGCCATCGCGCACCGCGCGGGTGCGGAGCGAGCCGAGGTCGGAGCCGGTATTGGGCTCGGTGAAGACGGCGGTGGGCAGAATCTCGCCAGAGGCAATCTTCGGCAGCCACTTCTCCTTCTGCTCGCGGGTGCCGCCGCAGAGGATGAGCTCGCAGGCGATCTCGGCGCGGGTGCCGAGCGAGCCCACCGCGATCCAGCCGCGCGAGAGCTCTTCCGAGACGACGCACATGGATTCCTTGGAAAGGCCGAGGCCGCCATATTCCTCCGGCAGGGTGAGCGCGAAGACGCCGAGATCGGCCAGTTCCTTCACGATCTCCATGGGCACATAGGCGTTGTCGAGGTGCCACTGGTGGGCGTGGGGCGCCACCTTCGTCTCGATGAAGCGGCGCATGGTCTCGCGCATCTCGGAGAGCGTCTCGTCCAGCCCCGAAGTGCCGAAATTGCCCTCTGCGAAGAGGCTGACGAGGCGGCGGCGCGCCTCCGCCGTGTTGCCACGGTCGAACAGCACGAGATCTTGCAGGCCCGCCGTTTCGCTGCGGGGAAGGCCCAGTTCGGTCAGGCGGATGAACTCCGACTGGTTCATCGGGATGCCGCCCGCGACATGGTTCAGGTATTCGCCTGCGGCGATCTGGAGGGTGAGCTGCTCGGTCTCGCCGAGCTTGCCTTCCGCCTCCAGGCGGGCGGCGAACGAGGCGAGCTCACGGAGCGTTGCCGCATAGGTTGCAAGCCAGGAAAGGCCGTGGGCGGCATGCTGCTCCTGGTCGAGCAGGCGGGCGTTGATCTTGCCGCCGGGCATGACGCGGGCCGCAAGCCGTGCCTTGGCCTTGACAAGGAGCGCCTCCACCGCAGTTGCGGCCTGTTCCAGATGGCTCACCAGATGGGCGACGCAAATACCGGAAATTGCTTCACTTTCGACAGCAGCCATGATCACATTCCCTCAACAATTCGATGAAAAACGCTAGCCTCGGCCATTTTGCGCCGCAATAAGCCATCTGGCCAATGGCTGGCATGGCCACCCAACGCCAAAATTGAGCCGGAATCCTCCAGCAATTCCGCGTCATGGATTTTCAATCCGGGGAAGACTAAGGTCGCGTTCATGATTCAGATACGGCGAAAGGGCGCCTTGGCGCTCACCTTCCTCACGTTTTTTTCAGGCACGGCGCTGGCCGAGGGCGAACCCCAGCAGATCGGCGAGTTCGGCGCCTGGGTGGCCTACAGCTATGACGCGGCCGACAGCAAGGTCTGCTACGTCTCCGCCACGCCGAAGCTCAGCGAGCCCAAGGGCGCCAAGCGCGACCCGGCCTTCTTCCTCGTCACCCACATGCCGGGCCGCAAGCCGCCGGTGAAGGGCGAGGTCTCCACCATCATCGGCTACCCCTTCAAGGAGGGCCAACCGGTGAAGCTGACGATCGACGACGAGAGCTACGACATGTTCTCAAAGGGCGACACGGCCTGGGTGGACACGGGCAGCGACAAGAAGATCGTGGCCGCCATGAAGAAGGGCAAGTCTCTGAAGGTGCAGGGCACATCCTGGCGCGGCACCGAGACCACCGACACCTATTCGCTGGACGGGATTTCGGCAGCACTTTCCGCCATCGACAAGGCCTGCAAGTAGCAATGGTCCGGGGCCTCTGGCTCTGGCTGCTGGCCCTGCTCCTGCTTCTGCCGGCAGGGGCGGCGGAAGCCGGCTGCGCGCCCGAGCGCTTCGAGGGCAATGATTACGTGATCTGCCGCTTCGACCTGAGGCAGGAGGCGCTGCGCCTCTACAGCCTCGCCCCCGACGGGGAACCCTTCGGCTCCTTCGCGGCACTCTCCGAAAGCCTGGCCGAACGCGGGCAAACCCTCGCCTTCGGCATGAATGCCGGCATGTATGGCGAGGACCTGAGGCCCATCGGGCTTTACGTCGAGGATGGGCGGATGCTGAAGAAGGCCAACCGCCGCAACGGGCCCGGCAACTTCCACCTGAAACCCAATGGCGTGTTCTTCATCGATGGCGAAACCGGCGGGGTGATGGAGACGGAGGCCTTCCTGGCGGCGGGGCTGAAGCCCCGCTTTGCCAGCCAGTCCGGCCCGATGCTGGTGGTGGAGGGCGCCATCCACCCGAAATTCTCGGCAGACGGCACCTCGCGCCAGAGACGGAACGGGGTGGGATCACCCGACCCCCACACGCTGGTTTTCGCCATCAGCGAGAGCTACGTGAACTTTCACAGCTTCGCCCGGCTGTTCCGCGACCATCTGGACTGCCCGAATGCGCTGTTCCTCGACGGCTCGATTTCGAGCCTCCATGCGGCGGAACTGGGCCGGAGCGACGGTTTCGCGGCCTTAGGTCCCATGGTGGCCCTGGCAAAGCCGCGCTGAGCCCCCCATCTTCGGGGCTCGCACTCGCAATTCTGCTCAATTTCATGCTATGGGGCCGGTCCATGACCACGCTTCTTCAGACCGTCGACATCGCCCCGCGCTACATCCCCAACGACCCGCGCCCGACCCTCCTGGGCCTCACGCGCGAGGGGCTGGCCGAGGCGCTCGCCGGCGCGGGCGTGCCGGAAAAGCAGCGCCGGATGCGCGCAGGCCAGATCTGGCACTGGATCTACCATCGCGGGGTTCAGTCCTTCGCGGAGATGACCAACATCGCCAAGGACCTGCGCCAGCGGCTGGACGAGGAATTCGTGATCGGGCGGCCGGAGATCGTGACCGAGCAGGTCTCGAACGACGGCACGCGCAAGTGGCTGCTGCGCCTCTCTCCCGATGAGCGGGGGGCCCGCCACGAGGTGGAGATGGTCTATATCCCCGAGGAAGACCGGGGCACGCTGTGCATCTCCTCCCAGGTCGGCTGCACGCTGACCTGCACCTTCTGCCATACGGGCACGCAGAAGCTGGTGCGCAACCTGACGGCCGGAGAGATCGTGGCGCAGGTGATGACGGCGCGCGACCGGGTGAAGGACTGGCCGCAAGACATCGAGGCGAATCCCACCCCGCCGCTGGGCGGGCGCTACATCACCAATGTGGTGCTGATGGGCATGGGCGAGCCGCTCTATAATTTCGACAATGTGAAGGACGCGATGGAGATCGTCTCGGACGGCGAGGGCATCTCGCTGTCGAAGCGGCGCATCACGCTGTCGACCTCCGGCGTCGTTCCGGAAATTCCGCGTGCGGGCGAGGAGATCGGCACCATGCTGGCGATCTCGCTCCATGGCACGACGGACGAGATCCGCGACCGGCTGGTGCCGCTCAACAAGAAATACCCGATCAAGGAATTGCTGGAGGCCTGCCGGAACTATCCGGGCCTTTCGAACGCGCGGCGCATCACCTTCGAATATGTGATGCTGAAGGGCGTGAACGACTCACGCGAGGATGCGAAGCGCCTCGTGCAGCTGCTGAAGGGCATTCCGGCCAAGGTGAACCTCATTCCCTTCAACCCCTGGCCCGGCACGCAATATGAGTGCTCTGACTGGGACACGATCGAGACCTTCGCCGAGGTGCTGAACCGCACGGGCTATGCCTCGCCCGTGCGCACGCCGCGCGGCCGCGACATCATGGCGGCCTGCGGCCAGCTGAAGAGCGAGAGCCAGAAGCTCCGCGCCAAGGAGCGGCTCGCAAGGGACGCGCAAGCCTGAGGCTTCCGGCGCAACCCTCCCGCGACAAACATGCATTGGATATGCATCTTTGCAGTGCCTAGATAGGACCCGCAAAGGAGCCACGCCCATGGACCATAACGCCCGCCGCGCCGCCATCACCGCCGAGATCCGCGAAAGGACCGGCATCGACGAGGCGATGATCGAGCGACTGGTGCACGGATTCTACGACCGGGTGCGCGCGGATGAGGTGCTGGGGCCCGTCTTTGCCGAACGCATTAGCGACTGGGGGCCGCATCTGGAACGTATGTGCGCCTTCTGGTCATCCGTCGCGCTGCTCACGGGCGTCTATAGCGGCAGGCCCATGCAGGCGCACCAGAAGCTGCCGGTGGATGCCGCGCATTTCGACCGCTGGCTGACGCTCTTCGAGGCCGCAGCCACGGAATTGACGCCGCCCGCCGCGGCCGAACTTTTCATCGACCGGGCGCGGCGCATTGCCGAGAGCCTCGAGATGGGTGTCGCCCAGCACGAGGGCGTGCTGCTGGGCAACGGCGAGCGTTTCCGCCGCCGCGCCGCCTGAGTTCACTTGCTTACTTCGACGCCGCCTCGATGGCGTCGTCCAGCGTCCTGAGGCCGGTGGTGGGCGAGGAGACGAGGACGGCCATGTTGCCGGGGCGGTGCTCGTTCTTCCACATCTTTATGTGGGCCTTCGGGATGTCCGCCCAGGCATAGACCTCCGACATGCAGGGATCGATGCGGCGCGCCATGACGAGCTTGTTGGCGGCAGAGGCCTGCATGAGATTGGCGAAATGCGAACCCTGCACGCGCTTCTGATGCATCCACAGATACCGTGCATCGAGCGTGAGGTTGAAGCCCGTGGTGCCCGCGCAGATGACGATCATGCCGCCGCGCTTGGTCATCAGCACCGAGACCGGGAAGGTCGACTCGCCCGGATGCTCGAACACCATGTCGACATTGTTGCCCTTGCCGGTGAAGTTCCAGATGGCCTTGCCGAACTCGCGCGCCTGCTTCAGCCAGTCATTGTACTCGGGCGTGCCAACCGTCGGCATCTGGCCCCAGCAGTTGAACTTCTTGCGGTTGATGACGCCCTTGGCGCCAAGCTGCATGACGAAATCGGCCTTGTCGTCTTCCGAGATCACGCCGATGGCGTTGGCACCCGTGGTGGCGATGAGCTGGATCGCCATGGAGCCCAGCCCCCCCGACGCACCCCAGACCAGGACGTTCTGGCCCGCGCTCAGCACATGCGGGCGGTGGCCGAACAGCATGCGATAGGCGGTGGCCAGCGTCAGCGTGTAGCAGGAGGCCTCTTCCCAGGAGAGGTGCTGCGGCTTCTGCAGCAGCTGGCGGGCCTGCACGCGGGTGAACTGCGCGAAGGAGCCGTCCGGCGTCTCGTAACCCCAGATGCGCTGGGAGTTGGAGAACATCGGGTCGCCGCCATTGCACTCCTCGTCATCGCCGTCATCCTGGTTGCAGTGGATGACGACCTCGTCGCCCACCTTCCAGCGCTTCACCTTGGAGCCCACGGCATAGACGATGCCCGCGGCATCGGAGCCGGCGATGTGATAGGGATTCTTGTGGCCGTCGATGGGGGAGAGCGGCTTGCCGAGAGCGGCCCAGACGCCATTGTAGTTCACGCCCGCGGCCATGACGAGCACGAGGCACTCGTCCTCGCCGATGGACCAGGTGGGCACCACCTCGACCTGCATGGCGGTGTCCGGCGCGCCGTGGCGCTCCTGCCGGATGCACCAGGCATACATCTTCTCCGGCACATGGCCCAAGGGCGGGATCTCGCCGATTTCGTAAAGGTCCTTCACCGGCTGGTTGGCATTGGCGGGGGAAGCGGTCTTGGCGGCGGCGGAACTCATGTCGTCGTCTCCTGAATATGGCCGCAAGAGAATACCGGAGCTTTTCCCCTTCTGCACCGCAACAAAAGGAGGGGGTTGAAAGCGTGCGGTTGCGATAGGTCGCCCCAGGCGGGTTGCCTCATCCGCCGGTACAGGCTGCCCCAGCCAAGCGAGCCGAGCCTTTAAATGGGACAAAGACTTACCTTGAGTTGGATTCTGGAACCCGCTATTTTGTCTTAGCGTCAAGGCGGAGGCCAAAGCGCGTCATGCGCATACCATTCGACATCAGCCGCATTCCCCTCGTGAACCTGCTGGTCATCGAGTTCGGCTTGCGGCCCGAGGTGGTGATCCTCGGCATGATCTGCGCGCTGATCGGCGCCTTCTTCCTCTCTCGTTATACGCGGCGGATGGGCATTCTCACCTATCCGCTGAATTGTCTCGCCCTGCTGACCGGCGCCATGCTGGCGAACTGGCTGATGCGGGGCGTACAGGTGTCATTCCGGCAGTCCCTGGAGATATCGCTCCTGATCTCGCTGGCGGGCATGGCGGTGGCGGGTCTTCTCATGCTCCTCTTC
>Ga0181554_1002345_pt1 | contig 16878 bp, 18 predicted proteins | sample 011ome_16_FD_145602 | JGI IMG/M metagenome (GOLD analysis project Ga0181554, IMG submission 145602) | Coastal salt marsh microbial communities from the Groves Creek Marsh, Skidaway Island, Georgia - 011503CT metaG (spades assembly) | ecosystem: Environmental > Aquatic > Marine > Intertidal zone... | reverse complement strand
GGTCCTCGCGGCCGATCTCGCCGACCGGGCCCAGCTCGCGATGGTGGAGCAGCGCCTGCGCGCCCAGCCCGTCGAGATCCTCGTCAACAACGCCGGCTTCGGCGTACCCCAGCAGTTCTCCACCGGTGATCTCGAGGCCGAGCAGCAGATGCTCGACGTGCTCGTCACCGCGGTGATGCGCCTCACCCATGCGGCCCTCCCGGGGATGATCGCGCGCGGCAGCGGTGCCGTGCTCAACGTGAGCAGCGTCGCCGGATGGATCACCGGAGGGACCTACTCAGCGGCCAAGGCGTGGGTGACCGTCTTCAGCGAGAGCCTCGCGCTCGAGCTCGCGGGCACAGGCGTGCATGTCACGGCGGTGTGCCCGGGCTTCACGCACACGGAGTTCCACCAGCGCGCGAGCATGGAGATGCAGGGTGTGCCGGAGTGGATGTGGCTCGACACGCAGGAGGTCGTCGACCGTGCGCTGAGCGATGTGCGCAAGGGGCGTCCGGTGAGCGTCGCCGGTGCGCAGTACAAGGCACTGTCCCTCGCCGCGCAGTACCTCCCGCGACCGCTCGTGCGTGCCCTGGGATCGCGTCGCCCGGGCGGTCAGGTCCGCGCCGGTCGTTAGTGCGTTGACCTATGGCTGCGCGGCGATCTCGGCGATGAGGGCGCTCGCGTCGCCGTCGAGCACGTCCCAGCCGCGCAATCGCGCACCGAGCGCGGCGCCACGCGTGGCGTCGTCCGCCTGAGGGGTCACGATCACGGTCACCGGCGCATCGGGCCAGTCGCTCACGGCTCCGGGCTTCGGGAGCACCGGGTCGACGAGCACATAGCCGCGCACCGCCCGGCGCGCGGAGCGCTGCGCGAAGCCCAGGTGCGGAGCGTGCACGGCCGCAGCCCCGGTGAGCACGAGGAGCAACGGAGGCGTCGGATCGGCCGCCGCGATGCCGAGGGCCACGCGCGCGGTCCACTCCGAGGGGGTCGGGACCTCCGGCGACAGGTCGAGTGCGCCGGGGATGTCGTACGCCGATCCCGGGGTGAGCACCACGCTGCCGACGGACACGCGTCAGACCCTAGGTCACCCCCTAGGGTCGGGGCCATGAGCGACCGCGAAGCCCTCCGCCAGCAGATCATCGACAAGGCCGTCGTGCACGGCAAGGTCATCCTCTCGAGTGGTCGCGAGGCCGACTACTACGTCGACCTGCGTCGCGTGACGCTCGATGCCGAGGCCGCCCCGCTCATCGGGCGCGTGATGCGCGAACTCACGGCGGACTGGGACTACGCCGCGGTGGGCGGACTCACGCTCGGCGCGGATCCCGTCGCCACCGCGATGCTGCACGCCGCGTCGGATCGCGGGGAGCGCGTCGACGCCTTCGTCGTCCGCAAGGAGGGCAAGGCGCACGGTCTCCAGCGACGCATCGAGGGCCCGGATGTCACCGGGCGCCGTGTGCTCGCGGTCGAGGACACCTCGACGACAGGCTCCAGCGTGCTCGCCGCGGTCGAGGCACTGCGCGAGGCGGGCGCCGAGATCGTGGGGGTCGCCGTCATCGTCGATCGTGGCGCGGGCGACGCCGTGCGCGAGGCCGGCTTGGACTATCGCGCGGCGTACTCCCTGGCTGACCTCGGCCTGAGCTAATCCCGAGGGAGCTCGGCTTCCGCCTCGGTGAGGTGCAGCCGTCGCTCGACCCACAGCAGGACGGCGACGATCGCCACACCCGCGGCGGCGAGCAGGACGACGCTGAGGATGTCGGTGCTGGGGGCGAGCAGATTGCGGTCGTCGTCCTGCCACGGCCAGAGCGCGCGCAGCGATCCGAGCATGAGGCCCACGATGACCGCCATGGTGATGCGAGCGTGGTGGTCGAGCAGCCAGCGCAGGAAACTGACGAACACCGCGAGACCGAAGATCGCGCCGAGCGCGAAGACCGCGAGGTAGGCGAAGTTGCGCTCGTTGACCGCGGCGATCGTCGTCTCGTAGAGCCCCAGCGAGAGCAGGAGGAAGGAGCCGGAGACACCCGGAAGCACGAGGGCACAGATAGCAAACGCGGCGGCCAGGAAGACGACGAAGAGGGGCGGGTCCGTGACGTTGCCCGGGGGCAGTCCCGTGAGTGCCGCGGCAGCGACGGTCGCGACGAGGACGAGGACGCCGTCGCGCCAACCGAAGCCTCCCGGGGGCGTGCGCAGCAGGATCCCGAGGGGAACGACGACACCCGCGGCCACGAGTCCGAAGAAGAGCGCCCGCATCTGCTCCGGGTGCGTGTCGAGCAGCGGCTCGATGATCCGCGCGCCCAGAATCACGGCCGCCACCATGCCGATGCCGACGGGCAACAGCATTGCCCAGGGAAGGCCGCGCAGGAGTGGCGCGACCTCGCTCCGAGGTCCGGTGATCAGGCGCCGACCCGCGAGGACTACGTCGGCGATCGCGTCGATCAGCCGCCGGTAGAGGCCGACGATGAGCGCGATGGTGCCGCCGCTGACACCGGGGATGACCTCGGCGACGCCGATGAGCACGCCTCGGATGAGGTTGACGAACAGCAGCACGCCGTGAGCCTACGCTGCGTGCTGTGACTCCCCAGGACGACGCGCGGCTCGATCCGCAGCTGCTCGCGGAGGGCGACACTCGCAATGTCGTGGACCGCTATCGCAACTGGACCGTCGATGCCATCGTCGCGGACCTGGATGCCCGCCGGCATCCCTTCCACGTCGCAATCGAGAACTTCGAGCACGATATGAACATCGGATCCGTCGTGCGCTCCGCCAACGCCTTCCTCGCGGCCGAGGTGCACATCGTGGGGCACCGACGCTGGAACAGGCGCGGCGCGATGGTGACCGAGCGCTATCAGCACGTGCGCCATCACGACTCGATCGAGGCGCTCGTGGCCTGGGCCGGCGACGCGGGACTCCCGCTGATCGGCATCGACAACGTCGAGGGCTCGGTGCCGATCGAGACCTACGACATCCCGCGGGCATGCGTGCTCGTCTTCGGCCAGGAGGGGCCCGGTCTCTCGCCTCAGGCCCAGGAGGCGTGCGTCGACATGCTCGCGATCACCCAGTTCGGCTCCACGCGGAGCATCAATGCGGGGGCTGCCGCGGCGGTGGCCATGCACGCCTGGATCAGGCGGCACGTCTTCGCGCAGAATCCGGACTAGCGCACGAGCTCCGCGACGGCCGCGATCGCGCGATCGACTTCGTCCTCGGTGTTGTAGGCGTGCGGACTGATGCGCACCAGCCCCGTCGCCTGATCGCGGCCGAAGTCGATGCGGGAGTAGTCGGGTGTCGACAGGCTCGTGTTGATCCCACGTGCGCGCAGCGCGGCGACCACGGCGGGGGCATCCTCCACGCGGATCGTGACGATGCCCGACTGTGCCGTGCCGCGGTCGCGGACGATGACGCCGGGGATCTCCGCGAGCCCGGCGCGCGCCTCCTGCGCCAGGTGGCCGATGCGCTCGGCGATGTCCGCGATCCCGCAGGCGAGGGCGTAGTCGATGGCCGCGCCCATCCCGAGCAGTGCGGCGTAGGCCTTCTCCCAAGACTCGAAGCGTGCGGCACCCGCGGCGAGCTCGTAATCGTCGAGCGTCGTCCACTCGGCCGCATGCAGATCCAGCGGGAAGGGCTCGAGGTCCTCGAGCATGCGCTGCGACACGACGAGGAATCCGGTGGCGCGCGGACCGCGGAGGAATTTGCGCCCCGTCGCGGAGAGGACATCGCATCCGATGCGGCCCATGTCGACGGGCAATTGGCCCACCGACTGGCACGCGTCGACGAGGTACCACGCGGGGGAGCCGTGCATGCGCAGCATGTCCCCGATTGCGACCACGTCGTTGAGCAGGCCGTTCTGGCTCGGCGCGTGATTGACCGACACGATGCGCACACGTTCGTCGAGCATGTGTCCGAGTGCCTCGACATCCACCGCGCCATCGGGACCGTCGGGGATCACCTCGACGGAGGCTCCGGTGCGCCGCGCGAGCTGCAGGAGCGGCAGCACGTTGGAGGCGTACTCGCTCCCGGATACGAGCATGCGATCTCCGGGGCCGGGTGGATCGCTGAAGGCGATGGCCTGCAGGCCTCGGTCCCAGGCGACCGTCGCCGACTCCACGAGGGCGACCCGCTCCGCCGGGGCGTTGACGAGCGCGGCGACCGAGCCGTAGACCGCGTCGACGCGATCGCGTGCTTCGGCGTAGGCCTCATATCCCCCGACCTGCTCCTCGCGGCGTAGGTGCGCCACGACGGTGTCGGTCACAATGGACGGCTGCAGCGCCGAGCCGGCGTTATTGAGATGCGTGACATTGACGCAGCCGGGGGTGTCGGCGCGCAGCGCCTCGACGTCGATCACGCCGCGATGCTAGTCGTCTGCGGCAGCGACCTAGGATCCGTGGGTGAGCGTGCGGACCCTGGCGGCGATGTCGGCGTACCGTCGACTCTTCACCGCGCGCACGATCTCCAATGTCGGCAACGGCATGGCGCCCGTCGCTCTCGCCTTCGGAGTCCTCGGGCTGCCGGAGGGATCCCCGACGGCGCTGAGCATCGTGCTCGCCGCGCAGGCGATCCCGCTCGTGATCTTTCTGCCCATCGGGGGTGTCATCGCGGACCGCGTCGGCCGGCCGCTCATGATCGGCCTGTGCGACATGCTGCTCTTCGGCGTGATCCTCACCATCGGCCTGCTCTTCCTCACCGGCAACGCCACCATCCCGCTGCTCGTGGGCCTGCAGGTGCTCGCCGGCATCCTCAACGGCCTTTGGTACCCGGCGTATCCGGGCCTCATCTCGGATGTCGTGCCCGAGGAGCACCTCCAGCCCGCCAATGCCTATCTCTCGGCCGGGGCCAACGGCGGCTTCATCGTCGGGACCGCGATCGGCGGCGTCCTCGTCACGCTCTTCGGCTCAGGGTGGGCCATCGTGATCGATGCCTTCACCTTCCTCGCCGCCGGTGCGCTCGTCTTCTCCTTCCGACGGCTCTCGCGACCCCATGACTCGGGGGAGTCGCCGATGCGCGACCTCATCGACGGCTGGAAGACCTTCATCTCCTATCGCTGGATCGTCGCGGTCGTGCTCGCCTTCAGCCTCATCGTCATGGTGATGCGCGGTGCCGAGGAGGTGCTCGGTCCGGTGCTCGCCGATGCGTCGTACGGCGGTCCGGCCGGCTGGTCGGCCGTCCTCGGAGCACTCGCGGTCGGCCTGCTCGTCGGCGCGCTCGTCGCGTCGAGGCTGCGCATCCAGCGACCGATCGCCTTCGGCATGCTCATGTGCCTCATGCTGCCCGCGTGGCTGCTCACGCTCGCACTCGCGGCGCCGCTGCCGGTCATCATGGTGGGTGCCTTCGCGTGGGGACTGGCCATCGAGTTCTTCCAGGTGCTGTGGTTCACCGCGCTGCAGCGCAACGTGCCGCCGGAGTCGCTCTCGCGCGTGTCCTCCTACGACGCCTTCGGCTCGCTGATGTTCGGTCCCGTCGGCCTGGCACTCGCGGGCCCGCTGCTCATGGTGGTCCCGATCTCGGAGGCCTTCGCGGCGGCCGCCCTCGTCGCGGCGCTCGGCGTACTCATCGCGCTGCTCGTCCCCTCGGTCTGGCGCCTCACGGCGAGCGACGGGTACGCCGTGCCGGAGTCACCGGCCCAGGCCTGATCGCGCACCCCCTTCCTTCTGCAAACGTTTGCCGATAGGGTGGGGTCTCCACCTCGGCACGGGAGATCGCCCCATGAATACCGATATGCGCACCCAGATGGGCTCCGGCAAGGGCTTCATCGCCGCACTCGACCAGAGCGGCGGCAGCACCCCCAAGGCGCTGAAGCTCTACGGCATCGAGGAGAGCGCCTACTCCGGCGACGCCGAGATGTTCGATCTCGTGCACGCGATGCGCTCGCGCATCATCACCAACCCCGCCTTCACGGGCGACAAGGTGATCGCGGCGATCCTCTTCGAGATGACGATGGACCGCGACATCGAGGGCATGCCCACGCCGTCCTACCTCTGGGACGTCAAGCGTGTCGTGCCACTGGTCAAGGTCGACCTCGGCCTGGCCGATGAGGTCGACGGTGCCCAGGTGATGAAGCCCATGCCGCATCTCGACGACCTGTGCGCACGCGCGGCGAGCAAGGGTGTCTTCGGCACCAAGATGCGCTCGGTCATCAACTCCGCCAACCCCGCGGGCATCCAGGCTGTCGTCGACCAGCAGTTCGACGTCGCCCTCCAGATCCTCGGCCACGGCCTCGTGCCGATCATCGAGCCCGAGGTCAACATCAAGAGCGACGACAAGGCCCAGAGCGAGGCGCTGCTGCGCGATGCGCTGCTCGCCGCTCTCGATCGCGTCCCCGCGGGCCAGCAGGTCATGTTCAAGCTGTCGCTCCCCAGCGCCAACGACTTCTACAAGGTGCTCATCGACGATCCCCGCGTCCTGCGCGTCGTGGCGCTCTCCGGTGGCTACTCGCGTGACGATGCATGCGACATGCTCGCGGCCAATCACGGGATGATCGCGAGCTTCTCGCGCGCGCTCTCCGAGGGCCTCACCGCGCAGCAGAGCGACGCCGACTTCACGGCGACGCTGCAGGCGACCATCGACGAGATCTACGCCGCATCCATCACCTGATCCGCGATGGAGATCGAGATCCGCACGGCACGAGCGGATCAGATGCACCTGCTGGAGGAGTGGGCGGTTCGCGAGGGCTGGGGCGCTGGCATCGGCGACGTCGGCGCCTTCCACGACGCCGATCCCGAGGGCTTCCTGCTCGCCTACCAGGGTGATCAGCCCGTCGGCTCGGTGAGCGCGGTGCGCTACGACGAGGACTACGCCTTCCTCGGCTACTTCATCGTCGAGCCCGGACGGCGTGACGAGGGGATCGGCCATCGGCTCGTGGAGGCGGCGTTCGCGCGCGTGGGCTCTGCCGCGAGCGGACTCGACGGAGTCCAGCAGCAGGTCCCGACGTACGCCGCGCTCGGCTTCACTGCCGCGCACGACACGTCCCGCTTCGAGGGCAGCGCCGCGATCATCGCCGCTGCCCTGGCGGCGGAGGCTCTCGACGTGCTGGATGTGCGGGACCCCGATATCGACGAGCTTGTGGAGTACGACGCGCGGCACGTGCCCGCACCGCGCCCGCGGTTCGTCCATGCGTGGGTCGTCCCCGGGAGCGCGACGCGGCGGACCTATGTCGCGCGGCGTGGCGGACACATCGCCGGATACGCGACGGTGCGCGGGATGATCGGGGGAGGATCGCGCATCGGCCCGCTCTTCGCCGACGATGATGTCATCGCGCACGGCCTGCTCGCCGCGACCGCTGCGGCGGGGATGACCTGGGGTGAGGGCATCGCCATCGACGTGCCCGTGCCGAATCAGTCCGCGGTCGATCTCGTGAGCGGCCTCGGCATGACGAGCAGCTACACGTGCACGCGCATGTATCGCGGCGACGTCCGCCCGCTGCCCCTGGATCGGATCTGGGGCAACACCACCTTCGAACTGGGGTAGGGCAGGATGCAGGCGTGAGCCTGCACGAGAACCTCCTCGGTGGTCCGCCACCGACCCTGCTGCCCGATGACATCGACGCGCGCGTGGAGCTCGAGGGCGGTGCCGATGCCTACGACGTAGCGCGCCGTCACCCGCGGTCGAGCCTCGCGTGGGCGGTGCTCTCGGATGCGGCCTGGAACGAGGGCCGCGTCGTGGAGTCCTACGCCTTCGCGCGGGTCGGCTACCACCGCGGCCTCGATGCATTGCGTCGCAGTGGCTGGAAGGGACACGGACCCGTGCCGTGGTCGCATGAGCCCAACCGCGGCTTCCTGCGCTGCCTTATCTCGCTGCAGCGTGCGGCCGCCGCCATCGGGGAGGACGACGAGGCCGAGCGCTGCGCCGCCTTCATCGTCGACTGCGACCCGACCCTGGGGGACTAGCGATGGCTGATGTCGCGGTGATCGGCGGCGGCATCAGCGGTATCGCCTGCGCCACCGCGCTCGCGGACGCGGGCCTCACCGTCGATGTCCTGGACCGCGGGCATCGCCTGGGTGGACGACTGGCCACGCAGACGCTGCGCGACACAGGCACAGCGTACGACGGACGCGTCGTCGATGTGGGTGCCTCCTACTTCACCGTCGATGATGCGCGATTCGGGAGCGTTGTCGGCGACTGGATCGATCGCGGGATCGTCCGGCCGTGGACCGACACCTTCCATATCGCCGACGGCAGCGGACTGCTCGGCACCAAGTCCGGGCCTGTCCGCTACGCGGCCCCCCGCGGCCTGCGGAGCCTGGTCGAGGATCTCGCATCGGTGCTCCCGTCGGATCTCGTGGAGATCCGCCACCCGCTCGATGTCACCGACGTCGTCATCGACGATGCGGGCGTGCACGTCGCGGATCGCGCCTATCGCGCCGTCGCCCTCTGCGGACCCGACCCGCAGATGGACGCGCTGGTTCCTGTCGAGCACGCCCCGCTCTGGGAGCCCGTCATGGCCCTCGTCGCCGTGTATCCCGAGCGCACCTGGGACTTCGATGGCGCTTTCGTCAACGACGATCCCGTGCTGTCCTTCGTCGCCGACGACGGATCGCGCCGCGGCGATGATGCGCCCGTGCTCGTGGCGCATTCCACACCGGTGCTGGCCGCGGGTCATCTCGCCGAACCGGTCACCGCGGCGCCCGCCATGCTCGCGGTCCTGCGCAATCTCAGCGGCAGCGTGCCGGCGTGGTTCACCGTGAAGCGCTGGACCTACGCGCGACCGGCGCACGCGCGGCCGGAGGCCTTCGCCTTCGACGGGATCGTGGGGCGCGCCGGCGACGGCTGGAACGGCGAGCCGCGCACGCAGTCCGCATGGGTCTCCGGCGATGCCCTGGGGCGCGCGATGGGCGAGGCGCTGGCCTAGGCAGACTCTGCGCCGAGCGCGTCGAGCGCCTGCTCGAGTTGGCCCGGCTTGACGGGTCCGATGATCTTGACCGCGATCCGGCCCTGCCGGTCGAGGATGACGGTGCTCGGGAGCGAGCGCGGAGGGACGCCGGGGATCGTCGCGAGGATCGCACCGTTGCGGTCGTCGATGCTCCGGTAGGGACTCGACCCGAGCAGGCTCGCCGCGGCGATCGGATCGTCCATCGAGTTGAGCCCGACGAAGGTCACGCCCCTATCGGCGTAGGCCTCCGCCGCAGATGCGAGGAGAGGCAGCTCCTCAATGCACGGCGGGCACCACGACGCCCAGGCGTTAACCACGACGATGTCGCCGCCCATCTGCGCGGTCGACAGCTCGGTGCCGTCGGCGGTCTCACCCGCGATCACGATCGTCTGCTCACGCTCCTCGGCGGGGATGATCGTGACGCCGACGGCCGGATTGGTCGCGGCCGACGTGGCCGGGATCGTCACGACCGGCGTCGCGGCGTACATCCCCGATCCTGCGCAGCCGGTGAGGAGCAGCCCGGCGCACACGAGGACTGCGACGGCCTTCATCGGGTCACCTCCGCTCGCTCCCGGCGCTCCTGGAGTGCCGTCTGACGCTCCTCCGCCCGCCACCATTCGACGGCTGCCACCATCATCCACACCGAGTCGATGACCATGGTGAGCGCCCACATGAGCGCACCCGCGAGTTGCTGATCGACGAGCGGATCGGCCCCCACGGCCGTGGTGGCCACGACGTACGACGGATAGAGCGTGACAGGGGCGAGGAAGATGACCGCCCCGAGTGCCGTCTCAGGGATCATCATGAGCCCGAGCGAGAGCAGGCGGTACGCCGGCTTGGGTCGGCGCGCGCACATGTCATTGCCGATGAGCGGGTAGTAGAAGAGCAGCGCCGCGATGAGATAGAGCGGCCGCTCGACATAGGCCATCGCGTCGTGATCGCCGAGGACCCACTCCATGACGGGCGTGACGTGCGATCCGATGAGCACGGTGGCAAAGAGCACCCAGGTCACCACGGGGTTGACGAGGACGAGTCCCACCTGTGAGCGCAGGCCGCGGATGATCGCCGCCCGCGTGCGCCCCGATGTCGCCAGGACGGTGAGCGCCACCGGGCACGAGAGCACGATGAAGGGAGCGGCCAGCATCATCACGAGGAGGTGCTGGCCCATGTGCGCCCAGAAGTAGGTGTGCGCCAGAGTCTCGAAGGGACCGAGATAGGCCACCGCGAGCAGCGTGATCCCCGCGAGGAAGCTCGTCGTGCGCAGCCATGACCAGGCGATCCCGCGACGACGGAGGGTGCGCACACCTGCGGAATACCCCAGGACGGCGAGGAGGAGATTGGCGGTGACGAAGAGATCGACCGTCCAGAGATCCTCACCGGGGACCCAAGGCGTCATGTGCTCACGATAGACACGCGAGCTCTCCGCGAGATGACCCTCGGTCTCTCCCCGCGTCCTTGATGCGGGGATGAATCCGACGCGAATTCATCTCGAATGCGCTCAGTCACGCTCGTATACCCCTACCCTGTCCCGACGGCTGTGCACTCACGGTCCGTCCCACACTCTCGGGAAGGGGGGACGTGAAGCGCTTCCTCGTGGCACTGGTCTCGGTGCTCGTCGGAGCTGGTGTAGTCGCGGGTGTCGCGTTCTTCGCCAGCTCGACCAGCGGTGAGCCGCCGTTGCTCGTCGCCGAGCCGGCAGGCACCGTGGACACTCCCGAAGGTCCGGTGAACGCCGCCAACCTCGAGCTCTACGTCTACCCCAACAGCTCCGATGCTGTCCCCGGACCGACCGAGGGCGTCAACGCCCTCTACGCGAGTCAGGGCTGGCCCTTCTACTGGCCGTCCACGACGCTGCAGGTGCCGGCCAACTCCCTCGTCACCGTGACGATCTACCAGTACGACTCCGGCGGCAAGGTCTTCAATCCCTTCTGGGCCAAGGTGCACGGCACTGTCGACGGCACCATGACGGTCAACGGCAAGACGGTGACCGAGGTCGATCCCACCAAGGTCGCGCACACCTTCACCGTCCACCAGTACCCCGAGAGCGGGCAGCCCTACCTCTTCGTCTCGGTGCCGCTCCCGGATCTGGGCGCCAACGCGGTGGGCAATGCCGACCCGTACGTCGATACCCCGAAGGAAGTGACCTTCACCTTCCGCACCGGCGCCCCGGGCACGTACGTGTGGAACTGCGAGTTCCCCTGCGGTGACCAATACCAGGAGTTCGGCGGCCCGATGCAGCAGCGCGGCTGGATGTCCGGCACCCTCGAGGTCGTCTGATGGCCGACACGATGATCCCGGCCGAGGAGCCCGAGGCACCTACCAATCGCCCCCCGGCGATGCATCGCCTGCGCGAGTGGCTGAGCCGCCGCTACGTGCGGCACATCCTCATCATCACCGTGGTCGTGGGCTTCGTGCTCCTGCCCCTGTGCTGGCTCATGCTCGCGGCGATGAACCAGTCCGGCGGTCCCGCGTCGTCGATCATGCAGGACATCCAGCAGACGATCTTCGTCTTCACGCTGGTGTCGATCCCGATCACGTCGTTCGTCTTCGCCGTGCTCCTCTACAGCCTCTTCGGCTGGAAGGGCAAGAGCGGCGATGCGCCCCCCAACAACGACAACCCCGCTATCCGCACCAACGCCGTCGCGGTCATCACCTGGACGGCCACGTCCAGCCTGCTCGCGGGCTTCCTCGTGGTGTGGGGCCTGGTCGAGCTGGCCGACATCACCGCCGACTCCTATGGGTCCACATCGGCCACGGGCCAGCCCAAGACCGAGGACGCCCTCATCGTCAATGTCACCGGCCAGCAGTGGGTGTGGACCTTCGAGTACCCGCAGTACGACAAGGTGGCGACCGACGTCCTCTACCTCCCCAAGGATCGTCCTGTCCTCTTCAACGTGACCTCGGTCGATGTCATCCACAACTTCTGGGCGGTGGAGCTCGGCATCAAGATCGATGCCAATCCCGGGGCTATCACGCAGACGGGTGTCACCCCCAACAAGGAGGGCACCTTCAACGTCCGCTGCGCCGAGCTCTGCGGTCTCCACCACGCCTACATGGAGACCAAGATCGAGGTCCTTCCCGACCAGGCGTTCACCACATTGATGCGTGAGAACGGCGGAGGGCAGACACGATGAGCACCGCCACCATCCACCAGGTCGAGGTCCCGCAGCCGAAGCAGCACGGTAAGCCCGGCGGCATCATGCGCCACCTCAACTTCCTCACCGGACTCATCGGTGGAGTCGTCCTCGCGCTCGTCTTCGGCTTCCTCATGAGCCTGCAGTTCCCCGCGGGCGCCCTCACGCCGACCTTCGCCAACGCCGCGTCCGGCCCGGTCTTCTGGGCGATGATGGTCGGCTGGGTCGTGGGCTTCATGGGGGGCATGGGCGCCTTCGTCGGTCCGATCCGCTGGCTCCTGGGTCGTGACCTCACCCATGAGGACGCCGAGTTCATGGCGGGCAAGGACCAGGGCAAGTTCCGCTACTGGCGCTTCACGACCGACCACAAGGTCGTGGGCATCCAGTACCTCATCGTGGCGATGATCATCCTCGGCTTCGGCGGTTTGCTCGCCATGCTCATCCGCACGGAGCTGGGCGCGACGTGGACCGAGGTCTTCAACCCCGACTTCTACAACTCCCTCGTCGGCACGCACGGCATCGCGATGGTGATCGCGATGATCGTGATCGTCTCCGGCCCCGTGGGCAACTTCGTCGTGCCCCTCATGTGCGGTGCCCGTGACATGGCCTTCCCGCGCCTCAACGCCCTGAGCATCTGGCTGCTCGTCTGCGCGGTGCCCCCGCTCATCCTGTCGCTCATGGTCGGCGGCATCCGCGACGGCTGGAGCGTCTATCAGCCGCTCAACGCGCAGGCCGGCCCCGGGATGATCGGCTACCAGACGACGATCATCGTCTTCGCCGTCTCCACCGCCCTCGCGAGCGTCAACATCATGACGACGGTGCTCACGATGCGCGCCAAGGGGATGACCTGGTCTCGGACGCCGATCCTCATCTACGGCGCCTTTGCCGCGGCGGCTATGGGCCTGTACGCCTTCCCGTTCTACATGTACTCGCAGATCCTCTCGATGACCGATCGACTCATCAATACGTCGTTCTTCGATCCCATCGAGGGCGGCAGCGTCTGGCTCTACGAAAACCTCTTCTGGCTCCTGGGCCACCCCGAGGTCTACGTCATCCTCATCCCGAGCATGGCCGTGATGATGGAGCTCATCCCGGTCTTCATGCGCAAACCGCTCTTCAGCTACTACATGGCGATCGCCGGCATCGTCGGCGTGGTCGGACTGAGTGGCCTGGTGTGGGCCCACCACATGTACATGACGGGCTGGGCCCCGCAGGCCAACTACCCCTTCATGCTTTCGACGGAGATGATCTCGATCCCCGTCGGCTTCCTCGTGCTCGTCGTGATCGGCACGATGTGGCGCGGCACCTTCTGGAGCCGACTGCCGATGATGGCGGTCTTCGCGGTCATCTTCAACAAGATGATCGGCGGCGTCACCGGCGTCTATCTCTCCGACGTCCCCGCCGATCAGTACTTCCACGGCAACATGTTCGTCACCGCGCACTTCCACTACATGCTCATGGGCGCGGGTCTCTTCGGGGCTATGGGCGCGATCGCCTACTACTTCCCCAAGATGACAGGCCGCTATCTCGACGAGCGCACCGGCTCGATCGGCTTCTGGACCGCCTTCGCGGGCTTCCAGATCACCTTCATGTCGATGTTCGTCGCGGGCCTCCAGGGACAGCCGCGACGCGTGCTGCAGTTCGACAACATGTTCAACATCTCGAACTGGATCTCGACGATCGGCGCCTACATCATCGGCATCGGCATGCTCATCTTCCTCGCCGCGATCATGTCCTCGTGGCGCAGCGGCCAGGCCGCTCCGTCGAACCCGTGGCACGCGCAGACGCTCGACTGGCAGACGCAGACGCCGGTGCCCCTGGAGAACTTCCCCGTGCTGCCCGTGGTCACGAAGCTGCCGTATGACTACGGCGTACCCGATCCCCTCGATCCCAAGAAGCTCGAGGAGAAGTACGACGAGAAGGTCGGTGCACCCTCATGAGCGCGCCCCTGCTGTCTCCGACCACCGGCGAGCCGGTCCCCGTCGTCGCCCGGCGCAATCGCCTCGGCCTGATCTTCCTCATCGTCGCCGACTTCTCCGGCACGATGGCGCTGATCATCAGCTACTGCTACCTGTGGTCGCTCAACGTCAACAACGGCTGGGCCCCCAACCAGCAGACCTTCGGCAACAACGACCTGCTCAAGAGCCGCTCGCCGCTGCCCTGGGCTGCGGATTGGCCGTTCTGGGCCATCCTCCTCCTCGCCGTCATCGCGACGGTGATCCTCTGGATCGGCGTACGCAGCCTGAAGGCGGGTCATCGTGGCGGTCTCGTGGCCGCCAGCGCGATCTCACTCCTGGTGACGGCCGTCGCGATCGTGCTGCAGTGGTGGCAGATCACGACCTTCCCCTTCGGTCCCGGCAACGGCGCTTACGCGTCGGCGGTCTTCCTGCTCACCGCCTCGACCCTCGTGCACCTGCTGCTGGTCGCCTTCCTGCTCCTGGCGATCACCAACCGCACGCGCGCGGGTCTGGTGTCGTCGGGGAATCCCTTCCAGGCCAAGCTCGTGGGCTACTGGATGGTGTGGGTGTGCGCGAGCATCCTCCTGGGGGCGCTGTGCACGACCTTCCTCAAGGCGAGCCCCAACACCACGCCCGCCAACTTCGGCGAGTTCAGCCTCTACAACCCCAACGCCGCGACGCCGAGCCCGTCGCCGTCGGCATCCCCGTCAGGGTCGGCGTCACCCTCGGCATCGCCCAGCTCCTCCCAGTGATCCCACGTCCGTGATCCAGGCACGACTGTCCACCGGCGCCCGCGTAAGCGCGGGACTGCTGGCCGGCCTCCCCGTGCTCCTGCTCATCCTCGCGACGCTGGGGGCGCTCTCGCAGACGACCGTCGAGGGCCTGCCCGTCGTCCCGTGGCAGACCCTGTGGGGACTGCCCCTGGATCGATGGGTGCGCGATGTGGCGGCCGCGATCGTGCTCGGCTTCGTCGTCGTGGGCGGACTGCTCCTGCCGCGCGTCGATCATCGCCTCGTCCGACTCGCGTCGCTGGGTGCGCTCGCGTGGCTCGTGGCTCTGCTCGCGCAGATCCCCTTCACTGTCTCCGAGCTCCTCGGCCGGCCGCTCACGGATTCCTTCGAGCCCCAGATCGTCTGGGCCCTGCTCACCCAGACCCAACTCGGGCAGATCCTCATCGCGCAGATCGTGCTCGTCGCCCTGGTAGCGCTGCTCAGCTGGGCGATCCTCGGCCGCGCGACGGCAGCGATCGTGCTCGGCCTGGCGGCCACCGCCGCGGGGCTCACCGGGCTCATGGGCCACTCGGGCCTGCACTCGGGCCATACGTCGGCATCGATCTCGTTGGCCATCCATCTCGTCGCCGTGGGCGTATGGGTCGGCGGCCTCATCGCGGTGTGCTCCCACGTGATGCGTCACCCGGACGACGCAGCGCTCGCCATCCGGCGCTTCAGCACGCTCGCCCTCGTCTGCGTCATCGTGCTCGCGGAGAGCGGCCTGCTCAATGCGTCGCTGCGCATCGACGGCATCGCGTCGCTCATCACCACGGCGTACGGCACGCTCATCCTTGCCAAGGCCACGCTGCTGGCCGCGCTCATCGTCTTCGGCTGGCGTCAGCGTCGCCGTGTCGTCCCGACGGGGGATCGGGTCTCACTCGTGCGCTTCGCCTCCTTCGAGGTCCTGCTCATGGGCATCGCGCTCGGCGTCTCCGTCGCCCTGTCGCGCACGGCGCCCCCGGCCGGGGCCATCGCGGGGGATCGCATCACCGCGGGTGCGCTGGCACTGCTCGCCCTCGCCGTGCCCGTCGTCCTCGCGTGGGCGGGAGCCCGCCCCCCATGGCTGCGCCGCCTCACCGCCGGATACCCCGAGCCCTTTGCCGTCGCCGTGGCCGTCCTCACCTACGTCATGGCCGCGGTCGTGCCGTCGGGCCTGCTCGGCATCGGCGTCGCCGCGGTGATCGCCTCCCTCATCCTCGTCCTGGCCGGATGGGCCTTCGCGGTCGCCGCACTGGGCCCGCGCGGCGTACCCGCGCTCGTCCTCGCCGCGGTGCTGTGGCCCGCGGCACTGTGGCTCGCCTCTCGCTCGGATCCGGTGGAGACCGATGCGCAGGTTGCGCTCTCGGGTGTCGTCGGACTGGCCTGCATCGCCGTGCTCGCGCTCATCCGCCGCCCTGCGCGTGTCGAGTCCACGCCGGTGGAGGCACCGCAGGAGGTGACGGTCGCATGAGTCGTCGCTGGAAGGACATCCTCACGCTCCACCTGCCGCTGGTGATCGTGCTCGCGCTGTGCACCTACGCGACCATCAAGCAGTACGGCCGCGCGCAGGAAGGCGTGCAGCGCTCATGGGCGTACACCTTCCAGTGGCCGATCATCGGAGCGTTCGCGATCGTCGTGTGGAATCGCTATCGCACGCACGGCAATCTCACGCGCTGGTTCACCGATCGCTACCGCGCACGCGTGGAGGCCTACCGCGCCGAGGCCGAGGCGGCCGAGGCAGCCGAAGCGGCTCCGGCCGCGCCCGATCCCGACGCCCAGGCGTGGGAGGAGTACGTCGAGACCCTGCGCCGCCATGAGGCGGAGCGCGGGGATGTGACGCCGCCGGGCCAGAGCCGCTAATCTTTTGCGGGCCCATCGTGGGCTCGGGGAATGTCATCCCCGCTCGTCTTGAGGTGATCCCCATGCCTGCGATCGTGCTGCTCGGCGCCCAGTGGGGCGATGAGGGCAAGGGCAAGGCGACCGACCTCCTCGGCGGGCGCGTCGACTACGTCGTGCGCTACCAGGGCGGCAACAACGCGGGCCATACCGTCGTCATCGGCGACGAGAAGTACGCGCTGCACCTGCTGCCCAGCGGCATCCTGTCTCCGGGAGTCATCCCCGTCATCGGCAATGGCGTCGTCGTCGACCCGGCCGTACTCCTGCACGAGATGGCCGGACTCGAGGCACGTGGAGTCGACACC
>Ga0181554_1002342_pt1 | contig 16885 bp, 12 predicted proteins | sample 011ome_16_FD_145602 | JGI IMG/M metagenome (GOLD analysis project Ga0181554, IMG submission 145602) | Coastal salt marsh microbial communities from the Groves Creek Marsh, Skidaway Island, Georgia - 011503CT metaG (spades assembly) | ecosystem: Environmental > Aquatic > Marine > Intertidal zone... | reverse complement strand
TGGCGGACACTTCGCGGGCGAAGCCGCTGACGGGAGCTTGGTCTTAGACGGCGGGCACACGTTGGCGGTGACGAATGATAACGTGCTTTACGGTTGGGGGGATAATTTTCACGGTCAAATCGGTACGTTCCCGCGTCCAGGTTCCCGCGCTCCCGGACCGGAAGATCTGGACTTCTTCTTCCTTCTCTCTCAGCTGGAGGAACAAAAAAAATTCTCGTCGAAAGCGAAATTCCGGAAAATCAAACATCGAGGGAATTTTTTTTAACGCGACTGACCTTGAATTATTAAACCCCGAAATTTCCCAGGGAGCCGGCAGGAATACGCCAAGCTCGCGGATTACACGGACGTTTACACACCAAACAAGTACGACAACTACACGAGAAAGTACTACAACCGCCACGTCGCTCCAGTGCGAGTCGGACCTCTCGTTATCACGACGAGTATGCCACCGCCTCCACCGCCTCCTCCGAACCCTCCTTCACCGCCGCAGTCTGCTTCGATTTTTGCACCTCCGCCCCCGGCTCCTGCAGCGGTCGCGGGCAACCCCGTCATTATTGAGATAAAAACGGGCTCGTATCACTCGCTCGCGCTCACGGACGACGGAAACTTGTTCTCGTGGGGAGATAATTTTTTCGGGCAGTTGGGACACGGATACTTGTCGCTACAACAGGAACCGGACGCGTTTTATCAAACGCAAAACTATAGAGTGCCGGAAATGATAGACGTGCCGGAACGCGTGAAACATTGGGATTACGGAACGACAGAGGTTGTCACGGAAACAGTTGGAAATGTCACGAGAGAAGTGACTCGCAACGTCCAAGTCACGGGAAAAATCCGCTTGCCGGACGGAGGAGAAGACAGAATTATTCAAGTAGACGCCGGTTTTTTTCAATCCATCGCGCTGACGAAGAATGGGAATGTTTATGTGTGGGGAACGAACGCGAAAGGACAAATGGGCACTTGTGGTTGTGGTCCTTGCGTGCATGATTATGACGCCGCCGGTCAATGTGACCCTCTTGTAGGCGCTCCACCGTTACCTCCAGCTCCTGTTGCAATTACCTTCGGTGCTGCAACACCGGTAGTAACCAACCAAGAGACCTCCACATCAAATACAACTGCGGATCCTTACGCGAACTATTTCTGGAACGTCGGCTGCGAATGCAACTGCGCGGGACAAGGAACGTGCAAATACACACCAAGGGTGACGGGTACTCAAAGTGTAGACGCGGTGAACGAAGGAAAATGTGTCGGTTTTGGCGAAAACACAAAATGCGAGTGCGGGGCGCCGTATTTGGAGATGACAGGTTTCATTCACAAGATGGACCAGCCCATGCATTTTGTGAAGAGCACGGAGAATTTCAGATTCGTTTCCGTGGCGGCTGGTGGAGCGATGTTTGCGATGTCGCAGTCGACATGTCCTGCTAATGAAGTCGGGACAGAATGTTCAGGAATTGGAACGTGCAACGACCCGGAAGATGCGACTCTCGCGACTTGTGATTGTCCTTTTGGTACTTCTGGCCTCGCTTGTGAATTTGCTTGCCCAGTTGGAACGGCTGAGGATCTCGCACTTATTTTGGAGAACCACAACTCAGCGAAATTCCCAGACAGCGTTTACGAAGAAAGCGTCGATGGTGCAATCGTTGGCGAGCTTTGTTCTGGGCACGGGACTTGCGCTACCGGAAGTGCTGGTTGTCTGTGCGACGAATTTTGGTTCGGCGAAAGGTGCCAACATATGTGTCCTTGGGATAATTTGAAGCGCCCTTGTTCTGGGAACGGAACGTGCGTTTACAGTCCGGAAATCGAAGTCTCGCCGTACTGCGAGTGTAATCGGTGGCACACGAAAATAATGATCGACGACGGGAGTGGTTTCGAGGTTCTCGACGAGGAATTAAACGAAATAAACGCCGCGGAGTGCGCCGAGAATTTTCTCGCTATTCAGGAACCATCCGGCTGGTGCAGTTATCACGATAAAGACCTCGGTTTCGAACTCTGTTACCGGTCCGGTTTGTGCGGGGTTTGCGAGGACGGAGCCGCGCGTGTCTCCGTGCTCGCGGGTATTTTATTCTCGATCGCGTTAGTGCTGTTCGAGTTGTTCTAAACATTTTTCATTCCTTAGCCTAGAAGCTATTTTAGCTAAATTTTCAAAGAAAGAGCTCCTCCCCGCTCAGAAGAACAAAATCCAAAAGAAAGCCACGATAATCGAAATCGCGAGCAAGGTTCCGTACTCCGACAAAATTCGAAGCTGAATCCGTTGATCGCCAGTGAGCGCCAGAGCATCGTTCAAATTTTCTGAAATCGCGATCAAAAGCCGAGCCAGCGGTGGAAATTCCAGGTTCGTGATCGGTCTCGTGTTCCAGTCACCGGTGTACAAAGCGCGCGCGCCTTTGTCGAAAGACGCGCGTTGAAAACCGATGCCTCCCCTCCTCGACCGAACCCCGCCCGCGCCGTCCGAGGCTTTCGCGGATCCGTCCGCGTGCGCCCCCGGGCTCGGCGACATCGTCGCGGACTCGCCCAGACGCTCGAGACGAAACACCTTAAACGCCGCCTTCCTCAGCCTCGGAAGTCTCGACCGCAGCGGGTGGTTCGGACCGAGCGCGGCGACGTCGCGGTCCAGGCGATGCAACAGCGCGAGCGCGACTTGCGGCAGCCCTTCCTGGTCGAGCGCGAACATCGACAGCTTCGGAACGACCGCGGGATTCGCGTTCGCCGCGGCGCCGTACATCGTACTGCGCATCCCCGCGCGCGTCGCGATCGGGCTCGGGGACATCGCCCCGACCGCGTCCGGCGTCTGCTCCGGGGGATCCATCTCGAGGAGTTGACTCTTGACGTACGGATAAAACGCGTCGTACGGCGTCGGCGGCGGCGGCTCCGCGTTCGTCGCCGCGGGCGAGAACGGATCGCGGACGACGAAAGCGTTGTACGCTTCCTCGAAGTCATCGATCAGCTGCAGAACCTCCGGACACGACGCGAACGCCTGGAGGACGCTGAGCAGCGCCGTCGCGGTGCCCTCCGCGTCGACGGGGACGCGTTTGCAACAGAGCTCTAGGAAGTGCTTCATGAGCTCGTTGTAGAACGGGATGTTGTGCAGGACGTGATCGACGTCGATCGCGCGCTTCGTCGGTTGCCCTCTTCTGCCGCCGCCAGATGACGTGGACACGTTCAAAGGCGAAGTGTCGCCCAGGAAGCTCGGAGAGGAGTACTTCTTCTCCGCGGACGTCGCCGCGGCGACGGCTTCGATCCCGCGCGACAACGGCGAACCGCCTCCGCCGGATCTCGATCGCGACGGCACAGGGAAGCTCAGCGTCCACGGCGTGAGGTACGTCACCCACAGGTTAAGCAACGGACCGAGCCTCGCGGTGCTCTCCGCGGGCCAGTGCGTGAATGCGTCGCGCAGGAACGTGTACAGAGGCTTGAGGAGCATCTCCTTCGCGCGTTCGACTTCCTCGCGCGCGTCTTGCGTCGCCCCCACGCCCGCGGGCGACGATAACGGCGGCGTGCGCATCGACGCGCTCCCGGGCGTGAGCTGCTGCTTCGATATTGACCTCGGGGATCTCGGAGACATCCCTTCCAGCGCGTCCCTCGGCGGCGTCGCCGCGCTCGGCGTCCCTCGTCCTCCGCCGGCGGTCGGCGATGCGTCCGCGAACAAATACGTCGCGAGCAACACGACGGCGTTTATCAAATCCTCGTTCGGAGGGTTATACGTGTACTGCCGCTGCATGGACGACGCGACGACGCCGTAGAACCCAGCGTTCATCGATCCCGCGCTGCCGCCGCCGCGCTGCAGACCGCCGGGGGTGAACGGCGATCGCGCGCCGACGCCGCCGACGCTCGCGGAATCATTCGCGACGTCGCCGTCGGGCAACCAGAACTCGATGAATATGCTGACGAGCATCTCGCCTTGGCTCACGCTCCCGGAGCCGCGGTAGTTCGCCTCCGACGCGCGCGTCCACGCGCCGACGTTGCCGTTCCCCCACGACCCGTTCCCCGCGCCCGCGCCGCCTCGCGGGAGGAAGCAGCGGAGGTGCGACAGCAAGAGTTCGCGATACGGATGCACGCGCCTGGAGTCCCCGCCGTGGTATAAACCCCCGAGCATCGCGGCCGCGTCGGCGACGCGCCACTGGTTCCTCGCCGGCGAGCGCGAGTACCGTCGCCCGGTCCCTCGCGCCTCTGAGCAGGCGTAGTACGCGGACCAGAACAGGAAGTAGTGATACAAACCTAAGTGCACGGCGAAGCGTCCTTGCGCGTCGCGTTGCACGCACCCTCGATACGGCGGCTTCGCGTTTAAGCCCGCCGGGTTCGTTCGCAGGAGTCGTTGCGTGCGTTCCGGGAGGCGCTCGATCGGGAACGCGAACTGCATGAGATCGTCCGCGTCCGCGGCGAAGACGGCTTTCATCAGCGCACCCTTCGGGGACAAAAAGTCGAGCAAGATCGACGCCTCGCGCTCGCTCCCACTCGACACGGACTGGAGCCATCCGCTCGCGCCGTCGTCGAAGTTGAAGATCTGCCACAACAACGTCTGGTAGCAGTTGCTGAAGAACCCGCGGAGGTTGTCGCGGTTGTCGTCGAGGACTTGCAGCACGCTGTTGATGCGCGTGGACAGCGAGCTCCCGCGGCTTGAGAGGATTCGGTTCAACTCGTCGAACGTCGTCGGCTTCGCGCTCGCGCCTCCGGGGGAGGATCGTCCCCCGGTGTTCACCGTGAGATTCGAGCCTCTGTGGAGCCCGCTGACGCGGCCGTCGACGCGGCCGGCGGCCATCGCGATCGACGAGGGCACGCGCGCGGGTGGGTGCGGCAGCCGATGAAAGGATCATTGTCGTGGTGGAGAATTTCAACACTGCCGTGGGCGGCTGGGCGCGAGTGTACGTACGTGTACACGTATTCGTACTCTATGTGTTTTTAGTCACGCGGTTTGATTTCCTTTGAATTCTTTTCTATTTTTCGCGGTGCCCACAGCCTCCGAAACCTCTTTTTGAAGCAGTGACGGCCTCGCAAATCTATTAAACTCGTCCAAAGTGTGCTGCTAAGGGAACGAAATACGTCTACGAACGTCGCCGCTCACACCACGGCGCGCCTGGGCGGCATCTGCGACAGCGGGTACTCCTCGTTGTCGTGCCAGCTGTCCGCCACGGCGCCGTCCGCGGAGTCGTCCTCCCCGCCGCCCTCGCCCGTGGTCGTTCGCTCGTCGTCGTCGCGGTCGTCGTTTTCGTCGTCCGCGACTTCCTCCGTCTCGGGGTACGCGCCGACGACCTCGGTCTCGTACATCTCCGCGCCGACGACGTCGACGTCTTCGTCCCCTACCTCCGCGACGACCCCCGCCGCTCCCTCGTCGCCGTCCGAGATCGCGGTGTCGTCCTCCCCCGACGACGACGGCCGCTTGTTCTCCTTCGCCGGCTGCCGCTCTCGGACGCTCGCGATGAGGCGACTGAACGTGTCCGACTTGGCGTTCGCCGCGCTAGCCGCGGTCGGCACCGCGCCGGTGAGGCCGTTCGACGCCGCCGCGGTCATCATCCCCGCGCGCGCTTTATCCCGCTCGAGCTTGTCCACGTCCCTGGCGACCTGCTCGAGGTTCGGGTGTACGCCGCACTCGATCGACGTGTTCACGCGAAGCGTATACTCTTTGTGACGCTCGATCATCTGCGCGCGGGTCCCGGCCGTGCTGAGATTCGCTTCCGCGAGGAGCTTCTTCAGCGGCTTATCCTTCATGATGTGGTACACGAGCTTCGGGAGCTTCGGAATCGCGGCCGCGGACGCGGGGCCGTTCGCGGAAGCGAACGGCTGAGGGTTCCCTCCCGCGTAGTTTTGGTTGCCGTTCCCGCCGGAGCCGCCCGCGCTCGCGCCCGCCTGCCCTTTCGTGAGGCAAACGTCGATGTGCGAGTTCATCAAACCCTCTAAAATCATGGAGGAGCAGATCGGGCACTTTTGCGTTTGCCCGCGCCCAGAGCTCCCGGGGGTCGTCGCGTTCGTCGCCGTCGCGTTTCGCCTCTCCCCGTTGGTCGCCGCCGCCGCGGCTTTTTTCGCGCGTTTCCGCGCGATGCCCCCCCACCGCACGTCCCCGGCGTCGTCGTCCATCTCCTCCGCGGTGTCGTCGAGCAGGTCCACGACCTCTGCGCGCAGCGCGTTTCGCGAATCGTTCGCGTTCGTCGCGGGTTGGCTCGAGGGATCGTACTCGGACTCGCTGACGGCGTCGTCGTCCTCCTCCTCCTCCGCGTCCGCGTCAAAGTCGCCGTCCCCCCCGTCCTCCGCCGTCGCGGGCGTGGGTTCTCCTTCGTCGTCGTCGTCGTCGTCGGGACCGCCTTTCTCCTCCTTCTCCTCCATTTCATCCTCCTCCTCCGCGGCGACCTCGACCGCGCGCGCCCTCCGAGCGCGCGTCGTCCTCCCGCCCGCGCCGCCGCCGCTTCCTCCGCCGCTTCCTCCGCCCGCCGCCGCCGCCGCCGCCGCCCTCGCGCCCGACCGCGTCTTCTTCGCCGCCGCGGCGCTCGTCGTCGTCGTCGGCTCCGCCGCCTGCGCGCTCCGTCGCGTCGACCGTCGCGTCGACCGCGCCGTCGCGTCCTCCGTCGCCGGCGCGGGCGCGGGCGGGGACGTCGTCCTCCGTCCCTCTCGATCGGCTCGATCGGCACCCGGCCCTGTTGTGCCGCGTTTCGTCCCTCGCGCTCGCGTCGCGCTCGACGGCGGCGGCGTCACCACGCGCTTCTTCCCCCTCGCGCACGCGAGCAAGTCCGCGCGCGCGGCTTTGAACGCGCTCACGACGAGGGTCAGCGCGTGGTTCGGCTGCAGGTCCTCCTCCGACGCCTCTTTGCGGCACGTCGGGCACTCGCGTTTGAACTGATTCAGCGTGCGACGTATGCACAGCGCGCAGTCTGACGACGGCGGGAGGGAGACGAGGCGAGGACGCGGTCAGTGCGAGGCGTCGCGGCGAGCGTGAACGCGAGGCCGCGCGGGCGCGAAGAGAAGTGGACGAGGAGAAGGATGAGGACGACGAGCCGCGGGAGGGGACGCACAGGAGTGCGTGCACGAGCGCAGGGACACGGGCATCGTGAATAAGTCTTGGCAGATCGCGCATCGCAGGGACTCGTCCAGCTTCTGTTGCGCGAGCTCCGGCCACGCCTCGGGCTCGTCGTCGTCGAGGTCGTCGCCCGCGACGGCGAAGGACGCCATGACACCGCGTGCGTCCGCTTCGCCACGCGCGGGTCGCGTGTGATGACGAGCTTCGGTTCGCGCCTAAAATCTCGGACTGGCGGGATTCTGAGAGCTGATGATGTCAGGTTCTGTTCGCCTAAGCCTAGTTTAGTATTTCAGACCTCGGAGCTACTCTCCTCGTCGTCGTCCGGCGGGACCCACTCTAACAGCTCTCGAGGATACACGACGTCGTGCAGGAAGAGCCCGTGCGCGGGCGCGCCCATCGGCGCGACGCCGCGGTCCTTCCCCTCGAGCATGGCGGCGATGTCCGCCGGTTGCATTTTTTTACTCGTCGCCGCGGTGATCATTGCGCCGACCATGTTCCTGACTTGCTTGTACATGAAGCCGTTCCCCTCGACCTCGAGCCGCAACAGACCGTCGCCCTTGAGCTCGTTCACGTCGAAGCGGTATATCGTCCGGACCGGGTCGCGCACGAGCGTCTTGTCCCGGGGTTTATTCGAGAACGCGGAGAAGTCGCGCGTCCCGACGAAACACTCGGCGCCTCGTCGTAACTTTTCCACATCCGGCGGGTTCCACCCGACGTGCAGCGCGTGCCGTCGAAGGAACGGATCCATCGTGAGCCGCGTGTCGAGGTAGTAGTGATACGTCTTTCGAACCGCGTGGAACCGCGCGTGGAACGCCGGGTGCGGCCTGATCGCTTTCATGACCCTGACGTCGCGCGGCAGCACGCCGTTCATCGATCTTTGAAACCGCGCCAGGTCCTCGATCGGTCTGCGCGCGTAGAAGTGCAGGACCTGCCCGCGCGCGTGCACGCCCGCGTCCGTCCTCCCGCTTGCTTGGATCCCCAAGAAGTCCCTGTCCTCGCCCGTGATTTTCGTCAGCGCCTTCTCGACCTCGCCCTGCACCGTCTTCGCGTCTCTGGGTTGGTACTGGAATCCGAGGTAGTTTTCCCCGTCGTACGCGAGCGTGAGCGCGTACGTGTGATGCCTCCCCGCGGCCTCGCGGTGGACTCTGCCCTCGTCCGCGAGCGACGCCGCGAGCGCGTCGTGGCGCCAGTCGCCCTCGGGGTACGGCGTCTCCGAGGACGACGCGACCGCGCGCGACCGCGGAAGAGGAGGACGACGCGAGCGGAGAGGGCGATCGCGATGACTACGTTTCCCAGGGGGTGCCCAACGCTCGCGCTCGGCCGCGGCGGCGACGCGCGACATCGACGTCGTCCTTCGCCGCCGGCGCGCGCGCCGTCGCGAAGACGCGCGTCCGCAGACGGGTTAGGCGCGTCGCCGCGCGTCCGAGCGCGCGTCCACGCGAGGGGCGTCCCGCGTGCCTCTCGCTTCTGGCGCTCGTCCGCGTCGCGAACTTTTTCGGCAGACTGCACTTTTATCGGTTGTGGATAAACCCAAGACGGCGACCGCGACCGCCGCGCCGTCGCCGTCACTCCGCGCGCGCCCCGGCGCGACATCGTCGTTCCGCGCTCGCTCACGCGACGCGCCCGCGCCCGCTCCCGCGTCCAAGGCGAACGCGCGCGCCGTCCGTCGTCCCGTCGCGCCATGCCGAAGTCGATAGACGCGCTGCCGCAATCGGGCCGATGGCAGCTCTACGTCCACAAGCTCCGCGCGTGGATCCCCGGCGACGACGAGCAGCCGGTGCGTCCGTACCTCATGCTCGTCGTGTCGACCGACGACGGCGCGTTCCTCGCGTGCGAGCCCGGGGACACGCCCGAGGACGCGTCCGGGGGGAACGTCGTCAAGGAGAAGCCCACCGCGGAGACGGTCTTGCGATTCTTACGCCGTTGCATGACGCACCCGCGGCTCATGAACACGTCGAAAGCGGGCGAGCGACGGAAGCCCGCGCGCCCGAAGACGATCCGATTCGCGGACACCACGACCGCGAGCTTACACCTGGGCGACGAGTCGAAGTGGGCGGCGGAGACGGCGTGCGAATACGTCGAAGGATGCCGGGAAGGGTTGAAAGCGATAGGCGTGTCGGACGTCTCGTTCGCGCCCGTGCCGCCGCAACTCGTGAACGACATCATCCGCGGGCAGATCGAGCCGAACATGGCGCCGGCGAACCAGGAGTGGGGAACGCAGCACTTGCCGGGTTTGATGGAGTCCGTGGACGGGTTCACCCCGGCTTTCGGGGCGTCGTTGTTCGGCGCGGCGGCGGATTTCGTTCGCGCGGCGCCGTGGGAAAAAATCGCGTCGCGGCGGCCGATACAACTCGCGTACCGCTTAGTCCTTCGCGAGGACGTCGCGATGAAGATAACGTCGTACGGATCCGTCGTTGGCGACGCCGAGAGCGGCTCGTTCGGTCTGAGCGTGCACAAGACCGTAGAGGACGCGATGAGGGCGTACAAGATGGAGAACGGCGACGACGGCGACGACGACGCCGGCGCCGGCGAGGAGGGCGGCCAATCGTGCATGTTCGGGTCGATATTCGAGACCCCGTTCGAGGATATCGACGCCGCGGAGGCGAACGCGTGGGACCTCGCGCCGATGATCGGCGAGTCCGACGCGAACGCGAAGTACTTCCCGCTGTTCTGTAAGATCGCGGTCGAGAAGGGCGCGGACGGCGCCGAGGATAGCCTCTCGGTGACGCGGCCGGCGATCATCGAGCTGCAGTGCTTCGAGCTCATGATGAAAGCGATCGTGTCGCTGATCAAGAGCGGGGATTTAAAGAGCATCGGGGACGACGTCCGCGACGGCGCGGGGCCGTGGACCGTGCGAGCGGACACGATGGCGGGGAGCACTTCGAAGAGAGGGGACGCGGAGATCGAGCGCGCGGAGATCGAGCTCTCGGTGACGCTGCCGCCGATCGAGTCCGCCGCGGGAGGGGGGGCGTACGTGTGAGCGCGCGACGCGATGCGATGCGATGTCTTCGATGATTTCTCTCACTCGCGCGCGTCGTCTTTCGTCCATTACATCCCGCGTCGTCGTCGTGCTATCGTAGTGTGCTACGCTTCTCTTTCGTCGTCTGTCGTCCGTTCGCTCTCGACCGTTCTTCGCTCGTTCAAACAGTTTCTTCGCCGCCCGGGGGCCCGTCTCGTCGCCGCCGTCGTCGTCGTCGCGCCGCTCACTCGAACGCCCACTGGTTCTCCCGCCTGACCTCTTCCTCCTCCTCCGGGGTGAAGTCGTTCCTGATGTTGAACGTCTTGCGGATCTCCTCCGGGGTCTTGCCTGCGCGAGCGAAGAAAAGGGAAAAGAGAAGAGGCGGTGAGGAGGCAACCCTAAATCGGCGCGACGCGACAGCGGGCGAAAAGGAAGAGACGCGCGCGGAGGGAGGGTCGCCGCGCGAGCGACCGAGCGCGCACCCTTGATCATGTTCGCCACGGTCATGCACGTAAGGTCCAGGAGGGACTTGATGTTCAAGTAGTTCGCCGCCTGAGGGTGAGGCGACGACGGGGACGGAGAGAGGAGATTAGAAACCAGGCTCCAGTTACAACGAGGGACGACAAAAGGGCGTTTTTTCTCCCCTCGTCGAGACGCGAGCGCGAGCGCGAGCGCGGCGACGAGACGGGACGCGGACGCACCAAGATGAGCTCGAACAGCGTCGCCTGATCCACCTTGACGAACTCCGAGTCGAACGTCTTCTGCTCGTCTTCGGACGTCTCCGACTTCTTGCCCCCGACGTGATACTTGCAGTACTCGATCACCTTCGCCAAGATCTTGGACGAGACGTTCGGAAGCGGGATGGGCGCGTCCACACCGGTGTCTGCGGAGGAGAGCGAAGGCAGGGCGCGATTCGTCGTGAGTCTCGGGTTCGAGCGCGCGCGCTGAGGGACGTCGCGAGGACGGGGCGCGCGCGAGGGATCGACGGCGCGCGAAGGGGGTGGGGCGAAGCGCGCGGGAAAGGACGCACCCTCGATCATGTTCTTGATGGTCTCAGATTCGCTGCGAGGGAAAAACGCGAGATCCGACCGCGGGGCGTCAGCGAACAGCGTGAACGGAGGACGCGGCGTGGGAAACGTCGCGGAGGGTTCAGACGAAGGGGAAGGACGCGATGAAGGAGAGAGAGGCGCGAGAGAACGAGGGCGGGGACGTACAACGCGACCTCCTGATCGACCATGAACTTCTCGGTGTCAGAGGACATGAGCGTGACCTGCTGGTTCTCGTCGTCGGCCATGGCGCGCGAGATCTGCGGTGCTTCTTGCGTTGGCGTGAACGACGCGGGAAGAAGCGTGTCCGGGCGAGACGATGCGCGGACGCCGTTCGAGAGCTCGCGCGTGGACTTGTGCGGAGGGAAGCGCGCGCGTCGCGGTCCGAGGAGGCGAAAACTCAAACCGAAAAAACGCGACGTCACAGCTGTCCGTCGCGCGTTTTGGCGGTCTATTAATTCGTCAATCTATCCAAGGCTGGCCTCGTCACCTCGTTTCGCACGGTTATCATCGAGGGCCCTCCGGTTCGACGCGAGAGGCGAGCGACGCGTGAGCGACGCTTCTTCTTCTCGCGCGCGTCGCGTCGCGTCGCGTCTCGATCGCTCGAGCGCGAGAGGTCGTTTTGTTCAATCGTTAGCATTAAACGCGTCTAATACATGTACAGAGACCGGACCCGCCGCTCGCTCTGGGGCTCCGCTCCATGAAATGAATTATTTCTCGCCCGCTCGCTCACGCCTCGGGCTCAGCCGCGGCTTCCTCAGCCGGAGCCGCTTCCGCCGCCGCCGCATCCGCCTCCGCCTTGGCCGCGGCCGCCTCCGCCGCCGCCGCCTCCGCGGCGGCCGCCGCCGCCGCCGCCGCCTTCGTGGCTTGCAGCGCCTCCATCTTCACCTCGTGCCTCGTCTTGCCCTCCTTCTTAGCCACGAATCGCATCTTGAGCTTAGCCTGCTTGCCCACCAAGTTACGGAGGTAGTAAAGCTTCGCGCGGCGAACCTGTCGTCGTGAATCGCGTGCGGGGTGAGGGAGGAGGCGGGACGTCAGCGGGCGGCGTCGGCGAGCGAGGGCGCGCGCGGGCGGGCGGAAACGGAAACCCCCTAGCTAGACGGCGCCGGACGAACCGCCCGCCGCCGACGAGGCCGGCCGCGCGCGCGTGCGGGCGCGTCGGCGCGCTCGACGGACGCGACGTAGACGCGCGATCCAGCGCACGCTCGCGCGCGAAAAAGAAAAAGAAAAGAGAGAGAGACGACGCGCGGGCGCGACGCGGACCTTCGGCTTGCCCGCGCCGCGAATTTCCTCAAACGTGCACAGCGGCGAGTGAATGGGGAAGATGCGCTCGACGCCGTAACCCTGGAACGACTTCCTCACGGTGATCGTCGTCGCGACGCCCGCGCGGTGGATCGCGATGATGATGCCCTCGTACGGCTGCACGCGAGATTTCCCACCCTCGACGACGGTCACGCCGACCTTGCACGTCATGCCGACGCGGAAGGGGATAAGATCGTCCTTCATCTGCGGCGCGTTCACGCGCTCGACGAACTTCGTGAGGCCACGGCGCGAGCCGCCGGAGTTCCCTCGCGGGTTCGCCGCGTACGTCGTCATGGACAACGCGCGGGAGTTACCCGCGGAACGAGGAGCCGCGAACGCGGGTGCGGACGCGACGGCGACGCGCGCGCTGAGCGCGCTCGCCGGCGTCGCGCGCGAGACGCGGCATTTCGCGTTTACCGCGGCGACGAGACCGGTGACGGTCGCGGAGGTGACGCACGACATGTCGCGCGCGGATGCTCCCGGAGGCTATTCACGGAAGATGTGATACGTGACACGCGAACCTAAGCGTTCGACGTGCGTTTCGCGGACCGTGTGCGTCGCGCGGCGTCGAATACGGCGCGCAATGGTGACGTCGCGCGACCACGAAACCCTGAAACCCTGAAACCCTCGAGGCGCGAGTGGATTGCCCCGAAGGTATGTGTATGCGTTTTGTTGCTGAAGTGTGCGTACTCCGTACGCGTATACAGATTTCGCCCTTTTCGCTTTTTCTCACGTAAAGCGCTCGCTCGGCACAGTAAAGAACGAGAGCGAGGGTCCTCCGGTGGCGTCATGGAGCGCTCCGCGATCGCATCGCACGTCGCGCGCGCGCCGCCGCCTTCGCGCCCTCGCGCGTACGCTCCCGCGGCGCGCCGCGGCGGGAACGCGCGGCGCGTCGCGCTCGCGCCGCCGCTTCGCGCGGCGCCCCCCCGCAGAGGATGGGGCGAGACCGACTCGCGATTCGAGCGCCTAGACAGACGCGCGCGCGACGACGAGGACGACGACGCGCGCGGCCGCGGGTCGCATCGCGACGACGACTACGGCGACACCGAGCGAAACATCAACTTCCAGGAGCTCCGCAAGCGTCAAGACCGCGAGAACCGCACGAAGGTGCGCGTCGTTCGCGCGTTCGGCACCGCTTCGACCATTCGTTCTTCGCTCGCTCGTCTCCTCGCTCACCGCCGCCGATGCGATTCGTTCGCTCTCGCTCACCGCCCGCCCCCCGGGCCATCTTCCTCTCCTTCCTCCATCGCAGAACCGCGGCCCTTACGACGACGTGTGGAGCGACGACGACGAGCTCGGTGGGTGGTCGTCGTTCATGGGCGAGGGCAAGAGCGGGAAGACGAACGCGCTGAAGAAGGGTAAGCAAAAGAGGGAGCTCAGCGCCCGCGCGAAGGAAGCGCGGGGGGAGACGACCGCGACCGTCGTCGAGACGCACGACGACGCCGGACCGATCGCGGAGAAGCCAGCGAAGCCGGCGAAGACGGCGTACAAGAGAGGCGGCCTGCGGCCGTGGGAGGTGGCGCGCGCGGCGCGGGACGCGGCCGCCGCCGCGGCGGCGGAAGCGCCGCTCGCGAAACGATTAGAAGCCGCGCCGGAGCCGTCGAACGCGTTCGCGCGCGCCGGCCTCCCTTCGCACATGTGCGGCGCGATGGAGAAGGCGGGGCTGAAGCGCACGACGGAGATCCAGCGGCTCGCGATCCCGGAGCTCTCGCGCGGCGAGGACGTCGTGTTGTTGGCAGAGACTGGCAGCGGAAAAACGTTCGCGTACGTCCTCCCCGCCGTGGCCGCGATCGGCGCGCCCGGGCGCGGCGGCACGAAAGTCCAGGGCCGCTGCTGCCCGTCCATGATAATCTTGGTCCCGAACGTCGAGCTCGGGAGGCAGGTGGCGTACATGGCCGAGCTCGCGGCGGAGTGGGTCGAGACGGATGAGTTCCCGAGGCCCGGAGTGTTTTCCCTCCTCGGGAAGGACAAGAAGCTTCTGAAGCCGACCACGCCGAAAGCGCGCGGCGCGGCGAAGACCGCGGCGATCAAGCGCAAGGTCCAGGAGAAGGCCGCGGTGCGCGCCGCGAGGGCGGCGGCGAGGGAGGCTGCGGAGAGAGCCGCCGCGGGCGAGGGCGCGTCCGAGGAGGAAATCGCGGAGGTCGGCGACGCCGCCGCGGACGACGCCGGGTCGAGAGCTTCCAACGAAATCCGACGCGCCGCGACGACCGGGCACGCGATCAAGGCTGGCGCGAAGGGGAGCAAGATGTCGGGCGACATGGAGGTCATCCCGGAGTTTCGCAGGGCGGAGATACTCGTCGCGACGCCGGCGCGGCTGCTGTCCATGATGCGCGACGGTTGGGTCATGCCCGGGCGGATCAAACACGTCGTCGTCGACGAGGCGGACGAGATGCTCTCCAGAGGCTTCGAGAACGAAGTCGCCGGGGTCATACGCGCCGCGTATCAGGACGACGGCGTGAACCGCTTCGGCGCGAAGGTGCAGTTCTGCTTCGCCGCGGCGACGATGCGCGAGGAGGGACCCATCCTCGGCGCGCTCGAGGAGAGAATGGAAAAGATGAAGTGGATCAGCTCGTCGGGGTTCGGCGACACGCACCCGCAGCTGCAGCAGCGCGTGCGCGACGTCCGCGGCGACGACGAGCGGAAAGACGCGCTCGTGGACGCGCTGACGGACGAGAAGCAGCACCAGGCGGTGGTGTTCGTGTCGGACCCCGCCGAGGCGGAGGACGTCGTGAAGCACCTCTCGGAACTCGACTTCGTCGCGATGTCGTTCCACGGGAAGACGTCGGACAGGGGCGTCGCGTTGGACGAGTTCTTCGACGGGCACCTCCCCGTGCTCGTGTGCACGGACCTCGCCGCGCGCGGGATCGACTTCCCGTCTTTACATCACGTGATTCAGTACACCCCCGCGGCGACGGCGGAGATGCATCTGCATCGATGCGGGCGAACCGCGAGGACGGGGTCGGAAGGGCCGTTCATCGTGACGTGCTTGGTCGACCGCGAGGCGGACGAGGTCGACGACGAGGTCGCGAAGCTGATGGGGTTGGACGTCCGCGGCGGCGGCGGCGGAGGAGGAGGAAGAGAAGACGCCGGGGGGGACCCGCGGTGACGACGCGAGAGAACCGCCGAATCGCATTCGGGGGCGGGCGTCGTCGGGTCGGCGATCGATCGTCCGTCGCGTGCGAGTATTCGCTGCTACAATGTCTAATGTACACCTCACACGACGTCACCTACGATATGATACGCTCAGCGTCCCGCCTGTTTCTTCAGGTGCGAGAACGCCCGTTTCTTTATCCACTCTTTGTTATACGGAAGGTAAGCGTTCGCCGAGGGTTCGTACACCAGCGCGCTGAGATCGTTCAACGCGTCGATGTAGTTGTACAGGTCGTGGATGTCGTACGTGATGTCCCTGAGCTTCGGGTACATCTCCTTCAGGCGCCTCTCGAACATCTGGCACACGCCTGCGAGGAGGGGCGGGGGATGGGGAGGGGGGTGGTCGCGCGTTCGCGTTCGGTTCGTTCGTCGTCAGCGAGGGTGCCTGATGTTTATTCGTCTCTTCGGTCGCGCGGAGCCGCGGGGCGGGCGAGGAGACCGGAGGGGAGCGCGCGCGCACCGTCCATGGCGAGGCTGACCTTCTCGTAATCGAGGAACGTCCTCGACGTCTTCGCCCCCGTGGGCTGGACGAGGATGATCGTGTGCCGGTTGTCCGCCTGTGCCTGCGGAGGATCGGATCGGCGCGCGCGGGGCGACGGATGGATCGTCAGGCGATGCCGAACGACGGCAAGATTCGGACGCGCTCGATCGGGCGGGAGACGAGCGGTCGCGGGGAGTTTGAGCGGATTTCCGCGCGCGCGCGAGCGCGCACCATCGTGAGCGAAGGGGGACTTGAATGCGCGTGAGCGTGGGTCGTTCGGCGCGAGCGACTGTGCGCGCGAGGCGCGTCGTCTCCGCGTCCTCTTCGGTCGGAAGCGGTAATTCGTTTGGCGGGCGGGTCGACCGGCGCGCGGCGCGATTTGGGTTTCGAGCACTGTGAACAAAACCTCGGCTCGTCGTGCGGAGGCGTCTCACTGCGCGAGCGAGCAGCGCAGCCCGCTCGCGCGGTCGCGGTCATCACCTCGCGCTGATGTGCGCGGGTGATCGCGTCACTCGATCGCGCGGCGAGAATGTGACGTGATGAGCGCGCATCCGGGCGATCCGCGAGCGGGTGTGTGTGGGATTCGTTTTCCTCCCCGCCCTAACTGGGGGCGCGCGTCCCCGCGGGTTCGGTTCGGTCCCTCGCGCGGCGCTCGTCACTCTCGCGCTGTCGCGATCGCGTCGATGTGATCACGATCACGCGGCGGGTACGAGCGCGACGGTCGGTCGTGGGTGACGATTGACATGGCGACCGTCGCCACGACGTCGCGCCCGGGGCGGAAGAGCGAATTCGAGCCTTGACGACGCGGGAAGCGCTGGCGATTGCCGCTGCCGCTGCCTGGCCGTGGCCGGATACAGTACTCACCGTACGTGTACAGCCTGCTCGTTACGAAAACTGCGCGAGCTGTCCTCGCGGCCCAGCTCGAGCCGCGCGACAGAACGACG
>Ga0181554_1002337_pt1 | contig 16908 bp, 15 predicted proteins | sample 011ome_16_FD_145602 | JGI IMG/M metagenome (GOLD analysis project Ga0181554, IMG submission 145602) | Coastal salt marsh microbial communities from the Groves Creek Marsh, Skidaway Island, Georgia - 011503CT metaG (spades assembly) | ecosystem: Environmental > Aquatic > Marine > Intertidal zone... | reverse complement strand
CGCGCGGATCGAACCAGGCCAGGACGGGAGCGCAGGGACGACCGGACGAGTCGATCAGGGCCCCGGCCTCGGCGATGCCGGTGACACCGATCCCGCGCACCTCAACATCCCCGGCCTCCTGAGCGGCCCGGGCGCACACGTCGATGGCCGTGCGGGCAAGTTCAGCCGCGTCGGCGTCCGCCAGCGGTCCCTCGTGACGCCACGGTGTCGGCGTCGACGCCTCACCGAGGACCCGACCCTGCGGCGTGACGGCCAAGGCCTTGATGGACGTCGTTCCGACGTCAACCCCGACCAGAGCCTCCTGCACCATGGGCATCCCTTCGTCGCTAGTGTCGAGCCTGACGCTAGCGGCGACCCGAGTCGCCTGCGCGACTTACCGAGAGGATGACGATGAGCGACGTCGACTACCGCCTCCGCCGCATGTTCAACCCGGAGTCCGGGCGATGCCTGGATATCGCCGTCGATCACGGCTTCTTCGGCGAGAAGGCCTTCCTCCAGGGGATCGAGGACCTTCCCTCGGCTGTCGCCACACTCGCCGACGCTCGTCCCGACGCGATCCAGCTGACGAAGGGCCAGGCGCGACTTCTGCAGTCCGCTGGCGGCCGTGAGCGTCCGGCGCTCGTGCTGCGCACCGACGTTGCGAACGTCTACGGCGCTCCGCTCCCCGATCACATGTACGACATGACGCTGCCGAACCCGGGGCTGGCGGGCGTACAGCTCGACGCAGCGTGCGTCGTCGTCAACCTCTTCGATCTGCCCGGACGCCCGCAGGTGCGAGAGGCCTGCCTGCGCGCGATCCTCAACGCCAAGGTCGACTGCGAGAAGTACGGAATGCCGCTGATGGTCGAGCCACTGGTGATGAAGGAGAGCGCCAAGGGTGGCTACGAGGTCAACGGCGACCTCGACAGGATCGTCCCCGTGGTTCGCCAGGCGGTCGAGCTCGGTGCTGATGTGATCAAGGCCGATCCCTGTGACGACCCCTCGCAGTACCACGAGGTCATCCAGACTGCGTCTGGAATTCCGGTCCTGGTGCGCGGTGGTGGACGGGTCGACGACGACGAACTGCTGCGTCGCACCCAGGCCGTGCTCGACCAGGGCGCCGCTGGAATCGTGTACGGCCGCAACATCATCCAGCACGACAAGCCAGCCGGCATGACGCGCGCATTGATGGCCATGCTGCATGACGGTGCCGATCCCGCGGCCGCTGCGGCGATCCTCGCCTCATCATGACGACACAGCGCCCCGTCCGCATCGGCGTCGTGGGCGCCGGCCTGATGGGCCGAGAGCTCGCCGCCGTGTGCGGACGCTGGTCACAGCTCATCGATCATCCCGCTGCGCCTCAGGTGGTCGCCGTGGCAGACCCGAATCCCGCCGCCCGTGACTGGTTCCGGCGCGTTGCAACCGTCGAGACGTTCGCCGAGGACTGGCGGACGCTGCTGGCCGATCCGTCCATCGATGCGCTCTACCTTGCCGTTCCGCATCACCTGCACGAATCGCTCTACATTGACGCTGCGGAGGCCGGGAAGGACTTTCTCGCCGAGAAGCCCTTCGGCATCGATGCCGCGGCAGCCGGTCGCATTGCGATGGCGCTGGACTCATCGGACAGCTTCGTGCGTGTCTCGAGTGAGTTCCCGTTCTACCCCGGGGCTCTGCGGGCATACGACTTCGCGAGATCCGGTGCCCTCGGTGACATCCTCGAGGTGCGGTCGCAGTTCGCCCACTCGTCCGACCTGGATCTCACCAAGCCGATCAACTGGAAACGTCGGGTGGAGACCTGTGGCGAGATCGGCGTGATGGGCGATCTCGGCCTGCATGTGGCGCACGTGCCCCTGCGATTGGGCTACACACCTGAGTCCGTCTATGCCCTTCTCGACAACGTCGTGCCGACGCGGCCGGGCCCCGACGGCACGCCGGTGGAGTGCGACACCTGGGACAACGCGCTGCTGGCCTGTCGTGCTCCGCAGCCGGGCAACCGGAGGTCGTTCAGCATGCTCTGGGAGACCCGTCGCATCGCCCCCGGCCAGATGAACTCGTGGTCGTTCGAGGCCTGGGGCCTGGACGGCGGCATTCGGTTCAGCACACGCACGCCGACGACCATTCAGCGCTTTGCCCGTCGGGATGGTGAGCAGGTGTGGGAGGAAGTGCAGCCGGGGAACGTGTCTGCATGGCCGACGATCTCCGGGGGCATCTTCGAGTTCGGGTTCTCCGACGCTCTCCTGCAGATGTGGGCGTCCTATCTGGCCGAGCGTGAGGGTGCGCTGGGTGATCGTTTCGGCACGGCCACCGTCGAGGAGGCTGTTGCCGCCCACCGGGTCTTCGACGCCGCCCTGCGCTCGAATGCCACAGGAAAGGCTGAGGCCCCCGCCTGAGCGGAGGCCTCAGCTTCACGCACCTGCATGTGTGCGCGCTTGCGTTGTCCTGTGGTGCCTACGGTGCGAAGGGCAGCATGACGGCGTCGACACCGTGAGCGATCTGCTTGTTGCCCTTGTTGACGTCCACGAGATCCAGGATCACCTGGGCGTTCTTGAAGGCGGGGGCGTAGTCACGCAGACGGATCTTGGGGCCGTCGAGAACGATCACCTTGGTGTTCTTGCCGGTGTAGGCGGTCGGCAGGACCGCACCGTTGGACTTCAGGGCATCCGCGGATGTGATCGTCGCACCCGGGATCACGTGGTAGAGCAGGACATTCTCGACGGTGTCGATCCCGAGACCCGCGACGGCATCGAAGGCATCCGACTCCGTCATGACGTCAGAGCCGGCGAGGGCCGATGCAAGATTCATGAAGGCCTTGTCGGTCGGGGCGAACACGGTCAGGGCAGTGTCACCGTCAGCGAGGAGGGCCACGCTTGAGTCGGGCTTGGCTGCCAGAACTGCCTCAGCAGCCTTGGTGAGGATGTCGAAGTCACCGCTGTTCTTGTCGAATGCGGCGTTGCCCACGTCCAGAAGGCTGGCGAGGGAGGTGTTCCCGTCGGCTGCGGTCGCTGCAGGTGCGGCAAGAAGGGCTCCGGTGCCGAGGGCCGCGGCGGCCCCCAGTGCTGCCACCTTGGTAAGAGTGCTGCGCATGGTCGTCTCCTTTTGTCGGCCCGATGTGGGCTCCGCTCCGGTGAGCGGTGATACCCGTACTTCGCACCGAGGCACCGGGTCGGATGCAGATAGGCCGAAAAATTTCTCACCCCTGATTTCCTGCTCGCAACTGCATCCATGAAGGGCACTCGCGACGAAGTACCTGCAGAGATGGGATTCGCAACAGGTATTAGAGAGCGTCCACGGAGGCGGAGAGGAGGGCCATGACGGATACTGGGCAGGGGATCGCGACGCCGTTCCTCACCAGGACTCGAGTTCAGGAGGCGCACGTGCCGGACGATGCCGATGCGGCTGTCGCCCTCGCGTTCGCTCATGGTGACGACGCCGTTCTGGCTGACGCCTATCGACGCTGGTCTCCCCTCGTGTACACGTCCGCTCTTCGGGCCGTGGGAAGCGAGGCCGATGCGGCCGACATCACTCAGGCCGTTTTCGTCCACGCGTGGCAGGGGAGATCGGGCTACGACCCGCAGAAGGGAAGCCTGCCCGGCTGGCTGATGACCATCACCCGCCGTCGGATTGCGGACCACTGGCGAGAGAGATCACGCGAGACCCGCCGGACGGACGCAGTTGCGGCGGCCGAGGTGGAGGTGCCGGTCGAGCCCGCAGCGGATAGTGTCGTGGACCGCGTCCTCCTGGCCGACGAGCTCCAGCGACTGGGTGATCCGCAGAGGAAGATCGTGGAGCTCGCGTTCTTCCAGGATCTCACCCACGTGCAGATCGCCAGCCTGTTGGATCTGCCCATTGGCACAGTCAAGAGTCATATTCGCCGGTCGCTGGACCGGCTGCGGAAGAGATTGGAGGTGGATGGTGGTGCACTGTGATGACGACGACCTGACGATCATCGCGCTCGGCGAACCGGCCAGTGCGACTGACGAGGCGCACCTCCAGGGCTGCCCCCGCTGCCGAAGCCGTCTCGACCAGCTGGCCGCGGTGGTAGCGACGTCGCGGGCCGTCCGCGATGAGGACACCCCCGTGGCCCCACCCGCCGCTGTCTGGGATGCCATCTCCGAGGAGCTCGGTCTGGAGTCTGACGCGACGGTGACGTCCCTGGACTCTCGCCGGCGCCGACGCCGGTCGGTGGGTTGGATGGTCGCTGCCGCCTCCGTGGCTGGTGTCCTCGTGGGATCGCTCGCGACGGTGGTCGTCACCGACTCGCCGAGCACGTCGCCGGCGATCGTGGCCAGCGCCGGTCTGGATCCGCTCGATGGGGCCACCGTGAGTGGCACCGCCGTCGTCGAGGAGGACTCGACGGGAACCGTCCTGCGCGTGTCACTCCCGGAGCTTCCCGACGTTCCGGACGGGTACTACGAGGTGTGGATGGCGACATCCGACGCCTCGACCATGGTGGCGATCGGCACGCTCGATCCGCGAGGCGAGACCGTGCTGCGGCTACCGTCCGGGATGCCCGTGGGTGACTTCCCGCTCGTCGACGTCTCCGTCGAGCACTTCGACGGCGACGCCGGGCACAGCGCGCAGAGTCTGGTCAGGGGGCTTCTTCAGGCCTAGGTGTGTCCGCCAGGGGGGACGCTCCTGCACGGAGACCGACCTCGTCCTCCAGCTGCGGTCCGGGAGCATTCGGGGCAGCGCCACATGGATCTCGTCGACCCCGTCGCGTTCACCGGGACTGCGCGCAAATGCCGATCCCTGTCGGCGCTCCGCGGCCGCGAGGATCTCGACCGCCATGGCGGACAGGTCATGAATGTTCTGGTGCTGGTGCCCGCGTCGACCCAGGTCAACCTGGGCGATGGCGTCCAGTCCGTGGCGCTGGTGGACGTCCAGAAGCGTCGACAACTCGACTCCGTAGCCCATCGGTATCGACAGCTGTTCGAACTCCTCACGCCGGATCGCCCACTCGCCCGCCAGTGGCTGCACCATCCCTGCGAGTTCGGGGCGGAAGAGCGCGAGCCACGGCTTCGCCACCAGCTCAGTCACCCGACCGCCCTCGGCCGTGATCGCGGAGCCGGTGTCCAGAACACGGTCGTAGAAGCCTCGACACAAATGAACACGGGGGTCGTCGAGAATCGGACCCAGCACACCCGTGACGAAGTGCGTGCCCCACATGGTCAGGTCGGCGTCGATGAATGCCACGATGTCCGCCTCGGTCACGAACATGGACTTCCAGAGCGCCTCGCCCTTGCCCGCAAAGACACCGAGATCGGGTCGCACGTCGCTGACCGAGTGGACGCGTGCGCCCGCCCGCTCGGCAACGACAGCGGTGCGATCGTCGGAGAGGGAGTCCATGACGACGAGTTCGTCCACGAGCGCACCCAGTTCAGCGGCGATGTCCGCGACGACGCGACCGACGGTCGACTCCTCGTTGCGGGCCGGGATCACGACGGCCAGCCGCGAGCGACCCTTGAGGGACACCACCCGGTCGAGTGACCACTCCTCGGCAGTCGAGGTCGCCGGGAGTCGGCTGTCAGGTGGCAGGTCGCTCATGCCGGATCTCGTCAGGGAGCAGGTATTCCGGATCGATGTCGCGCCTGCCGACGAGGGCATCCACCGTCGCCACCACGTCTACAGCGGCAGCGACGTCATGGACCCGGACGATGTTGCCGGGGGTCTGCGCGAAATAGCCGATGGCGGCATCCGTCGATGCACCGCGGCCCCGCGGTGACCGGCCCGTGATCGCACCGAGGACGTCCTTGCGAGACAGGGCGAGGAGCAGCGGCCGTTCGAATCGGCGGAGGTCGTCCATATGGCGCAGGAGCTCCAGCGTCTGGTGCGGGGTCTTGGTGAAGTCGGGCCCGGGGTCGAGGATCAAGGACTCCCGGCTCAAGCCGAGGGCGACGGCCTCGTTGCATTTCGACTCGATGAAGCTGCCCACCTCGGATCGGATGTCGCGGTAGAGATTGGCGTCCTGCAGGCGGGTCTTGGGGGGCGCCGCAGTGTGCATCACGACAAGAGCCGCCCCGTGGGTCGCGCACAGTCCAGCGACCTCCGGGTACCTGAGGCCACTGACGTCGTTGATGATGTCGGCGCCGGCAGCGAGGACTCCCGCGACCACTGAGGGCTTGTACGTATCGACGCTGATCAGCGTCTGTGGGTAGGTCGTGTGCAGCCACTCCACGATGGGGACGACGCGCTCAGCCTCGATCTGAGCGTCGAGCTCCGGCTGATTCGTGATGGCCGACTGGCCCCCGACATCAATGACGTCGGCCCCCGACTCGACCAGCGACGCGGCCAATTCCAACCGCGAATCGAGCGACGCGTACAGGCCGGCATCCGAGAAGGACTCCGGGCTGGCATTGACGACGCCCATCACGAGCGTCGAATTCACCCGACGTGTGACGCCTCTGATCAACAGGGAGGGAGCCAGCACCGTTCGAGCATATCCCGGCAGGGTGGGCGGGCTGAGTGACGGAGAAGTCGTCGACAGGTGCCAACGTCGTGACAGTCGGGCTACCGTGCGGTCATGGCCCGCATGATCTGCGACTTCGTCTCCTCGACTCTTCGCATCTCGACGTCGATGACCGTCCTGATGCCGCAGAGCACGGCGCCCGGGAACGCGGGAACAGGGGAATCAGGCAAGGGTGTTCCCGTGCTCTACCTGCTGCACGGCCTGACTGATGACGACTCCATGTGGACTCGCAACACGAGCATCGAGAGGTACGCGTCCGAGCGGGGTATCGCGGTGGTGATGCCGCAGGCGGCTCACAGCTTCTACGCCGACGAGGCGCAGGGCCTCCCCTACTGGACGTTCCTCACTCAGGAGCTTCCCGAACTCGTGTCGTCCTTCTTCCGAGTCTCCACCGTGCGCGAGGACACCTTCGTGGCTGGACTCTCGATGGGCGGATACGGGGCACTGAAGTGGGCGCTGCACGAACCGCATCGATTCGCCTTCGCGGCGAGCCTGTCCGGCGTCACTGCTCTCGACGGCACCGCTCCGGACGGTGACCCGTGGGTCCAGGGAATCCTGGATCGAGTCTTCGGCGGCAACACGTTCGCTGGTACCGGGAACGACCTCCTGCACCTTCTTGAGACGGTCACTCCTGCCGAGCTCCCGCAACTCCTCGTCACCTGCGGGACCGGCGACTTCCTGTACCCGCAGAACGTCCGGTTCGTCGAGGCCGCACGTCACCTGGGGATCGATCCGCAGGTGGACTTCGGTCCCGGTGATCACGACTGGGGCTACTGGGATACCGGCATCCAGCAGGTCATCGACCTGCTACCCATTCCTCGATAGGCGCGCGGCAATCCACTTCTCCACACCGACGGCCACGGCAACGCCGAAGCCCAGTGCGAGGACGAAGGCCCACGCCCACACCGGCATCGGGGCGGAACTGAAGATCGAGTTCAGCACCGGCAACTGAACGAACGCCACCTGAAGAGCCACCATCGTCGCCACACCCCACAGGAGCGGACGGTTGCTGAGCAGGCCCACGCTCAGCACGGACCTGTCCAGTGATCGGCAGTTGATCAGGTAGCCGATCTCCATCGCGACGAACGCCGTCACCACCAGCGTGCGGGACACGTCGAGCGGCAGGTCGAGTGCCATCCCCAGTTCGAAGGAGCCGAATGCACCGATCACCATCAGTGCTCCGACCGAGACGATTCGGCGCATGACCGCGGGCGTCAGGATTGCCTGGTCCGGCCGCCGAGGTGGCCGCGACATGATGCCCGGCTCGGCCGGCTCGAATGCAAGCATCAGGCCGAGTGCCACAGCCGTGGTCATGTTGATCCACAGGATCTGGACGGGCAGGACGGGCAGCGTTGCGCCCAGGATGATCGCCGTGAGAACGACGAGTGCCTCGCCGAGACTCGTCGGCAGAGTCCAGATGATGAACTTCGTCAGGTTGTCGAAGACGCTTCGACCCTCCTCGACAGCCGATTCGATGGAGGCGAAGTCGTCATCCGTCAGGATCATGGCGGCCGCCTCCTTGGCCACCTCGGTGCCACCCAGGCCCATCGCGATGCCGATGTCCGCCTGCTTCAGGGCAGGTGCGTCGTTCACACCGTCACCTGTCATGGCAACGATGTGTCCACGCTGCTGCAGCGCCTCCACGACGCGCAGCTTCTGCTCGGCAGAGACGCGAGCGAGGACTCGAGCGGCCGCGAGACGCTTGGTGAGGTCATCCATCGGAATGGCCGCCAGCTCCGTGCCGGTGATCACTGTGTCCGATGGCGCATCAGGTTCGAGGAGCCCGATCTGCTCGGCGATCGCTCGCGCTGTCCCTGCATGGTCCCCCGTGATCATCACAACGTCGATTCCCGCCTGGTGACAGGCCTTCACCGCGGCGACTGCCTCTGGTCGAGGCGGATCCTCCATGGCCTGCAGGCCGATGAAGGACAGTGGCAGGTCCCGGAGTGACTCCCACGTGAGCTGGACGTCCTCCGGCACCTCGCAACCCGCGAACGCGAGCACGCGAAGAGCCCGGCCGCCCAGAGCACCGGCCTGACGCAGGATCTCCGCCGACTGCTCCTCGTCACAGCACAGGCCGAGCACCTGCTCGACGGCACCTTTCACCCACACCGTGGATCCATGCGGCCCGCCCACATCATGGACGGCCATCAGTCGCGTCTCTGCCGAGAACGGCAGGGTCGCCCGGCGCTTCACATCCGGCGCCGCCAACACGCCGCCATGGTCGGCGGACATCAGCAGCGCGATCTCCGTGGGATCCCCGACGGGAATGCCGTCAGCGAGATCGGCGTCATTGCACCGGAGTCCGGCATGGAGGCACAGACGGGAGGCCTCGTCGAGATCGTCGTCGAGGCCCCTCGCCACCCCATCGGCATAGATGACGCGGACGGTCATCTGATTCAACGTCAGGGTGCCGGTCTTGTCCGTGCAGATGATCGTGGTGCTGCCAAGGGTCTCCGCGGCGGGCAGGTGACGGATGATCGCGTGCCGTCGAGCCATTCGCGAGACTCCGATGGCGAGGGTGATCGTGACGGCGGCGGGCAGGCCCTCGGGGATGGCCGCGACGGACAGGGCGACAGCAGCGAGCAGCATCTCGCCGATGTCCTCCCGTCGCAGCACCCCCACCGCGAAGGTGCCCGCCGCCAGCAGAAGGATGCCGACGGTGAGCCACCGGCTGAAACGCGCCAGCTTCCGCGTCAGGGGGGTCTGCACTCCCTCGGCCTCACCGACCAGCTGGTGAATGCGACCGATCTGGGTCTGGACTCCGGTGCCGACGACGACTCCGGTGGCCGATCCGCCGACGACGAGGGTGCCCGCGTAGGCCATGTTCAACCGGTCGGCCAAGGCCGTGCCCTCGGGCAGGTCGCCGTCGACCTTCCCCACCGGCACGGATTCACCGGTGAGTGCTGACTCGTCCACTCGCAGTCCCGAGATGCGGATGAGTCGGACGTCGGCCGGTACCTTGTCTCCCGCATCCAGCAGGACGACGTCTCCGGGAACGATCTGCGTCGAGTCCCGCCGGACGACGACTCCGTCGCGCAGGACGGATGCCTCGGTCAGCGTGGACCGAGCCAGTGCCTCGAGGGCCTGGCCGGCACGCCACTCCTGCACGAATCCGATGACGGCGTTGACGAGGACGACAGCGAGAATGACGAGGCTGTCCTCGACGTGACCGATGGCGATGGTGGCGACGGCCGCGGCGAGCAGCACGTAGACGAGCGGGCTGTTGAACTGCAGCAGGAAACGCACCACGACACCGTGCCGGCGATTCGGTGGCAGGACGTTGGGGCCGAAGCGCTCCTGTCGGCGTTGTACCTCGTCGGCAGACAGGCCTCGGTTGGCGTCGGTCTCGAGGAGCAGGAGCACCTCGTGCACCGCACGCTCATGGTGAGGTCCGCTGACCTCATGCACCGCGGCCATGCAGCCATGGTGAGCGGTGGGCTGCCTCCACCATCAGAGGCCTTGGTCCCGCTTCTCTAGGGGCGGTAGATCAGGGGCCCGTAGTCCCGTGCCCGTGCGGGCGTGTCCAGAACCCGACCGTCCGGCAGGGGGACGGCGACGGGTGCACCGGACTCATCCACGAACGAGACCGCACTCTCACCCGCTCCGGTGAGGGAGAGCACCACCTGGCCCAGGAGAAGGACCTGCTCGGCCGGCGGCAGGGCACTGAATGCCTGGTTGAGCTGCACCGTCACCGGATCGGTCAATGCCGGATCGACGTCCGGATCGGGTGTGGCAGGTGCACCGGCGGCCGGCGTCGCGATGATGGCCAGTGGCTGACCGGTGAGGGGATCGCTCGCGATCGTGCGCAGGCCCTGTGCCGCCTGCACGGACGTGGGTCCAACGACAAGGGCCTGCATCACGTAGTCGGGATTGCTGTCGACGGGGAGGCTGGACTCGACCGCCACCAGACCGTTCTCCTGAACGAACCACAAGCGCAGTCGTGCTGTTGTCTCGTCGGTGGCGGTGTCGCTCGCACTGGCACTGGCACTGGGCGAAGCGCTCGAGGTCGAGGCTGGAGCGGGCGTTGGCGTGACGATCACCGGATCAGGCAGGACGTCAGGCGGAATGGACTCCGCGGATGACTGAAGCGACACACCGCAGGCGGACACCAGGACCATCGATGCTGCAGCGACTGCCGCGGCCAGCAGCCGCCGACTGCTCAGTCGGCGCCGGCTCACTCCCCGACTGCTCAGTCGGCGCCGGGGCATCACGGCATCTCCTGGGTGACGGGAAGCTCTGCGACGAAGCGGGCGCCGCCTTCGGGGGATGTCTCGACCCACAGGTTGCCTCCGAGCACGTGCGCCTGCTCCAACGCGATGGCCAGGCCGAGTCCAGCTCCCTGGGTCCGATGGGCGGCGTTGCCTCGTGCGAAAGGCTCGAAGAGGCGCTCGCGCAGAGTCTCGTCAACCCCAGGTCCGGCGTCGTCGACGTTGACGCGGACGTTCTGGTCATCGGCAGCGATCACGACGGTCTTGATCCCGCCTCCGTGGTTCTGGGCGTTGTCGACGAGGTTGCCGACGATGCGCTCGAAACGACGGGCGTCCGTGCGTGCCACGGGTTCGTCGCCGACCACCATGGAGGCGTCGAGGCCGCGTGACTCGACCACCTCGCGGCAGAGGGCTGCGATGTCGGCGTTCTCCCACTGCGGCGGATCGTCGGATCCGATGCGGCTGATCTCCAGCAGGTCGATCAGCATCTGTGCCATCCGTCGGGCCTGTTGGGCAAGGACGCTGACAAGGCCTGCCTCACGCTCGGGCAGGCGGTCACTGCGCGCCTCGAGGAGTTCGGCCGTGCCGAGGACGGACGTGATCGGGGATCGCAGCTCATGGCTGACGTTTCCACTGAAGCGTCGCTCGCGTGCGATGCGAGTCTGCACCGCCCCCGCCATGTCGTTGAACGACTCCGCGATGGGATCGAGGTCGCGGTCGCCGGTGAGCTCGATGCGTGTGCCCAGTTCCCCGCCAGCGATCCGATGCGCGGCATCCCCCAGTCGGCGCACGGGTCGCAGAAGTCGACCGACAGCTGTTGCTCCGATGATGGCGCCGATGAGGCCTGCAATCACGGTGAGGGTGACGAGCGTCCAACCACCCCAGGTGAGGATCTGGTCGAGGTCTCGCAGCGGAAAGACCTCTACATAGAGCGCACCCGCAACGGGCACCGCCACGATGTAGTACGGATCGCCCCCGATGCTGGTGCGCTGGGTGGCGCCCTCACTGTTCGAGACCGAATCCAGCAGGCTTGCGGGCAGGGCGTCCGGCGGAACGGTGATGCCCGAGGTGTACCAGGTTCCGTCGACGCGGAGCATCGGCTGGGACGTTCCCACGGACGGAATCTGGACGAGCGCATCGCTGGGCGAGGCGCCCGAGGAAAGAGCAGCGCCCGCGGCCCGGGAGTCGAGAGCCGCCCGGGTCAGAGCGGCGGATTCGCGCTGATTCACGAGGTACCACGAGGCGAAGGCGTAGGTCGTCAGCGAGACGGTGCCACCGACCGTGAGGGAGAGGACCGCGAACGCGACAGCGACGCGGGCACGCAGTCCCATTCTCATGGGCGAGTGGCCCGAGGCGTCATGCCTTCATCCGGTAGCCGAAGCCGCGCACAGTGGTGAGCAGCTGCGGGTTCGCCGGATCCTCCTCGATCTTGCTGCGGAGTCGGTAGATGAGGTTGTCGACGACGCGCCCGTCGCCCGCGTTCCCGTAACCCCACACCTTGCGCAGCAGGTAGTCGCGGCTGAGCACCCGGCCGCGGGCACCGATGAGCTCGGCGAGGACGTAGAACTCGATGCGGGACACCGGAATCGGCTCGCCATTGCGGAGCACCTCGGCGGCATCCGGCCGAAGCTCGATCGGGCCGCAGACGAGGGCCTGAGCCTGCTGGGGCGCGGAGTCGTCCTCGCCCGGATTGGCCTTGCGCAGCTGGATGCGAATGCGGGCCATCAGCTCCTTTGCGACGAAGGGCTTGGTCACGTAGTCGTCAGCACCGGCTTCGAGGCCCGCCACCACGTCGTGGCTGTCGGTCTGGGCGGTCACGATGATGATGGGCACCTGGCTCGTCGCGCGCAGGCTGCGGACGAGGTCGAGGCCCTGGATGCCCGGCAGCCGCAGGTCCACGAGGACGACATCGACGCGCTCGTCCATCATCAGGACCAGACCCTGCTCCGCCGTGCCCGCCTCGAGGACGCGGTAGCCCTCATCCTCGAGGTTCGTGCGGAGCACGAGGCGGATAGCTTCATCGTCCTCGACGACCAACACGGTGCGCACCATGTCTCCATTCAACCGTGAGCGTTGCGGCGCCCGTGTCTCGCCCTCGTGCGCCGCCCTACCTGCGACAGACTAGAAGCCTTTTGTGACATTTGTGCGACATTCGGCCTCGCGATCCGCCCCTGCTGGTCCGGGGTCCCTCGTCTCTAGGCGCGCATCTAGGCGCGCAACGCCTGTGCGAGCTCACGGAAGGTGCCCACGAGCAGGTCCATGTCCGCAGCGGTGTGCGCAAGCGACACGAGCCACTGCTCGTCGAGCCCGGGAGGCGTGAGGACGCCCCGGTTGATGCCCCACAGCCAGCTCAGCTCGGCCACCTCGAAGTCGGTGCGCTTGTAGTCGCGGTAGTTGCGCACCGGAGTCGGTGACCACGTGACCGCACCCTTCACGCCGAGTCCGACTGTGTGGGCCGGCAGGTCGAACTCGGCGATGATCGTGTCGAGTGCTTGCAGTGCGCCGTCATTGACCTGCTCGGCTGCTTCGAGAGCCTCGCGGGAGCACACCTCGTCGACCGCCATTGCGGCCGCCATGACCAGCGGGTTGCCGTTGTACGTGCCGAAATGGGCCATCCGGTTGTCGACGACCGCCGCCATGACCTCCGCCGTGCCACCGAACGCGGCGAGCGGCAGGCCGCCGCCGATGCTCTTCGCGAGAGTGATGAGGTCGGGCTTCACACCGAGGCGCTGCGCCGCACCCGCGTAGCCGGCCGTCAGGCCTGTCTTGACCTCATCGAAGATGAGGACGACGCCGAACTCGTCACACGCGGCACGCACTCCGGCGAGGTAGCCAGCGTCGGGCAGGACGATGCCGATGTTCTCCATCACCGGCTCCATGACGACGGCAGCGATGTCATGGGCGTGCTCGGACAGAATCTCCCGCAGCCGGTCAAGATCGTTGTAGGGCACCGGATACACGGTGCCGGCCTCGACATCGAACGGGGTGACGGGAATCGGAGCCGCTTCCGGGCCTGCCTCGGCAACGTCAGGCTTCACGGACACCGAGAGTGCGTCGTAGCCGCCGTGGTAGCCGCCCTCGAGCTTGATGATGGCCTTGCGTCCCGTGTACGCGCGGGCCGTGCGCACCGCATACATCGTCGACTCGGTGCCCGAGTTCGTGAAGCGGAGTCGGTCGAGTCCGAAACGCTCCTGGTAGCGCTCGGCCACCTCGGTCGCCGTGGGCGACGGGGTGACGAACAGGGTGCCTGTCTTCTCGAGGGCCTCGGTGACCTTGGCGACGACGGTCGGGTTCAGGTGGCCGACGAGCATGGCGCCGAAGCCCATCGAGAGGTCGAGCAGCTGGCGGCCGTCCACGTCGGTCAGCCAGGCCCCACGGGCGGACACGATCGAGATCGGGTACGGATCCCAGTGCTGGAATGACGACGTCACGCCGAGCGGTAGGGACTTGCTGGCACGCACGTTGTGCTCACCGGAGCCCGGTGTGGACGACGTGAACCGATCCCACTCCTCCGCCATCAGCTCGGCGACGCGAGCCTTCTCGACCGGGGTCGAGGTGGCAGGCAGATGGCGCCAGGTGGCCGGATCATTCAGAGGTGCGGTCATCATCACTCCCATAGGGCATTCCGTTGTCTTACAGCAGGCTAGCCCACGAAATCGCTTTGGGCCAGCCCCTTTGCAACGAAATCCGTCGTTTTGCGCCTTGGGTGGGGGAAATCCGCACTGCCGAGACCCGCTTGCCGGCAAGGGATGCGAGGCGGGGCGCCGAGACCACGTCGGCGCCGTGCCCGAGGGTCAAGATCGTTGCGCCGCAGGGGATTACCCCGCTTCTGCCAATCGTGTTACTTTCGCAACGTGCTCCTTCCTCGTCCACGCACAATCGCGGCCGTGATTCTCGCCGCCGGCGTGCTCAGCGGCAGCCTCGGCCTCATCGCCGCGCCAGCCGCCGCTGCGGGTGATGATCCCGTCCAGACGGTCGGGCTGGGGGGACGACCCACCGGAGCGGTCATCTCGCCCGACGGGCGTCTGGCATACATCAGCAATCCCGGCGCCAACTCCATCGACATCGTCGACCTCACCACCGCGCAGCTCATCCAGTCCATCGAGGTGGGTGCGGGCCTGCAGTCCCCTGCACTCAATACGAGCGGCACCCGGCTGTTCGCGACAACGCAATCGGACTCCACCCTGCTGATCATCGACACGGCCACCCGGGCGATCGCTGGCCGAGTGAAGGTCGGCACGCAGCCCACCATGCCCGTGATCAGCCGGGACGGAACTCAACTGTTCGTGGCCAACGGTGGCAGCGACAACGTCTCCATCATCGATCTCATCTCGGGGACCCTGACGGCCACCGTCGAGGTCGGCGACCGTCCCCTGGCACCAGTGCAGGGGACGGGCAGTCAGTACTCCCCGCTGGATGACTTGCTCTTCGTCACGAATGCCGACGCGTCGACGGTGTCGACCATAGACCTGTCAACCAACAAGATCATCGCCGAGGACGCCGTCGGAAGGGTGCCGACGCGCCCTGCCGTGTCCCCCTTCCTCGGCGTCATCAACAACGAGATGGTCATCTCCAACAACGGTGACGGCAATGTGACGATTCTCGATCAGGCGCGCGGGGGCAGCACGAGTTCTGCTCGCGTCGGCGCATCCCCCGGCATTCCGGTCTCGAGCATCGACGGCACCGAGGTGTTCGTGCCGAACGGCGCATCCGCATCGCTCACCGTTCTCGACATCGAGACGTCGCCCGCTTCGATCAAGGCCACCGTTCCCGTGGGCAAGGGCCCCACGATGCCCCTGCTCAGCCCCAACGGACGCATCCTGTTCGTCCCCAACACCGGGGGAACATCCGTGACCGCCATCGACACCAACAGCCACACGGTGCGGGGCAGCTACAACGTCGACCGCGGACCCGTGAGCCTCGCACTCTCACCTGATGCAAAGACCCTGGTGGTGCCCAACTCCGGGAGTGGCACCGTCTCCGTCATCGACCTGACCAGTCAGGCGCTGCCGTTCGCGCCACCGGACGTCACCGTCGCGCCGAAGTCCAAGAAGGCCAAGGTCTCCTGGGAGCAGTCGAATGAGATCGGCGTCACGGGATACATCGCCACCGCGATCCCCGGCGGTGCCATCTGCACGACTTCCGGGAGCGCCTGCACCGTCAAGGGACTCATCGGCGGCAAGAAGTACTCCTTCTCCGTGCAGGCCGTGAACGCCTACGGTTCCGGTGCCGCGACCCTGAGCTCCAAGATCAAGGTCCGGCGTTGATTCGGCCGGCAGCGCTCACCATCTCCGGACTCATCGTCGGCGCCGGTCTCACCGGATGCTCAGCGGCGGGCGTCGATGCCACGTGTGATGTCGACGGCGTCACCGACGAGGTCCATCACATCCTCTCCGATTCGGATGGAGAGATGGGTGACCTGCTGACCCTGAACTGCGCGGACGACTGGGCGGTCGCCTCTGTCGCCGTGACGCGTGCGTCTGGCGATCAGGCGGAGTCCTTCGTCTTCCGAGGCTCGGACATCGGCTGGATCCTCACCTCACCGGTCGATGCCTGTGCAGCAGACGGTCCACTGGCGGCACCGGCAGCATTGCAGGATGAGGTCTGCGCCCTGACGGATCCAGTCGACCCCGCCTGAGGTCACGATGTCCCACGGACGCACCGGGTCAGGCTCCAGGTGGCTCTTCCTGGCGCTGATGGCCGGTGGTGCGCTCGTATTCGCGGTGACGTTCATGATCGTTCAGGCGAATCCCGCTGCCCTCGACGACACCGTCGCTGACTGGGTGGCGAACTCCCGGTCCGACATCCTCGGACACTGGGGCGTGGCGGTCGCGGCAGTGACCCGACCGCTCGTCGTCACCGTCATTGTCGTGGGGGTCGGCATTGCTCTCGTATGGCGCGGACGGATCCGCGATGCCGTCATGCTGGTCCTGGCGACCCTTGCAGCCGATGGCCTTGCGGTCGTCGTGAAGGAGTGGACGCAACGCCCCCGCCCTGCGGCACCGATTGCCCTGTTGACGCAGGCCGAGCCGTCGTTTCCGTCGGGTCATGTCCTGACCGCGACGACCGCATCCTTCGTCCTGGTCCTCGTCCTCTGGCCGTACCTGTCTGCGCGTGCACGCCGAAGGTCCCTCGCAGCAGCAGCGACCTTCACGCTTATCGTGGCCGTCGACCGCCTTCTGGTCGGCGCACACTGGCTGACGGACGTCATCGCCGCACTGGCCGCATCAGCGGTACTGATCGGTGTGTCAG
>Ga0181554_1002334_pt1 | contig 16929 bp, 8 predicted proteins | sample 011ome_16_FD_145602 | JGI IMG/M metagenome (GOLD analysis project Ga0181554, IMG submission 145602) | Coastal salt marsh microbial communities from the Groves Creek Marsh, Skidaway Island, Georgia - 011503CT metaG (spades assembly) | ecosystem: Environmental > Aquatic > Marine > Intertidal zone >... | reverse complement strand
GTTGAAACCAGAAGACGTTTGCGAGAGAAAAAACAAAAAAAAAAGGGCAGTCGAAAGAGAGAGATTTTTGACTTCACAACGAACACAAATCTCACATCATCTCGAATACTTTTATAATACTACTTTAATAAAGAAGAAGAGAAAAATAATGTACCGATACATGTGCCTTTAATAAAGTAACATCAGACAGAACAGAGAGACTGTACGAACGCGACGAGGAGAAAACGAGAGACAAAGAGGAGAGAAAAAGAAGAGCGTTTAGTGGGGAGAATTTTTCAAAATCTTCTCACGCTTTGACGGAAAGAAGACATTGAATATAAACATGGACTTTTTCTTAGAGAAGTGCGCGACAAAAGCGAACACGAACGACAGAAAAGACGACGATTCGAGTAAACAGTTATTTCTGGAAGATTTAGACGACGACATAATGGCAGTCATCACAACCACGACGCCTTTATCGGCGAAAGATTCGATGAAATTAGCCGATAGATTGATAGAGGTGAGTTCGGAGACGATATCGAGACGCGAAAGGGTGTTCGAGGAAAGGATGGAACAGATGGAGAGAAAGAATAGGATACTGGAGGAGAAGTTGTTGCTCATGACGACGCCAAAATCGGAGAAGAATGATGGTACTGATGATGCGAAAATGAGCAGCGAAAGAGTCGTCGCGTCGTTTACGTCGTTTACGTCGTCGCCCGAAGGCGCCGCCGAGGTACAAAAGACGCTGTTTACGACGAGACAACAACAACAACAACAACAGGAAACAACGACAAAAACGACGTCGAAAAATCATCATCACCTTCCATCTCACACGCCTGGGATACCTTCGATTTCGCTTTCTCCGCCGAGAGGCCAAACGATGCGCGCAGACGCGAGCGAGTTCTCGCCGCCGTTTAGTAATAGCCGTAGATATACGAACAACAACAACAACAATAACAACAACGACAACAACAACTTTTATAACAACAGTCGTTCGTCGCTTAGAAGCACGACTGTTACGCCTCTTTCCTTCCGCAACAAGGAAAATATATTGATGCGTAAATTAGCCGCCGCCGCGGCTTCTTCTACTTCTTCGAAAGAAGAAAACGATCCGCGGAAGAGCTTGTTACACGCGGCGGAACGCACCATGGCGCAAAGCGTAGACGATCTACAAAATTTGAAAGCCGCGAACGACGCGTTGCGCAACGACCTCGAGAAAATGAAGAAACAACGCGATGCGGACGCGGAATCGCATCGAAAAGCGTTAGCCGAATCCAACGCTGAAACGGCGGCGTTGACGGAAAATTTAGAAATCTTACGAGGCGAAAAGCGCTTGTTAGAACAAAGAGACGAGAAAGTCAGAGACGACCGCGACTCGGCGATGAAGGAGTTATCAGATGTAAAGGCAAAATTGACCGCGAGCGAGTTAGATGTGAAATCGAAATATTCGGAAATAGCGCTTTTGAACGCAGCGGTTGACGAAGAGAGAGGAAACTCGAAGGCGCTCGCGGAGAAATGTACGGATTTCGAACGAGTGAAAAACGAATTGAAGTCCAAGTTTGAAGTCACAGAGAGCGAAAAGACGAAACTTTCGGAAGAAATCGAGCAATTAGGAGACGCGAACGATGCTCTGCGCAAAGAATTGAGCGACGCGCAACACGCGTCCAAAAAGGTATTCGAATCTCGCGTCGTCTCCGAGCGCGAAATTTCAGATTTGAAAGCCTCCTTGGAAGCCATGCGCCAGGAGTTGGATAAAGAAACCGAGAAAAGACACTTAGCCGAAGAGAACGTTAAAGCCATCGAAACGGTTAAAGAGGACATCGAGCGCGCGGCGAGTATCGCGCGAACAACATTTGAAAAGAAAGTCTCGAAACTTCAAACGAAAGACGGCACGTTCCAAGAAAAATTAAAACTCGTCAACGAAAAGCGAGAGAAACAAAACAACGAAACCAAAAAAGCGTTAGAGGCAATGACTCAGCAGTGTCGCCAGGCGGTTGAAAAAGCGGAAACTTTAAACGACGAGCTGACCTCGACGACGAAAAAGTTAGACGATACGAAAGCCGAATGCGCTCGATTGAAAATCGAACAATCGGAGAAAACGAAAGAGCGTTTAGACGCCATCGAACAAAGGAACAAATACGAAGAGTTATGTCGCAAGCTAGAATTAGACGTCGCTCGAGTGCCTGGTTTAGAGTTTGCCGCGGACGCCGCCAACGAGGAGGTGAAAGCGTTGAGGCTAAAACAACTGGAAGACCAATCGAAATTTTCCGACCTCGAACAAGTCGAGTTTCAATTAAGAGAGATCATCGATCGAGGAAGGAAAGAGACGCTCAAATTAGTCGAAAGAGGGAAAAAAGCTGAAGAGGAGATGCTTAAGTTCGAAAACATGGCAGACGATTTGAGGTTTAAGTTGGAACAGGTGGAATTAAGCGAAGCGATGTTGAAGAAGGAGAACGAGGAGAGGAAAAGCGCGTTGAGCGAAATGACAAACGCATCCGAGAAGTTTCAAGAGGAGATAGAGCGGTTGGGAAATGAATTAGAACGCGTTACAACGGCTAAGTTGGAAATGGAAAACGAGTTGGCCTCGTTCGCGAATACGAACGACAACGACGACGAAAACAACATCAACAACGCTCCGGTTGCTTCGCCCGCCGGTAAAGCGGGCGGCAAAGCAGCCGTGCAAAAGATTTCACAAAAACTCGCCGACGCCGAAGCTGATTTTAAATGGCTTCAAGACGAACACGAGAAACTCCACGCGCGTATGCGCGCGTCGGAAGAGGCGCAGAAAGCCTCGAGAGCGACGGTCATTGCCAAGACGAAAAATATGGTCATGTTGAAGCTTCGCGGGTCGAGTTTAGAAGGTAAATTAGAGAAGGCTTTGGCGGATATCAAACGATTGGAAGATACCGTCGCCGCGAAAGCCGCAGAGATTACCGCGATAAAGTTGAAGGGCACCACGAACAGTGGTGGGAAGAGTTTCTTCGGCGGCAGTAAAAAGAGTCCGGCAAAAGGTCAACCTGAGACGACGACGTACGAAGCGAAGCGCATGAGCGGTTTCAACGCGTTTGAGGAAAAATTAGCCGTCGTCAAGCTCGAACGAGACATCGAAAGACTCGGAGAAAGTCACGCGGAACAAATCCGCGCGCTCGAAGTCGAGCTCGTAGAGACGAAACGAGAATGCGTCGAGGCGAAAAAATATGCCGACGACGTTGTCGAGAAAGCAAACGAGGAGGTCCAACACGCGCACGATCGAGAGGCGAGCGCGAAGCGGTTAGCTGAAGACGAGACGAAACGCGCGCGATTTGAGAGAGATTCAATGGCACAAACGAAGATGAGAACGGAAGTTGCTCTAGAAAACGCGGCGGAAAAGATGCGAAAGCTCGAATTGGAGTTGGGAAGGAAACCGTCCGAGATGCCTTTGGTTTCGACGATGCCGTTGGTACCGAAAACAACAGACAAGAGGACGACGACGACGACGAAAAGAAATAAAGCGATGAGAAACATTTTTCTCTCAATCGTCGTCGTTCCGATCTTTTTTATTTACTTCGTCTTGGTGTTTGTGTCGTACAGGCTCTCTTCGCCTCCGAACGCATCGGACGCCGCGTACGATATTTTACCCGATACATCTTCGGAATCTGGTACGTGCTCGCGAGGTCGACACTTTGTTTCGATGTTCGAAGAAGCGTTGACAAACGCCGCCGGCATCGAGTACGTCAATCTGTGCGCATTGTCTAGTTTCTCGCTCGTTTAATGATCCTAAAAAGTGCGTTGTATTATGATATTATTACTACAGATGCTATTAGCTTTTGATGCCGAGCAGTTTCTTCGCGTCGTCTACTTTCTCTTTATTCTCCGGTCTTTTTAGGTATTCGCTCCAGTGTTCCCTCACGTTTACTCTCGACACCTCTCGTTCTTTCGGCATCGGAAGTTCTTCTTTCCCGATACTTCTCCGATGGATATTCTTGGCTGTAATAATTTCTTCTTCCGTGGCATTCCCAAAGAATACATCTTCCTCGGTCACTTCATACGGACGTTCTGGATCGCTGTCGCTGTAATCGTCCGGATTTGGATCGTTCGCGAATTCGTCGTCGTCTTCTTCCTCGTAATCGTCCTCGAAATCGTCACCGCGACCTTTCGCTTTGGCATCGAGCATGGCATCTAAAGCGTTGTCTAATTCATCGTCTTCGTTGTCATCGTCGTCGTCCTCTTCCTCATCTTCATCATCCCCATTCTCATTTTTTCGACGACCGGCTAACATACTCGTCGCTCGTATATACTCCGTCTCTATGATTTCTCGGTACCTCTCGTCCAAGAAACTCTTCCCGGCGTCGTGTATTTTCTTCAACAGTTTCAACGCCTTGAAATTCTTCGGCGGGAACCGTTCGTGATAAGCAATCATTTGCGACGCAATCAATACCAACCGCTCTTTCAACGTCGGTAAGCTTTGCACGTCTTCCGCGTCTTCGGTCACTTTCACGCCGTTTCTGTTTTTCAAATACGCCTTTTCGAACGAATCGTCGCTAAAGCCAAACGACACGTTCACTCTCGGCTCTCCTTGGTAATTATCTCTCGGTTTGCTCCCCCAGTGTATGGTTCTGTGCGTGAAAACAACCGCCTCGCCTACATCCACCGGACACGCCGTTATGTTCTGGTACGCCTTCTTATCCTTCAAACACTTCTCCAACGGCGTCTTTTCTAAATCCGTATCGTCGTCGCCTTCCGTGTACCCTTCGTCGCACTTCCGCGGTATGACATATAAACACGAGTTTTCGCACGTCGCGTTTGTCAGAGGAATCCAAATCGTGCAATACTTCGGCGACTCGTCTTCTCGAAAACTCTTCCTCGTGTCTTTTGGCTGCCGATCTCTGTGCGGCGTAAACGCAGTCATCGTCGCAGTGTTGTTCGATTCTCCTCTTTTCTCGTCTTCTTCGTTTACGTTCCTCACCCGCCACACCAACGCGTCAAAGTTCAATCGATTCTCTTTCCCCCCCGAGATTTCTTGCACGATTTTCTCCACTCTGCGCGCTAAGACCCAATAATTATCGAACACTAACGACCACGTTGGATTCAATCCGCATTTTTCGTCCAAGAATTCAATCATCTCCGTTAAATGTTGGCACTCGCGTTGAAATCCACTTTTCCTTTCGTACTCTCGTTTCGAACTGAAAAGTTCATTCTCTTTCGCGGTTTCCGCGATTGATACTCTCGTGTACCCGTCCTCTTTAACCCGTCTTGAATGTTCCTGCATGAGTTCTTGCACGAATGTTTCTTGTTCGATGCCGAACGCGTGCGCGTCTGCTTTCACTCTCGCTTCTTTCGTCAACAATGAATCCAATCCGTCGTTCACTTTGAGATGAAATTCGCGTCCGATGTGATTCCAAAACTGCTCCGAGAAGATGTTTCTCGAATCCTCGTCGTCGTGATCGTCGTCATCGTTTTTAAACGAACGTCTCAAATTCCCATCTCTGATGTCTCTTAAAGTTTGTATTCGTTTCAATCGGAGCTCTTTCTCTCGCGCGCGTTTGCCCGTCGTTTTCGTCATTATTTGTTGTGAAAGCATTTTCCTTCCTTTGTCTCCAATGGAAGGAAAATGGGTGGAAAAAAAAACTCGCATGTGACATTCTTCACTTTTACTTGGCGAGTTTTACGTGCCTCCTCCTCGCGATGCAGTTCTTCGATGTGCGCAACGCGAGCGATGTTGTGATGTTCGCGAGTTCGAGGGGCAAGTTGCGAGAAACACCGCGGTATCAGAATTTGTGGGATTTGATCGTGAATAACGACGATATTTGTTTCAAACATGTGCTTCCGAGATTGAATCCAACGGATCTCAAATTCTTGTACGAGGTGAATACAGAGACGAGAGCGTTGGTGAAGAGATCGTCTCGCAAGAGGGAGTTGAAAAAGAAGTTTAATATTGAAGAGATGTCGTCGATATCGACGTTGGAGTTTGCGTGGGAGAATAAATCGTTGTGGTCGGGATACTTGTGGAATGAAACATCTTTCTGCATTCGAGTTGCTCTAACGAATAAACTCGAGTTGCTCAAGTGGGCGCGAGAGGAGAAACAGTGTAAGTGGAATAGATGGACGATTAATGCGGCCGCACGTCAAGGTAATCTGGAAATGGTAAAGTATTGCGTGGCAAATGAGTGTCCTGTCGATGAGTGGGCGTGTTCAGATGCTGCCGAAAACGGTCATCTCGAGTGCCTCAAATACTTACGCGAAGAAGCGAAAGCGCCTTGGGATTCGTCGGTTTTGCACTTTGCTCACGCGAAGAAACACCTCGAGTGTTTACGCTACGCCATCGAAAAGAAATGTCCGACATGGTCAGATTACACAGAAAGACTGAAGGCATTAGAGCAAAGCCAGTAAACGTTTTGTCGTTTTAAACACACACACACATACAACGCGTTATTCATTCAATCGACGACCGCGCTCTCGCTTCGTGTCACACGTCCAACCTCTAATCGAGAGAATTCGGTAGAATTTTGCCTACTTTTTCTCCATTTTACGAGAGAGAAAAAGAGACCTCTGTGTAGTATACACACGCGATATATATGCGCCAACTTGGCTACGTTTTGAGAAGAAGTCAAAGTTTCAGCGGCGCGATGACGACGACGACGACGACGCGTACGATGCCGACTTTTTCTTTACTCTCTTCTTCTTCTTCGTGTGTGTCGTCTGCTTCTGCGTCGAAGAATGGAAAAACGAAGAATTCAAATGCAAAACTTTTATTCAATTCTGTTTTTGTTGCAAAGATGACGACGACGATTTCGAAGACGAAGATGAAGAAGATTACCGGTGGGTGTCTGCGCGCTTTGTCGTCGCTGTCTTCCTCTTCAGAAAGGAATTTGCCTTCGTCGAACTCACTTCAGGTCGCGACTGCGTTTGCGAATTCGATCGAAAGCTCGTCCAAAGCGGAGAAAATTTTACGAGATTTAGCACAAAAAATCTCGGAAAGCGATCGATTATACTACGACGAAGCGAAAGAAACACTCACGGACGGAGAGTACGACTTGTTACGGATGAAATTTGAAGCGGTGGAGAGAAAGTTTGAAGAGTTGCGAGGGAAATTTGACGACGGGATGTACTCGCGGGTAGGGAGCGGTAGGTTGGCGTCTTCGTCGTCGAATTCATCCTTTGAGTATAAGAAGTATAAACATTTGTCGCCGATGCAAAGTTTGAAGAACGCGTTTAACGCGGACGAGGTGAGAGAGTTTGACGAGAGGGTGAGGAAGAGCTTGGTTGAAGTTTTGCCGGCGGCGGCTTTGCAAAAAGTAGAGTACTGCGCAGAATTGAAAATCGACGGCGTTTCCGCGAGTTTGCGATACGAAAACGGGAAACTCGTCCGCGCGTTGAGTCGCGGGGACGGCGAGTTTGGCGAAGACATCACGAGACACGTGTTGAGTTCTTCATGTCGAGACGTACCGAGAGAATTGGGTGGAGAAGGATCGTCCTACCCGGAAGTCTTTGAAATTCGCGGCGAGGTGTACGTAGAAGAAGACGCTTTGGAAAAAGTCAACGAGAGGAAAAGTGCAAACGGAGAAACACCGTTTAAAAATGCGCGAAACGCCGCCGCAGGGGTCATGCGCATGAAAGAACAAAACGTAGACGTTCCTTTATCGTTCATTCCGCACGGTTGGGGGACAGAAGGAGGAGACCGCGCAGAATTGTTCGAGACGCAAATTGAATTTTACGAAAAGTGTCAAAAGTGGGGGTTTTCCGATTTATGTTTGACCAGGAGCGCGATTTCCTCTGATTTGAACGAACTCTTCGCGTTCCACGCGAAAACGTACGATTTAAGAGACACGTTGTCGCATAAAATCGATGGCGTCGTGTATAAAATAAATGAAACGCGTTTGCGCGATCGGATCGGCTCCGACTCGAGAGCACCAAAATGGGCCATCGCGCACAAGTTCGTCGCGGATGTTGCGATAACGACGTTGAAATCCATAGAAGTGCAAGTAGGACGAACCGGCGTGTTGACACCAGTAGCTATATTAGAACCGTGCGAGTTGAACGGAGCAACTATACGTCGCGCGACGTTGCACAACTTTTTCGAAATTGAACGCAAAAAGATTCAGATTGGCCAAGACGTCGTCGTCGAGAGAGCCGGGGACGTCATTCCAAAAATTATTCGCGTCGCCACTGACGCTGAACGGATAACGAGTGAAGAAAACGCGAAAGAGGCATCCTCCTCTTCTTCGTCTTTGGGAGCAGCGCTAGGTTTATCGTCATCGTCATCAACGTCGTCGTCGTTAAATCTGGGCGGCGCTTCTGCCTACGCCGCGCCGATGTTGTGTCCGTGTTGCAACTCGCTCGTCTCTCGAGACGCCGAGGACGGCATGGTTATTCGATGTAACGCGGGTTTGAAGTGTCCAGCGCAGAGAACCGCGAGGACGACGCATTTTGCCTCTAAAAAAGCCTTAGACATTCGCGGTTTAGCTGAAAAGCAAATCGAGAAACTCTTTGAGACGAACGCCATCGAGCGCACGTCGGACATTTTCACGTTGGAGGAAAGATTTTACGGACCGAATAGAAACGAGGAAGAAATGCCTCCTGTTTGGGCGCGTTACGAAAACCCCGCGCAAAAGAAAAAGCACGAGTTTACAAAAAACGCGCTGAACATGTTCGCTGCCATCAACGACGTGAAAACGAACGGCGTTCAGCTGGCAAAATTCATATACGCTTTAGGAATACCGTTCGTCGGCGAAGCGACGGCGAAGGAACTCGCGAAAACGTACAAAAGTTTAGACAAGTTCAAAGAAGCGGCGGAGCGTTATCACGAAACTGGGAGTAGCGCGGACGAAGAGAGCGACGTCGACGAGAAGAACGGCATCAAAATCTCTCTCGAAGCTGTCGAAGGCGTCGGCGATATCGTCGCGAAAAGCATCGCCAACTTTTGGAGCGAGCCGAACAACGCCAACGAGGTGAAACGAATTCTGGACAACGGCGTGAAGATTCTTCCCGTTTTTGGAGGCGACGTGTCATCATCCTCATCCTCATCGTCAAGAACGAACAACAACATAAACAACAACAACAACAAACTCTCCAATTTAAAAGTCTGCATTACCGGCACGTTCACTTCGAAATCGCGTTCCGAAATCCAACGAGACATCGAACGCCTCGGCGGTTCCGTCTCCAACGCGCTCGCGAAATCCACCGATATCCTCTTAATCGGCGAGAACCCCGGTAAGAGTAAACTCGAAAAAGCGAGAGAGATTGCGAAGAGTAAAGGAGGCCGCATCGTACTCGTGGAAGGTTTCGAGCAATTTCAAAAGGACTGGTTAACCACGATGGAGGAGGATCGGGATGATGATGATGATCGGGAGGAATAATGAAGTTTTAGAAAGCACAGCATACTAGTAGCATATATAGTTTTGTAGTTAAAAGAACGGGAGGAGCTATCTCGCGTCGTCGTCCGCTGCCTCTGCCCCCGCTTTATCATCTAATTCCTTGAACCGCCTCCACAGTTCGTCGTTCTCGCCCATGCGGCACGTGATGGAGCGCTTCGCGTAGTGCTCAGAGTCTCGTTCGATGTTTTCAATCACGTCGTCGAGAAGGTGCGCGCGCTCGGCGCTGACGCCGTGTTCCACAGACACGTTCGTGAAGTGGACGTGAAAGTGATAAAACTGCGGCGGGTAGTGCACGAATATCCTCAAGCTCTCGTTGGCGAGCCCGTACGTGTTTTTGATCACCTCCCTGCCCTTTTTCGCCATGGCGCGTAACATCGGCAGGTGCGCCGCTCTTAAGTCCCGCAGCGACCGCACGTCTTTTCTGTGACACAATCCGAGACAGTACAGCTCGCGCGTTGAAGGATGGTTCATCCACTGTTCTTTCGGCGTCGTCTTCGGGTCAGGGTGCGTCGTCCACTTCGGATCCGTGTTCAAGAGAAACCCGTCGTTCACGTCGTCGTCGTCGAAGAGCAATCGTTCGAGTTCTTTCTCTTTGTTCAAAATCTTGTGCACCCACCCTATCGCACTTGACGGGATCGCCTCGATGTACGGCAAATGCGCATTTTCGTACGTTTTTGGGTTCTCGCGGAAGATTACCGGTCTCTGCGCTTGGTTGCGGCTTATATGTTTCGCCAGGAGCTTCGCTTTTGCTTCTTTTGATTCATCTTTCAAACACCCGGGGTATAAGACGTCCACGGACACATACGGGGCGAAAAACGTCTCGGATGAATTGTTCACGACGCCGTGGTAGTACCCGTACTCCATCCCTGAGTACGGCATGCGTTCGTAAAGCGTTATCGCGTCCGCGAGTTGGTCTAAATCGTCCAACGGTATCGGCGGTCGAGAAAGCTTCAGAACGACAGATTCTTCTTCTTCTTCTTCCATCAATCCAGGGAAGGTGCCTAACAACGCGACGACGTTGTTGCCCCCAAAGCTCGAGGAGTCCTTGCCATCGTTGAGAATTTTCGAAACTTTGAACCCTCGCAAGGTTTGGAGTTTCTCCGGTACTTTTACCGTTGTCATCGAAATCCTTCGTTTTGTCTCATCGTCATCATCATCATCATCATTCAAAAGTGCGTATCACACGTGTGATGAGATTCGTGACAAGTCTCTCTTCCTTGCCATTTTTTTAAGTTTAGGGTTTTCATAGTAAACCCTAAACTCATCGGGTTTCAATTTTTCTCCTCCCTTTCCTTTTTTGCTTTACTCTCGTAGAACTGATTTACTGCAGCAGATACTACACAGAGAGTATTTTATATTGGTGCAAAAAACAACACACTTACGACGATTGATTCATAAAGTCCTCCTCACTTTTAAGTCGTTTCTGCCGTGTCACGTCATGCGGTGCAAGAACTCTTTTATTCGTGCGTTTTTTAAAAGCACAAACGGGGAGACTTTGTTCGTGTCGGGGAAGAATTTCATCTCAAAGTCGTCTACGTCGTCATCTCGAGTCCCCGTTCGTGATGAAATCTTCTTCGTAAACTCGAATAAGATGAACAACTTGAACAACAACAACGGGAGGAAATGTTTTACCACGACGACGACAACAAAAAACGCGTTGTCTGAATCGTTTTTGTCGTCTCCCGGTGGTTCCTTCTCTCTCGGGGCAATGAAACGATTGCTGCTTTTCTCATCCGGAAGAGATTCTTCTTTTTCTTGGAACGCTTTGAAGAAGAGAGGAGGGACTTTGACGACTACGAAAAGAAGATTCAGCGGAAGCGGCGCAAACTCTCCGTCGTCGTCGGAAAAAGCCTCGAAAAAAGCCGCGGAGAACGCGGCAAAAGCGGACCAGCTTTTAAAAGCGTCGAAGAATGGTAAACTTGGTAATGGTAACGGCGGTACGAACAACTCGAACGGGAGCACCGGGAACACGGCGCCTCCCGGCGGCGGCAATAATAATAATAAGAAAGGCGGCGAGAAGAAGAGCAACAACAACAACGAGAGCGATGAGAAGCCAAAATCGTTCGCGGAGCTTTTGCAGTCGCAGCAAGTCGCCGGGCAGTTAGGTTTACTTCTTTTGCTCGGCTTGGGGGTGTCCTTCTCTCGAGCCGGGCAATCGGACGCGAGAGAAATCTCGTTTCAAGAATTCAAGACGAAACTGTTGGAGCAAGGATTGGTCGATCGAATCGAAGTGTCCAATAAATCCACCGCGAAGGTTTTCTTAAAGAATAAAAGTGGAGCGAGCTTGTTGTCGAACACGAGTGGAGGATCCGTCGCGGATGGCTTCGATTCCGGAGGAAGTTTCGGAACCGCTGGACAAAATCAACAACAACAACAGAATCAACAAACGCACAAGTTTTCCTTCAACATCGGTTCGTTAGAAACGTTTGAACGGAAAATGGAAGAAGCTCAAGAACTCATGGGCGTGGAATCGTCGAAATTTGTCCCGGTGACGTACGTCTCAGAAATGTACTGGCAAGGCGAAATCTTGCGCGCGTTGCCGACGATTGCCATTTTAGCGGGATGGTTGTACTTTATGCGCAGAGGCGCGGTTGGCGGTATGGGTGGAATGGGCGGTGGTGGTGGTGGACCGGGTGGAGGTATCTTTAACGTCGGTAAAGCGACGATCGCGACATTGGATAAAAACGCGCCAAAGGTGATGTTCAAAGACGTCGCCGGGTGCGACGAGGCAAAGAGGGAAATCATGGAGTTTGTCGATTTCTTAAAATCACCGGAAAAGTACGAAAATTTGGGCGCGAAGATCCCGCGAGGTGCTCTCTTAGTCGGTCCGCCGGGGACTGGGAAAACTTTACTCGCAAAAGCTACGGCGGGTGAATCTGGCGTTCCGTTCTTATCTATTTCCGGTTCCGACTTTATGGAAATGTTCGTCGGCGTCGGTCCTTCGCGAGTTCGCGACTTGTTCGCCAAAGCCAAGGAGCAAAAACCTTCGATTATTTTCATCGACGAAATCGACGCGATTGGCCGACAAAGAGGAAGAGGTGGTTTCGCCGGCGGCAACGATGAGCGAGAAAACACGTTGAATCAGTTATTAGTCGAGATGGACGGTTTCGGGTCGACTCAAGGCGTCGTCATTCTCGGAGGGACGAACCGTCCGGACATTTTAGATAAGGCGTTGTTGAGACCGGGGAGATTCGATCGACAAATTACCGTCGACCGACCGGACGTGAAAGGTAGAGAGCAAATCTTTCGAGTGCATTTACAGAAAATTACGTTAGATGGACCGGTTGCGGATTATTCGGAACGATTAGCCGCGTTAACGCCTGGATTTGCGGGCGCGGACATTGCCAACGTCTGCAACGAAGCCGCGTTGGTCGCCGCGCGGGATGCCGCGGAATTCGTCGTCTTGGAACACTTTGAAAGAGCGGTCGATCGCGTCATCGCTGGTTTAGAGAAGAAGGAAAAAGTCATCTCTCGGGTGGAACGAGAAACCGTCGCCTATCACGAAGCTGGTCACGCCGTAGTCGGTTGGTTCATGGAACACGCCGAGCCTTTGTTAAAAGTCTCCATCGTCCCGAGAGGTTCCGCAGCCTTGGGGTTTGCCCAATACCTCCCGAATGAAAACGTTTTAGCGACCACGGAACAGTTAAGCGACATGATGTGCATGACGCTCGGTGGTCGCGCCGCGGAAGACGTCATGCTTGGAAAAATCTCCACGGGTGCGCAAAACGATCTCGAAAAAGTCACGAAAATGGCGTACAACATGACGGCGGTGTACGGCTTGAACCAAAAGATTGGTTTACTCTCCTTTCCGAAAGGCGACAACGATTTCAAATCGCCGTACAGCGAAGACACCGCTCGAATGATTGACGAGGAAGTTCGAGAGTTAGTAGATAAAGCGTATCTGCGAACGGTCGCGTTAGTTCGAGAAAAAAAAGCCGTCGTCGAAAGTTTAGCGAGAGCGTTGTTAGATAAAGAGGTGTTGCAAAGACACGACTTGGTCAAAGTCTTGGGCGAGAGGCCGTTTAAATACGAAGGGCAACAAAACATCGACATCTTAAACCAAGGATTTAGGGACGAAAAGTTGTTGCCGAAAACTCCCTCTTCTTCCGAAGATGCGGCGACGAATGATAACGACGAAGACTCAAAGAAGGAAGACGGCGACGCGAGCATTCCAGTGACTCCCATTCCCGTCGTTTGATGAGCGAAGAAAAAAACTACGCCGCGCGTTGTATTGTACACTATTATTATATCATTATAATTAAATAAGAATTGTTATTACTACAAGCAAGAAAATATAAGAGCTACTACTTACACTTCGTCCGCGACTTCATTCACGGTCCTCATCGGCGTCGGTGGCGGCACAATCACCGCCGCTATCCTCGAGAACAATCCTCTTCTCTCTCCTCCTCCTCCTTGTTGCAACCGCTCTCTCTCCATCTCCATCATCCGCATCTGCCGCATCCTCCTCGCCTTCTTCCCCGTCGGCGTCGTCGCGCTTCCCTCGTCATCTAAATAATACTCGCTCTCTAAATCTCTCGCCGTGTTCTTCACCACCACCAGCTCCTTGTGCCCCGTGTTCACGTCCGCGTGTCTCTCAAACGCGAAGCGTTTGCACTCGCCCAAGACAATCTCGCACGTCGTGAACACTTCGCACCCCTCTAACATGTGTCCTCCGCACACTTCTCCGTTCGCATCTGCAACCGCCACGTGCACGTGCATCCCGTTTTTCGCGGATAACGTCCCCGTCATGGAGACGATTTCAAACCGTTCCTCGGTCAGTTCGGCGACTTCGTTCGTGTTCGTTTGCACGGACGACGCCAAGCGAATCTTTGCTTTTTGTAACGACCCTACCGCGGTGATTACGATGCCGGCTTGGATGTTTTTCAACTGGCAGAATGATTCCAGCTCTTTTTTCACGTCCTGTTAATAGTATTTTGTTTACACACACGCACAGATTAAGAGAGAGAAAGCGTCAGACGAAAGAAGCGAGCGATGTCATCCGTCGGATGAATTTGATCATCTCGAACGGATGAAAAGAGATGATGTTAAGAGAGAGAATACTACCATAACGACTCGTACGACTAAAAACAACACCAACGAAAAGCAACAGCAGCAGATGTCGTTCATAAGAACAACGCGATACAAACAAAGAGCAAAACGCGCACTTGACCGGGCTTCAACCGGAACGGATGAATCTCCATCTTATTCTTTTTTTAATTCTTCTTTCGAGTGGTGTTTGAACTGTTTTTTTTGACGATTTTTTTTGGTCAAAATTTTTTTTTTTAGAAAAAAGACGAGTGAAGGACGACTTTTACTTTCATCAAATATCTTTTGCTCTGAGTAGTAGGAGTAGTAAACTAATAGTATTCTTTTAGTAACATGAAACGCGATTTAAAGCACGAGACGACTACTGTATCTGCTATTGCACGTACTGCTCTGACTAACGAAACGCCTCGGGAACGATGGTTTCGAACGACTCTTTGGCGTTGTCTTTTTTATTCTTTTCGTTTTTTACGTCTTCCACGTTTACTACTGCGTGGTTTCCAAAGTCGTTGTTACAAACGAGCGCCGCCGCAACCCACTCGCCTAACAGCGCGTGGTAGAGCAAACCTCTCGCGCCGACGGCGGTGACTGCGAGTACTTTTTTTACCGTCGTTGATGTTTTTTTTGGGAGAAAACGACTTCGAGGATGATGATTTTGGTCGCTTTTATTAGTTGTTGTTGTTGGAGTATCGAATTGAACGATTTTCGGGAATCTGCCGGCGGGGGTACGGGTTCCGTTGACGCGGACGCCGTACGCGACGGTATCGATGTCTTTGATCGAGAAGAAATTCTTCTTCTTCTTGCTCGTCGTCGTCTGAATCGTCGTCGCTTTAGGGTACACTTTTTCGTTCAATTCGCGCAACAAGAAATCGATAGTTTCCGGAGTGTTTGGGAAAGAAGTTTTCGCGGCTTCCGTGGAGTAATACCCAGCTTTAGCGGCATCTCCAGGTTTCACTTTCTCGCCTCTCTCTTTCGTCGGTCCAAACATCGCTTTGGTTTTTTGAAACGGAGAGAGATAGTGCGATCCGAGAATGCCCGGCATTTCCCACTTTTTTTCTTCTTCGTCTTCTCGAACGAAACAGTTCTCGCGTTCCAACACGAGCGCTCGGCCGGCTTGGAGCTCTAACGTCCCTCCCGCTTTTTCGAACAGTTCTCGCTTCGTGGAGTCGTCGAGAAAGCCGTCTCGTAGAATTTCACCGCCGCAACACAATACGATAGCGTCGAACGACTCGTTCGCAATCTCCTCGAGACTCTCCACGCGTCGCTTCTTAAACGCGAACGAAACGTTCGCGTGCGCGTTTTTTGCCGCCTCGAATTCAATCAAAACTTTTAAAGCTTCCAAATACCTTTGCGCGTCCACGACGATGCCATTTTCGACAAAAAATCCACACGCGTTGTTGATGTTGTTTTCCTTGTTCGCATCTTCATCTTCGTCTCCTCCTTCTCCTTTGTTTCGTAATCGAAGCAAATCCACCTCGATTTCCTCTCTCTCGACAAAACGAATCGCGTCTTCTTCTTTTTCTTCACCATTAGCATTATTATCAGTATTCAAAACGTTCTTCCTGATGCCAATCGCATCCTTCTCCGTCCTCGCCGGTTTCAAACACCCAACCTTCCTAAACATCTTCCCTCTTTTCACGTCCCTCAACTCGCCGCTGAACCGAAAATCAATACCGCTCACGTTCAAATCCGGATCGACCATCATGTCTTCAATCTTTTGACACTTCTCCAACATCTCCAACGTCTTCGCGTACCCGACGGAACCGTACGGCATTTTTGACCCTTTCGGCGTTCTTTGATGTAACAACCCCGCGGCGATGGAGGACGCGCCACCGCGACCAGCATGTTCGGCGGCGAACACCGTCACGTTCACGCCATCGTTATTACTCTTCGTCGAACTGATAAATTCGCCTCTACTACACCGTCGTATCACGTTATACGCGCACGATAACCCCGCAAACCCCGCGCCAACAATTGCCACGTTCAATTTCTTTCTTTCGTTATCCTCCTCATAATTGCTACTCGTTTCCGTCGTCGTCGAAGATTCGTCGAACACATTTTTGTTGTTGTTGTTGTTGTTGTTCCTCACTCCAACAACTCTGTTGCTTCTTCTTCTTCTTCTTCGTCTTCTTCTTAAACCACCGATTTGTTGTTGTTGTCGTCCCGTCGTCGTAAAAAAACTCCTCCTCGTCGCCATCTCTCTCTCTCTCTCAGCGCACTTTGCTCTTTCTTCTCGAAGAGGTGTTGCTGTTCCACCACGCGATCATAAACGCCAAGAAAAACATCATCAAGACGACACCAATCGCAACGTATAAATCCGAATCTTTCCCTCCTTTTAATCGAGGAGAGAAATGGTGCTGTTTTTTCGTCTCACTCGTCGTAAACGACTCAAAAAGTGTTCTCTTCGGTTTTGTCGTCGTCATTATATTACTCTTCGTTGTTTTCGCTCCACAAAAAGCAAAGCGCAGAGCGAGTTGTTGTTGTTCTTGTTGTGTGTGTAAGTGCGTGTTTGTTGTGAGAGAGAAAAAAAAGTTTTTTTTTTTGTTTTTTTTTC